>Ga0335073_10001479_pt1 | contig 31422 bp, 27 predicted proteins | sample Lox_Sample_22_FD_207093 | JGI IMG/M metagenome (GOLD analysis project Ga0335073, IMG submission 207093) | Soil microbial communities from Loxahatchee National Wildlife Refuge, Florida, United States - Lox_Sample_2.2 | ecosystem: Environmental > Terrestrial > Soil > Wetlands | place: USA... | reverse complement strand
AGATTAGCCGATGAGCGACATATCGGGAAAAGCCCGGATCGGCACCGGCACCGACCCGACCGATATCCATACCGGCGATTGGGTCGACCGGTGGCTGCCACGCTGGGCAGAACCTTATGCGCGGCTCGCCCGGCTCGACCGGCCGATCGGCACGTGGCTGCTGCTGTTTCCGGGCTGGTGGGGGATCGCGCTGGCGGCGCAAGGCTGGCCCGACTGGCGGCTGATCGTGCTCTTCGGCATCGGCGCGGTGGCGATGCGCGGCGCCGGATGCACCTTGAACGACATCGCCGACCGCGACTTCGACGCGCAGGTGGCGCGCACCCGGACGCGGCCTATCCCAAGCGGCGCGGTCTCGGTGCGGCAGGCGGCGCTCTTCATGCTGCTGGAGCTCGCGGTGGGAGCGGCCGTGCTGCTCAGCCTGACGCCTATGGCGATGGTGCTTGGCGTGCTGGTCCTGGCGCTGATCGGCACCTACCCGTTCATGAAGCGCATCACCTATTGGCCGCAATTCTTCCTCGGCCTCAACTTCAATTGGGGCGCGCTTTTGGGCTGGGCCGCGGTGCGCGACGGGCTCGGCACGCCGGCGATCCTCCTTTATCTGGGCGGCATCTGTTGGACGCTCGGCTACGACACGATCTATGCGCATCAGGACAAGGAGGATGATGTCCGGATCGGCGTGAAGTCGGCGGCGCTGAAACTGGGCGCGGGCACGCGGCCTTATCTCTTCGGCTTCTATGCCGGCGCCGTGGCGCTCTGGGCCGCCGCCGGCGCCGCCGAGCGGCTTGGCCCGCTTTACGTCGCGGCGCTGGCGCTCGTCGCCGCCCAGCTCCTATGGCAAGCGGCGCGGGTCGATATCGACAGCCCCGTCGATTGCCTCGCCAAGTTCCGCTCCAACCGGCTGGTCGGCTGGCTCCTGCTGGTCGGGATCGTGGCATCCCATGTCGCCCAATCCTAAGGCCTTCGTCGCCGCCAACACGGTGCTCGCCGCGCCGCCCTTGGTGCCCGAGCTGCGGCTGCATCTCGCGAGCGAGTTCACGCCGCTGTGGCAGGCGACCGAGGCGACCCTCGAAAAGCACCATTTGCCGCCGCCTTACTGGGCCTTTGCCTGGGCCGGCGGCCAGGCGCTGGCGCGGCATCTTCTCGACCATCCCGAGCTCGTGCGCCGCAAGAGCGTGCTCGATTTCGGCGCGGGCTCGGGCCTCGTCGCGATCGCCGCCGCGCGGGCCGGCGCGCGCGCCGCCACGGCCGCCGAGCTCGACCCCTTCGCCGCCGCCGCGATCGGCTTGAACGCCGCCGCCAACGGGGTCGCGGTGGCGGTCGAGACCGCGGACATCATCGGCACCGCGCCCCGTTGGGACGTCGTGCTCGCCGGCGACATGTGCTACGAGCGGCCGCTCGCCGAGCGCCTCACGTCATGGCTCGCGCGCTGCGCCACCGAGGGCGCGCTGGTGCTGCTGGGCGATCCGGGGCGCGCCTATCTGCCGAAGACGGGGCTGACGCCGCTCGCGCGCTATCTCGTGCCGACGCCGCTCGAGCTCGAGGACCGCACCGAGCGCGAAACCACTGTGTGGCGCCTCTCCGCCGCCATATAGTCGCCGCCCACTCATCCCGAAGGCGTCCCCATGCCCTATGCATCGCTGCGCGATTTCATGACGCGGCTCGAGCGCGATGGGCTCTTGAAGCGGGTCGCGACGCCGGTTTCGCCCAACCTCGAGATCACCGAGATCCACACGCGGCTTCTGGCCGAGCGCGGGCCGGCGGCGCTGTTCGAGACCGTCACGCGCGAGGATGGCGGGCGGTACGGCATGCCGGTCCTCACCAACCTGTTCGGCACGGTCGAGCGGGTCGCGCTGGCGATGGACCGCACGCCCGACAAATTGCGCGAGGTGGGCGAGACGCTCGCCTTCCTGAAGCAGCCCGAGCCACCCGGCGGCTGGCGCGAGGCGATCGAGATGCTGCCTCTCCTCAAGACCGTCCTGGCGATGAAGCCGCGCACCACGGGCGGCGCGCCGTGTCAGGAGATCGTCCTGAAAGGCGGCGACATCGACCTCGCCCGCCTGCCGATCCAGACCTGCTGGCCCGACGAGCCGGCGCCGCTCATCACCTGGCCGCTCGTCGTCACCAAAGGACCCGGCGCGGCGCGCGAGGACGACTTCAACCTCGGCATCTACCGCATGCAGGTGCTGGGACGCGACCGCACCCTGATGCGCTGGCTTGCCCATCGCGGCGGCGCGCAGCATCACCGCCGCTGGACCGCCGAGCGCAGCGACCCGCTGCCGGCCGCGGCCGTGATCGGCGCCGATCCCGGCACCATCCTCGCCGCCGTGACGCCGGTGCCGGACACGCTCTCCGAGTATCAGTTCGCGGGCCTTCTGCGCGGCCGGCGGGTCGAGCTGGTGCCGTGCCTCACCCAGCCGCTCAAAGTGCCGGCCGAGGCCGAGATCGTGCTCGAAGGCCATATCGTCCCCGGCGAGTTCGGCGACGAGGGGCCCTATGGCGACCACACCGGCTATTACAACGCGGTGGAGCGGTTCCCGGTGTTCCACATCACCGCGATGACGATGCGGCGCGAGCCCATCTATCTCTCGACCTTCACCGGGCGGCCGCCCGACGAGCCCTCGGTGCTGGGCCAGGCCTTGAACGAGGTGTTCATTCCCTTGCTCCAGCAACAATTCCCCGAGATCGTCGATTTCTGGCTGCCACCCGAGGGCTGCTCCTACCGCATCGCCGTCGTGTCGATGAAGAAGGCCTATGCCGGCCATGCCAAGCGCGTGATGATGGGCGTGTGGTCGTTCCTGCGCCAGTTCATCTATACGAAGTTCGTGATCGTGGTGGACCAGGACATCGACGCGCGGGCCTGGACCGACGTGATGTGGGCGATCGCGACGCGGATGGACCCGGCGCGCGACATCACCGTGGTCGAGAACACGCCCATCGACTATCTCGACTTCGCCTCGCCGGTTTCGGGCCTGGGCGGCAAGATCGGCCTCGACGCGACCGACAAGTGGCCGGGCGAGACCACCCGGCCCTGGGGCCGCAAGCTCGGCATGCGCGCCGATATCGTGGCGCAAGTCACCGAGAAATGGCCGAGCCTCGGCCTGCCCGGGTCCGGAAAGCCGATCTGGCGGTGAGCCGGCGAGGCGATTTTCGCGACAATTGATAATCGCCGCGCGGAACCTCGGGGACGAACCGACCGCGAAATGGGTTCAGCCATCACCGGCCGATTGCGCTGTACTCACTTGTAAAAGAACCGCATAACCTCAAGCGGCCGGGTATATCACATTTTGCGTACAGACGCAAGGGCAGGAATGGTGGTCATGCCGCGGCGGTGAGTGGCTTCGCGCGCGCGATCCGTTTGCGGTCGCGGGGATCGTTCATCGCCTTCCACAAATCGGTTCGGCGCTGGACGTTGAGCCAGAAGTCAGGGCTGGTCCCGAACACGCGAGCAAGGATGAGGGCGGTCGCCGCGGTCACGCTCCTGCGATCGTTGCACAGTTCGTTGACGTGCTTGCGCTGAACGCCCATCGCTTTGGCAAGCGCCGCCTGGGTGCGTCCCATCGGCCGCAGGAACTCCTCGACCAGTATCTCGGCAATCGGGGCCGGCTTGCGCTTCGTGGTTAGCATGGTCTGAAAATCCGCATCGCACCGAGCCACACCGCTCTTTGCCCTCAATACGTCAGCAGATGCCCGTTGCAGGTGTATTCGGTGCAGTCGCCGTCATAGGGCGATCGCGCGGGGTGGCCGCCGCAGGACGCGAGCGTGAGCACGATGATCGCCACCAGTCCCAATCGAGCAGCCATGTTTTCTCCGGATTTGTCTTGAGGCGTTCCTGGGCGACGGAGAGACCCTCCTCACCCTGCCCTCTCCTCCATTGGAGGAGAGGGTTTGCGTTGGGGATCAGGGGCCGGTCATGCCGCCGTAATTCGACATGAGGTGGCCGTTGCACGTGGCCGAGGTGCAGTCGCCGTCATAGGGCGCCATGGCCTGGGGCGGTGGCGGCCCGGCGCACGCGGCGAGGATCAGGGCGATAAGAGGCGCGACCCAGCGAAACATGGTCAATTATGTGGCAATCGGCGGCCGGCGCCACAAGAACACGCCGCCCCATTGACGCCTTTGTGATCTCGCAGGCGCGAGACCGGTCGAGGCTGGCGTGACCGCCCTTTCCTCACCATATTCGCTGGTGCCTCATCTGGTTCGGGACCCCCACTCATGGCGCAGCCGCTCGACATTCTTTCGCTTTTGGGCGACCTCATCGCCAGCGCCCGGCGCGCGGGCGCCGACGCGGCCGACGCGGTGCTGTTCGAAGGCGCCTCGCTTTCGCATGCTCAGCGCCTTGGCCAGATCGAAAAGCTCGAACGGTCCGAGGAATATGATCTCGGCCTGCGCGTCTTCATCGGCAAGCATCAGGCGACCGTCTCTTCCAACGAGCGCACGCCCGAGCGGTTCGCCGATTTGGTCGAGCGCGCGGTCGCGATGGCGCGCGCGGTGCCGGAAGACCCCTATTGCGGGCTCGCCGCGCCCGAGCAGCTGGCGCGCGAGTGGCCCGATCTCGACCTGGTCGATCCCGCGGAGCCGTCGGCCGAAGCGCTGATCGCGCGCGCCGCCGCGGCCGAGGAAGCCGCGCGCGCCGTGCCGGGCATCACCAATTCCGAAGGTGCGGAGGCAAGCTGGAGCCGCTCGCGCGTCGCGATCGTGGCGTCGAATGGTTTTGCCGGCACCTATGCCGGCACCGGCCACGGGGTCAGCGTCGCGGTGCTGGCGGGCGAAGGCACCAAGATGGAGCGCGACTACGATTTCTCGAGCGCCGCCCATGCGGGCGACCTCGAAGCGTCGGCCGTCATCGGCAAGCGCGCGGGCGAGCGGGCGGTGCGCCGGCTCGGTGCGCGCAAAGTGGCGACCTGCCGCGTGCCGGTCGTTTATGATCCGCGCGTCGCGGGCTCGATGCTGCGCCATCTGGTGGGCGCGATCAGCGGCCCTTCGGTCGCGCGCGGCACCAGCTTCCTCAAGGAGAAACGCGGGCAGCAAATCTTCCCGCGCGGCGTCTCGATCATCGACGACCCGCACAAACGGCGCGGCGTGCGGTCAAAGCCATTCGACGCCGAAGGCGTCAAGAACGCCCGCCGGGCCATCGTCGCCGATGGCGTGCTCGAGACCTGGCTGCTCGACCTCGCGTCGGCGCGCCAGCTTGGCCTCACCTCGACCGGGCATGCGAGCCGCGGCACCGGCGGCCCGCCGGGCCCCTCGCCTACCAATCTCTGGCTCGAGCCCGGCGGCACGACCCAGGCCGACCTGCTGCGCGAGATCGATCGCGGCTTCTATGTCACCGAGCTCATGGGCATGGGCATCAATGGCGTCACCGGCGACTATAGCCGCGGCGCCGCCGGCTTCTGGATCGAGCATGGGCAGCTCGCCTTTCCGGTCAGCGAGATGACCATTGCCGGAAACCTCAAGGACATGTTCCTGAACCTCACGGCGGCGAACGACCTCGTGTTCCGCACCGGCATCGATTCGCCGACCCTGCGCATCGACGGGATGACCGTGGCGGGAAGCTGAGCCGCCGTTCGTCGCTTTGCGGCCCGCTGCCGCGGCGGCTAGAATTGCCGCGCCACAGGGGTAGGCCGGATTGGGCGCCAAGGGCACGACGAATGTTGGGTTCGGGGAAAAGACGCTGCCGCTGATGCGGCGGCTGGTGCGTGACTTCCTGTGGCCGCACAAGAACCGCATGCTGCTGTCCTTTGTCGGGATGGCGGTGATGGCCGGGGCGACCGCGGCCAATGCCTGGCTGATGCAGCCGATGCTCGACCGCGTCTTCGTCGACAAGGACGAGCGGCTTCTCGTCGTGATCCCGGTCGCGGTGATCGCGCTTGCCTTCGTCAAGGGCATCGCCAACTACGCCCAGGCGGTGCTGATGACGACGGTGGGGCAGCGCGTCGTGGCCGACATTCAGCGCGCCCTCTTCGCCCGCCTCATGCGCGCGGATCTGGCGTTCTTCCATGCCCATCCGACCGGCACCCTGGTCGCCCGCTTCACCAACGATGCGCAGATCCTGCGCGCGGCCGCGACCAACGTGCTCGCGGGCCTCGGCAAGGAAGCGGTGACGGCGGTCTTCCTCGTCGTCCTCATGGTCTATCAGGACTGGCTCCTGGCGCTCATCGCGTTCGTCACCTTTCCGCTCGCCTTGCGGCCGATCAGCAAGGTCGGGAAACGCATGCGGCGCGTCTCCGCCGACACCCAGGCCGAAGCGGGTCAGTTCATGACCCTGCTGAACCAGACGTTTCAGGGCGCGCGCCACGTCAAGGCCTATGGCATGGAGGCCTATGAGATCGGGCGCGCGAGCCGGCTCATCGAAAGCCTGTTCCGCCTGGTCGAGCGCGCCGCGCGCACGCGGTCGATTCCCTCGCCGCTGATGGAGACGCTGGGCGGCGTCGCGGTCGGGCTCGTGATCCTCTATGGCGGCCATCAAGTCATCGAGGGCGTGCGGACGCCGGGGACGTTCTTTTCCTTCGTCACCGCGCTGCTCTTGGCGTATCAGCCGATGAAGAACCTCGCCGGCCTCAATGTCAGCCTGCAAGAGGGGCTGGCGGGCGCCGAGCGCATCTTCGCGATCCTCGACATCGAGCCCGAGATCCGCGAGCGGCCCGACGCGAAGCCGCTGCAAGTCAAAGGCGGCGAGATCCGCTTCGAGGATGTGAGCTTCGCCTATGCCAATGGCGCCGAGGCGCTGCGCGGGCTCGATCTCGTGGTGCCGGCCGGCAAGACCGTGGCGCTCGTGGGCGCGTCGGGCGCCGGCAAAAGCACGATCCTCAATCTCGTGCCGCGCTTTTACGATGTGGGCTCGGGCGCGGTGCGGATCGACGGCGCCGATGTGCGCGACGTGACGCTTGCCTCCTTGCGCGGCGCGATCGCGCTGGTGAGCCAGGAGGTGACCCTTTTCGACGACAGCATGCGCGCCAACATCGCCTATGGCCGTTTCGGCGCCGACGATGACGCGATCGAGCACGCCGCGCGCGGCGCCGCGGCCGACGCGTTCATCCGCGCGCTGCCGCAAGGCTATGACACGCCGGCAGGCGAGCACGGCGTCAAGCTTTCAGGCGGTCAGCGCCAGCGCATCGCCATCGCGCGCGCGATGCTGAAAGACGCGCCCATCCTGCTGCTCGACGAAGCCACCTCGGCGCTCGACACGGAATCCGAGCGCCAGGTCCAGGCTGCGCTCCGGGCGCTGATGCGCGGGCGCACCTGCGTCGTCATCGCCCATCGTCTCTCCACCGTGATCGATGCCGACCTGATCCATGTCATCGATGCGGGCCGGGTCATCGAGTCAGGAACCCACGCCGAGCTTCTGCGCCGCAACGGCGCCTATGCCCGGCTCCATGCGCTGCAATTCGCCGATCAGGCGGACGCGGCCGAGGCCAGGGCCTGAGCGATGGCATGGCTGCGCCGGTGGCTTCGCAGCGAGGCGAGCCGCAAGGCGCTGTGCTGGCTGCTGCAGCTTTATATCCGCCTCGTCTATGTGACGAGCCGCTGGACCGTGGTCGGCGGCGAGCGGCCGGACGCGCTGCTGGCGGCAGGGCAGCCGGTCATCGTCGCTTTCTGGCACGGGCGGATGCTGCTGCTGCCGCTGATGTGGGCGCGGCGCGGGCCGCTCTACATGCTGATGTCGCAGCATCGCGACGGCCGCATCATCGCCGACGCGGTCGCCTATTTCGGCATCGGCTCGATCGAGGGCTCGACCAATTCGGGCGGTGGCGCGGCGCTTCGGACCATGGTGCGCCATGTCCGCGCGGGCGCGTCGGTCGGGATCACGCCGGACGGGCCGAACGGCCCCGCCATGCGCGCGAGCGAGGGCATCGTCGCCGCGGCGCGCCTCGCGCGGGCGCCGATCCTGCCCATGACCTACGCGACGAGCCGCCGCCGCATCCTGGCGAGCTGGGATCGCTTCCACTTGGCCTTGCCGTTCTCGCGCGGGGTGTTCCTGTGGGGCGAGCCGATCCGCGTGCCGGAACGGCTTGACGAGGGGGACGCCGCCGAGTGGCGCGCCCTCATCGAGGCGCGGATGAACGCGCTGACCGCCGAGGCGGACCGCCAGGTCGGATGCGACTCGGTCGGCCCCGGCACCCTTGCGCGGCACGAATGGCGCGCTCAGCGCCGCGCCGCCGGAGGTCGCGGATGAGCGCGGCGATGGCCGCCTACCGCGCGCTGAGCGTGGCGCTTGGTCCCGCGATCGGCCTTTACCTCTCGCGCCGGCTTGCCCGCGGCAAAGAGGACCCGGACCGGTTCGCCGAGCGGGCGGGGCACGCCTCGCGCCCGCGGCCGGCCGGGCCGCTCGTGTGGGTCCACGCGGCAAGCGTGGGCGAGGCCGTCTCCATGCTGTCGCTGATCGACCGGCTTCTCGTCGAGCGGCCGCGGCTTCACGTGCTGGTGACGACCGGGACGGTGACATCGGCGCGGCTCCTTGCGAGCCGGCTGCCGGCCGATCGCGCCTGGCATCAATACGTGCCGATCGACCGGCCCGGCGCGGTCAAGCGGTTCCTCGCGCATTGGCGCCCCGACCTCGCGATCTGGGTCGAGTCCGAGTTGTGGCCCAATCTCATCGTCGAGACGCGCGCGCGCGGCATCCCGCTGCTGCTCTTGAACGGGCGCATGTCCGCCGGCTCGTTCGCGCGCTGGCGGCGCGTGCCGGGCCTCATCGGCCCGTTATTGGCAAGCTTCGATCTGTGCCTCGCGCAGGACGCGGCACAGGCCGAACGGTTTGCGCGCCTCGGCGCGTCGGATGCCGCGACCGTCGGCGATCTGAAGGCCGCCGCCGCGCCCCTTGCCGTCGCGGAGGATCAATTCGCGGCGCTCGCCGCCCCATGCGCCGGCCGGCCGCTCTGGCTCGCCGCCAGCACGCACGAAGGCGAAGAGGAAGTCGCGGCCTATGCGCACCGCGCCCTCGCGCTCGAGCATCGCGGCCTCCTCACCATCATCGCGCCGCGCCATCCGGCGCGCGGCGACGCGATCGAGGCGATGCTCGGCGGGCGCGGGCTGCGCGTGGCGCGGCGCTCGCGCGGCATGACGATCGAGCCTGCGACCGACATCTATCTCGCCGACACGCTGGGCGAGATGGGGCTTTTCTACCGGCTTGCCGGCATCGCTTTCGTCGGCGGCTCGATCACGCGAAAAGGCGGCCACAACCCGCTCGAGGCGGCGCTGCTCGATTGCGCCATCCTGCATGGGCCGGACATGACCAATTGCGCCGCGATGGCGCGCGCGCTTGCAAGCGTGGGCGCGACCCTCACCGTGAGCGACGGGCCGAGCCTCGCGGCCGGGATCGGCCGGCTTCTCGCAGACCCGGTGGAGCGCGCCGCGCGTGCGGCCGCGGCGGCGGGCGTCGCGGCGCACAACCGCGACGTGCTCGACGCGGTGATGGCGCGGCTTGGCCCCTGGCTCGACCGTCTCGCGCCGCATGAAGCCGCCGCCTGCGCCTGATTTCTGGGCGCGCCCCGGTCTCGTCGCGGACCTTTTGGGACCCCTTGCCTGGGCCCATGCGGCGGCCGGCACGGCGCGGCGCGCGCTGACGCGGCCGTGGCGCGCGCCGGTTCCCGTCATTTGCGTCGGCAACCTTGTCGCGGGCGGCGCTGGCAAGACGCCGGTCGTGCTGAGCCTGGCGCGGCTCTTGGCGGAACGGGGCGCCCGCCCCCATCTCCTGAGCCGCGGCTATGGCGGCAGGGCGCGCGGCCCGCTTCGGGTCGATCCCGCGCGCCACGACGCGGCCGAGGTGGGCGACGAGCCGCTTCTGCTGGTGCGCACGGCGCCGACCTGGATCGCGCGCGACCGCGCGGCCGGCGCGCAAGCGGCGATCGCGGCCGGCGCGAGCCTCATCCTCATGGATGACGGATTCCAGAATCCCGGCCTCGAGAAGGATCTGTCCTTGCTGGTGATCGACGGCGCCTATGGGCTTGGCAATGGCCGCGTGATGCCGGCGGGGCCGCTGCGCGAGCCGGTCGCGACGGCGCTGAAGCGCGCCGACGCGGTCGTGCTGATGGGCGAGGACGAAGCGGCGGTGGCACCCCTCGTCGCGCCGACGCCGGTGCTGTCCGCGCGGCTGCGGCCGACGGCGGGCGTGCCGCGCGATCAGCCGGTGATCGCCTTTGCTGGCATCGGGCGACCGGAAAAATTCTTCCGCACGCTCGCCGAGACGGGCGCCCCCGTCATCGCGCGCTGTGGCTTTGCCGACCATCACGTCTATGCCGAAGGCGACCTCCTCCGGCTTGCCGAGGATGCCGCAAGGGCGGGCGCGCGGCTCGTCACGACCGAGAAGGACGCGGTCCGACTTCCGCCCGCGTGGCGCGCCCGCGTCGCGGTGTTCGCGGTCGAGGTGGCATGGCAAGACGCGCCGGCGCTTATGGCGATGCTGGCGCACGCGTTGGAGAAACGGCGTGGCTGAGGCACGGCGCGCCCGCCGCGACCGGCTCGAGGCGCTGGGCGCGCGGCTTCTCTATATCCTTTTCCGGCTCCTGCCGATCGATGCGGCGTCGGCGTTGGGCGGCGCTCTCGCGCGGCTCGTCGGACCGCGGCTCGGCGCCTCGAAGCGCGCGGTCGTCAATCTCCGCCGCGCGCTCCCAACGCTGGACGAGGCGGACATTCGCCGCATCGTCCGCGGCATGTGGGAAAATCTCGGCCGGGTCGTCGCCGAGTACCCGCATCTGGGCGAGATCGACATCTTCCAGGCGGGAGGCCGCGTCGAGATCATCGATGACGCGGGGGTGAGCCGGGGGCATGATCCCGCCCGCTCCTACATCTTCTTCTCGGCGCATTACGGCAATTGGGAGATCGCCGCCATCGCGGCGACCCAGGCCGGCTTCAAGATCACGCAGGTTTATCGCGCCCCCAACAATCCGATCATCAACGGCCTTCTGGTCAACGCGCGCGGTCCATCGAGCGGCGAGCTCATTCGCAAAGGCCCGAAAGCCGCCCGCCGCCTCATCGAAGCGGTGGCGCAAGGCCACGCGCTCGCGATGCTGGTCGATCAGAAGATGAATGACGGCATTGCCGTGCCGTTTTTCGGCCGCGACGCCATGACCGCGCCGGCACTCGCGCGCTTGGCGCGGCGCTTTGACAGCATCGTCGTGCCGGCGCGGGTCGAGCGCCTTGACGGAGCGCGCTTCCGGCTCACCTGCGAGGCGCCGCTGCCCGTGCCGCACACCGGAGATGCCCACGCCGACATCCTGGCCTTGATGACCACGGTCAACGCGACCGTCGAGCGCTGGATCCGCGCCGACCCCGCGCAATGGTTCTGGCTGCACCGCCGCTGGCCGGAGTGACTTGCGAGACTAGACCCGCACCTGCTGCGTGATCCGCAGGAACTCGCTGGGCGAGACGCGCATCGCAGCGCCGGTGGGACAGGCCGAGACGCAGGCCGGGCCGCCGCCGATCCCCTGGCACATGTCGCATTTGACGGCGTGCTTGTGGCCGGTGTGGCGCGCGAGCCCGTCGTCGGAATAATCCTCGCCCGGCCCGCTGCCCCAGCCGAACAGCAGCCACATCAAAAGGCCCGGCTTCTTCGCCGGCTCGGCCGCCAAGCGGATGACGCCATAGGGACAGTTGCGCTCGCACGCGCCGCAGCCGATGCAGGAATCGTCGATGAAGACTTCGCCGTTGCGCGACCGGTGGATCGCATCGGCCGGACAATCCAGCATGCATTGCGGATTCTCGCAGTGCCGGCACGAGGTCGGCACGTGGAGCGTCGCATAAGTCGGGCCGGCCTCGCGGTCGAGGCGGCTGATGCCGCCATGCGTTTCGGCGCACGCCCGTTCGCAATTGTCGCAGCGCGTGCAGATCGATTCGTCGATGACGAGGACGTTGACCGCCTCGCCCACGCCCTCGTGCAGGAAGTCGTCGAAGAGCGCGCCCGACCGGCGCGATTTCTCGGCCGTCGCCGCATTGTCGCTGAGGTCGCGCCGCACGCGGTCGGCGATCCGGGCGGCAAGCGCAGGATTGCGTTTGAGGACGCGCGCGAACGCGGCGCCATCGATGCGGAGCGCGGCCGTCTTCGCCGCCGCGGTCGCGGTGAAATGATTCGGATGGCCTTCGACATGGAGATGGTCGCCCACCATGTGCCCGGCGGGGACGAACCGTACCACAACGTCCTGATCCCAGCTTCGGCACGAGATCGTCGCCGAGCCGGATTGGATGAGATGCACATCGGCGCCCGGCGCGCCCGCCTCGATGATGGTCTCGCCGAAAAGGAAGGTGACGGGCCGCGCCGCCGAGACCAGCTCCTCGAGATCGTCACCCGCAAGGTCCTCGCTCACATAGGCGCGGATCTGGCGCACGATCATCGCTTCGTCGAGCGTGTTGCGCGCCGCCGGCACCGCGGTGATGAGCTTCAAGGCCGCGCGCCGCGGCACCTCGATCAAGGTGCAGGCGGTCGCCGCGCGCACGGTCGCCGAGCGCGGCCGGCCCGAGATCAATCCCATCTCGCCGAAGAAATCGCCGGCGCGCAGGATGCGGTTCTGGCTGTGATCGTCCGGATTCACCTCGACGGCCGCCAGCCCATCGAGGATCGCGAAGATCGAATCGCCATATTCGCCGCGCCGGATCACCATCTCGCCGGCGCTCGCATCGACGATCCTGCCGTCGAGCAGCACGTCGCCCAAGGCAAGCCGGCTCAAGCCCGCGAACAGCGGCACGGTCGCGGCGACCCGCTGAAGCACCTGCTCGACGCCGCCGCGGCCGGCGATGGCGGCGAACGCCTCTTCGAGGACCGGCACATCGGCGGGCTCGACAGGGGCGCCGCGAATATGCTCCACCACCTCGTAGCCCTGATTGAGGCAATGCTTGATGAGCGGATATCCCGCGAGCGCGCCAATGACGTAAAGCCCGTCGACCGCCGAGCAATACCGCGCGTCGATCGCGGGATCGGCATTCTCGCTGTCGACCTCGAAGGTGACGCCGCAGGATTCCAGGAACTTGCGCGGCTTCACCGAGCCGATGCGCGCGATCACCACATCGCAGTCGAGCTCCTCCTCCGCGTCGTCGCCGATGCGGAGCGTGATGCGGTCCTCGTCGACGCGCGCCGTCGCCGCGTTGTAGCGGCAGCGCACGAGCCCCATCCGCATCGCGCTTTCGATCGCGGAGAGGTTGGCGACCGCGACCTTCTCCGGCTTGAAGGCCCGGCCGCGCACCACCATGGTGACCCGGTTGCGGTCGGCAAGCGCCAGCGCGTTCTCGATCGCGGTGTCGCCCGACCCCACGACGACGATGTCGCGGTCCTGATATGCCGAGGGATCGGCGAGCTGATACTGGACGCGTTCGGCTCCGGGCACGTCGAGCTTGCAGATGTTTCCCTGCGTTCCCAGGGCCAGGACGACCTTCTCGCCCTCGATCACCTCGCCGTCGGCGAGGCCGACGCGGAAAACGCCGCCCTCGCGCGCGATCGCGGTCACCTCGGCACCGAGCCGCAAATGGCCGAAGACGCCGGTCGCCCGGAGCTCGCGGTTCCAGGTCGCGAGGATTTCCTCGACCGGCCCTTCCTCGAACGACAGCGGCAGGTCGCGGTGGAGCGGCAGCCGCTTCGGCGTGCTCATCACGAGCTTGCCCTTGGCGAAATTGCCGATCGTGTCGGCAAAGCGCTGGCTGCGCTCGAGCAGCACGAACGGAATGCCGACATTCGCGGCCTGGGCGGCCGCGGCGATGCCGCCGGGGCCGGATCCGACGATGATGAGAGGGAACGTGCGTTCCATGCCGGCGTGGTCCCGCCCGTCAGCGCGTCAGGGAATAGGCGCTCAGCACGCCGTAATTCTTGGGCGTGACGAGATCGCCGACATAGTCGCATCTGAGCGATGGGTCCTCGGCGGCGACCGCGGTCGCGAACGCTTGCGTCACATAGATGGCGCCAGGCGGCGTCACCGGCTCGAGACGCGCGGCGCGGGTGACGTGGAGTCCGTAATAGGTGATCTCCTTGCGCACGAAATCAAACCCCTCCCAGGTGCGGCCGAAATCGCCGGCGATGCGCGGCCGGAGCGTCGGCGGCATGCCCAGCTCGGCATAGGGCACCAAGGCCAGGCGCGCCTGCAGCTCGAGCGAGAAGCGCGCGGCGAGCACCGCCCGATCGAAGATCGCGATGATCGCGTCGCCCCAGGTGTTGTCGTAAAGACGCCCCTCCTGATGCGCCTCCATCACCTCGGCGACCGGGCGCATGACGAATTCGTGGAAGACCGGGATCGTCTCGTCCTCGAGCCGGCTGAAATCGGGAAAGTCGATGACCAGGATCGCGCGCGGCTCGCGGCACAGCCCGGCCGCAGCGGCGCGTCCGTGCGGATGAACGGAAAGGGAGTGGGCTGTCTTGTCGACGCTCATCGGTTTCTTTCCCCGAACTGGGATCCGATTTAGCGTCTGCTACGTAACAGTTCCCTTAACAGGTTCCCGGGCGTCGACGCGGTTTCGAAGCCGCTTTTCGAGGCATTTGGCGCGTGTTGCCGCGGCCGCCCGATCGCGAGAATTTGCCGCAAATTCGCGCGGTATTTTTGCGCCTACAACAACTTGCCCTGTTCGCCTTCGCCGCGCCGGGGGGCGCGCTTTTCGCGGGCCGCGGTGACGGCAAGGACGCCGTCGTGGAATTCGAGGCTCAAGGAGGCGCCGGGCGGCACGTCCGCCGCGCGCATCAGGACGAGCCCCTTCTCGCTGCGCACGCGGACATACCCTTTCTCCAGCACCTTCTGCTCCGCCTGATACCAGCTTGCGAGCCGCCCGGCGGCGCCGGCGAGCGCGACCTCGCGCCGTTCGAGCAGGCGCGCGATCCCCTGCGCAAGGCGCGCCGTCTCGTCCGTGAGGCGCTTTCGCACGGCCTCGATCTGTGCCATCAGCAGCGCCGGCACGATCCGCCGCGTCGCCGCCTCGAGCCGGTGCCGGCCGAGCCGCACGAGATGGGTCAGCGCGACGCGCAGACGCTCGTCGCGGTCGTCGAGCCGCTGCGCCGCGGTCTCCAACAGGCTCCTCGGATCGGGCAATCCGCGCCCGGCCGCACGCAAGCCGGTGCGCAGCTCGCCAAGATGTCGCTGAATCGCCTTGCCGAGCCGGAGCGACTTGCCGTCGAGGTCGGCCGCGAGTTCGAGCCGCACCGGCACCGCCATCTCGGCGGCCGCGGTCGGCGTCGGCGCGCGCCGGTCGCTCGCAAGATCGATCAGCGTCGTGTCGGTCTCGTGGCCGACCGCGGAAATGAGCGGGATGGCCGAGGATGCCGCCGCACGCACGACAACTTCCTCGTTGAACGGCATCAGGTCCTCGAGGCTGCCGCCGCCGCGCGCGACGATGAGAAGATCGGGGCGCGGCGTGCCGCCGTCGAGCGGCAAGCGGTTGAAGCCCGCGATCGCATCCGCCACCTGCTGCGCCGCGCCTTCGCCTTGCACCGCGACCGGCCAGATCAGCACGCGGCGCGGGAAGCGGTCGGCGAGGCGGTGCAGGATGTCGCGGATCACGGCGCCCGAAGGCGAGGTCACCACGCCGATGACGCGCGGCAGGAACGGGAGCTTCTTCTTGCGCGCGTCCTCGAAAAGGCCTTCGGCGGCAAGTCGGCGCTTTCTGTCCTCCAAGAGCTTCAGCAGCGCGCCGATGCCGGCGAGCTCCATGCTCTCGACCACGAGCTGATAGCGCGAGCGGCCGGGAAATGTGGTGATGCGGCCGGTGCAGATCACCTCCATCCCGTCTTCGGGCTTCAAGGCGAGCCGCGTGCTGCGCCAGCTCACCGCGTCGAGCACCGCCTCCTCGTCCTTCAGCGCGAAATAGAGATGGCCCGAAGAGGGACGCCTGAGGCCGGAGATCTCGCCGCGCACGCGCACATAGGGGAAGGCCTGCTCGACCGTGCGCTTCAGCAGGAGCGCGATCTCGCTGACCGTGTATTCGGGGAGGTTGATTGTGGGGGTTTGCGGCATCGCCCGCTATGATAGGCCGGCGCGCGAGGGAGAGCGAAGGGGCATGCGGATTCTCGTCATCGGCTCGGGCGGGCGCGAGCACGCGCTCGCCTGGGCGATCGCGGCCTCGCCGCTGGCCGATGCGCTCTATTGCGCGCCCGGCAATCCCGGCATCGCCGAGGACGCGACCTGCGTCGCGATCGCGCCGACCGATATCGCCGGCATCATCGATTTCTGCACGCGCGAGCGCATCGATTTCGTCGTGGTCGGGCCAGAGGCGCCGCTGACCCTGGGCCTTGTCGACCGGCTCGAAGCGGCGGGCATCGCCGCCTTCGGCCCCGGCGCGGCGGCAGCGGCGCTTGAAGGATCGAAAGGCTTCACCAAGGATTTGTGCGCGCGCCACGGCATCCCGACCGCCGCCTATCGCCGCTTCCGCGACTCGGGCGCGGCGCGCGCCTATGCGCGCGAGAAAGGCGCGCCGATCGTCGTCAAGGCCGACGGGCTCGCCGCCGGCAAGGGCGTGACGGTGGCCACAAGCCTCGCCGAAGCGCTTGCCGCGATCGACGAGGCGCTCGATCGGAACCGGTTCGGCGCGGCCGGCGCCGAGATCGTGATCGAGGATTTCCTCGCGGGCGAAGAGGCGAGCTTTTTCGCGCTGGTCGATGGCGAGACCGCGCTGCCCCTGTCCTCGGCGCAGGACCACAAGCGCGTCGGCGACGGCGACACCGGTCCCAATACCGGCGGCATGGGCGCCTATTCGCCCGCGCCATGCCTTACGCCCGCGCTCTCGGAAGAGGTGATGGCGCGGATCATCCGGCCGACCGTCGCCGCGATGGCGGCCGAGGGGCGGCCTTATAAAGGCGTGCTCTATGCCGGGCTGATGCTCACGGAAAAAGGGCCGCAGCTCATCGAATACAATGTGCGGTTCGGCGATCCCGAGTGCCAGGTGCTGCTGCCGCGCCTCAAAAGCGACCTGTTGCCGGCGCTCATCGCGTCGCGCGACGGCGTCCTGAAGATGTTCGACCTCCGGTGGGAGGACGAGACGGCTCTGTGCGTCGTGCTGGCGGCCAAGGGCTATCCCGGAGAGCCCGTGCGCGGCAGCGAGATTCGCGGTCTGGCCGAAGCGGCATCCGATCCCGACATCGCCATTTTCCATGCCGGCACCCGGCGCGAGGGCAGCCGGCTGCTGGCCGACGGCGGCCGGGTGCTGAACGTGGTCGCGCGCGGGCGGACCGTCGGCGAAGCCCAGCGCCGCGCCTATGAAGCGGTCGACCGTATCGATTGGCCCGGCGGCTTCTGCCGCCGCGACATCGGCTGGCGCGCGGTGCGGAAAGGCTAACGCCGCGCGGCGAAAAAGCGGCGCAGCAACGCGGCGGCGGCACCTTCCTCGATGCCGCCCACAACGTCGGGGCGATGATGGCAGGTCGGCTGCGAGAAGAAGCGCGGACCATGTTCAACCGCGCCGCCTTTGGGGTCATAAGCGCCGAAATAAAGCCGCCGCACCCGCGCCAACGAGATCGCCGCCGCACACATCGCGCAGGGCTCGAGCGTCACATAGAGGTCGCAATCATCGAGTCGCGGACGGCCGAGCGACGCGGCGGCAGCGCGAATCGCGATCATCTCGGCATGCGCGGTCGGATCGCGGCCCGCCTCGACGCGATTGCCCGCGACGGCGATGACGGCGCCGGTCGCGGCATCGATCACGACCGCGCCCACCGGCACCTCGCCCGCCTCCAGCGCGAGCGCGGCCGCCGCAAGCGCCTGCGTCATGGGCGATGTCGTCATGGATCGCGCCTCCCGCGCTTGCTAGATTGCGCAAGCATGGCACAACCGGTCATCGGCCTCACCCTCGATCGCGAGCCGCCGGGCGGCTATTCCAAGACCCATCCCTGGTACGCGCTGCGCGAGAATTACTGCGCGGCGATCGTCGCGGCGGGAGGCCTGCCGATCCTTCTGCCGCACGAGCCCCAATCGGCCGACGCCTATCTCACGCTGATCGACGGCCTTGTCGTGACGGGCGGCGCGTTCGACGTGGCGCCGGAGCTGTTCGGCGCCGCGGGCCGGCATGCGAGCGTCACGACCAAGGACCGCCGCACCGCGTTCGAGCTGGCGATCACCCGCGCCGGCATGGCGCAGGATCGGCCCGTCCTGGGCATCTGCGGCGGCCAGCAGCTCCTCAACGTCGCGCTGGGCGGCACCTTGGTGCAGCACATCCCCGACGAGGTGCCGGGCGCCTTGGCGCACGAGCAGCCCAATCCCCGCACCGAGCCGGGCCACGTCGTGCGTATCGCGCGCGGGACGCTGCTCCATCGCGTCACCGCGGCAGACGAGCTTGCGGTCAACAGCGCGCATCACCAATCGGTAAAGGAGCCGGGCCCCGGGATCGTGATCGACGCGGTAGCGCCCGATGGCGTGATCGAAGGGATCGAGGATCCGCGCCGGCGCTTTTGCCTCGGCGTGCAGTGGCACCCCGAATACCATTTGAGCGAGGGCGACCGGCGCATCTTCGCCGCCTTCATCGCGGCCTGCGACTGAACCCATGCCGGACGGCGAGCGCATCGCCAAGCTGATCGCGCGGGCAGGCCTTTGTTCGCGCCGCGCGGCGGAGCTTTTGGTCCGGGAAGGCCGCGTGATGCTCAACGGCACGGTGCTGGAGAGTCCGGCGGTGACCGCCACCGCCGAAGACGACGTCCGGGTCGACGGCAAGCCGCTCCCAAAAGCCGAGCCGGCGCGGCTCTGGCGCTATCACAAGCCGGCGGGCCTCATCACCACCCACCGCGACGAGCGCGGCCGCGACACGGTGTTCGCGCATCTGCCCAAGGAATTGCCGCGCGTCGTGTCGGTCGGGCGGCTCGACCTCACCTCCGAAGGGCTCCTGCTGCTGACCAATGACGGCGAGCTCGCACGCAAGCTCGAGCTGCCGGCGCGCGGCTGGATCCGGCGATACAAGGTGCGCGTCCACGGCACGCCCGAGCCCGAGCGGCTCGCGGCGCTTGCGCGCGGCATCAAGATCGCCGGAATCGCCTATGGCCCGATCCACGCGACGCTCGAGCGCCAGCAAGGCGCCAACGCCTGGCTCGGCGTGAGCCTCGCCGAAGGCAAGAACCGCGAGGTGCGGCGCGTCCTCGACCATCTGGGGCTCGAGGTGAGCCGGCTGATCCGGCTCTCCTACGGGCCGTTTCAGCTCGGGCATCTCGAGAAGGGCGCGACAGCGGAGGTGCCGCGCCGCGTGATCGCCGAGCAGCTTGGGTCCGATGCGCATCATCGCCGGCAAGCATCGCGGCAGAGCGCTTGAGGCGCCGCCGGGGATCGCCGTGCGCCCCACCGCCGAGCGGGCGCGCGAAGCCTTGTTCGACATCCTTGCACATGGGCGATTTTCCGAAGGGCCGGCGTGCGAGGACGCGCTGGTCCTCGACGCGTTCGCCGGCACCGGTGCCTTGGGCCTCGAGGCGTTGTCGCGCGGTGCGCGCTTTGCGACCTTCCTCGAGCGGAGCCGCGAGGCGCGTCAAGCGCTCGAGCGCAATATCAAGGCGCTGGGCGAATCGCAGCGCGCGCGCGTGGTCGCCGCCGATGCGCTCGCCCCGCCGCGGGCCGCGACGCCCAGCGACCTCGCATTCCTCGACCCGCCTTATGGCGAAGACGTCGCCGGCGCGGCGATCGTGGCGCTTGCCGAGGCGGGCTGGCTTGCCGCAGAGGCGCTCGTGGCGATCGAGCTGCCGGCGCGGCAGAATTTTTCGCCGCCGCCCGGATTTGCGAGGCTCGACGCGCGCCGCTACGGCGCCGCCCGGATCGAGTTTCTGCGCCGGCTTCCCCCAAACCATGCTATGTGACACTCAGGGAAAGGAAACGAAGCATGAGACAAGGGTCACTTTCATTGGCGCTCGCGCTGGGCCTCGTCGCGGCGCCGGCGGCGGCGCAGCAATTCTCGGCCGACATCGTCTCGACCGGCATGCCGGGGGCGGGGCCGTCGAAGATCTATGTTTCCGACGGCAAGCTTCGGATGGAGAGCGGCCACGGCACCATGCTCGCCGATGCCAAGGCCAACACCGCCTATATGCTGATGCCGCAGCAGAAGATGTACATGGACATGGGCGAACACGGAAATTTCGCGGAAATGTTCATGCCGACCAATGTCGACGACCCGTGCCCGGAATGGCAAAAGGCGGCGCGCGCCGCGCAGCCGGACGCCGCCGCCTGGACCTGCTCGCGCGTCGGCGACGACACGGTCGGCGGACGCAGCGTCGTCAAGTACCAGGCCGCGGCGAATGACGGCATCACCCATTATGCGTGGCTCGATCCCAAGCTCCGCATCATCATCAAGACCCAGGATTCGAACGGCAACAGCATGGAGCTTCAGAACATCAAGGAAGGGGCGCAGCCCGCGACCTTGTTCGTGCTGCCGGCCGACTATCGCAAGTTCGACATGCAACAGATGAGACAGCAACAGCAAGAAGGGCAGTGACGGGGCGGCGGCGCCGCCAAGGCCCACGCAAAACGGGAGGAAACCATGGCGCGAATCATCGGTGCCGCGGGCGCGCTCGCGGCGTTTGTCGTCCATGCGGCATCGGCGGTCGCAGCCGATCCCATCAAGATCGGCTTTTCCTGCGAAGAGAGCGGCGGCAGCGCGATCAGCGGGAAGCAGTTCCTCCTGACCGCGCAGATCTGGGCCGACGACGTCAACGCCAAAGGCGGGCTTCTGGGGCGCAAGGTCGAGCTCATCCATTACGACGACCAGAGCAACCCCGCGCTTTTGCCGGGCATCTACACGAAGCTTCTCGACGTCGACAAGATCGACCTCGTGGTCTCATCCGGCACCAATTACAGCTCGGCCGCCATGCCGGTGCTGATCCGGCACAACGTCATGGTGCTCGACACGTTGTCGCTCGCGGTCAATGACGAGTTCCATTATCCGCGCTTCTTCCAGACCATGCCCTATGGCCCCGACGGCAAGGCCGCGATCTCGGCGGGCTATTTCGCGGCGGCGATGACCATGGACCCGAAGCCCAAGACGGTCGCGATCACGGGCGCCGACGCCGAATTCTCGAAGAACGCGATCGACGGCGCCAAGAAGCATATCGCGGCCGACGGGCTTCAGATCGTCTATGACCGCACCTATCCGCCCAACGAGATCGACTTCGCGCCGATCGTGCGCTCGATCAAGGCGGCCAATCCGGACCTCGTGTTCGTCGCCTCCTATCCGCAGGACAGCGCCGGCATGCTGCGCTCGGTCCAGGAGCAGGGCCTTGCCGCCAAGATGTTCGGCGGGCCGATCATCGGTCTCCAATACGGCGCCATCAAGCAGCAGATGGGCGAGCGCATGAACGGCATCGTCGATTACGAGCTGTTCGTGCACGAGCCCACGATGGAGTTCCCGGGCATCGACGCCTTCATCGCCAAGTATCAGGCGCGCGCCAAGGAAGCCGGGACCGATCTTTTGGGCTATTACGTGCCGCCGCTCGTCTATGCGACGTTCCAGATCCTGGAGCAGGCGGTCGAGGGAACGAAGTCGCTCGACCAGGAAAAGCTCGCCACCTACATGCACGCAACGACCTTCGACACGATCTATGGCAAGATCACGTTCGGCCCGGACGGCGAATGGGCGAAGCCGCGCATCCTCACGGTGCAGTATCAGGGCGTCAAAGGACACGACCTCGCGCAGTTCGCCAAGCCCGGCGTGCAGGTGATCCTCGACCCGCCGGAGCTCAAGACCGGAACCCTCAAGACGCCCTATTCCCTCGCGGCGCAGTGATCGACACCGCGGGCCGGCCGTTTCGCAGACTCAGTGTTGGTCGGACCCGCCGGACCCGTTGCCCTGCGACTGCTGCTGATGACGATGCTGGCCGTGGTGATGGCCATGACCCTTTTGCGCGCCCGATGACCCGTCCGGGTTGCTCGGTTGGGTGGCGGGCGCGCCGCCTTGCTGATCCTGCGCCAGCGCGGGGCGCGACAGAGGCACAAGCGCGGTTGTCATGATGATCAATCCGCCATAGGCGGCCGAACCCAGTCTCATTTGATTCCCCTTGCAAATATTGCTGTTGGCGCTGAAGGGTTCTAGGCGGCCGCGACAAGGCTCATCCCCGGTGCCGGCGCCTCCATTCGCCGATCGCCACTTCGCGATGAAAATGTGATCGGTCTGTGCAGGGATGCGCTCCATCGTCTCGGCTTACCACGGACCAGGACGACTCCGGCCGCAGGTCCCGACGATGGAGCAATGGCGATGTTCTGGAATGGTGAGCCGACGCTCGACGAGATTCTTTCGGAACCGATCGTGCAGTTGTTGATGCGGCGGGACGGCATCGACGACAGGAGCATTCGACGGCTGCAACGGTGCGCGAGCCTCGGCCTTCGCTTGATATGGGCCGAGCGCGCTTGTCCACCGCGGCCGCCTTGTCGGCGGCGCGCCGACGGCGCCGACCGCTGACCGTGCCGACGGGCCAAAGAGCAATCGGCCCATGAGCCCGTCCGACCTTTTCATTCGCCGCCCGGTCGCCACGATCCTTCTCACGATGGGCGTGGCGCTCGCCGGCACCGTCGCGATCTTCCAACTTCCGGTCTCGCCGCTGCCGCAGGTCGACTACCCCACCATTTCGGTTCAGGCCCAGATGCCCAGCGCCAGCCCGGAAGTGATGGCGACGAGCGTGGCGACGCCGCTCGAACGGCACCTCGGGACCATCGCCGATGTCAGTGAGATGACCTCGTCGAGCGGGGTCGGAACCACGCGCATCACGCTGCAATTCGGTCTCGACCGGGACATCGACGGCGCCGCCCGCGATGTGGAGGCGGCCATCAACGCGGCCCGCGCCGATCTGCCGACCAACCTGCGCAGCAACCCCACCTATCGCAAGGTCAATCCCGCCGATGCCCCCATCCTGATCCTGGCCCTGACCTCCGACACGCTCTCCAAGGGCCAGATTTATGACGCCGCGGATTCGGTGATCGAGCAGAAACTGTCGCAGATCACCGGCATCGGCGAGGTCGATATCGGCGGCAGCTCGCTGCCCGCCGTGCGCGTCGAGCTCAACCCCACCGCGCTCAACGCCTATGGCATCGGGCTCGAGGATATCCGCGCCGCGCTGTCCTCCGCCAACGCGCACAGCCCAAAAGGGGCGATCGAGGACGGAAGCCAGCATTTTCAGCTCTATGACAACGATCAGGCGAACCGCGCCGCCGACTATCGAACCCTCGTCGTGGCCTACCGCAACAACGCGCCCGTGCTGCTGCAGGATGTCGGACAGATCGTCGACTCGGTCGAGAACATCCGCAATGCGGGCATCGCCAATGGCAAGCCGTCGGTCCTGGTGGTCCTCTTTCGTTCGCCCAACGCCAATATCATCGACACGGTCGATCGCGTGAAGGCGGCCTTGCCGCAGCTCGAGGCTTCGATCTCTCCCGCGATCGACATCACGGTCGCGGTCGACCGCTCGATCACCATCCGGTCCTCGCTGGGCGATGTCGAGCGCACCTTGGTGATCTCATCGTGCCTTGTCATCTTGGTCGTGTTCCTCTTCCTCAGGAACGCCCGCGCCGCGCTCGTGCCGAGCGTCGCCGTGCCGGTGTCGCTCGTCGGCACGTTCGGCATCATGTATCTATTGGGTTTCAGCATCGACAATCTGTCGCTCATGGCGTTGACCATCGCCACCGGCTTCGTGGTCGACGACGCGATCGTGGTGCTGGAAAACGTGGCACGGCATGTCGAGGCGGGCCTGACGCCGTTCCAGGCGGCACTGAAGGGCGCGCGCGAGGTCGCCTTCACGGTGCTTTCGATGAGCCTGTCGCTGATCGCGGTGTTCATCCCCATCCTGCTGATGGGCGGCCTCATCGGACGCATTTTCCGCGAGTTCGGGATCACCCTGTCGGCGGCGATCCTGGTATCGCTCGTCGTGTCGCTGACGACGACGCCGATGATGTGCGCCTACATCCTTCGCCCGCGTGGCGCGCCTTCGACCGAGGGACGGCTCCTGCGCGGCGCGGGCGCGATGTTCGACCGCGTGCTCGCGGGATACGACCGCTCGCTGCGCTGGGCGCTTCGCCATTCGCTGCTTGTCGCGTTGATCTTGCTGGGGACGGTCGCCTTCAACATTTATCTCTATGTCGTCGTGCCCAAGGGCTTCTTCCCGCAACAGGATACCGGGCGCCTCGTCGGCGGCATCCAGGCCGATCAGGAAATCTCGTTTCAGCTCATGCAGCAAAAGCTGCGACAGTTCGTGGCGATCGTGCAAGCGGATCCAGCCGTCGACAGCGTCGTCGGCTTTACCGGCACCTCGTCGACCAATTCCGGCTCCTTGTTCGTCTCGCTCAAGCCGTTGGCCGAGCGCCGGCTTTCCGCGGACCGGGTCATTGCGCGGCTTCGCCCGAAACTGGCGCGCGTACCGGGCGCCTCGTTGTTCCTTCAGTCGGTGCAGGACATTCATATCGGCGGCCGGCAAAGCAACGCGCAATACCAATTCACGATTGAGGGAGACACGCTCGAAGCGCTGAACACATGGGGGACCCGCATCCTCGCCGCGATGCAGAAGCTTCCGGACTTGCGCGACGTCAATTCCGATCAGCAGAACAAAGGACTCGAAACCGACATCGTGATCGATCGGGCGACCGCCGCGCGGCTGGGCATCAGCGCCAGCATGATCGACAATACGCTCTACGACGCGTTTGGACAGCGCCAAGTGTCGACGATCTACAACGCCCTCAACCAATATCACGTCGTGATGGAGGTCGCGCCGAAATACTGGCAAAGCCCGCAAACCTTGAACGACGTGTTCATCAGCACGTCGGGCGGTACGGCGAGCGGCACCGAGACGACCAACGCAGTCGCCGGCACGGTGACCGGCCTCACACCGACGGCCGGGTCGGCGTCGTCATCGACCACGACCGAGACCGCGGCGCAGATCGCGGCCAATTCCGCGCGCAACGCGTCGCTCAACGCGATCGCCAATTCGGGTCAGGGTCAGGCCTCGAGCGGCGCCGCGGTCAGCCCGGCGGCGGAGACCATGGTGCCCCTTGCCGCGATCAGCCATTACGGGCCGGGCAACACGCCACTCGCGGTCAATCATCAGTCGTTGTTCGTCGCGACCACGATCTCGTTCAATCTGGCGCGCAACGCGTCATTGGGCCAGGCGACGACGGAGATCGACGACGCCATGGCCGCGCTCGGCGTGCCCGCCTCCATCCAAGGCAGCTTCCAAGGTACGGCGCGGGTGTTCCAGCAATCGCTGGCGACCGAGCCCTATCTAATCGCCGCCGCGCTTGCCGCGGTCTATATCGTCCTTGGTGTGCTCTATGAGAGCTATGTGCATCCCATCACGATTCTCTCGACCCTTCCATCGGCGGGCGTGGGCGCCTTGCTCGCCCTCATGGTCGCCAACACCGAGTTCAGCCTGATCGCGCTCATCGGCGTCATGCTCCTCATCGGCATCGTCAAGAAGAACGCGATCATGATGATCGATTTCGCCCTCGATGCGGAACGCAACCGCAACCTCCAATCGCACGAGGCGATTCACGAGGCATGCCTGTTGCGTTTCCGCCCGATCATGATGACGACCGTGGCGGCGCTTCTGGGCGCCGTACCGCTCGCCTTCGGCCACGGCGAGGGCAGCGAGTTGCGTCAGCCGCTTGGGATCTCGATCGTGGGCGGTCTCATGGTGAGCCAGGTGCTGACGCTCTATACGACGCCGGTGATCTACCTCTATCTCGACCGCTTTCGCCTTTGGGTGCGGCGCGTCCGCGCCAGTGGCGCGCAGACCCCGGGTCAGGCGACGGCCGCGACCGGCGATTGATGGCTCGTCAGGCCGGCGCAATAGCGATCGTCTCGCCGAAGCTTGGGAGGCGGAAGGCGGTTTCGGGCACGCCGTGCTCCGCGAGCGCGGTGGCCAGCGCGGCCGCGGGCGCGTCAATCGCTTCGTCGGTCAAGGGAAAGGTCCCGAAATGAATGGCGACGCTCAGCCGCGCGCCAAGGTCGAGATGGGCGCGCACCGCGTCGTCGGGGTTCATGTGCATCTGCGCCATGAACCAGCGCGGCTCATAGGCGCCGATCGGCAACAGCGCCAGGTCGGGCGCGCCGTGGCGCGCCGATATCTCGGCAAAGCGCGCGGGATAGCCCGTGTCGCCCGCGAAATAGGCGCGCCCGTCTCCGGCCTCGACGACATGCCCGCCCCATAGCATCCGGTTCGCGTCCCAGGGACGCCGCCGCGACCAATGCTGCGACGGCACATAGGTGACGGCGAGGCCGGGCCGCGGCTCGGCGCGTTCCCACCAATCGAGCTCGACCACGGGATCAATGCCCCGCGCGGAAAGATAGGCGCCGTTGCCGAGGCCGGTGACGACCGGCGGGTGCCACCGCTCGCGGACGCGGCGCAGGCTCGGCAGGTCCATGTGGTCATAGTGGTTGTGGCTCAGCAGCACCGCGTCGATCGGCGGCAGATCGTCGACATCGAGGGCGGGCGCCCGAACCCGCTTCGGCCCGAGCCGCCCCAAGGGCCCGGCGCGAAGCGAAAACATCGGGTCGGTCAGCACGGCAAAGCAGCCCATCCGCAGCAGCACGGTCGCGTGACCGATATAGGTCGCGGCGATGTCGCTTGGACGCGGCGCCAACGGCGGCCGCATCGGGCGGTCGGCGATCCACTCCGGCCAAGGCGCAGGCTGCCGCGAGCGCCGCCAGCGCAAGAACTCGCGGAAATTCCGGTTCGGGAAGCCGGCCGGATCGAAGAATCGCTTGCCGTCGAAATGATCGCTGACCCGCGCGATCGCGGCTGAAGACCTCACCGCCGGCCGAACAGGCGCTCGATGTCGGCGAGCTTCAGCTCGACATAGGTGGGGCGGCCGTGATTGCACTGACCGGAATGGGGCGTCGCCTCCATCTGGCGCAGCAGCGCGTTCATCTCGGCCGGCAGCAGGCGGCGTCCCGCGCGGACGCTGCAATGGCAGGCGAGCGTGCCGCACACGGTCTCGAGCCGTTCCTTCAAGGCAAGCGCATCGCCCCATTCGGCGAGCTCGTCGGCAAGGTCGCGCACCAGCGCTTTGACGTCGAGGCCATGGACGAAGGCCGGCACCTCGCGCACCACCACCGCGCCGGCGCCGAACGGCTCCAGCACCAGGCCAAGCTCGGCCAGCTCGTCGGCGCGCCGGGCGATCCGCCGCGCGCCCGCTTCGTCGAGCTCCACCACTTCCGGCAGCAGCAGCACCTGGCGCGGCACGCCCTGGGCAGCGATCGCCTCCTTCATGCGCTCATAGACGAGGCGCTCGTGCGCCGCATGCTGATCGACGATGACGATGCCGTCGCCGGTCTGCGCGACGACATAGGTTTCGTGCAGCTGCGCCACCGCCGCGCCCAAGGGAAACGCCTCGGCCGCCGCGTCGGTCGGCGCCGGAGCCCGCGCAGCGGGCTCGAGCGGCGCCTGCGCCTCGTAGGCCGCCGCGGCCTCGGCGAGGCCGGGCGGACGCGGCGCGAAGAAGGGCTGATACGCCCCGCCGCCGCTGCCGCCGGGACGGAACGCGGCGAGCGTGTCGGCCGCGACGGTGGTCGACGCGCGATGGCCCGCACCTTGCAGCGCGTGGCGCAGCGAGCCGACGATCAGCCCGCGGACCAAAGCCGGATCGCGGAACCGCACCTCGGCCTTGGCGGGATGCACGTTGACATCGACATCCTCGGCCGCCGACGCGAGGAACAGCGCCACCATCGGATGCCGGTCGCGCGCGAGGAAATCCTGGTACGCGCCGCGCACCGCGCCCGCCAGAAGCTTGTCGCGCACCGGGCGGCCATTGACGAAGAGATACTGGTCGCGCTGGGTCGCGCGGTTCAAGGTCGGTAGCCCGGCATGCCCGGTGAGCCGGAATCCTTCGCGCGCCGCGTCGATCTCGAGCGCATTGTCGGCGAAATCGCCGCCCAGGATCGCGGCAAGCCGCTTTAAGCGCCGTTCGTCCTCGCTTGCGCCCGATTCGGCGGCGAGCCGCAAGAGCGGCCGGTTCTCGTCGCCGGTCACGGTGAAGGCGACCGCGGGATGCGCCATGGCGAGCCGGCTCACCGCCGCGACCGCGTGGTCGCGTTCGGCCCTGGGCGTGCGCAGGAATTTGAGCCGCGCCGGCGTCGCGTAGAAGAGATCGCGCACGTCGACCCGCGTGCCCGATTGCAGTGACGCCGGGACCGGCGGATGCTTCTCGCCGCCGTCGACGGTGATGCTCCACGCCTCGGCCGCGCCGCGCCGCCGGCTCGTGACACTCATCCGCGCGACCGCGCCGATCGAGGCGAGCGCCTCGCCCCGGAAGCCCAGGCTCTCGATCCGCAAGAGATCGTCGTCCGGCAGCTTCGAGGTCGCATGCCGTTCGACCGCGAGGACCAGCTCGTCGCGATCCATGCCGATCCCGTCATCCGCGACGACGATGAGGCTTTCGCCGCCGAAGCCCAACGTCACCGCGATGCGGGTGGCGCCGGCGTCGATCGCATTCTCGACCAGCTCTTTGACGGCGGCGGCCGGCCGCTCCACCACCTCGCCCGCCGCGATGCGGTTGACGACGACGGGCGGCAACAGGCGGATGGTCATAAGGGCGCTATTGTGCCAAGCGGCACGGGTGGCGCCAAGCCGGATCGGCTCAGCTCCCGCCCGGCTTCAGCTCGATGGCGCCGGGAAGATCGGGCGGCGAGCCCACCACGACGAAGGTGAGCGCGGCCGGATCGAGCAGACGGCGCGCCACCCGCTTCGCGTCGGCGAGGCTCACGCCGTCGATCAGCTTGTCGCGCCGATTGAGATAATCGATGCCAAGCCGGTCGCGCTCCATCGCGATGAGGATTCCGGCGATTCGGCCGGTCGAATCGAGCGACAGCGGAAACGAGCCGGTGAGATAGGTCTTGGCGTGCGCAAGCTCCTCGGCCGTCGGGCCCGCGTCATGCATGCGCTTCCATTCGCCGCGAATGAGCGCGATCGACTGGCCAAGGCTCGCATTCTCGGTCCCGACCCCGCCAGCGATCACGCCGCCATCCTGCATCGGGTCGAGGCCGGCATAGACCGAATAGGCGAGGCCGCGCTTTTCCCGCACCTCCTCGCTGAGCCGCGCGGTGAGACCGCCGCCGCCGAGGATCTCGGTGACGAGAAGTGCTGCGTACCAGTCGGGATCGTCGCGCTTGATGCCGGGCTGGCCGAACTCCACGACGCTTTGTGGAATCGCCATGCGGTTCAGCAGCACCTCGCCCTTGTCGCGCACGACCAGCGGCGCCGTTTGCCCGGCCGCGGCGTGATCCGGCAACGGACCCAGAGTATCGTCAAGGAGCCGCGCGAGCCGGTCGGGCGCGATATCGCCCACCACCGCGATCATCAGCGCATCCTTGGCGAACCGGTCGCGGACGAACGCGCGCATGTCATCGGGGCCGATGCCGGCGATCGATTCCGGCGTGCCGCGCAAGCGCCGCGCGTAAGGGTGGTCGCCGAACATGGCCGTGCGCCACGCGCGGTCGGCGATCGCACGCGGCTGATGCTGGTCGCGCTCGAGCGATGCCGCGAGCTGACCCTTGACGCGCGCGACCGCGGATGCGTCGAACCGGGGCTTCGTCAGCGCGAGCTTCAAAAGCGCCAGAGACGGCTCGAGATTGGCCGTCACGCTGTGCAGCGAGATGGAAATCTCGTCCTCGCCCGCGTCGAAATCGAGGGCCGACGCCATGTCTTCGAGCTTGCCTTGATAGGCGCTCGAATCGAGATCGCCCGCGCCTTCGTCGAGCAGGTCGCAGACGAGGTTCGCCAGGCCCTCTTTGTCCGCGGGATCGAGCGCCGCGCCGCCGCGGAACGCCACGTCGACCGTCACCACGGGCAGGCTGTGATCCTCGACGAGCCACGCATCGAGCCCACCCGGCGTGTGGACATCCTTGATCGTCACCGCGCGCGCGGCGCCCCAGGGCAGCATCAGCGCGACAACCACGCAGGCCGCGCGCACGATCGGGTGGCGGCGCATGAGCCCGCTCACGATGTCGGCTGCGGCAGCAGGACGCCGGTCACGGCGACATCGTCATGCAGCACGAGACGCGCGGCCTCGTTCACCTGCGCGAGCGTCACGGCGCCGATACGCTCGGGCCAGCTCTCGACATCGTCGAGCGAGCGGCCGATCGCGAGCGCGGCGCCGACGATGCGGGCGGGGCCGCCCAGCCCGTCTTGCGCATAGATGGCGCTCGTCTGCATGCGCTTCTTGGCACGGTCGATCTCGTCCTGGGTCAGACCGCCCGCGAGCACGTCCTTGAGGATCGCATCGAGCTTCGATTCGAAGGTCGCGAGATCGATACCGTTCTTTGGCGTGGCGCGGAAGCCGAAGCTCGTCAGACCGCGCGATTCCGGGTCGTAGAAAGCGCCCGCCGTAAGCGCCACGCCCTCATCGACGGCAAGCGTCTTGTAAAGGCGCGAACTCGCGCCGCCGCCCAGCACCTCGGCCAGCACCTGCAGCGCGTAGGCGTATTTGGTATCGCCGCTGTCATAGGACGGGGCGAGATATTCGCGGGTCCAGCTCGTCTCGGCGACGCGGTTGCTCTTCATGATGAGCCGAGTCGCGGCGACCTTGGGCGGCTCGACAAGGATCAGGTGAGGCGGGACGGGATGCCCCTTGAGCGGCCCGTAATAGGTCTCCGCCAGCTTTTTCGCGCGCGCCACGGTCACATCGCCCGCCAGCACCACCACGGCGTTGTTGGGGGCGTACCAGGTCCGATAGAAGGCCTGCGCGTCCTTGGTGCCGAGGCCGCGCATCTCGGTTTCCCAGCCGATGGTCGGCGCGTGTTCGCGCTGATTGAGGAAAAGCGCCGCGTCCATCTGCTCGTCGAGGAGCGCCGACGGCTGATCATCGATGCGCATATGGCGCTCCTCGATGATGACCTTGCGTTCGGGATTGACCACCGCGTCGGTGATCACGAGACCCGTCATGCGATCGGCTTCGAGCTTCATCACCAGCGGCAACCGGTCGACGGCGACGTTCTGGTAGAAGGCGGTGTAGTCGTTGGTGGTGAAGGCGTTCTCGCTCCCGCCATTCTCGGCGACGATGCGCGAAAAGGCGCCGGGCGGCGTGTCCTTGGTGCCGCGGAACATCAGATGCTCGAGGAAATGCGCGATCCCGGTCTTGCCGCGCGGCTCATCGTCGGCGCCGGCCTTGTACCAGACCATCTGCGTCACGATCGGCGCCCGGTGGCTCGGTACCACGACGACCTGGAGGCCGTTGGCGAGCGTGAATGTGTCGGCTTCGAACATCTTGGCCGCGGCCGGCCCCGCGGCCATCAGCAGCAACAGCGCCGCCGACCAAGCGGGCAAACGATGCAACATCCATCCCTCCCGGCTCATGGCCGGTTGCGCCCGCATCCTGCCGCTACGCGGGACGGAGAAACTCAGAACAGCCAGCTAAACCAGCCCGAGGACGAGGAACTGGCTCCGGTCTTCTCGATCGTGGGGGGCGACTGGAACGCCGCCGTCGAGGGCGGCGTCAATCCGGCCTTGGCCTCTTTCTGGGCGTCAAGGCGCAGCTCTTCGGCGTTGGGATCGATCACGTTGTCGGTCGGCCCCAATTTCTGGTCCTTGCG
>Ga0335073_10001478_pt1 | contig 31426 bp, 24 predicted proteins | sample Lox_Sample_22_FD_207093 | JGI IMG/M metagenome (GOLD analysis project Ga0335073, IMG submission 207093) | Soil microbial communities from Loxahatchee National Wildlife Refuge, Florida, United States - Lox_Sample_2.2 | ecosystem: Environmental > Terrestrial > Soil > Wetlands | place: USA... | reverse complement strand
GAACTGGTAAAGCAATTTAAGGCGGAAATGGGAATTTTGCCGCCGCAACCTTCGGCGGCTCCGCCGCAGAAGACCATAGGGGGAACGGAAGCTCAGAAAACGTCGTAGTTTTCCGAGGACACTACAATGGCCGTCAAAATTGAACGAGGTGGTTGGATCCTGATCTTTTTGTTGGGCGTTGGGCTGACAGGCTACGCCCTCAACAAATATGGGCTTCTCGACATCTCGAAGCTCACTTCGAAATCCTCTACTTCCAGCGCCAAGCTGGACACCACCAAGCCGCTCGACACGACCGCTTCCGGCGAATCGAACAACGTGAGGGTGCGGTTGAACATCTGGGTCGGCTGTGTGGGCGGGCTGGTGGCGAACGGCGGGCTGGATACCGCCGCCGGCTCCATCTTCGATAAGGAAGGACTGAAAGTCACCTTCAAGATTATCGACGATTGGACTGAAGGCGCCACCGCGCTGGCCACGAACAACGTCGACGTCATGCTCACCACCGACGACGTGTGGGGCAAGGACTTCGGCAAATTTCAGGATCAGGGCTTCCACGCCCACGCCTTTTATATGGTGGATTGGTCGCGCGGAGCGGATGGCATCATCGGCGCGCAGGGCATTCGGAGTATCGAGGACCTGGCCGGGAAGACCGTGGCGTTCGCGCCGTTCACGCCGTCGCATTTCCTGTTGTGGAACGGGCTGAAGAGTTCGGGATTGTCAACCGACCAGCGGAATGAAATCTTCGCCAAGGCAGTACACACCAAAGACGGCATCGAGCCCGCTACGCTGTTCGCGCAGCAGAAGGTGGATGCCGCGGTAGCGTGGGATCCGGATATGTCGGACGCGGTCACCAAACGGCCGGGATCGCGCAAAATCTACGATACGCGGGTGGCCAATCACCTCATCGCCGATATCCTGGTGGTGAGCGATAAGTTCGCCGCCGCCAACCCAGGCACCGTGTTGAAGCTGGCACAAGGATGGTTGGAAGGCGTCAATTTCATCGCCCAGCAGCCGGATCGCGCGGCGGCTTTGATCGGCACCGTGAAAGATTTCAATATTCCGTCGGACCTGGCGAAGACGATGCTCGAAGGAGTACATCTTTCCGATTACGCCGATAACGCACAGTTCTTCGGCGCCGCCGGATCGGACTCCGACTATTCGAACATTTTCAAAATGTCGCAGGAAATGTATCGCGAACTGCGCGAAATCAAACATGAATCGGACCCGGAAGAGAGCGTCGACCGGCGATACATACAGCAACTGGCGAGCAAGTTCCCCGATTCGCCGGCGGAAGCACCGACGGTATATAAAGAACCGCCCAAGAACGCGACTCCGATCGTGACGCAGCGGAAGAGCATTTACTTCGATCCCAACTCGGCGAACATGGGCGTCGATTCCCGCGCTGTGGTGGACGAGATCGGGGAATTCATGCGCGCTTACGAAAACACGGTGGTGGATATCGAAGGCAACACCGATTCCACGGGCTCGCGCGACCTCAACATGCAGCTTTCCAAGGAGCGGGCGGACGCCGTGAAGAATTACCTGGTGGACAAGTTCCACTTCCCGCCAAACCGCATGCGTACGATCGGCAACGGTCCCGACCGGCCGATTGCCGACAACGACTCGCCGGAAGGGCGCGATAAGAACCGGCGCACCGATATCAAGGCTTATCCCAACCCGGCGAAACAGTGAGCGCACAACTATTCGAAATCCGCCGCGAGATCTCGCGCCCGAGCAAGGTGGTGCTCGCGTTCGTGAGCTGGGGCTTGGTTGTGCTCATCTGGTATCTACTTACTGAGTGGGATATCCTGCCGCCGTTCTCCGTGCCAAAACCGGTTGGGGTGGTTACAGCTTTCGGGCGTTTGTGGACCGAATACGACCTGCTCGGCAACGTATTCATGAGCTGGTGGCGGATCGCGCAAGCGTTCCTGTGGTCGGCCGTGATCGCCATTCCGCTGGGGCTGCTGATGGGCAGCTTCCGCTGGCTGCACGCGTTCATCAATCCGATCGCGGAGCCCATGCGGTCGATGCCAATTACGGCCTTCCTGCCGGCTTTCATTGCGCTCTTCGGCATGGAAGAGGGCATGAAGGTGGGGTTCCTCTTCTTCGGCATGTTTTTTTATTTGTTAGCGCTGGTGGTAGAGGAAGCGGACCGGGTGGACCAGGCGCTGCTCGAAACGGCGATGACGCTGGGCGCGAAGAAGCCGCAACTTCTCTGGCTGATGTTCCGGGCTTCGTTCCCGGCGATTTTTGGGTCGTTCCGGATTTTGTACGACATCGGCTGGACGTACGTGATCCTGGCGGAGATGGTCAACGCGCGCAAAGGCGTGGGGTACATGGTGGAAGCGGCGCGCAAGGTGCTCGATTTCGACCGGGTGTACGCGGGAATTATCGCTATCGGCTTCGCGGCGTTTTTCTTCCGCTGGATTCTGACGGTGCTGGAGCGGAGACTCTTCCCGTGGAGGCATCCGGCGCTCCAGACGACGGCTCCCGCGATCGCGAAAGTGGCGGCCAAGGCGCACAGTCATGCATAAAACCCAAGTTTTCCCGGACAGCCGCAAAACACCCAAAGAAAAAGGCGGAAACCTCACATTTCTGCTGTTGCTCCCTGCGATCTTTGCGCCTTTGCGAGAGATCGCTTTTACTCATGCCCACTAAGTCCAAAGTTACCCTTCGCAATGTCGCCCGGAGTTTCCTGTCTCCGGCGGGCGAGGTGATTCAGGCGATCCACGATATCAATCTGGATATCGAAGACATGTACTCGCCCGAGGGGCGCGATATTGGAGAATTTCGCGTGCTGCTCGGACCTTCCGGGTGCGGAAAATCGACGATTCTGCGGCTCATCGCAGGGCTCGATCGGCCCGATAGCGGTGAAATCCTAGTGAACGGCGCGCCAGTTACCGGTCCGGGACGCGATCGCGGCATGGTGTTCCAGAAATACACGTCGTTCCCGTGGCTCGACGTCTATCACAACGTCGAATACGGGTTGAAGATCAACGGATTTCCGGAAGCGGAGCGGCGACAGACCGTCCAGCGGCTGATCGAGGCGGTGGGGCTTTCCGGGTTCGACAAATCGTACCCGGAAACACTTTCGGGCGGGATGCAGCAGCGGGTTGCGATCGCGCGCACATTGGCGCTGCGGCCGTCGGTCATCCTGATGGACGAACCGTTCGGCGCACTGGACGCGCAAACCCGCGAAGACATGCAGGAACTGCTGCTCAAAATTTGGGGAGAGACGGCCAGCACGGTTCTCTTCGTCACGCACGACGTGGACGAAGCCATTTACCTGGCCGATCATATTTACATTCTGTGCGCCCGGCCCGGTACAATCGTGGAAGATGTACCCGTGCCGTTCGGACGTCCGCGCGACCGCTCGATCAAACAGACCGAGCCGTTCCATCTGTTGCAGCAGCACGTGCTGGCGTGCCTGCGCCGCGCGCCCGGGCAGGGGCAGGTGCGAGTGAGCGTCTGATGGCAGGCGACAAAGACGACGGGTCGGTTAATTACGTTAAAGCTGCGTTCCACTGGCAGTACAACCTGATTGCGCTCGCCGGCGCGGTGGGATTTGCGGCGATTTCGGCCAGCGGGTTGCCGCTCTTGCTCGCCGGCGGGCTGGAACTGATCTACCTCAGCACCGTGCCGCAAAATTCACGCTTCCAGCGCCTGGTGCGCTCGTGGAAGTACGCCGAACAAAAGAAGGCGCAGCAGAAGGGATTGAGCGATCTTTTCCGGGAGCTGCCGCCGGAAATGCGCAGCCGCTTCGCCCGCCTCGAGGGCGTTTGCCAGGCGATTCGCGACAATTACAAGCGGCTTTCGAGCACTTCGCAGATGTTCGCCGAGCAGATGGAGGCCAAGCTCGACGGCCTTTCGCAATCCTACGTGCGCCTGCTCAATTCGGCTTTCCATCACCGGCAATATTTGAGCACCACGAATTTCGATCAGATTCGCAAGGAGGCCGCAGCGCTCGAAATCACGATGGACAAGGAACCGGCGAAGGTTCAGGAAATCAATAAGAAACGCATCGAGATCCTCAACAAGCGGATGGAGAAGTTCGACAAGATCAAAGAGAATTGCAAAGTGGTGGACGCGCAGTGCGCGGCGATTGAAGACGTGCTGCAATTGATTCGCGATCAATCGGTGACGATGCGCGATCCGCAGGAAATCAGCGATCATCTCGACAACCTGGTGAAGGACGTGGAGCAGACGGAAGAGACGGTGCGTGAAGTGGAATCCATCTTCGATCTCTCGCCGCTTGCTGGCGCCGACTTCGATGTGGGCGAGATGGGCAATAGCGGGAAGACGTTCGGAGGACGGGTCAGGGGCTGATGAGCCGGGTCGACTCACTTTCGCTGGCGGCGCGGTGGCTGGACCGGGGCGAAAGCTGCCGCGACAGTGCCGCGCGCATCGCCGAATTCCTCGGGGCCGCAGGCGAAATCGATGGAATGCTGTCCACGTGGCTGCTGGAAGGGCTCGGCACGAGTGGCGCGTTCCGCCGCGCCGACGTCTCGGCTCGTGGGATCGAAGACCTGTTGCGGAGTCGCGGCGGCGGGCCCTTCGTCGAGTGGCACGCCGCTGGGAATCGAACCGCATACTCTCTGGCCCTGTGGAATGGCCTGAATGCCTCGTTCCAGGTAACCATCGGAATGGCCGACCGCCGCAGCTCGGCGATTCTGAGCTTTCAGGAGGCCGCGCCCCGCGATGCGTCGGCCTGGCGCGAGCTGATGTCGGCCGCCATCCGTGCTTTCGAGCCCGACTCGGCCGCGGTGACGAGTCACCCCCGGTCTGCCGAATGGTTCAGTTATCACCGCGACGGCGCGGTCATTGAAAATCCTTTCTCACCAACCGATGTCTGCTAACCCCACCCAAGCCGCTCTTCCGCCGTGGGCCAACGAGCTCTCCGAAAAATACTATTCGGGCGTCACGTCGATGTTCGTCCTCCATGGCAACGTCCGCGATCTGGCCCCGCGGAATGGCGAGTTTGTGCCGCTCTCGCAGTTCCTGCGCGACGCGCTGTTCGGCGCGCGCGACCTGGTGCTTTCCTACGATCGCGGCGGCGGGCTCACCTTCTCCAATCCGGACATGAAGGCGGACTTTTCGCGCGCCCTTTCGGGCTACGACAGCTTTCACGGCACCAATTTCTCGGCGGGACTGCCGCGCAATCCGGATGGCGTCCTCAATATCCTGGACAACTACCTGCGCCTGCGCATCCTTGACAAAAAGAAGATCGCGGTGGTGATCGATTTCGCGGAGACCATCGCGCCGGCGGCGGATACGTCCGGCATGTCCGCCGAGGATCGCAATTCGCTGGTCATGCTCAAGCGGTGGGCGCAGAACCCGACCTTCCTGCAGGCCGACATCACGTTTGTCCTGATCGCCGAGAACCTCATCGAGCTGAACCTCGGCCTGGTGCAGAATCCGGGCGTGGCCTCGATCGATATTCCCCTACCCTCGGAAGACGACCGGCTGGCATTCATTCGGGCGCAACTCGCCCAAAAGCCGCTGCCGGCCGGGTCCGATGTCACCGCCGAATCGCTCGCCTCGCTGACGGCGGGGCTGAAGCGCGTACAACTCCAGAGCATGATTTCCGATGCGGTCGAGAATCAGCGGCCGCTCACCAATAAATTCCTGGTGAAGCGCAAGAAGGACATGATCGAAGCCGAAGCCGGAGGGTTGCTGGAGTTCGTGCAGAGCCGGTTCGATCTTTCGATGGTGGCCGGGCACGAGCCCGCCAAGAAGCGGCTGCACGATGCCGCCGAAGCGATCCGCGCCGGACGCACCGACGTGGTGCCGATGGGGTATGTGATCTGCGGCCCCGTGGGTACCGGCAAGACGTTCCTCACCACTTGTTTCGCGGGCGAGATCGGGATCCCGGCGGTCACGCTGAAGAACTTCCGAAGCATGTGGCAGGGCGTAACGGAAGGCAACCTGGAACGTATTCTGACGCTGCTGAAGGCCATGAGCCCGATCGCGGTGATCGTGGACGAGGCCGACGCGCAGCTCGGCAATCGCTCCAACCAGGGCGATAGCGGCGTCTCCAGCCGCGTCTTCGCGCAGATCGCTCAGTTCATGGGCAATACTGAACTGCGAGGCAAGGTAATCTGGTTCCTGCTGACGTCGCGGCCCGACCTGCTGCCCGTCGATCTCAAGCGCCAGGGGCGGGCGGAAGAACATATCGCGCTTTTTTACCCGCACACGGACGAAGATCGCCTCGCGATGCTGCGGATCGCCTTGAAAAAGACCGGCACCACGCTGGCATCGGCGGAGGCCGAAGGTGTTTTCTTAAAACACGCGCAAGGGCTTTCGGGGGCGGACGTGGAAGCAATTCTGGCGCGCGCGCGAATGAAGAAAGCGCTCGAGAATCAGACCGGGCTGGACGCACAGGACCTGGTTGCGGCACTCGAGGACTTCATTCCGCCGTCCTACCCTACGGAAATCGAATTGCAAACCTTGGCCGCCGTGCTCGAATGCACCAGCAAGAGCTTGCTGCCGGAGCAATACCGCTCGATGGATCGCGGCGAGCTCATCCGCCGGACGAATCAGCTTTCCATGCTGACGCGGGCCACTTAGACCGCCGTTGTTCCTCTAATTGAGGGTACGCCGATCCTAGCTGCGGCGAGCTTTCCGCGGAATATTCTGTTAGGGGACCGGGCTGTGTGTGGCGGCTCACATTGACTGCTCCCCGACCTGAGGGTAAGTTTCATTTAACGGTCTTACCTGGCAAGAAAAAGTGCTAACTTGGTGCCGTGTCGATGCCCGTGTCGCTGAACCCGGAAACCGCTCCTGGAAGCGGGGAGATGGAAAGCCGCATCGATTCACTGGACTGGTCTGAAACCGCAATCGGGCCGCGTGAGAGCTGGTCGCAGGCACTGAAAACCACGGTTCGAATCCTCCTGGCGAATCGCTTCCCGATGCTGCTTTGGTGGGGCCCGGACTACGTCTCCATATATAACGACGCCTATATTCCAATCTTGGGACAAAAGCATCCATGGGGCTTGGGCAAACCCGTCAGGGAATGCTGGTCGGAAATCTGGGACGTTCTGAGGCCGCTCATCGACACACCCTTTCACGGCGGCCCGGCCACATGGAGCGAAGACATCGAGCTTCACATCAACCGCGCGGGGTTCACGGAGGAAACCCACTTCACCGTCGCCTATAGTCCGGTACCGGACGAAACTGCCGCCAGCGGCATCGGCGGCGTGTTGGCGACCGTACACGAAATCACCGCCGAAATTGTCGCCCGGAGGCGTGGAATCGTGCTGCGGGAGCTGGCCTCGGCGGGGGAGGCCAGAACGGCAAGGGAAGCCTGCCTGAACGCAGCAGCCAAGCTCGCGCCGCAGGGGAAAGATATTCCGTTTGCTCTCATTTATCTGGCCGGCCAGGCTGGGGTAGCGACTCTGGCGGCTGCCTCCGGCACGGAAGGCGCAGACGGCGTCGCGCCGCCGACCATCCGGGTCGACGATCCGTCGGCTTTCTGGCCGATTCGCGAGGCGCAGGCCAGCGGGCAAATGCAGCTTGTCGATCTGGGCGCCATGTCTCTCCCGATTCCCGCCGGTCCGTGGACCGATCCACCCAATCGAGCCGCCGTGCTCCCGATCCGCTCCCACCTGGCGCACGAATTCTCCGGATTCCTGATCGCGGGTTTAAGCTCCCGGTTAAAGCTCGACGAATCGTATAGGGATTTCCTGCGTCTGGTGACGTCGCAGCTTGCGACGGCGATCTCAACAGCGGGGGCATATGAGGAGGAACGCAAACGCGCAGAGGCACTGGCCGAAATCGACCGCGCGAAGACCGCCTTCTTTTCGAATGTCAGTCACGAGTTCCGGACGCCTCTTACGCTCATGCTAGGCCCCTTGGAGGAGATGCTGAAGGAGAACCAAATCTCCCCCGCGGTTCGCGAGAAGGCCGATATAGCCCACCGGAACAGCTTGCGCCTTCTGAAACTGGTGAATTCCCTGCTCGACTTCTCGCGTATCGAAGCCGGGCGTAGCAAAGCGTCGTATGCGCCTGTGGATCTCGCCGCCATCACCCGCGACTTGACCTCGAATTTCCGGTCCGCCGCGGAGGCCGGCGGTCTGGCACTGGTGGTCAATTGCGGCCCATTGCGAGAGCCTGTCTATGTCGACGTGGAGATGTGGGAGAAGATCGTCCTGAACCTCCTCTCGAACGCTTTCAAGTTCACATTAGACGGCAGCATCACGGTCACACTGACCGAGGCCGGCGAGCATGTGATCCTGAGCGTCGGCGATACCGGGATCGGAATTCCAGACGCGGAGCTACCCCATATATTCGAACGGTTTCACCGCGTAGACCGGGCCAAAGGCCGCTCCTACGAAGGCACCGGCATCGGCCTGGCGCTGGTGCACGAACTAGTGAAGATGCACGGGGGCAAAATCACAGTCCGGAGCGAAGAAGGTATTGGAACGACGTTTTCGGTCGAGATTCCGCGCGGCCGGAAGCATCTTCCTCCGGATCGCGTGAGGAGCGTGGAAGGCGAGACTCCGAAATCGGCGCGCGCTGAGGCTTATGTCGAAGAAGCGTTGCGCTGGCTGCCCGGCAACCACCGCCCGCCGGACCGAGCCGCCGCGAAAGACGCCCCCCGAGTGCTGCTTGCCGACGATAACACCGATATGCGGGAGTACGTTTCGCGTCTTCTGGGCGAGCACATGCAAGTGACGGCGGTAACCAACGGGAAGGAAGCGCTGGCGTGCGCACTGACAGAACCGCCGGACCTGATCCTGAGCGACATCATGATGCCCGTCCTTGACGGTTTCGGTCTGTTGCGGGCAGTGCGTGAGAATCCTGATCTCTGCCACATCCCGGTGATTTTGCTTTCCGCCCGAGCGGGAGAAGAATCGCGTGTCGAGGGTGTAAGCGCGGGGGCCGACGATTATCTGGTGAAGCCGTTCAGCGCGGAGGAACTGCTGGCACGGGTATCCACGCATCTCAAACTTGCGGAGCTGCGGCAACAGACGGTGGCGATGCTACGGCGGCTGCAAGACGTGAGCACGCGATTGATCGGCGAAAACGATCTCTCCAGCCTGCTCGGCGAGTTTCTGGATGCCGCTATCGAGATTACCCGTGCGGATATGGGCGATGTTCAATTGAAGGACAGCACCACGGGGGAGCTGAGAATTGCCGTTCAGCGAGGCTTCGATGGTCCTTTTTTGGATTACTTCAACGGCGAGCATACCAGAATAGCAGCCTGTTCTTCCGCCATGCAGTCCCGGGAGCGGATGATCGTTGAGGACGTGGCAAGCAGTCCTGTGTATGATTCCATATCGCGCGCCGTCATGCTGGAAGCCGGGGCACGCGCGGTGCAGTCGACACCCCTGGTGACCCGTTCCGGAAAACTACTGGGAGTATTTTCGACGCATCATCGCGTGCCGGGGCGTCCCGCCGAGCACGAGCTTCAACTGGTTGATGTCCTGGCCCGCCAGACTGCCGATCTGATCGAGAGTTATCTGAACGCGGAAATTCTGCGGGCCAGTGAAGAACGCTTGACGCTGGCGATCGAGGCTGCCGGAATGGGCACGTGGGACGTCGATCTGCCTACGGGAACAGCCGAGTGGTCCCGGCGGCAATTCGAGATTCTGGGCTATCGGGCCGAGCGCGGTCGCGGCGCGAGCCTGGAAATGTGGCGATCGGTGGTTCATCCGGCGGATCGCGAGAAGGTCGAGGGATCTCTTCAGAAGTCCAGGATGACGGGCGACAGATATTTCTCCGAACACCGGATCTTGCGGGCCGACACCGGTGAGGTTCGCTGGATCGCGGAATTCGGACGTTACATCGACAACCCCTACGGGAAGACGCACCGCTTTATCGGGATCTCTCTCGACATCACGGACCGCGTCGAGAGCAACCGCACGTCGCGCCTGCTCGGCGCGATCGTCGATTCTTCCGACGATGCCATTATCAGCAAACGCCTGGACGGAGTGATTACCAGCTGGAACAAGAGCGCGGAGCGTCTTTTCGGCTACACGGCGAGCGAAGCCGTCGGAAAGACGGTCGCCGAACTGTTGATTCCCCAGGACCGGCAGGAGGAAGAGACCGATATTCTCGCGCGCCTGGCGCGCGGCGAGCGCGTGGACCATTTCGAGACGGTTCGCCGCCGTAAGGACGGAACGCTTCTGGATATTTCCTTGACCATCTCTCCGGTCAAGGACGACCGCGACCGTATCGTCGGCGCCTCGAAGGTCGCGCGGGATATCACCGGCCGGAGGCGGGCCGATGCGCAGTTGCGCGAAAGCGAGGAGCGTTTCCGCGCTCTCGTCACGGCAACTTCTGAAGTGGTTTACCAGATGAGCGCCGATTGGACTGAAATGCGGCATCTCGTGGGCCGGGAATTTATCGCCGACACGCTGGAGCCGAGCCGGACATGGCTCGACAAGTACATTCGTTTGGACGATCAGCCCCGGGTGATGCGAGCCATTCAGGATTCCATTCGCAACAAGTCCGTGTTTGCCCTGGAACATCGTGTGATCCGGACGGACGGAACTAACGGTTGGGTCTTTTCGCGGGCGGTACCGATTCTCAACGCCACAGGGGAAATTGTCGAATGGTTCGGCGCAGCGTCGGATACCACGGAATTGAAACTGGCGGAGCAGGCGCTTCGGGAAAGCGAAGAACGCTTTCGTCAGCTGGCCGAAGCCGGACCGCAGATCGTATGGCTCTCCGCAGCCGACGGCGAGCTGGAATTCGTCAATCGCCGTTGGGTGGACTATTCTGGTCTGGACTTGCGGGAGATGAAGGACCTTGAACAGGTTCAGTCCCGCCTCCACCCGGATGACGACGTGCTGGGGCACTGGCACAAATCGTTGCAGAGCGGAACCCCGTTCGAGTTGGAAGCCCGCCTCCGGAGCTGGGACGGCGGCTACCGCTGGTTCATGATGCGCAGTATTCCGGTCCGCGACGAACAGGGGCGGGTTCAACAATGGTTCGGAACGTCCACGGATATTCACGAAAGCAAGCTCCTGCAACTCGAGTTGCAGCGCGCCAACCAGGACCTGGAGCAGTTCGCGTATTCGGCCAGCCACGACCTCCAGGAGCCGCTGCGCAGCGTGGGAATATTCAGTGAACTACTGTTCGAGCGCTGTCACCAGAAGTTGGCCGGACAGGAACTCGAGTTTCTGCGGAATGTGCGCGAGGGCGCCACCCGCATGGAGTTGCTGGTGCGGGACCTTCTGGAATATACCCGCGCGTCGAAAGTGGAAAAAGCGGCGGAGCCCGTCGATTCCCAGGCCGCGTTTGAGTCGGCCATGGCGAATCTTGCCGGCGCCATTTCCGAGACGGGCGCCGACATCAAGTGCGGCCCGCTCCCTTCGGTATCCGTCAGCGCCAGCCAATTGCAGCAGTTATTTCAGAATCTCGTAGGAAACGCGCTCAAGTACCATCGTGCCGGCGTCGCCCCCGTTGTCGAGGTGACCGCCCGCAGAGAAAAGGCGACGTGGATTTTTTCTGTTCGCGACAACGGCATCGGTATCGAGCCGCAGTTTAAGGAGAAAATCTTTGGGTTGTTCAAACGTCTACACACGAGAGATGAGTACTCAGGTACCGGGCTTGGACTGGCCATTTGCCAGCGAATCGTGGAACGTCATAACGGGCGGATCTGGGTCGAATCCGAATTCGGAAAAGGGTCCGCTTTCTACTTCACGCTCCCTGCCGGATGAGGCTCCCGACAGAGCTCGAATCCTGATCGTGGAGGACAGCAAGACCGACGCGTATCTCATCCGGGAGGCAATCCAAGGGCGCCGGATCAACGCCGATATCGATGTCGTTCGCGACGGTTACGCGGCCACCCGGTATTTCGACGAGGCCGATGCCAGCGAAACCGCGCCTTGTCCCGATCTGATTCTGCTGGACCTGAATCTGCCTAAGACCGGCGGTGACGAGGTACTGAAACACCTGCGCGCCAGTGTTCGCTGCCAACATGCCAAAGTACTGATCGTGTCGTCATCCGACGCGCCGGCGGATCGTACCATGGTGGCCAACCTTGCGGTCTCGGATTATTTCAAAAAGCCTTCCAGCTATGCGGAGTTCATGAAGCTCGGCCCGATCGTCGAGCGGCTGCTCGCGAGCTCGGACTAAGCGGGCGCTGCTTCGCCGTCCAGGTTTGATAAGTTAGAACCGATACCGATGATTTCCAAGACCGCAACCACCTGTCTTCTTCTTGCCGCCGCGTCGCTGGCGTGGGCACTGGCCGACGACGACGAAGCCAAAGCTCTGCCGGACGGGCCTGGCAAGGAACTCGTCGGCAGGGTCTGCATCGATTGCCACTCGGCGGAATCGTTCCGCAAGCAGCGGTTCAGCGAGGACGAGTGGTGGGACAAGGTCGGCGAGATGGTGGATAAAGGCGCCAAGGCCGATCAGGCGGAGCAGGCGGAAATCGTGGCTTACCTGGTGCGCCATTTCGGGCCAGGATCGAAAGTCAGGGTGAACACCGCCCCGGAGAACGAAGTGACGGTGGTGCTCGGATTCACGGCGGATGAGTCGAAAGCGTTAGTGGCTTATCGCGCCGATCATGGCGCGTTTAAGGACTGGAGTGAAGTCGCCAAGGTGCCCGGCGTGGACGCAAAGAAAGTGGAAGGGCAGAAGGACAAGATGGCGTTTTAGTTCGGGACGCCGTTGGAGTCTGGCAGGAGGGTTCGGACCGTTTGGGGTGCGAGCGCTTACAATCGCAAGATTGAGTTTCAATTGTGGATCGAACTTTAAGGGCTCACCCGGGTTGACCGGGGTTTCTCGAAGGACGCAGTGGGAGCGCGGAAGGGCACTGCGTACCGGCAGCCTTATTTCCTCCCTGAGGCAGAAGATGGGTTTTGCCACCCCTCCCCGCGGGTCGCGTCTCACGGGCGCGGCAGTGTAACGGTGAACGTGCTGCCGGCGCCCGGCGTACTAGCCACTTCGACGGCGCCGCGGTGCGATTCCGCAATCCATTTCACGATGGCGAGACCGAGCCCGAAGCCGCCATCCTGGCGGGAGCGCGCCTTGTCGCCTCGGTAGAAGCGCTCGAACAGATGCGGGACCACTTCGGGAGCGATGCCCGCGCCGGTATCGGCAACGCCGATGGCGACATCCGCGGCGCGAGCGGAGAGCGATACGTTGACGCGCCCGCCCTCCGGTGTGTAGCGGATGGCGTTGTCGATGAGATTCATCACCATGCGGCGGAGGAGTTCTTCGTCGCCCCGAAAGGCGAGGTCGTCATGCGGGAGGCACGCGAGCGCGACGCCGCGGGCGCGGGCTTGCGCCTGCGCCGAGCGGCAACATTCGGCCAACAGATCGTTCCAATAGAATTCCTCGACGCGCAGCTTAACCCGCCCGGCATCGGCGCGGGCGAGGTTTAGCAGATCATCCACCAGGCGCGAGAGCCGCCGCGATTCGTCGAGGACGAGGGCCAGCGCCTGTTTGTACTCGGCCGCGCCACGCTCCTGCGCCAGCGCCACATCAGCCTCGCCGCGAATAATCGAGATCGGAGTGCGCAGTTCATGGGAGGCATCGCCCACGAAACGGCGCATATTTTCAAAGGACTGGGCCAGGCGAGCCAGCAGCTCGTTGAACGATGATGAGAGCTTGGAAAGCTCTTCCGCCGCGGAATTCCCGGCATCGAGCCGCGTCTCGAGATTGCTGCCGGTGATGCGGCTGGCCTGTTCGGCCATGGAGGCCAGCGGCGCAAGATTCCGGCGGGTCACCCAATATCCGCCGATGCCGGCGACCGCAATGGCGAGCGGGAGGGTGAGCATCATGACCCGGCGCAAGAGCGCGAGGTCGGCCGCAATCTCATCCAGCGGCTGCAGGGCAAGGGTAACGAATTCGCGCCCGCCGAGCTGCTGTCGAACCACCGCCGCGTGGACGTCCGGTTGCTGGACCAGCTGGCGGCCGTCCGTTGCGCGGCGGACGATGTCCGTGAGCCTGGCGCTCGCCATAGCGGCGCTCGCGCCCAGCACGCGGGAACCATCGAGAAAAGCTACCGTACTTCCGCGCAGACGCAGGTCGGCCAACACTTCCGAGGCAGCCACCAAGGGGTCGCCATGCATTTCCTGGAACTCGTCGGCGAGCAGAGCGGCAGCGGTATTGGCCTCGACGGTGAGCGATTCGTCAAGGCGACGTTCGAGGGCCTGGGCAACCAGGTGGTGAAGCAAAACGCTGAAGGCCAAAAGGAGAAGCGAGAAGAAAGCCACGTACCAAATGGTGAGGCGCGCGCGCAGGGTCCTAGTCACTGGCCGCCTCCGCGTTCGCGGTAAGAATGTAGCCTTCACCGCGGCGGGTCTGGATCATGCGCGCTCGGCCCCCGGCTTCAAGCTTGCCGCGGAGGCGTTTAATATAGACGTCGATGATGTTGGAGAAGGGGTCGAAGCTCTCGTCCCACACATGCTGGGCGATTCTTTCGCGGTCCACCACGCGGTTCTCGTTGAGCATCAGGAACTCGAGGAGGGCATACTCCTTCGCGGTAAGGCTGAGACTGCGGCCAGCCCGCGTGACACCGTGATTGGCGGTGTTCAGCGTGAGGTCGGCGATGCGAACCACTTGCGGGCGGAGTCCGGTGGAGCGCCGCAGGAGAGCCCGCAGGCGGGCCAGCAGCTCTTTGAAATCGAAAGGCTTGGCGAGGTAGTCGTCGGCGCCCGAATCGAGTCCGGCGACGCGGTCGTCTACCGAACCGCGCGCGGTCAGCATCAGGATGGGCGTGCGGATTCCCGTAGCGCGCAACTCGCGGCACACGGCGTGGCCATCCTTGATGGGCAGCATGACATCCAGGATGATGAGATCGTACTCGTTGACGGTGGCCTGATAGGCAGCCTGTTCGCCATCGGAGGCGATATCGACGGCGTAGGTCTGCTCGCGCAGGCCGCGAGCAATGAAGCCGGCCACGCGGGCTTCGTCTTCCACCAACAGAATGCGCACTGCTTCTATTGTGGATCAACGGAGATGTCCGGCACCGGTAGGCTCACCAGGTAGCAGCCTGCGCCCAATTTGGCGGGAGCAGTGCGGCGGCCGTGGAAACGGATATGGCGGCAGGGTTGGAAAAAGCCAATTCGCCACGAGACAGCGGTGCACGGCTGATATCCTGTCTCAATGGACGGGGCCATCCGTCACCGGTTTGTCGAGACCAACGGCATCCGCCTGCACTGCGCCGAGGCGGGCACGGGGCGGCCGGCGATCCTGTGTCACGGTTTCCCGGAGTGCTGGCACTCATGGCGGCACCAACTCACGGCACTGTCGGCGGCGGGATTCCACGCGGTAGCGCCAGACCTGCGCGGGTACGGCCGGAGCGATCGACCGCTGCCCGTGGAAGCCTACGACATTTTCCAGCTTACGGGCGACCTGGTAGGTCTGACCAAGGCTCTCGGCGAAGGGCCGGCTGACGTGGCATGCGGCACTTTTCCGGCCGGATCTCTTCCCTGCCCTGGCGCTGCTGAGCGTGCCCTACGTTCCGCGCCGGCGCGTGAGCCAGAGCCAGTGGGAAGCAGCAAACTATACGGGGAAGGTCTTCTATCAGGCCATGCTGCGTTCGCCGCACGCGGAAGCGTTCTTTGCCTCGGATATCCGCGCGCGGCTGATGCGCGGGTTGTGGATGCTTTCGGGCGACGCGCCGCCCGGTGCCCGATGGCAACCGGTAAGCGATCCGGGTGTGCCGGCCATTGCTCCGGCGGTGCCCGACGGGTTGCCGCCTTGGCTGACGGATGCCGACCTGGATTACCTGGAAGCGGAATTCCGGCACAGCGGCTTCACCGGCGGTTTGAACTACTATCGCAACTGCGATCGCAACTGGGAACTCACGCCTTTTCTGGATGGCGCGCGGATTTCTCAGCCTGCGCTTTTCGTCGCAGGCGAGAAAGACCCGGTGCTCGATTTCCTGGCCGACGAATTCGCCGCCCTGGAACAGAACGTACCAAGACTGGTGGCCAAAACGCTGATACCGCGGGCGGGACCTTGGATTCAGCAGGAGCGTCCGGAGGAAGTCAACAGATTGCTGATCGAGTTCTTCCAGAAGCATAAAACCATCGCTCCCTCCCGGTAGCGGCTCAGCCATAGAGCGATCGCGAGTTTCATTTAGGATCAGGTGATCCGAAATGGTACGCCTAAACTGGAACTATGGAAACTCTCGCAGGAAAGATCGCGGTTATCACGGGTGGAACGCGCGGGATCGGGCGCGCGATCGCGGAGCGACTGCTTCGGGAAGGATGTCGCGTGGCGATTTGCGGCCGGAAGCAGGAAACAGTGGCGCGTGCGGTGGCCGAATTCAACCAACCTGACGCACTATTCGGCGCGGCGGCGGATATCACCCAAGCTTCGCAGGTGGAACGCTTTTTCGCCGCAGTCGACGAGCGGTTCGGTGGGCTGGACGTGCTGGTGAACAATGCCGGTGAAGGCGTGTTTCGCAAGGTCGGCGAGATGACGGCCGAAGAATGGCATCGCAACATAGACTTGAACTTAAACGGTGCTTTCTATTGCGCGCACGCCGCGCTAGCCCGGTTCCAGAAGCGCAGCGGGGGTTTCATTGTAAACATCTCCAGCCTGGCCGGCAGGAATCCGTTCAGTGGCGGAGCGGCATATAACGCGTCGAAATTCGGACTCAACGGATTCAGCGAAGCGCTGATGCTGGACCATCGCTATGATAACGTGCGGGTTTGCTCGGTGATGCCGGGAAGTGTGGATACCCGTTTCGGTGGCCCGGCGGCCCAAGGTGCGGCCGAAACCGGTTGGAAAGTGGCTCCCGAGGACGTTGCCGAAGTAGTATCGGTGGTTCTCCGGATGCCGTCTCGCACAATGGTGAGCGAAGTCCAGATGCGACCCTCGATGCCACGCAAATAAGGGGTTTACGTGAAATTTACCAGCGCTAATGTACCTTGGCATTCCGCGTGCACATCCAAGTAAGTGGAAGAGAGATCGGAGGCCGTATATGGCGCTGCTCAAATGCTTGTTAGATCCGACGCAAACTGGGAATGAGGCGGAAACGCTGGAATCGGACCTGCGCAAAAGAATCGTGGGCCAAGACCAAGCGATCCAGCAAATTGTCGATGTGTATCAAACATATCTGGCAGGGATGTCGAGTCCGGGTCGTCCGGTCAGTAATCTTCTTTTTCTTGGACCGACCGGGTCGGGGAAAACCCGGACGGTGGAAGCGTTGGCGGAAAGCCTGGTCGGCGATGCCCACGCGGTCATTAAGATCGATTGCGCGGAGTTCCAACATTCGCACGAAATCGCCAAGCTCATCGGTTCGCCTCCCGGATACCTGGGGCACCGGGAAACGCATCCTTTGCTGAGCCAGGAAGTGCTAAACCAGTTTCACACCGAAAAAGTGAAGCTCAGCTTCGTACTGTTCGACGAAATCGAGAAGGCCAGCGATGCGTTGTGGAATCTCCTGCTGGGTATTCTCGATAAGGCGACGCTCACTCTGGGCGACAACCGCCGGGTGGATTTTTCGCGGGCCATGATCTTCATGACCAGCAACCTGGGCGCAACCGAGATGGCTTCCATTCTGCGGCCCAACCTGGGGTTCGCCGCCGGTGAAGTGGAGCGGCGCAGGGCGGCGGGCGAAGTGGATGCGGATTTGACCGAAAAGGCCGCGGGTGCAGGCATGGAAGCGGCACGCCGGAAATTCACACCGGAGTTCATCAATCGCATCGACCAGGTGGTGGTATTCCACCCGCTCAATAGTGACGCGCTGCGGCGAATCCTGGCGCTCGAACTGAACGTGGTGCAGCAGCGGATTTTCAGCTCGGCGCGAGTCCTGCCCTTCGTCATTTCGGTGGCGGAATCGGCGCGGGATTTTCTGCTGTGCGAAGGCACCGATCTGAAGTACGGCGCACGCCATTTGAAACGCGCGATCGACCGGCACCTGGTGCACCCGCTCTCGAACCTGATGGCCAGCAGTCAAGTGCGTGGCGGGGATCTGGTGCGTGTGGATTTCGATCCGGACACGCACACGCTGGTCTTCTTCAAGGACGCGGAAGACCTGTCGACCCATGCCATGCTCCAAATGGTGGACGGGTCGATTCTGCCGCCGCCGATGGTCGCTCAAACCAGTGTGGTCGCGGAAATGCCGAAGGTTGTCAACGCACGTTCGACGCGGCGGTGACATTACGGAACCGCGAGCGCCACTCGCGGTTGGGGATCAAGCGATCGAAGAGCGAAGCCTTTGGCCAAGGGTGGGCCTCAGTAAAAGCGGCAAAACGGTATACTAGCCGTTGACCATGCACGTGCCGCCGGAGAAGCAGAGTTCACATTCGATGCGGCGCATGTTCTCCTCCATCGCACCGCGATACAACTTCATCACACGAGCCTTTTCATACGGGATGGATAGGCGCTGGAAGCGCATGGGTGTGACGCGGGCGGCCCTGCCGAACGCGCCGCTGATTCTCGATCTCGCCGCGGGAACCGGCGACTTTTCGAGGCTGGCCGCGCTTGAATATCCCCGAGCGCGAACGGTAGCGGTTGATATTACCGAGCGGATGTTGTGGCTCGCCAAACAAGCGGGCGTAAAGCTTGCCGTTTGTTCCGATGCCGCCGCTCTCCCGTTTGCCGCTGGCTCCTTCGATTGCGTTTTCGTTGGCTATGGATTAAGAAACTTTCCCGACCTGGGCGCTGCTCTGACCGAAATCGAACGCGTGACACGGCCCGGCGGTTGGCTGGTCACCCTGGACTTTTTTCTTCCCGCCAATGCGCTGATCCGCACGCTGTACCTGGGCTATCTTTACGCTCAGGGAACCTGGTGGGGGCTCGTACTGCACGGCCGTCCACGAACGTACACCTACATTCCCGATTCTCTGCGGAGCTTCGTGTCGATAGACGAAATGTCGTCACTCCTGCGCGAAAAAGGGTATCACCGCGTCACCGCCCGGCGATATATTTTGGGTGGTATCGGCCTTCATTGGGCAGCCAAACAATCCTGAGCCATGAAGGAACGCTTCGTACCCTCCGACTATCGCTTCATCGCGATCTGTGCGGTTCTTCTCGGCGCCTGCGTGTGGTACACGGCGGGCAATTTTTATCGTGCCTTCCCGGAAGCGTCGATCGATTTTCGCGTGAGCCGCGCCGATGCGAAACCGATCGCGGCACAGTTTCTGGAAGCGCAGGGATATCACTTTGAAGGGTACCGCGACGCTTCCAGCTTCACGTATGACGACGATGCCAAAACCTTTCTCGAGCGCGAAGCCGGACTGGAAAAAGCCAACCAATTGCTGGGAACACGCGTCCACTTGTGGCGCTGGGCGTTCCGCTGGTTCCGGCCGCAGCAAAAAGAAGAATTTCGCGCCGACGTGACGCCCGGCGGCCTCGTAGTGGGATTCGAGCACAAGATTGCCGAGGATGCCGCGCGGCCCGATGTGACGCCTGACGAGGCGCGCACGCTGGCCGAAAGTTACCTTCGGACGCGAGTCCATCGCGAGCCTGCAGCCCTGGATTTCGTAGAGTCGTCGAGCATCACAAGGCCGCATCGCACTGACCGCACCTTCACCTGGAAGGAGCGCGACTTCGATGTTCATGACGGCACCTACCGGATCGCCGTCACGCTGTTGGGCAACGAAATCGGAAGCTACAGCGAGTACCTCAAGATTCCCGACTGGTGGACGAGGGACTACGAGCGGCTGCGGTCGAAGAACAATGAAGCGCAAGTCATCGATACGTTCGCGCTCGTCGTCCTGATGGTTGCCCTGATAGCGGTGATCGCCGTGCGAGTGCGTCGCCAGGACGTGCGCTGGCGGCGCGCGGCGATCGCAGGCGCCATCGGAATGGCGCTCTCGTTTCTTTCCAGCCTGAACGAATTTCCACTGGCGGAATACGGCTATCCGACCACGGACGCGTATTCGAGCTTCGTCATTCAGCGGCTGCTCGAGGCGGTGCTGACCGCCCTGGCGTGGGGCGGCGCGATCTTCGTCATCGCGGCCGGCGCCGAGGTGCTGTATCGCGAGGCGTATCCGGGGAAAGTCTCGCTGGGAAGTCTGTTCAGCCGGAAAGGCTTGCGCACCAAGCGATTTTTCCTGGGCGCGGTGCTCGGCGTGACGTTGTGCGCGGTTTTCCTGGCATACCAGACGGTGTTTTATATCGTGGCGAACAAGCTGGGCGCGTGGTCGCCGGCCGACGTGCCGTACAGCGATCTGCTGAATACAAAATTCCCGTGGGCGTACGTGCTGGTGGGCGGCTATCTGCCGGCGGTCTCCGAGGAGTTCATGTTCCGCATGTTCGCCATTCCCTTTTTGCGGAAGGCGCTGCGCTGGCTGCCGGCGGCCATCGTGGTGGCAGGTTTCGCATGGGGATTCGGGCATGCCGGGTATCCCAATCAACCGTTCTTCATTCGCGGCCTGGAGGTGGGAACCGGCGGAATCGCGCTGGGAATCATCATGCTGCGATGGGGCATCCTGCCGACCCTCATCTGGCACTATTCGGTAGATGCGATGTACAGCGCGCTGCTGCTTCTGCGTTCGCACAGTCTGTACTTCCGGCTTTCAGGTGCGGCAAGCGCGGGAATCTTCGTGGCGCCCATCGCGATGGCGCTGCTGGCTTACTGGCGGCTCGGGGGATTCGAGCCCGTCACCGGCTTGTTGAACGGTGACGAGCCGCCACCGGCGGAAGCGCCGCCGGAGGGAGAGCGCGCCGCCATCCTTGTATCCGATTATTCTCCGCTGGCGCGGCGCAAGCGCTGGGCGGCACTGGCGATTTTTGCAGTTGGTGGCGCGACTGCGCTCCTTCACACGGCGCACTTCGGCGATGCGCCGCAATACAAGCTGACAGCGGACCAGGCGCGCGCGCCAGCCGATGCGTTTTTACGATCGCTGGGGGTCGATCCCGGCACCTACCGGCAGGTCACCTATCCCGACACACACACCGGGGGCGACGACAGCCTCGCGGCTAAATACTTTCTGGACCGCCGTTCGCTGAGTGCCGTTTCCAATCTATTCGAGAAATACCGGCCGGTGCGCTTTTGGGCCGTCCGTTATTTCAAAACGCTGGAGAAGGATGAATTTCTGGTCACGGTAAACCCCGACAGCGGCAAGGTGATGGGCTTCGCCCATACTGTACCCGACGAACGCGCCGGCGCCGATATCACGGCTGAGCAGGCGCGCGTCATTGCAGCTGCATTCGCGGGCGCACAAGGGCTCGACGTCGGGGACATGAATCTCATAGAGAGCACGTCGGAGAAGCGCAAGGCTCGCAGCGACCACTCCTTGGTGTGGCAGGCGCCGGCGGGCGATGCGCGCAATGTGGACGAGGCGCATTATCGGGTGGCGGTTTCGGTGGATGGCGACCAAGTGGCGGGCCTGCGCGAGTACTGGAAGATTCCGGAAACTTTCGAGCGCAGCCGCGAGCGGCAGAATTTCATCTCCTTAACGGTTTGGACGGTGCGGATTCTGGTGACCGCGGCGGGGATCGTATTCGGCCTCTGGATTCTGATCCGGCAGATTCGCCAGGGGCTGGTGCCGTGGCGGCGGACGCTGCTCGCCGCGACGCTGCCGGCACTGCTCACAGTGCTGGTGCTGGGACTCTCGTTCCACATCTTTCTATATCGCAATTATCAAACCTCGATCCCGTTCGAGACGTTTACGGTGACGGCAGTGGCAGTGATGGCGATCCAGGTGGTATTTGCATACGCCATCTACGCCGCGGCCGCCGCGCTGGTCCTCTCGTATTTTCCGGAGAGCGCGTCCGCACTCGGACCGGAGCGGCGCGTGTTTGCGCTGGACGCATTTGTGCTGCTGCTGCTGGCCATTGGACTGTGGTTGTTCTGCCATCAACTGGCAGCGATGCTGATGGACCGGTTCCACGCACAGGCGCTGATGGGCACCGAAGAGCCTTCGCTGATCGGTTTGCCGGCGCCGGCGTTGCTGGCGGCCGCGAACGTGGTGCGCTCGGTGTTCACGCGGGCGGCGGTTTTGGCGCTCGGCGCGGTGGCGGTGCGTTGGCTGCCGAAGCGCTGGATGCTCACGCCGCTGGCGCTGGCGGTGGCCGCCGCAATGGTTTCCGAAGATGTGCGCACGGGGGGCGAGTTCCTGGTGCAATATGTGCCGGCGCTGGCATTGGTCGCCGGAGCGCTGGTGTTTTGTCTGTGGTTCGCGCGCAAGAATTACCTTGCGTATGTGCTGGTGCTGGGAGCCGCCGCGGTCTACCCGGCGTTGGCGGAATTGTTTAGCAGCGGCAACGCCGGATTGGAGACGCAGGGTTGGATTCTGGCCGGCATCGCCGCGGCTGGACTGGCGCTCGCGTGGGCTGGCGGTGGTGCAGGCATTCGGCCCGACGCCACTTAGGCGCGCCTGTTTAGCATTGGCTGCCCTGTGTCGACCGCCATGCGAGGGAAAGTTACGGAACGTAAACAGTCTTGGGGCCCACCACTTTCACTCCCTTAGACTCCGTATGTAACTTCGCAGAGACGAATCCCTTCTCACTTACCGCGCCGATGGTAACTTGATATTGATGCTCGAGGCGATCGCGAAGGTCCGACAGGAATGGCGCAATGTCCACCGGGTCGCGGAAATCTTCGAAGTACGCATATCCACCGGTTTCCTCGGCGACCTGGATCAGGTACGATTGCCCGGTAGCCCGCGGAAATCCACCCCGGCCATATCGTCCGGCGCCGCCCAGGTAAATCGTGTAGACCATTACGCCGCGCCGCGCCGCGTCGTGGATTGAAGCCGTGACGTAAGGGTCGTTCAAGTCGGGCGTGCCATAATACGGGTCCACTCCGTTGGTCAGCATTAGCACCGCCCGCCGGCCGGTAGGCTCGCTGGAAGGCCAGTGCTTGATGAGTTCCGAAAGGCAGAAGTAGGGGCTGGCGTTGGCGCCCGGCAGGGCCATGGGCAGGCGTAGAGCCGCGGCTACCTTCTGATGATCGGAAGTGAAATTCTGCGAAAGGGAGAAAGTGCCGTTGCGCATATAGCCCAGCCCTACCTGGGTGGTGGCCGGCAGAGAATCGATGAACTGTTTCAGCTCTTTGAAATGAACGCCGAGACTGCCGGAACGTGAGGAATCGTCCAAAAGCAGGAAGAGTTGCATGTCCGCTAAATCACCGGTCAGCTTTTGCATGCGAACTACCGGCGCGGGTGTTTTGTCGAGTAGCACATTCACGTCTCCGGCGGCTAAATTGTCCGGCCGGATTCCGCCTGCTCCCGGCAGAACGGTTACAACTATTTGGGGCGACCCGGTAATATCGGGAAGCGACGCGGAGAAAGCAGGCAATGCGGCCGCGAGGGCCAAAGCCGTAACGGCGGGCAGTAAGTAAGAACCGATCTTCATAGCAGCAACCCTCTAACCTGTTGGATGCGGACGCACAGTCGCGGGTTACCAAAGCTCGGTGGCCCGAAAGGCCTACTCCGCCACCACTTCGCGTTGCGCCGCGATCATCTGGCGCATGTGACCGCGGATACCGGGAAGCTGGGTCCAGAAGATGGCAGCGGCGAGCAGGCAGACGACGCCTCCGGCGGCGACCGTAATCGGCGCGCCGAGCCCATCGGCCAGGAAGCCGGCAAGAAGACCGCCGAAGGGCGCGAGCCCCATCATCACCATGGAATAGACACCCATGACGCGCCCGCGCAGTTCGTCTGGAATCATGCTCTGAATGAGCGTATTGGTGGATCCCATCTGAAGCATGAGGGTGAATCCGACGGGCACCAGGATGACGGCCGAAAAGAGGAAGTTGTGAGAGGTGGAGAAGATGATGAGGCCGATGCCAAACGCGGTAGCCGACGCGGCGACCCACACGCTCAGACCTTTGAGCGTGCGGCGGCTGGCCAGAAGCAGCGCCGCGGCCAGCGCGCCCATGCCGGCGGATCCGGTGAGCCAGCCGAGCGCCTTAGGACCGCCGTGCAGAACGCGGTCGGCAAACACCGGCATGAGGACCTGGAACGGCATTCCCGTAACGCTGGCCATGCCGAGCAGGATGAGCAACGCGTGAATGGGGCGATTTCGGATGACGAAGCGAAACCCTTCGATCACATTGGCGAGCGGCGACGCCTGATGTGCCTTGCGCACGTTGGCATCGACGCGCATGAACAGCAGGCCGACAATCACCGCGATATAGCTGATGCCGTTGGCGAAGAAGCACCATCCCTCGCCGATGGCCGCTACCAGAATGCCGGCGATGGCCGGACCGACCACGCGCGAGGCGTTGAACATGGAGGAATTGAGCGCGATCGCGTTCATGAGATCGGCCTTGCCGACCATCTCGACAATGAACGCCTGGCGCGCGGGGATGTCGAAGGCATTGACCGCTCCGAGCAGGGCGGAGAGGACGAAAATGTGCCAGATTTGCACACGGTTGGTCAGTGTGAGGGCGGCGAGGATGAGCGCCAGAAGCATGGACAGGGTTTGTGTGGCGATGACCACGCGATGGCGGCTATAGCGGTCGGCCACGATGCCACCGACGGTGGAAAGAAGGAAGATGGGAATCTGGCTACAGAAGCTGATTCCGCCCAGCAGCAGCATCGACCCGGTAAGGCGGTAGACGAGCCAGGGCTGGGCGAGGTTTTGCATCCAGGTCCCGATGAGGGAAATGAGTTGACCCGAGAAGAAAAGCTGAAAATTACGGTATTGCAGGGCTCGCAGCGTCGCGGGCAGTTTCGGCACTTCTCATATTTTAGTGGATTGCGGGATGGAGCCGCGACCCGCCTTGCTGGCGAGGTACTCCGATTTCCGTCAGTCTTCCCGTAGGGCAACGACGGGGTCGACCCATGCCGCGCGCTTTGCAGGCACGCAACACGCCAACAGCGCCGATCCCGCGAGAACCACCGCAACGCAGGCGAAGGCCGTGAGATCGAGCGCCGTCACTCCGTAGAGTAAGTTTTGCATGGCACGCCCCACCAAATAGGCTCCGGCCACTCCGATCAATAGACCCATGCCGCTCAGCCGGACGCCCTCGCCGAGGACCATGCGGAGAACATCGAAACGGCCGGCGCCCAGAGCGATGCGGAGACCGATTTCGTGGGTCCGCTGCGCCACCAAAAACGCCATCACGCCATAAATCCCGAGAATGGCCAGGAGCAGCGCCACGGAGGCGAAGCTGGCCATGAGCAAAGTGGGGAAGGCGTCGCCGGCGTGGGAATCGCTCACCACCTTTTCCATGGTTGCCGTTCCTGCCATGGGAAGGTCGGGATCGATGGACCGGATCGCCGCGCCGATGCTCTTGGTCATGCCACCCGGGTCGCCCGCTGTTCGTACCGCCAGTCCGGCGGAGGGCCAGGGGCTCTGCCAGAAAGGTACGTAGACGGTTGGAAAACCGCTCGGCCGGCTGCCATTCAATACCGTGTGGAACACACCCACTATCTGCCATTCGACCGGCGGCCCCAGTCTGGTAACGCCGGGTATGAGTTCCTCGATCACCACCCGCTGCTTGAGAGGATCGACATCTTTCAAGTAGCGGCGGACGAAGGTCTCGTCCACCATGGCCACGCGAGGCGAACCGGGAAGGTCGCGGCCGTCAATCTCGCGCCCGCGGACGGTACGAATTCCGAAGGTGCGGAAGTACCCCGGGGTCACCATCTGAAATCCGCTAACCGGGCGCGCCGAAGCGTCCGCAACGGGGTGGCCGGCAATGGTGAACGGCATGCCAAACCCCGTACCCTGCACCGGCATGCCAGTCGTGGCAGTGACTTCCTGAATACCGGGCACCGTGGAAATGCGGGTGAGGACGTCGCGATAGAAGCCGCGGATTTTATCGGGTTCCGTCAGGCGACCCTGGGGAACCGGAAGGTAAAAGGTGAGGATGTGGTCGGTGCGGACTCCGAGGTCGAGTTCGGTGATCTTGATGAAGCTGTGGACGGCGAGGCCGGCGCCGGTCAACAGACTGAGTGCGAGGGCGAATTCCGCCACTACCAGGGCACGCCGGAGGAAGTGATGCCCGGACCCGATGCTTCGTCCCGACTGCTTGAGGACCCCGTTGAGATTGAGCCGCGCCGCCTGGAATGCCGGAGCACTGCCGGCCAGGACGCCGCAGACCAGCGCCGCCGCGAAGCTGAAGAGAAGCACGGCGCCGTTCAAACTGACATCCGCCTCCGAGGGCAAGGTATTGGGCGGCATGTAGTGGGTGAGCAGCTTGAGAATTCCCCAACCAAGCGATACACCCGCCACTCCGCCGATGACGGCCAGCATCAATCCTTCGGTAATCATCTGGCGGAAAAGACGTGCGCGGCCGGCGCCGATTGAGACGCGGATGGCGATTTCGCGCTCGCGAGAGGTGCCTCGCGCCAGCAGCAGGTTGGTGAGATTGGCGCAGGCGATGAGCAGAACGAATCCCACCGCGCCCATCAGAACGTACATGCCCGTGATTGCCTGTTTTCCGAGGAAGTCGTTACGCAGAGGCTCGACACTGGCGCCCCACCCTTTGTCTTGCGGGTAAACCTCGCCGATGTGTTGGGTGACCGCATCCATATCGGCTTGCGCTTGTTTGATGGAGACGCCGGGCTTGAGCCGGCCCATGGCGAGCAGCCAATGAAAATCGTGGTTAATCTGTTCAGGCTTGATGGTGAGAGGCACCCAAAGCTCATTCGGCATCCGGTCCATCTGGCCGGACGGCATGATGCCGACCACGGTGTATTGCTCTCCGTTCATCCGTATGGATTGGCCGACCAGGTCGCGTTTCCCGCCGAAACGGCGCTGCCACAGCCGGTTCGACAAGACGACCACGTGGTCCTTGCCGGGCTGGTCTTCGTCGGAGCGGAAGTCGCGTCCGATGACCGGAGGCACGCCAAGGCCCGAAAGCTGTCCCGGTGTCGATTGCGTTCCGCTCACCTGTTCCGGACCTTCATCGCCGCCGAGGTTGGCATCGAAGCCGCTCCACGCCCATAGCCCTTGGAACGACGTGCTCTGTTTTTGCCAGTCGAGAAAATCTCCCGCGGCGATGCTGTTGCGGTTGCCCTGGAGTTTCGACCAGACCATCACCAATTGGTCGGCATTGGGATACGGCATGGGTGCGTAGAGGGTCGCATAGACCACGCTGAAAATGGCGGTGTTGGGGCCGATGCCGAGAGCCAGCGCCAGAATTGCGACGGCAGTGAAGGTTTTGTGTTGCCGAAGCATTCGGAGGGCGAAACGGAGATCGTGAAGCAGCGTCGTCATGGGGAAGCTCGCCTTACCCTAAAGACGAAGCTGTAGAAATTTTGTTCCGGTAAAGGCGCTTAACCCGGTGCGGTGTTCAGGAAATTGCTGGAAAGGCCACGAATGGGCAGGAACTGCAAGTAACCTGACGCCAGCTGTATTGGAAGGCGGTTCTACCGCGTCTCCACTTCCCTCAGCCAGTCGGGCCGTTTCAACACTTCGCGCGGCTTGCTGCCGTCGGGGGGCCCAATGATTCCATCGCGCTGCATCATGTCCAGAATTCGCGCCGCGCGTCCGTAGCCAAGCCGTAAATGACGCTGGAGCGTAGACGTGGATGCCTTTCCCATCTGCAGCACCAGCCGCACCGCTTCTTCGTACATGGGGTCCTGCTCGGCGTTGCCTGCTTCCTGGCCCTCCGATTCTTCTTCGTCGCTCGGGGGCGCCAGCAGGAACGATTGATCGTACTCCGGCGTCGCCTGCTCCTTCCAGAAATCCACCACTCGTCCGATTTCGGACTCGGTCACGAACGCCCCGTGCACACGCGTCAGGCGCGACGACCCGGGTGGCAGAAAGAGCATATCGCCCTTACCCAACAGATGTTCCGCGCCCATCACGTCCAGCACGGTCCGCGAATCCACCCGCGTCGCCACGCGGAAGCTGATGCGCGAGGGAAAATTCGCCTTAATCAACCCGGTGATCACGTCCACGCTGGGGCGCTGAGTCGCCAGCACCAGGTGCATGCCCACCGCGCGTGCCATCTGTGCGAGTCGGGTTACCGACTCTTCTACGTTCTTGCCTTCCAGCATCATCAAGTCGGCCAACTCATCGATGAGGATCATGATGTAAGGCAACGGGCGCAAATCGTCGGCGGTCGCCTCCACCTCCTGGTCGGCGAACAGATTGCGCGGCTCGTCCTGCAGCTTGCGTATTTTCTTGTTGAACTGCTCGATGTTTCGCACGCCATACTCCGCCAGGAGGCGCAGACGCCGCTCCATCTCGAGCACCGCGTTGCGCAGGGCGTTGGTGGCCTTCTTCGGGTCGGTGATGACCGGAGTCAACAGGTGCGGAATGCCTTCAAACAAGCCCAGTTCCACGCGCTTGGGATCCACCATGATCATGCGCACTTCGTTCGGCGTCGACTTGTATAAAATCGACATGATCATCGAGTTGATCATCACGCTCTTGCCCGATCCCGTCGATCCGGCGATGAGAAGGTGCGGCATGGTATCGAGCGCCGCCACGCGAATCCGACCGTTAATATCCTTGCCCAGCGGAATAGTCAGCCGCGATGCCGACCCCCCGAACTCCTCGCTTTCCAGCATCTGCCGCAGCGCGATTACCTCGCGGCGGGTATTGGGCACTTCTATTCCTACCGTCGGTTTGCCCGGGATGCGCTCGATCAGGATCGATTCCGCCTGCAATCCGAGGCACAGGTCTTCATGGAGATTCGTGATCCGGCTGTATTTGATACCGGCTTCCGGCTTGAACTCGAAGGTGGTTACCACCGGCCCGGGATTGATCTGCACCACGTTTCCCAAAACCCCGAACTCTTCGAATTTCGATTTGATTTTGACGGCGGTGTCTTTCAGTTCCACCTCGTCATACGCGTTGCGGAGCGGAATTTCATTCAGAAGTTCCGTCGAAGGCAATGTGAACACGGTGCGGAAGGCCGGCTCCTGCGCCGGTTCAAAGGCGGCTGCCGGTACCGGCATCGGCGGAGGAACGGGCGGCAAATCTTCAACCGGGCAGATGGGAATCTCATCCTCGGCGACCGGTTCCGGTTCCTCTTGCACTGGTCCTTCCACCGCCGGCGCACGCCTTTCCGCCACCTCCCATGGAGGCGTGTCGGCCGCTGCTTCCAACTCGGGCCGGGGCTCGGGTTCGTACCGCAGTTTTCGCCCTTTCAGTTGCCGGGTCTCGCGCCTCGTCCGCTCGCGCTCACGAGCTTTCTCCAGCGCCTTCGCATGTTGTTCGTCCCGCCAAGCCCGCCACGCGTTGGTGCGCCGGCGGTACCACGCGACCGGGCCGTCCATCCATTCCATCCCCTTCGCCAGCGTGAAAGACGAAACCAGGTACACGGCGACCACCACGGAAGTCAGGATCGCCACGATTGCGCCCGCCAGATTGAGCGTGCCCAAGAGGTAACGCGCCAGCAAATAGCCCGACAGGCCGCCCAGCCTGATCGTGCCACCGAACATCCGCCACGGCAGAAACGCCAGCCCCGCGCTGGCTCCCACCGTGAGAATGACAGCCCCGACCACTTTTGCCACCCCACCATCCAACGCCTCCGACCGGATCCACTTCCACGACAGCAGAAACATCAGCAGAGGAAAAAGGAACGCCGTTGCGCCAAAGGCCTGAAATAGCAGGTCCGAGGCGTAAGAGCCGAAGTAGCCGATAAGATTCAGGGGTTGGGACTCGGCGGCCGTGTCCCACGAAGGGTCCTGGGTATGGTACGACACCAAGCTCAGAAGCATCACCAGGCCCAGCGAGAGCAGCACAAAGCCGATGACTTCATTCAGCCGTTTGTGTTCGGTCGGAGATAAGAGCTTCATCACGCTGGCCGGCGGATGAAAGCCAGAGCAAGCACTATTATGCCAAAAATTATCCGGTAGTAAACAAACGGACGAAGCGAGCTGCGCCGCAAATAATGCAGAAACCACCCGATCACGACGCAGCCGGTAATCGCGCTCACCCCGACGCCCACCAGGAACGGCGTTTCGAGCACGGAGTGCAGCTGATGCTCCTTATGCATGTCCCAGAATGCCTTCCCCGCCGCCCCCGCGATGGCCGGCGCCGAAAGCAGGAACGAAAACTTCGCCGCCGACTGGTCGCTCAGATTCCGAAACAAGCCCGCCGAAATACTGATCCCGCTTCGCGATGTTCCCGGCACCACGGCCAGCGCCTGCGCCACCCCGATCACCACCGCATCCGGTCCGTTCACCGACGCCAGATCGCGCGTCTTGCGGCTGGAATTCTCCGCCACATACATCAGGATGCCGATTACGATCAGCATTGCCCCTATCACCCAGGGAGTCCGCCAACTCGATTCGGCCTGCTTTTCAAACACGAAGCCTACGATGCCGATCGGTATGCTGCCGATCGCCAACAGCCACAGCAGCATGTGATTCAAGCGCAGCTCGTTATCTTTCCCGAGCTGCAGCCCGAACCCCTGCGCCACGATCTGCACCCAATCGCGGAAGAAATAGATGAGTAATGCCGCCAGAGTCCCGACATGCAGCATGATGTCGTAGTTGAGCCCTTCGGGCTTCCAGCCGAGCAGCCACGAAGTAAGGTAGAGATGCGCGGTGCTGCTGATCGGCAGAAATTCCGTCAAGCCCTGGATCAACCCCAGGACGATGACTTGCAGAATGGGCATAAACGTCTAGCGTGAGCGATGCCCCCGAGCCGTGTCAAGTACCGGAGATCTTCCGCCCTTTTCTTGAGCCTTGGGGTGGACGGGCGTCGCGCTGGTCTCTGGAGTACGGTGGCGTCTCGATTGCTGTTCCGAAGGTGAAACCGCGCGCGGCCTATGCCATGGGTCTGTCAAAGCGATTCCAGGCCGCCAATTTAAATGCGCAAGGAGCTTATTTATGAAGAACTCGACGATGCCGGTGAAGGAAAGGGTACGCATTCCTTTGCATACTCCTACGGACTTGGACCGGAAAGCGACGAAAGAAATTGCCGGCGCCATGAACGCGATTCTGGCCGATGTGTTCGCGCTTTATCTGAAAACCAAGAATTTTCACTGGCACCTAAGCGGACCCCATTTTCGCGACTATCACCTCCTGTTCGATGAGCATGCCCAACAGATATTTGCGATGACCGATGCCATTGCCGAGCGGGTCCGCAAGATCGGAGAAACGACGATGCGGTCGATTGGTGACATTTCGCGGACACAACGGGTGTCGGACAACAATGCGGAGTTCGTGGAACCGGAGGACATGCTGGCGGAACTGATGGAAGATAATCAGGCTCTGGCCACCCGGCTGCGGGAAGCCCACAATGTCTGCGAGGAGGGGCGCGATATCGCTACGGCAAGTCTCATCGAGGTCTGGATCGACGAGACGGAACGGCGCACGTGGTTCCTGTTCGAAGCGCACCGCCCCGGGGATTCCACGCGGCATTAAAGCGGGAAGGCTCGACTGCTGGTTTACAGCCGGTGTGGTGCGACAGGGCTCGGTACCTGACCGTGTGAAAATCTCCGGAATGGCCATCCTGAGGCAAGGCCTGGCAAAGGGCAATGCTTGAAGACGCGAGGAAAATGATCATGCCATCGCGGCACTAGCTGGCCCCAGCCAGGATTGCCCGCCCTGGATGTCCTGCTATTGATTCTCGAAGGTGTCGCCGAAGTGCACCGTGGAATCGGTTGAGAACTTGCGATAGTCCTTGAATTCGGAGATGTTCCGCGAGCGGA
>Ga0335073_10001477_pt1 | contig 31429 bp, 29 predicted proteins | sample Lox_Sample_22_FD_207093 | JGI IMG/M metagenome (GOLD analysis project Ga0335073, IMG submission 207093) | Soil microbial communities from Loxahatchee National Wildlife Refuge, Florida, United States - Lox_Sample_2.2 | ecosystem: Environmental > Terrestrial > Soil > Wetlands | place: USA... | reverse complement strand
TGATCGAGCTGGCTCATGCGTTGAATCTAGCCGCCCGGCACCCTGCCCGCGGGCGGCTGTGGATAACCGGCGAACCCGGCAGCTGCCCTGTGGACAACCGGGGTCGGGAACACCCGGGCCGGCGTAGGTTCGGCCGATGGAACTGCGCGAAGACAGCGGTGGGCGGCCCGGTCCCAGAGGACCGGACCGCCCACCGTGGGTCCGTACCGGGGAGCTAGCCGAGCAGCTCCCGCATGAGCCGCGCGGTCTCGGACGGCGTCTTGCCAACCTTGACCCCGGCCGCCTCGAGCGCTTCCTTCTTGGCCTGCGCGGTGCCCGAGGAGCCGGAGACGATGGCGCCGGCATGGCCCATCGTCTTGCCCTCCGGTGCCGTGAAGCCCGCGACGTAGCCCACGACCGGCTTGGTCACGTGCTCCTTGATGAAGGCAGCGGCCCGCTCCTCGGCGTCGCCGCCGATCTCGCCGATCATGACGATCGCCTGGGTCTCCGGGTCGTCCTGGAAGGCCCGCAGGCAGTCGATGTGGGTGGTGCCGATCACCGGGTCGCCACCGATGCCGACCGCGGAGGAGAAGCCGAGGTCCCGCAGCTCGTACATCATCTGGTAGGTCAGCGTGCCGGACTTCGAGACCAGCCCGATCGGTCCGGCCCCGGTGATGTCGGCCGGGATGATGCCGGCGTTGGACTTGCCGGGGCTGATCAACCCGGGACAGTTCGGGCCGATGATCCGGGTGCGCTCGCCCTTGCCGACGTTGTAGGCCCAGGCCGCGGTGCTGTCGTGCACCGGCACGCCCTCGGTGATGACCACCGCGAGCGGGATCTCGGCGTCGATCGCCTCGATCATCGCGTCCTTGGTGAACGCCGGCGGGACGAACAGCACGCTGACGTCGGCGCCGGTCTTGCCCATCGCGTCGGAGACCGACCCGAACACCGGCACCGAGGTGCCGTCGACGTCCACCGACTCACCGGCCTTGCGCGGATTCACACCGCCGACGATGTTGGTGCCCGAGGCGAGCATCCGCCGGGTGTGCTTCATGCCTTCCGAGCCGGTCATGCCCTGCACGATGACCTTGGAGTCGGAGGTGAGGAAAATGGCCATCTGCGCTCAGGCTCCCGTGTTGGCGTTGTGGGCGGCGCTGGCAGCGAGGTCGGCGCCGTCGTCCATGGTCTCGGCGAGGGTGACCAGCGGGTGCGCGGCCTCGGCCAGGATCCGCCGGCCCTCCTCGACGTTGTTGCCGTCCAGCCGGACGACCAGCGGCTTGCGCGCAGAGTCGCCCAGCATCGACAGCGCGGTGACGATGCCGTTGGCCACCGCGTCGCAGGCGGTGATGCCGCCGAAGACGTTGACGAAGACGGAGCGCACCGACTCATCCCCGAGGATGATGTCGAGGCCGTTGGCCATCACCTCGGCAGAGGCGCCGCCGCCGATGTCGAGGAAGTTCGCCGGCTTCACCCCGCCGTGCTTCTCGCCGGCGTAGGCGACCACGTCCAGCGTCGACATGACCAGGCCGGCGCCGTTGCCGATGATGCCGACCTCGCCGTCCAGCTTGACGTAGTTGAGGTGCTTCTCCTTGGCCTTGGCCTCCAGCGGGTCGGCGGCGGCCACATCCTCCAGCTCGGCGTTGCCGACCTGACGGAAGTTGGCGTTCTCGTCCAGGGAGACCTTGCCGTCCAGGGCCAGCACGGCGTCGCCGCTGACCCGGGCCAGCGGATTGATCTCGACCAGCGTCGCGTCCTGCTTGACGAAGACGTCCCACAGCTTGACCGCGGTCTCGGCGATCGAGTCGACCAGTTCCGCGGGGAACTTCGCCTGGGAGAGGATCTCGCGGGCCTTGGCCAGGTCGACGCCGGTGGTGGCGTCGATCGGCACCCGGGCCAGCGCCTCGGGCCGGGTCACGGCGAGTTCCTCGATCTCCATGCCGCCTTCGGCGGAGGCCATGCACAGGAAGGTCCGGTTGGACCGGTCGAGCAGGTAGGAGAAGTAGTACTCCTGCTCGATCTGCGCCCCCGGGTCGACCAGGACCCGGTGCACGGTGTGGCCCTTGATATCCATGCCGAGGATGGCCTGCGCGGCTGCGAAGGCGTCATCCGGTGTCTTGGCGACCTTCACGCCACCGGCCTTGCCACGGCCCCCGGTCTTGACCTGGGCCTTGACGACGACGACACCACCGAGCCGTTCGGCGATCTCCCGAGCCTGCTCCGGAGTGTCGGCAACCTCGCCGAGCCCGACCGGAACGCCGTGCGCGGCGAAGAGCTGCTTCGCCTGGTATTCGAACAGATCCACGTAAGTTCCTCACCGTTGAAGTGACGTACTCACCAGGCTCACCGGCAAACTCGGCACGGCGATGCCCCAGCCTCGGTCAGGCTAGCCCGCATCGGCGGCTCGCCGCCGCTTGCACCCGGGGCGGTGTCGGCCAGCCCACACGCGGCCGCGTGACCTGTGCGACAGTGGAACGCGGGCGCTGGGCAGGATCCGACAGCCGGCGGAAGGTCCGCATTCGGGCGAAACACGGAGAGGGGCACGGGTGGTCACGGTCGTGGACGCGGCGCGCGGGCTGCGCCAGTGTCCCGGGGCGTTGCGCCGCACCCCGCGGGCGTTGCTGTCCGCCTCGGTCGCCACCGGCGAGGAGCTGGTGTGGCTGGCCGCGCACGCGATCACCTACCCGGCAGGGCTGCTGGCCGAGAACGTCGACCTGCACGACCCCCGCTACCGGATCGACACCCTGCCGCCGCTGACCCGGGGCTTGATCACGGAGGACATCAACGCCGCGGGCCGGCCGATCCTGCTGGTGCACGGCATCGGCGACAACCGGTCCGCCTTCTCCGTGCTGCGCCGGACGCTGCGACGCCGTGGCTACGGCCGGATCAGCACCGTCAACTACTCGCCGCTGACCTCGGACATCCGCCGGGCCGCCGCCGACTTCGAGCGGCACGTGGAGCGCACCTGCGCCCTGACCGGCTACGACCAGGTCTTCGTGGTCGGCCACTCGCTCGGCGGGATCATCGCCCGCTACTACGTCCAGTGCCGGGGCGGGGACGAGCGCGTGCACACCCTGGTCACCCTCGGCTCACCGCATTCCGGCACCCACCTGGCGCGGCTGGCCCCGCTGGTCCGGGTGGCCCGCCAGCTGGCCCCTGGCTCGGAGCTGATGCGCGAACTGGCCGCTCCGGCGCCGTACTGCACCACGCGGTTCGTGGCGGTCCACTCAGACCGGGACGAGGTGGTGCTGCCCAACCGCAGCGCCCGGCTCGACCACCCGGACCTGAGCGTGACCCGGCTGGCCGTGCACGGCGTCGGCCATCTCGCCCTGCTGGTCAATGGTGCCGTCATGCACGCGGTGGCCGGCGCGCTGGCACCACTGAGCACCGCCGCGGAGGCGGCCGAGGCCAGCCCGGCCTGCTGATCCAGGCCGTCGGCCCGAGCCGGGAGGATCGCGTGGCTCCCCCAGCACCGACCGGCGCGAACCGGCGGATACCGGTGTCGATCGGGTTTCGTCCGTATCGGGCGCGTGAATCCGGCGACCGAGCTGGCGCGTCCGGCTTGCTTCCGACCGAAAGCTTCGGTTACGGTTCTGCATCGTCGCCGCGAACGATGTATCAAATGCGATCGTTGCGTTTGACGCATTGCACGACAAGATCCTCGATTCCGAACACTGAGGGAGTATGCGTGGGACGTCATAGCGCTCCACGCGCGGCCGACATGATCGCCGCAGCCTCGCTCCTCCCGGATCCCTCCGCCGCCCAGGCCGCCCGTCGTGGCCGGCACGCCGCGCCGAAGCCGATCTGGCGCCGCGCGCACGTGGTGCCGACCGCCGCCGTGGTGCTGACCCTCTTCGTCGGCTCCGACGCGCTGCACCTGACCAGCAGCGTCGGCCACGCCGACACCCTGGCCAAGGGTTCGGCGGACGTGCAGGGCACCGACCTGTCGGCCCTCGCCTCCGGCACCCAGGCCGACCAGCTGATCGCCGGCACCCAGCGGGTCTCCCGCGCGAGCCGCACGGTGCCGACCCCGGGCTCGACCACCTACACCTACCGCGCCCGGCCCGGGCTGCCCGCGATCAACCCGGACAAGACCGTCCCGGGGGTCTGGGTGCGGCCCAGCGCCGGCGCGGAGAGCACCTGCTTCTGCATGCGCTGGGGCGTCATGCACGACGGCATCGACCTGGCCGGCCCGATGGGCTCGCCGATCCTCGCGGTCGGCGACGGCGTGGTCATCGACGCCGGCCCGGCCGAGGGCTTCGGCCTGTGGGTGGTCATCCAGCACGCGAACGGTGACGTCACCGTCTACGGCCACATGTATCACTTCTACGTCACGGTCGGCGAGCACGTGAAGGCCGGCGATCACATCGCCGACATCGGCGCGAACGGCCAGTCCACCGGGCCGCACCTGCACTTCGGGGTGCGGCAGGGCGGTCCGAACGGCCCGTACATCGACCCGGTTCCGTGGCTCAAGGCACGCGGCATCACCATCGGCGGATACGACCCGAACGCCTGACCGCCCCTCGGCCAACCGGAACCCAGCCAGGTCGGCCATACTCGCTCTGGCAGGGATACCGATCCGGCGGAGCAGGCAGGAGCGCATGCTGAGCGACCTCGCGACCAGGAGCCGGCCACTGCCGACCCTGGAACTGCCGCCGGAGATCGTCGCCGAGGGTCGTCACGCCACCGCGCTGCGCTGGCTGCTCTCGCGGGCGCTGGTGCTGGCCATCCTGGTCTTCGCCCGGGAGGACGGCGTCTCCGGGGACGTGACCTACTACGCCACCAGCCTGCACCAGATGTTCGCCGGTGCCGGCATCGGCAACACCCTGCAGGAATACCCGCTGCCGGTGTTCCTGGTGATCCTTCCGCAGTTCCTGCTCGGCGCGCTGAACCAGGTCGCCTTCACGCTGCTGTTCGCGCTGTCGATGCTCGGCGTGGACGCCGCCTTCACCGGGCTGCTGTGGCGCGCCGACGGCCGGCGGCGCGGCGACGCGGTGAACGTCTGGCTGTGGTTCGTGCCGGCGCTCGGGCCGCTGGCCTACTTCCGGTTCGACCTGGTGCCGGCGGTGCTGGCCGGCGGCGCGGTGCTGGCCGCGATCCGCCGCCCCCGGCTGGCCGGCATGCTGACCGCGCTGGGCGCCGCGCTCAAGCTGTGGCCGGTGGTGATGCTGCCGACGTTCCTGCTGCGCCGCGGCGACCGCAAGCCGGTGCTGATTGGCTTCCTGGCCACCGGGGTGGTGGTCGGCGGCCTGTCGCTGGCCATCGGCGGCCTGCGCCGGACCCTGTCGCCGCTGCACTGGCAGTCCGCCCGCGGGCTGCAGATCGAGTCGATCGCGGCCACCCCCCTGATGGTGGCGCGCGCGGTCCATCCGGTGGGCGTCTGGACGATCCACATCTCGCAGTACAAGGCGTTCGAGATCTTCGGGGCCGGCGTCAAGCTCATGATCGCGGTGACCACCGTGCTGACCCTGCTCGGCGGCCTGCTGCTGCTCACCCTGTGGTGGCGGGCGCTGCGGCTGCGCACGCCGTCGGCCGAGACGCTGGGCTGGCTGTTCCTGGCGACCGCGCTGATCGTGACCGTCACCAACAAGACGCTCAGCCCGCAGTACCTGCTCTGGCTGGGCGGGCCGATCGCGGCGCTGGCCGTCCGCGCGCCGAGCAACCACGCCGTGCGCACCTTCGCCCGGGTGCTGCTGGTGACCGCGGTCGCCACCCAGCTGACGTACCCGATCGGTTACGACGCGATCCTCAAGACCCACTCCTGGATGCCGGTCGTGGAGCTCGACCTGGCGATCCGCAACGGTCTGCTGGTGTGGCTCACCTGGTACGCAGTCCGGCAGGTCTGGCGGCAGACCCGCTCGTTCACCGCGTGAGGCCTGGCCGCCGTTGGCTGCCGCTGGTGCTCGTGGCGCTGGCCGGCCAAGCCCTGGCGCTCTGGTTCGGCCTCCGGCACGAGTGGTTCTCCTCGATCCTGCAGACCGAGTCGGTCGCGGCCGCGCTGTTCGTGGTGGCGCTGGTCGGTCTGTGGCGTTACCGGGGCCCGGCCGCCGGCATGCTGGTGGTGGCCGGCGCGATCCTGCTGCAGTTGGCCGCGCTGGGCGCCGGGCCGAGCAGCAGCGACGACGTGTACCGCTACGTCTGGGACGGCAAGGTGCAGCTGGCCGGCGTCGACCCGTACCGGTACCCGCCGTCGGCGCCCGAGCTGGATCGGCTGCGCGGTGACACGCTGTTCTACCCGGCCCGCCCGGGGTGCCCCTGGCGGCTGCCGGACCGCCGCTGCTCGCGGGTGAACCGGCCGGACGTGCACACCATCTACCCGCCGGTGGCCGAGGGGGCGTTCACGCTCGCCCGGCTGGGCAGCCTCGGCCGGTCGGACGGGCCGTTCCCGCTGCAGATGCTGGCCGCGCTCGGGGTGGTGGCCGTCTCGGTGCTGCTGGTGCGCCGGGCCCGCAGCCGTGGTGATCCGGCGTGGTGGCCGGCGCTGTGGGCCTGGTGCCCGGTGACGGCGGTCGAGCTGGCCAACAACGGTCACATCGACTGGCTGGCCGCGCTGCTGACCGCCGGTGGGCTGATCGCCTGCGCCGTCCGGCGCCCGCTGCTGGCCGGCGGCCTGGTCGGCGCGGCGATCGCCACCAAGCTCTACCCGGCGCTGGTGCTGCCGGCGATGCTGCGCCGCCATCCCGCTCGGGTGCTCGCGGCCGCGGCCGGGGTGGTCGGGCTGAGCTACCTGCCGCACATGCTCGCCGTCGGCACCGAGGTGATCGGCTACCTGCCGGGATACCTCAAGGAGGAGGACTACACCAGCGGCGGCCGGTTCCTGCTGCTGTCCCGGGTGTTGCCGCACGCCCTGCTCACCCCGGCGGCGGCGCTGATCCTGCTGGCGGTCGCGGCGTGGGCCGCCTGGCGGGCCGAGCCGGACCGGCCCGAGTACGCCGCGCTGGTGCTGGTCGGGGTGGCGCTGCTGGTCTCGACCCCGTCCTACAGCTGGTACGCGGTGGAGCTGCTGGTGCTGGTCGCGATGACCGGGCGGCTGGAGTGGCTGCCACTGGTGGTGGCGCCGACGGTCGCGAACCTGGGTGCCTCGTCCTTCGGCGATGGGGTGGCCTACCGGACGTCCTGCTACGCGGTCGCGCTGGCCTGGGTGCTGGCCGGCGTCCTGAGCCGGGCCGCCGTCACCCGGCGGGCGTCCGCCGCGGCCGGGCGGCCGGTGGTCACCACGCCGAGCTGATCCCCCAGCGGGTCAGAGCTTCCCCACCGGGTCAGAGCTTCTCCAGCGGGGCGAACCGCAGCACCAGCCACTTGGCACCGGCGGTGCCGAAGTCCACCTCGGCCTGGGCCTTCTCGGCCACCCCGCGCAGCGCGATCACGGTGCCCAGCCCGAAGCTGTCGTGGCTGACCCGGTCCCCCACCTGCAGCTGGGGGATGGCCTTGTCGAGCTTCTTCGAGCCGAACGACAGCGCCGGGCCGGAACTGGTGCGCACCTTCGACTGGGCCCGGTAGCCGTGGTCGGCGTACTGGCCGCTGCCCTGCTCGTCCGGGTAGCCGGAGTACGGCTGGCGCCCGACCGCGCCGGACCACTGGACGTGCTCGGCCGGCACCTCGTCGAGGAACCGCGACGGCGGGTTGTAGGTCGGCGCGCCCCAGGCCGACCGGGCCACCGCGCGGCTGAGGTACAGCCGCTGCCGCGCCCGGGTGATGCCGACGTAGGCCAGCCGCCGCTCCTCGGCCATCTCGGCGGGCTCGCCGAGGCTGCGCTGGTGCGGGAAGATGCCGTCCTCCAGGCCGGTCAGGAACACCACCGGGAACTCCAGGCCCTTGGCGGTGTGCAGCGTCATCAGGGTGACCACGCCCCCGGAGGCGTCCGGCACCGAGTCGGCGTCGGCCACCAGCGAGACGTGCTCCAGGAAGGCGTCGAGGTCGGCGGCCTCGTCCACCTGGGCGCGCTGCTCCTCGAACTCGGCGGCGACGCTCACCAGCTCGCGCAGGTTGTCGACCCGCCCCTCGTCCTGCGGGTCGTGGCTGGCCTCAAGCTCGGCGAGGTAGCCGGTCTTGGCCAGCACCTGCTCGACGATGTTGCTCGGTGTGCCGTGCTCGGGGCTGGCCGCGATCTCGCGCAGTTCGCCCAGCAGCCGGACGAACTCCGCGATCGCGTTGGCCGACCGCGTCGCCAGGCCCGGGATGTGGTCGGCGCGGATCAGCGCCTCGGCGAACGGGATGCGTTCCTGCTCGGCGAAGGCCTCGACGAAGCCCTCGGCCCGGTCCCCGATGCCGCGGCGGGGGGTGTTGAGGATGCGGCGCAGGCTCACCAGGTCGGTCGGGTTGGCGATCACCCGCAGGTAGGCCAGCGCATCGCGGACCTCGCGCCGCTCGTAGAACCGCACCCCGCCGACGACCTTGTACGGCAGGCCGAGCCGGATGAAGATGTCCTCGAAGACCCGGGACTGCGCGTTGGTCCGGTAGAACACCGCCACGTCGGAGGGCTGGGCGTGGCCGGCGTCGGTGAGCCCGTCGATCTGCTGGGCCACCCAGCGCGCCTCGTCGTGCTCGTTCTCGGCGACGAAGCCGACGATCCGCTCCCCCTCGCCGGCATCGGACCAGAGCCGCTTGGGCCGCCGGTCCGGGTTGCGGGCGATCACCGCGTTGGCGGTGTTGAGGATCGTCTGGGTCGAGCGGTAGTTCTGCTCCAGCAGCACGGTCCGGGCGTCCGGGTAGTCCCGTTCGAACTCGTCGATGTTGCGGATGGTGGCGCCGCGGAAGGCGTAGATGGACTGGTCCGCATCGCCCACCACGCACAGCTCCGCGGCCGGCACCGACCGCTCCGGCATCGCCTTGCACAGCTCGGCGACGAGCACGTACTGGGCGTGGTTGGTGTCCTGGTACTCGTCGACCAGCACGTGCCGGAACCTGCGGCGGTAGTGCTCGGCGACGTCGGCGTTGGTCTGCAGCAGCCGGACCGTGTTCATGATCAGGTCGTCGAAGTCCATCGCCGAGGACTCGTGCAGCCGCTGCTGGTAGATCCGGTAGACGTCGGCGAGCACCTTCTCCGGCGCGGTGACCGCCTGCTCGGCGAACTGCGCGGCCGAGATCAGCTCGTTCTTCAGGTTCGAGATCTGCACCGACAGCGACCGCGCCGGGTAGCGCTTCGGGTCGAGGCTGAGCTCGCGGGTGACCAGGGTGAGCAGGCGGCGGGAGTCGTCGGCGTCGTAGATCGAGAAGGACGACCGGATCTCCAGCTGCTTGGCCTGCGCCCGCAGGATCCGGACGCACATCGAATGGAACGTCGAGACCCACATCGCGTTCGCGCGCGGGCCGATCAGCGCGCCGACCCGCTGCTTCATCTCGGCGGCGGCCTTGTTGGTGAAGGTGATCGCCAGGATCTCACCCGGCTTGGCGTCGCCGGCCAGCAGGTGCCCGATCCGCTGGGTGAGCACCCTGGTCTTGCCGGAGCCGGCGCCGGCGACGATCAGCAGCGGCCTGCCCCGGTGGGTGACGGCGTCGCGCTGTTGCGGGTTCAGGCCGGTGAGCAGCTCGTCCTGGTTCAGCCGGCGCCGGGGCGCCTCCCGGCTGGGCTCGGCCAGGCTGTCCGGCGCCCGGTCGGCGGCGCGCTGGACGGTGAACTCGGCGGGGAAGAGGTGCTCGGCAGTCATCGGGGCCAGCCTACTTTCGACCACCGACAGGAACCGCCGCCGGCGCCCCGGCGGTGTCCACCAGCTGGGAACGGGTTGCCGGCGCCGAGCCCGGCGTGGCAGCATCGACGCCGTGCAGATCACCGCCGCAGTGTTTTTCTATGGGTACCGCTCCGCGGCACCCATCGCGACCGGTTGAGCTGAACCCGACCGACCAACCGCCCTGGGCCCGCATCGGACCCGGGGTTCTTTAGTTTCCCGGGGCTGGCGCGGGAACCGGGGTCCAGCCGAGAGGAACCCGAACGTGCCCGCCGAGACCGCAGCCCGCCAACCCGCCGAGGCCACCGCCGCCGACCCGACCGCGGTGATCGCCGACCCGACCGCCGAGCTGGTGGACGACCCGTCGGCCATCGCCACGCTGCGCACCCAGATCGACGCCCTCGATGCGGCGCTCCTCCGGCTCATCGCCGAACGCGCCCAGCTGTCCCGCCGGGTGCAGACCGCCCGGATCAACGCGGGTGGCGCGCGGGTCGCGCTCGGCCGGGAACGGGCGATCCACGACCGCTACCGGGACGTGCTCGGCGGGCATGGCACGACCGTTGCCGACGCCGTGCTCCGGGTCTGCCGGGGCGACTACTGACCCCTTGGCTCCAGCACCGGCGAGCGCCGGCACCGGTCAGACGATCCGGCGCTCGGCCGCCCACCGGGTGAGCTGGTGCCGGGAGGACAGCTGCAGCTTGCGCAGCACGTTCGAGGCGTGGGTCTCCACGGTCTTGATCGAGATGAACAGCTCCGTCGCGATCTCGCGGTAGGCGTAGCCGCGGGCCAGCAGCCGCAGCACCTCCTGCTCGCGCGGCGTGAGCTGGTCGAGCTCCGGATCCACCGAGGGGCTCGGTCCCGGATTGCTGTCGCGGAACGCGTCCAGCACGAAACCGGCCAGCCGCGGCGAGAAGACCACGTCACCGTCTGCCACCCGGCGGATCGCGTCGATCAGGTCGGGCCCGGAGATGGTCTTGGTGACGTAGCCGCGGGCACCGGCGCGGATCACCGAGATGACGTCCTCGGCGGCGTCGGACACCGACAGCGCCAGGAACCGGGTGCCGGGCACGGCCGGCAGCACCGCCGACACCACGGCCGGGCCACCGCCGTCGGGGAGGTGGACGTCGAGCAGCACCACGTCCGGGCGCTGCTGGCCGATCACCGCGATCGCCTCGGCCACCGTGGCGGCCTCGGCGACGATGTCGACCGCGGCGCCGATCTCGGCCCGGACACCGGCCCGGAACATGCCGTGGTCGTCGACCAGCACCACCCGGGGCCGGACGGGATGGGTCTGCGGGTCGGTCACGGCAACTCCACTCGTAGATGCACCTCGGTGCCGGCACCGGGCCGGGACTTGATCGTGGCGGTGCCGCCCTGCCGGCCGAGCCGGCCCAGGATGGAACCGCGGATGCCTTGCCGGCTCGGGTCGATCCGGTCCGGGTCGAACCCGGCGCCCCGGTCCCGCACGAAGACCTCGGCGGCCCGGTCCGAGACCTCGGCGTACAGCGAGACCCTGCCCACCCCGGCATGCTTGGCCGCGTTGACCAGCGCCTCGCGGCTGGCCTGCACCAGCGCGTCGAGCCGGGCATCGAGCCGGGCATCGCCCACCACCACCACGTCCGCCGCGATGGCATAGGTGTCCTCGACCTCGGCGGCGGCCGCCTGCAGCGCGGCGCCGAGCCGGCCGTCCGGGATGCCGATGCCGTAGAGCTTGGTCCGCAGCTCGCGTTCCTGGCTGCGCGCCAGCCGGGTGACCTCGCGCGGGGACTCGGCGCTGCGCTGGATCAGGGCGAGCGTCTGTAGCACCGAGTCGTGCAGGTGGGCGGCGATGTCGGCCCGCTCCTCGTTGCGGATCCGCTCCCGCCGCTCGTCGGACAGGTCGCGCACCAGCTTCAGCCACCACGGGCCGGTGATCAGCCCGACGCCGGCCAGCGTGATGAGCATGGCGGCCAGGCCGACGCCGACCGCCGAGACCCCGGCCCGGGCCAGCACGAAGCCGCCGCCGGCGATCACCAGGCTGACCCCGGCCACCACCCGCAGCGCGCCGACCCGGTCGGTGGCCGAGGCGGCGAGCGAGGACCGGGACAGCCGCCGCCAGCGTTCGCGGTCGGTCTCCGAGGCCTGCCGCCACAGCAGCGCCACCCCGAAGCAGGCCAGCACCGAGGGCAGGAACCACCAGCCCAGCGGCAGCGTCCGGACGTTGAACAGCAGCACCGAGACGGTGGCCACCGCGGCCGCGACGTACTGCACCGCCCGGCGGATCGGACCGTCCGGCTCGGCCTCCGGGGCGGGCGGCAGCACGATCCAGAACGCACCGTAGAGCAGCAGGCCCAGGCCGCCGAACGAGGCCAGCACGACGAAGGCCGCCCGCACCAGCAGCCGGGAGAGGTCCAGATGCCCGGCCAGCGCAGCCGCGACCCCGCCGACCAGCCGGTGCGAACTCGACCGGTACAACCGCGGGGCGGCGTCCGGAGCGCTGGTGGGGGCTGTCATGGTCGTCTCATCATGTCGCGCCGCTGCGACAATTCCATCAGGTGTTCCCCCTGAGCGCGCCGGGCCGGGACTTCAGGGCGGACTCCGGGTGGTTCCCGATACCGTGGCGACGCACCCGAGACCAGGCTGAACGGCATGACGACGATGAGCGATTCCGGCACCTCCTTCGCAGGTCTCCCGGGCGACCGGCCGCGCATGCTGCGCCGCAGCGGCACCGACCGGGTGATCTCCGGCGTGAGCGGCGGCCTGGGACAGTACTTCGGCGTGGACCCGGTGATCTTCCGGGTGCTGTTCGCGGTGCTGTCCTTCTTCGGCGGCGTCGGGTTGCTGGCCTACGGCGTGGCCTGGCTGCTGATCCCCGAGCCGGACGTCGACCGGTCCGCGCTGGACCGGGCCCTGAACGAGCTGCGGGTGCACCGGGTGCCGCCGTGGCTGGTGGTGGTCGGCGGCGCGGTCGTGGTGTGGCTGGGCTGGTTCTCCTGGTGGGCGCCGCACACGCTGCCCGCCCTGCTGCTGCTCGCCGCGGTCGCGCTGGTGCTGCTGCGCCGGCTACGCGACCGTCCCGCCGGGGCCGTCCCACCGGCGGCAACGGCCGCGGGCGTCACCGAGCAGGGCGCGCCGCTCTGGCCGCACGCCGAGAGCACCGCCACCGAGAACACCGAGCCTCCCGCCGCAGAGAACACCGCCGCAGAGCCTCCCGCCGCCGGGAGCACCGCGGTGCTGCCGGCGGCCGGCGGCAGCGCGGTCCCGGCCGGCCCCTTCGAGAACACCGCGATCCTGCCGGACGAAACGGGCACCGAGCAGCATCCGCACTGGCCGCCGCCACCGGTGGGCCCGCCGCTCGCGGCCCGGGCCGAGCCGCTGATCCCGCCGCTCAACGACACCCGCCGGTCGATGCAGGCGTGGCTGGCCGAGGCCGGCGAGGCGCACCGGACCCGGGTGCGGCGGCGGCGGCCGATCAAGATCGCGGTCGGCCTGGCGCTGCTGGTCGGCTGGGGCGTCGTCGGGATGCTGGACGGCTTCACCCGGGTGCCGTTCCCCGCCTACCTCTGGGTCGGCCTGGCGATCCTGACCGCCGGGCTGCTGGTCAGCATCGTGACCAGGCGGATGGTGCTCTCCCTGCTCGTCCCGATCCTGGTGCTGGTCGCGGCGGTGATCGCCGTCGGTGGCACCCGGGCCAGCCTGTCCGACGGCTCGGGCCGGATCGGCTGGCGCCCGACCTCGCAGAGCCAGCTGACCACGTACCGGCAGTTCGCCGGCCAGTCGACCCTGGACCTGACCGGGCTGGGCAGCCTCAGCTCCCCCGCCTCGGTGCAGGTCACCCAGGCGGCCGGCGAGGTGGTGCTGCGGGTGCCGAACAGCCTGAACGCCACGGTGATCGCGGACGTGCACCTCGGTGACATCGCGCAGGGAACGTCCCGCTCGGCCGGGCAGTACCAGGCCGGTGGCAACGTGCACCTGCAGCTGGACCCGCCGGCCGGCGCGACCGGGCAGCCGCTGACCGTGCACGTCTCGCTGACCGCCGGGCACGTCGAGGTGGACCGGGTCGGCTGAGCCGCCGAGCCGGACGGTGACCCACGGAACTGGTCGCCGTCCGGCCTGTCGGACACTGTCGGAGGAAAGATCATCTAGCGTCGCCGACTGTGACCAGGCACGACGGGGGGACGCAGATGGCGGCAGGGCGGGTACGGATTCCGGGCCGGCGCGGGGCGCTTCGGACCACGCTGATCGTGCTGGTCGCCGCGGCGGTCGTGATCGGCGGGTGCATGGCGCTCTTCGGCGGCTACGGCTCGACCGACGGTGGCCACATCGCCGTGGTGCGCAACGGTGGGCCGCTGGACAACACCAGGATCCGCCAGATCGTGCCGCCCGGCTCCGGGCGTACCCGCATCGGCCTCTACTCGACGATGCACAAGTACCCCACCTCGCAGCGGTTCTTCACGATCAGCTCGACCGGCAACGCCGACGCGAACGAGTCGGTCACCGTGCCGACCGCCGACGGGGTCAGCGTCGGGGTCGAGGGCACCGCGTACTTCGCCCTCAACACCAGCCCCGACAACGGCTACGCGGTGCTGCGGGCGTTCGACAACGCCTATGGAACGAGGCAGTTCAAGTGCACGAACGGCGGCGGTTCGAAGGACCTGTGGGACGGCGACGCCGGCTTCTCCTGCTTCCTCGACCAGATCTTCTCCCCGGTCATCAACAACGACCTGCGCACCAGCATCGGTGACGTCAAGTGCTCGGACCTGGTCAGCTCCTGCTCGCTGGTGCAGAACAGCAGCGCCACCATCGACGCGAGCAAGATCGGCCAGGGCAACGTGAACCTGGCCAACATCGAGAGCAAGATCAGCTCGTCGCTGACCAGCGATCTGAACGCGACCCTGGGCGGCAACTACTTCGTGAACGTCAAGTTCAACCTCGCGAAGATCGACCTGGATCCGGCCGTGCAGAAGGCGATCAGCACCGCGCAGGCCAGCTTCGCCGACGTCTCGCAGGCGCAGGCGGACCTGAAGAAGGCCCAGATCGAGGCGCAGGCGAACGAGGCCAAGCAGCACGGCTACACCTCGTGCCCGGTCTGCGCCCAGCAGGACCTGCTGGCCAAGCTGCCGCAGGGCATCACGGTGTTCGCCCCCGGCAACAATTCCGGTATTAGCTTGGCGGTACCGAGCAAGTAGGCACTCGGACGGGGAGGAATGGCCGTGGCTCGTCTGATCGCGGAGTTCGCCGTCCTGCTGGCGATCGTCGTGGGCCTGCTCTACCTGGCGCGCCAGGTGGATGTGCGGCGGTCGTTGAGCAACCCGCGTCGCGCGCTGACCGCGCCGCCGAGCGCGCGGTGGCAGGCCGTGCACGCCGGCACCGCCGACCAGCGCACCGAGGTGTCGGTGGTGCTGCGGTCCCCCGATTCGGCAGACGTCTGGGACCAGCGGGTGTGCGCGGTCATCGCCAACCAGGATCCCGAGTACGACAGGCTGCTCTACAACGCCGTGGAGGACGCCCGGCAGCGCGCCCAGCTGCTCAACGGCCTGCGCGAGGGCTGAGCCGGCTAGATCGGCCAGGCCTCGGTGCGCCAGGCGGCGTCCCAGAACATCCATTCGTAGCGGGCCGTCTGCACGAAGTGGCGGTTTGCCCCGGCCTCGTCGGCCGGGCTGAGCTCGCCGCCGACCTGGTCGGCCAGCGCGAGCACCTCGGCGACGGTGGCCGCGAACTCCGCGCCGCCGTAGGTGTCGATCCACCGCTGGTACCGCTCGTCCGGTGACCCGGTGGCGAGCAGCGCCTCGCCGACCCGGGCGTAGATCCAGTAACAGGGCAGCACGGCGGCGAGCCCCTCGGCGAAGCTGCCGCCGTAGACCGTGGCGAGCAGGTAGCTGGTGTAACTGGTGGTGGTCGGCGAGACCTCGACGCCGTCGAGCTGGGCCGGGTCGAGGCCCAGCAGGGGCAGCAGCGTCGCGTGCAGCGCCAGCTCGACGTCGACCGTCCCGGCCGCGTGCCGGGCGAACATGCCGGCCGCCTCATGGGTCGGCGCCTTGGCCCCCACCACCGCCAGCGCCCGGGCGTAGTCGCGCAGGTAGTGCGCGTCCTGGGCGACGTAGTAGCCGAACCGGTCCTCGGTGAGGGTGCCGTTGGTGAGGCCGGTCAGGAACGGGTGAGCGAGGATCGCCGCATGGATCGGCTCGATCTGCGCCCACATCCGTTGCGTCCAGGTATCTGCCACCGAACGATCATGGCAGAACGCAGGCGGCTCACGGTGTGCGCACGAGCTGGGCGATATCACCCGACCGCCGACCGCCTTCTGTTAGCTTGTGCCGCACTGCGCTGGCAGCCGCAACAACACTCACGAGGAGCACCGTGACCGGGCACGCCCACGACTCCGCGCGCGGCGAGTCATCCCTCGTGGAGCGTCAGCCGGCCGGTCCGGAGCCGGTGGAGACGCCGAACATCCTGGGGCTCATGCCGGTCCCGGGCTTGGTGCGCCGCACCGGTTCGGCGGCGCGGTCGGGACCGCCGGCCGCGGCCGGCGAACCGCCACCCGCAGGGACGCTGCCCGCGCTGCGGCGGCAGGCCGCCCACCGGTCGGACCGGCTGCCCGACGCGCTGGTTCAGGGCATCGCGGAGCTGTCGGGCGTAGGGCTCGACGACGTCCGGGTGCACCGTGACTCGGCAGCGCCGGGCCGGCTGGGTGCCGCCGCGTTCACCTGGGACGACGACATCCACCTCGGCGCCGGTGCCGAACGCGAGCTCGCGCACGAGGCATGGCATGTCGTCCAGCAACGGCAGGGCCGGGTCAGCCAGACCGGCGGGGTGGGCGGTGCCGCCGTCAACGACGATCCCCGGCTGGAGCGGGAGGCCGACGAGATGGGTGCCCGGGCGGCGCGCCGCGCCGGGCTGCCCGAACTGGCTCCGCACGCGTCGCGGGCACCGACTGCAGCACCTCCCGACCGGCCGGGAACCACGCCGAGCGGGGCGCCGTTGCAAGCCCGGTGGCTCTTCCTCGATGCGGATTCAGCCTTGCAGAAAGGGTATTTCTGGGAGCTCGAGCTCGGTGTCAGCCAGGAGGACGTGCCCGCGCCCACCCGCTGGTCCTCCGAATTCCGCCTGGTCACGCCGGCACTCACCGACTACTACCGGCTGGGCTCGATCAGCTCGCGCAGTGCCACGAAAGGCAGGTCGCCGGCGCTGACCGAGGAGGAGTTCACCCAGAAGTACGGCAAGGCCAAGGCCAGCTCGCCCTCGGACCACTACAACCCGTACGGCCGGTTCAGCACCACGGCAAGCTACCTGGCCTTCCTGCCCGCAGTCACGATGCACGACCCGGGCGCGTTCCTGGCCGACCTGAAGAAGCGGGAGGCGCAGTTCGAGGACATCGCCGAGGTCGGGCCCGCCAACCGGGACGGCATTCCGGGCCAGGTGCGGACGGTCGGCGGCCATGTGCTCGACCTGGTCGATGTGACCCAGTTCGGAGCGCTGTACGCCGACGTGCCACCGTCGCCCGGCAACGCCGAGCGCGACCCGTCCCAGGCCGCCGACTCGTCCGCGCTGGGGCTGAAGGCCGGCCCGGTCAGCCCCGTCGTGTCCATCGCCAGCGGGAGCGGCGAGGTGCACACGGCGCACGTGAAGATCGTGCAGGCCAGCCGGATCGACGCCAAGGTACTCGCGGCGTGGGACGGCAAGAAGCGCTCGAAGGACCAGGCGGCGGTGATGGGCTGCAGTGCGGGTGAGGCCGCGGCCAACGCCGGCTATCGCGCGGACGAGGGACGCGGCTGGGAATGGCTGCACCTGATCTCGCACGGAATGGGTGGGCCGGACGGCACCGGCCCGCAGCATGCCGGCAACCTCGTCGTGGGCACGTCGGAGTGCAACAGCCAGATGATCGTGGTCGAGGAAGTGCTCAAGGACCTGGTCAAGCGGTACAACCTCAAGGCCCAGTTGATGGTCTTCGCCAATCTCTGCGACCCGGTGCGGCACATCGCGGACCGGATCGGCTACGACTTCGTGTTCAGCGAGGCCAGCGGCGACAAGGTCCAGGTCTTCCACTGGGAGTTCGACCCGTTGGGACGTGGCAACCCGATGGTGGCGCAGAACCTGCTCGCGCGGATCGTCGCCCGATACCACCTCGGCGACACCAAGACCTTCACCAAGCCCAGCATGCCGATGTACACGTTCGGTGCGAGTTCGACGTCGAGCACCTCCGGCGGGGACGCGCCGGTCAAGGGCAAGGACACCATGATGGAGGAGGAGTAGACCTTCCACCCCGGGTCACAGCTCTCGGTCTACTCCCACTCGATGGTGCCCGGCGGCTTGGAGGTCACGTCGAGCACCACCCGGTTCACCTCGCGCACCTCGTTGGTGATCCGGGTGGAGATGCGTTCCAGCACGTCGTACGGCACCCGGGTCCAGTCGGCGGTCATCGCGTCCTCCGACGACACCGGCCGCAGCACGATCGGGTGACCGTAGGTCCGCCCGTCGCCCTGCACGCCTACCGACCGGACGTCGGCGAGCAGCACCACCGGGCACTGCCAGATGTCGCGGTCCAGGCCGGCCGCGGTGAGCTCCGCCCGCGCGATCGCGTCGGCCCGGCGCAGCACCTCCAGCCGCTCGGCGTCCACCGCCCCGACGATCCGGATGCCCAATCCGGGCCCGGGGAACGGCTGCCGCCAGACGATCGCCTCGGGCAACCCGAGCTCCAGGCCGACCCGGCGCACCTCGTCCTTGAAGAGCGCCCGCAGCGGCTCGACCAGCGTGAACTGCAGGTCCTCCGGCAGCCCGCCGACGTTGTGGTGGCTCTTGATGTTCGCGGTGCCGGTGCCGCCGCCGGACTCGACCACGTCCGGATACAGCGTTCCCTGCACGAGAAACTCGAACGGCGGCCCGTCCCCAGAAGCCGAGATCAGCTCCCGTTCGGCCTGCTCGAAGGACCGGATGAACTCCCGGCCGATGATCTTGCGCTTCTCCTCCGGGTCGGTCACCCCGACCAGCGCGTCCAGGAACTGCTGGCGCGCATCGACGATCTTCAGCGACACCCCGGTGGCGGCGACGAAATCCTGCTCGACCTGTTCGGCCTCGCCGGCCCGCAGCAGCCCGTGGTCGACGAAGACGCACGTCAGCTGGTCGCCGATCGCCTTCTGCACCAGGGCGGCCGCCACCGCAGAGTCGACGCCGCCGGACAGCCCGCAGATCACCCGCCGGTCGCCGACCTGCGCGCGGATGAGGTCGATCTGCTCGGAGATGATGTTGGCGTCGGTCCAGGTGGGCTGCAGGCCGGCGATGTCGTACAGGAAGTTCTCCAGCACCTGCTGCCCGCGTTCGGTGTGCATCACCTCGGGGTGGAACTGCACGCCGGCCAGCCGCCGGGACGGATCTTCGAACGCCGCGACCGGCGCGCCGGCGCTCGACCCGGTGACCACGAACCCGGCCGGCGCCCGGGTGACCTCGTCGCCGTGCGACATCCATACCTGGGCGAGGTCGGGCTGGCCGGCGAAGAGCACGCCGGGCTCGCAGACGGTCAGCAGCGTCCGGCCGAACTCCGAACCGCCGGTGTTGGCGACCTCGCCGCCGAGGGCAAGCGTCATCGCCTGGAAGCCGTAGCAGATGCCGAAGACCGGCAGCTCGGCCTCGAACAGCGCGGGGTCGGTGGCCGGCGCGCCCGGCGCGTACACCGAGGCCGGCCCGCCGGAGAGGATGATCGCCTTCGGGTTCTTGGCGAGCATCTCGGCCACCGGCATGGTGGACGGCACGATCTCGGAATAGACCCTGGCCTCACGGACCCGGCGGGCGATCAGCTGCGCGTACTGCGCGCCGTAGTCGACAACGAGCACGGTGTCTGTCTGCACCCGGCCATTCTCGCAGAGCCCCGCAGCCAGCCGGCACCAGAGCAGACGCCACCGGATCAGTCGAACCGGAACGCCACCCCGGTCAGCTCCTCGCTGAGGTCCCACAGTTGCCCGGCCAGCTCCGGGTTGGCCGCCAGCGCGCTGACCCGGGCCGGGCCGGGCGCGCCGCGCACCTCGCCCGGCCACTGCGGCCCCGTGTACGAACCGGGCTCGGCGACCGTCGCCGCGTACAGGGTGGGCAGTGCGCCGGCCGCGGCGGTCTGCAGGAACAGCGGGCCGACCAGCCGGCCACCGATCCGGATCACCGGGTTGGCTCCCATCCCCTCCGGTCCCTTGAACAGGTTGGTGTTCGACAGCCCCGGGTGCGCCGCGGCCGAGGTCAGCCCGCCCGAGGCGCGGCGCTGCAGCTCCAGCGCGAACAGCAGGTTCGCCAGCTTGGAGTTGCTGTAGGCCCGCTGGGGCGAGTAGTCCTGCGGCGGGTTGCCGGCCACCACGTCCGGGCCGCCGCCGCGGTGCGCCAGCGAGGCGACGGTCACCACCCGCGCGTCGCCGGCCGCGATCAGCGCCGGCAGCAGCCGGCCGGTCAGCGCGAAGTGGCCGAGATGGTTCGCCCCGAACTGCAGCTCGTAGCCGTCCCGGGTCTGCTGCCAGTGCCGCGGCGCCATCACCCCGGCGTTGTTGACGAGCAGGTGCAGCGGCCCGGACCAGCCCGCCGCGAAGGTCGCGACCGACTGCTGCGAGGCGAGGTCCAGCCGTCCCAGCTCGACCTGCGCGCCCGGCACCTGCGCGCGGATCCGGCCGGCGGCCTGGTGCGCGGCCTCGGCCCGCCGGCAGGCCAGCGTCACCTGGGCACCGGCCCGGGCCAGCTCCAGCGCGGTGTGGAACCCGATGCCGGAGTTCGCCCCGGTCACCACCGCGCGCCTGCCGGTGAGGTCTGCCAACTGCGCCGCTCGCCACGCCATGCCGTTCACGGTAGGCGGCTCACGATCAGTACGCCCGGCGTCGGGCACTATGACCTGGTGAGCGAACCGGCGGTGCGCACCCGGCTGTGGCGGGACGGCGCGGTGGTGAAGGAGAACTTCCCGCTCGCCGACGTCTCGGACTACCTGAACGAACCGGGCTGCCTGGTCTGGGCCGACCTGAGCGACCCGGACGCCAGGACCCTGGCCCAGCTCGGCGAGGAGCTGTCCCTGGACAAGCTCGCCATCGAGGACGCGGTCGCGCACTACGAGCGGCCGAAGGCGTCCCGCTACGCGACCCACACGTTTCTGACCGCGTACGCCCTGGTGCTCGACGAGAAGTCCCACGAGCTGCGGCACGAGCAGGTGTCGGCGTTCGTGATGGGCCAGGCCTTCGTGACGGTGCACCGTGGTGGCTGGTTCGACGTCGAGGAGGTCGTCCGGCGCTGGGACGACAACGCCGACCTGATGCGGTGCGGCGTCCGGGCGCTGGCCTGGGGCCTGCTCGACGTGCTGGTCGACGGGCACTTCGACGTGGTGCAGGCCCTCGACGACGAGATCGAGGACCTCGAGGACATCCTCTTCGACCAGTCGGCGAGGTCGCAGCAGGTGCAGCGCCGCACCTTCACCCTGCGCAAGTCGCTGGTGCGCGCCCGGCGTGCGGTGCTGCCGATGCGCGAGGTGGTGAACACCCTGATGCGCCGGGACATCGAGCTCGACCCGCACCTGCGCCCGTACTACGAGGACCTGTACGACCACGTGCTGCGTGCCGCGGAGTGGACGGAGTCGCTGCGCGACATGGTCACCTCGGTCTTCGAGACGAACCTGTCGCTGCAGGACGCCCGGCTGAACACGATCATGAAGAAGCTGACCGCCTACACCGCGCTGATCGCGATTCCGACCGCGGTGACCGGCTTCTACGGCCAGAACGTGCCGTACCCGGGCTTCGGGCACCACAACGGCTACATCGAGAGCCTGAGCATCATCGTGGCGCTGTGCGCGCTGCTGGTCGTGGTGTTCAAGCGGCAGGGTTGGCTGTAGCCGGTCACTTCACCAGCCGGTCACTTCACCGGGTGGTCACTTCACGGGGTGGCTGGTGATCTGGGCGAACGTCAGCCGGCCGAGCGCGGTCACCACGGCCGACTGCGGCAGGCCGCAGTTGTTGACCGGCAGCTTCGGGACGAACACCTGCCCGTCCGGCTGCACCAGCGCGAAGTTGGGCAGGTAGACGGCGAGCATCGGGCAGACGATCTTGGCCCGCTGCGCGGACGGGGCACGCAGCGCGCGCACCAGGGCGGCCGGGTCGCTGGTGGACTGTTCGGCGATCAGGGTGCTGCTGCCGCTGGTGCCCCGCACGATCCGGCAGCGCAGCACCCAGGCCACCTGCAGGTCGTCCGGCACCGGCTTGGCCGCCGGATTGGTCTGCGGGGTGACCGGCGGCAGCGGGCAGTGGGTGGCGGCGGCGAGCGCTGTCGAACTGGTCGGCTGCGGGCTCGACGCGGTGCCACCCATGCTCGGGCCGGTGGTGGTGCCGCTGGGCAGGCTCACCCCGCCGCTGGGCGCCGGTCCGGAACCGCTGCCGGCCCCGACCTGGTTGGCCGAGGCGCAGCCGGTGAGCACCAGGCTCAGCGCACCAGCGACGAGGGTGAGAGCTGCGGGCAGTCGCATCGGGGGTCTCCTCGGGTCGGCATCAGGTGTCCGGTGTCCGAGAGGTGGATGCGGTGAAAGCCGGGATTCGTTGCAGTTGCTCGGCGCTTCCGGCTATCCGTCAGGTCAGGGCGCCAGCGTCTTCTCCGCCGGGGCGAGGGTCTTCTCCGCCGGCGCCAGCGTCTTCTCCGCCGGCGCCAGCGTCTTCTCCGCCGGCGCCAGCGTCTTCTCCGCCGGCGCCAGGGTCTTCTCCGCCGGCGCGAGGGTCTTCTCCGCGGGTGCTGGTCGGGACGGGGCGTCGGCGGCGGTGGCGGTGACGGCGGTGGAGATGCCGATGCCGGTCAAGGCGGTGGCGAGCAGGGTGGTGACGAGAACGGTCTTGCCGGAACGAAGGACGGTAGCCATGGGGGAGCCTCTCTCTGCGCGGGAATGAGTACTGCTGGAGGTCGACTCGGGCATCCGGCGTGCCGTCCGCCGATCGCTTAGGCACAATGTCACCGATGTCCGAAATAGTGCGAGAAGTATTCCCTGACGCCGTGTGACCGGGCAATAGGCTTTGGTCGCTGCCCCAGCAGTCGGGACGTCCCGTCCTCAGCGGACTATTGGCCCGACAGTGCCCAGGCCGGCGTGCCGCTCAGCCCGACCCGACCCGGCCCGGTGTCCGGACGTCGAGGCCCCGGCTGCGCAGCTCGCACTCGACCCGGTAGATCTCGGCCAGCGGCGTCTGCAGCCGGCCGACCCGCTCGGGCGGCCGTACCTCCAGCTGGCGGCAAGCGGTGCACAGGGTCTCGACGTAGGCGACCCGCACCGCGCCCATCTTCATGCCCTTGCCGGTGCTGCCGGGCTGGTTCTCGCGGGCCTCCAGCTGCCGCCGCAGCCGCCGCAGGTCGGCCGCGACCCGCTCGATCGACGGCCCCTCGCTGCGCTGGGCGGCCCGCTGCTCGGCGATCTGGTCCCACTCGTGGCGCACCAGCCTGGTCCCGATCCGCACCAGCAGCGGCAGGCAGAGCAGGAACACCAGGACGAGTGCCAGCAGCACGCCCTTCAGTGTGCGCGCCCGCCGGACGCCCCTCAACCCGATCGGGGCGCAGGCCACACCTCAGCGCTGGGTGACGATCAGCTCCGCCTTCTGGAACTCCTTGACCGAGGAGTAGCCGCACTTGCCCATCACCCGGCGCACCGCGCCGAACAGGTTGCGCTCACCGCTCGGGTCGGCGGTCGGGCCGACCAGCAGTTCCGCCAGCGACGGGCGGTCCTCGCCGTCGAAGCCGAGGTCGACCAGCGCCGAGCGGGGGATGCTCGGGTGCGAGGCGGTCGGGTCCCAGTACCGGCCGCCGCCCGGCGCCTCGGCCGCGGCGGCGAGCGGCTCCCCGAGCATCACCGCGTCGGCACCGCACACCAGCGCCTTGGCGATGTCACCGCCGGTGCTGAGGTCGCCGTAGGCGATCAGGTGCACGTACCGGCCGCCGGTCTCGTCCAGGTACGCCCGCCGGGCCGCGGCCGCGTCCGCGATCGCGGTCGCCATCGGCACGTCGATGCCCAGCGCGCTGTGCGTGGTCGAGCCGGAGTGGGCCCCGTAGCCGACGATCACCCCGGCCGCGCCGGTGCGCATCAGGTGCAGGGCGGTCTGGTAGTTCGAGACCCCACCGACCACCACCGGCACGTCGAGCTCGGCGATGAACGTCTTGAGGTTCAGCGCCTCGTGCGGGACGTGCTCGGAGGCCACGTGCTCGGCCGAGATCACGGTGCCCTGGATGATCAGCAGGTCCACCGCCCGCACCGCGGCCGGCGACAGCGCCACCGTGTGCTGGGGCGAGAGCCGCACCGCCACCCGGACGCCGCTGGCCTGCAGCTCGGCGATCCGGCGGCCGAGCAGCTCCGGCGACACCGGCTGCGCGTAGAGCTGCTGCAGCGCCTCGGTGGTGCAGCCGGCCGGGTCGGCGATCCGTTCGAACGCCGCCGCCGGGTCCTCGTACCGGGCCCAGAGCCCCTCGCCGTTGAGCACCGCGACGCCGCCGAGCCGCTCGATCTCGACCGCGGTGGCCGGCGAGACAACCGCGTCCGACGGCGCCGCCATCAGCGGCAGGTCGAAGGTGTGCGCGTCGATCTGCCAGCTGGTCGAGACCACCGACGAGCCGCGGGTGCGCCTGGTCGGCACCAGCGCGATGTCATCCAGGTGATACCCGCGCCGCGCCTCGCGGCCGAGTCCGATCTCCACGGTGTCCGGCATGCCGCAAAGTCTGCCTCATCGGCACCCGGACCGGCCCGGACGGGCCGCTTGGCAGAATCGGGACCATGCGCGGCCGCCTGCACCACGTCGTCCTCGATTGCGCCGACCCCGACGAGCTGGCCGGCTTCTACTCGGCGCTGCTGGGGCTCCCGGTCACCTACCGGTCGCCGGACTGGGTGGTGGTCGCGGAGAACGAGCACAGCTCTGGCCTGGCGTTCCAGCCGGTGGCGCACTACCTGCCGCCGGTCTGGCCGGAGGGGGTGCCCGGCCAGCAGCTGCACCTGGACGTGATGGTGGCCGACCCCGAGGCCGCCGACGCCTGGGTGATCGACCTCGGCGCCCGCCGGCTGCCCGGCGGCGACCACGTCTACGCCGACCCGGCCGGCCACCCGTTCTGCCTGGTGCGCAAGCCCGACTGGGCACCGGGGCTGGACGGCTGATGTTCCGCGTCGCCTTCCTCGAACCGAAGATCGCCCCGAACGCCGGCAACGCGATCCGGATGGTGGCCGGCACCGGCTTCGAGCTGCACCTGATCGGGCCGCTGGGCTTCGACCTGTCGGATGCGAAGCTGCGCCGGGCCGGCCTGGACTATCACGACCTGGCCTCGGTGACCGTGCACGAGGACCTGGCCGCGGCCTGGGCCGCGCTGCTGCCGGCCCGGGTGTTCGCGTTCACCGCCCGGGCGGAACTCAGCTACGTCGAGGTGGCCTACCGTCCCGGGGACGTCCTGCTGTTCGGCACCGAGCCGACCGGGCTGCCCGAGCAGGTGCTGGCCGACCCGCGGGTCACCGACCGGGTGCGGATCCCGATGCTGGCCGGCCGCCGGTCGATGAACCTCTCCAACGCCGCCGCGGTCGCCGCGTACGAGGCCTGGCGCCAGCACGGCTTCGCCGGCAGCCGGCCGGGCGACGGGCCGGTGGCCGGCCACCCCTCCCGACCCAACCGCCCCAGCCGGCCCTCCTGACCCAACTGCCGCGAATCACCCGCCGCCCTGATCACCGTCGGCCGGGGCGATCCGGCATCATGCGGGCATGACTGTCGCACCGTACGGAACCTGGGCCTCCCCGATCACCGCCGCGGACCTCGCCGCCGGCGGCCACCCGGTCGGCGGCGGCCGCTTCGTCGGCGAGGAGATCTGGTGGCTGGAGTCCCGGGCCGACCAGCGCGGCCGGCAGGCCGTTCGCCGGCTGACCGCCGACGGGACGGTCGCCGACGTGCTGGCCGAGCCGTGGAACGCCCGGACCCGGGTGCAGGAGTACGGCGGCGGCTCGTGGCTGGGGCTGCCCGACGGCCGGCTGGTCTTCACCGAGTTCACCGACCAGCGGCTGTACCTGCTGCCGGCCGGCGCCACCGAGCCGGCCCCGCTGACCCCCGAGCAGCCCTGGCGTTACGCCGAGCCGCAGCTGTCCCGGGACGGCACCGAGATCTGGTGCGTGCGCGAGGCACATGCCGAGGACGGCACCATCACCCGTGACCTGGCCGCGGTGCCGCTGGACGGCTCCGCGGTTGCCGACCCGCGGGCGGTGCGCTCGATCCTCGGCGGCTCGGACTTCCTCGCCCAGGCGCAGGTGTCGCCGGACGGCAGCCGGATCGCCTGGATCGCCTGGAACCACCCGCAGATGCCCTGGGACGGCACCGAGCTGCGGGTCGGCACGCTGGGCCCGGACGGCACCTGCACCGACGTGCGCACCCTGATCGGCTCGCCGTCCGAGTCGGTGCTGCAGCCGGAATGGGCCGGTGACGACAGCCTGTACGCGCTCAGCGACCGGACCGGCTGGTGGAACCTGTACCGGGTGTCGCTGGCCGGGCAGGCCGAGCCGCTGTGCCCGCGGGAGGAGGAGTTCGGCGGCCCGATGTGGGTGCTCGGCAGCCGCTGGTACTCGGTGCTGGGCGACGGCCGGCTGCTGGTCAAGCCGACCTTCGGCAGCAGCCGGGTGGCGGTGCTCGACCCGGCCGACGGCTCGCTGACACCGGTGCCGCTGGCCGACGCCGCCGTGATCGGCCTCGGCGCGGTGGCCGGCGACGGCGCGGCGGAGCAGGTGCTGCTGACCTGCTCCGGGGCGCGCCGGCCCGGCGGCCTGCGGCGGCTGGTGCTGGCCACCGGCGAGCTCACCGACATCAGGCTGAACGTCGACACGCTGCCGGACGAGCGCTACCTGGCCCGGCCGGCCGAGAAGCAGTTCGCCGGACCGGACGGCCGGGTGGTGCACGCCATCGACCACCCGCCGACCAACCCGGACCACACCGCGCCGGACGGCGAGCTGCCGCCGTACGTGGTGATGGTGCACGGCGGGCCGACCAGCCAGTCGGTGGCGACGATGAGCCTGGACATCGCCTACTTCACCAGCCGCGGCATCGGCGTGCTGGACGTCAACTACGGCGGCTCGACCGGCTACGGCCGCGCCTACCGCGACCGGCTCAAGGGCCAGTGGGGCGTGGTGGACGTCGAGGACACCATCGCGGCGATCCGGGGCCTGGTCGCGGAGGGCTCCGCCGACCCGGCGCGGCTGGCGATCACCGGCGGCTCGGCGGGCGGCTTCACCGTGCTGGCGGCGCTGACCGGCACCGACGTCTTCGCCTGCGGCACCTCCTACTTCGGGGTCGCGGACCTGATGAAGATGCTGGAGCACACCCACGACTTCGAGTCGCAGTACCTCTTCGGCCTGGTCGGCCCGCTGCCCGAGGATGCCGAGCTCTACCGCACCCGCTCGCCGCTGCACAACGTGGCGGGCCTGTCCTGCCCGGTGCTGCTGCTGCAGGGCCTGGAGGACCCGGTCGTGCCGCCCGAGCAGGCCGAGCTGTTCCGGGACGCCCTGGTGGCCAAGGGCATCCCGCACGCGTACCTGGCCTTCCCGGAGGAGTCGCACGGGTTCCGGCAGGCGAAGAACCAGATCGCCTCGCAGGAGGCGGAGCTGTCGTTCTACGGCCAGGTGTTCGGCTTCACCCCGCCCGGCGTTCCCGAGCTGGAGCTCTCGCGACCGGCCGGCTGAGCCGGTGCGCCCGGACCGGGTGCCCGCCCGGCCGCCGGCCGGACGGGCGGGGCGCGGGGGTCCGTTAGGCTCGACGGCGTGACCGAGTCGAGCACGCACGCACCGCTCACCGTCATCGTCCTGGCCGCCGGCGAGGGCACCCGGATGAGGTCGCGGTCCACCCCCAAGGTGCTGCACGGCTTCGCCGGCCGGTCGCTGCTCGGGCACGCGCTGGCCGCGACCGAGGGGCTGGGCGCACAGGTCACCGCCGTGGTGATCGGGCACCGCCGGGACGAGGTCGCCGCGCACCTGCACCAGATCTCGCCGGCCGCGATCGGCGTGGTGCAGGAGCAGCAGAACGGAACCGGTCACGCGGTACGGGTCGCGCTGGCCGAGATCGAGCGCGTCACCGGCCAGCCGATCACTGGGACGGTGCTGGTGCTGCCCGGCGACGCGCCGCTGCTGACGCCCGCCTCGCTGGCCGGGCTGCTCGCCGAGCACGCCGCCGGCGAGGCCGCCGCCACCCTGCTGACCAGCGTGGTGCCGGACCCGACCGGCTACGGCCGGGTGATCCGCAGCGCGGCGGCACCCGACCGGGTCGACCGGGTCGTCGAGCACCGGGACGCCTCGCCGGAGGAGCTGCGGGTCGCCGAGGTGTCGGCGCTGGTCTACGCCTTCGACGCCGGGCTGCTGCGTGCCGCGGTCGGCCGGCTGAGCACCGACAACGCCCAGGGCGAGGAGTACCTGCCCGAGGTGGTGAGCATCCTGGTCGCCGAGCGGCGGGCCGTGCTGGCCCGGCTCGCCCCGGCGTACGAGACGGCCGGCGTGAACGACCGGGTGCAGCTGGCCGCGGCGCACCGGGCCTACAACACCCGGCTGCTGGAGGAGCACATGCGCGCCGGGGTCACCGTGATCGACCCGGCCAGCACCTGGGTGGACGCCGGGGTGGTGATCGAGCCGGACGCCGTCCTGCACCCGAACGTCCAGCTGCACGGTGCGACCCGGATCGGCCGGGACGCGGTGGTCGGCCCGGAGAGCACCCTGACCGACACCGAGGTCGGGCCGGGCAGCGTGCTGCAGCGCACGGTCGCCACCCGGGCCCGGGTCGGCGCCGGGGTCACCGTCGGGCCGTTCGCGTACCTGCGGCCGGGCACCGTGCTGCACGACCAGGCGCACATCGGCACGTACGTCGAGTTGAAGGCCTCCGAGGTCGGCACCGGCAGCAAGGTGCCGCATCTGAGCTACGTCGGCGACGCCACCATCGGCGAGCACACCAACATCGGCGCGGCCACCGTCTTCGTCAACTACGACGGGGTGCACAAGCACCGCTCGGTGATCGGCGACCACGCCCGCACCGGGGCGGACAACATGTTCATCGCACCGGTCCGGGTCGGCGACGGCGCCTACACCGCCGCCGGCTCGGTGATCTCGAGTGACGTACCCCCCGGAGCCCTGGGCGTGGGACGCGCCCGCCAGCGGAACGTGGCAGGCTGGGTGCTGCGCCGTCGGGCAGGGACCGCGGCGGCTCAGGCCGCCGAGGTAGCGGGAGCGGCAGACCAGGACGCGAGCGACAGCGGGAGCAATCAGGCATGAGCAGTCTGGAGCTAGCCGGACGTAAGAGCATGACCCTCTTCTCCGGTCGGGCCTTTCCCGAACTGGCCGCGGAGATCGCGCAGAACCTGGGCACCGAGGTGACCCCGATGGCCGCCTACGACTTCGCCAACGGCGAGATCTTCGTCCGCCCGGAGGAGTCGGTCCGCGGCTCGGACGCCTTCGTGATCCAGTCGCACACCATGCCCATCAACCACTGGGTGATGGAGACGCTGCTGCTGGTGGACGCGCTCAAGCGCGCCTCGGCCAAGCGGATCACCGTGGTCGCGCCCTTCTACCCCTACGCCCGGCAGGACAAGAAGCACCGCGGCCGGGAGCCGATCTCGGCCCGGCTGATCGCCGACCTGCTCAAGACCGCCGGCGCCGACCGGATCATGTCGATCGACCTGCACACCGCGCAGATCCAGGGCTTCTTCGACGGGCCGGTGGACCACCTCTTCGCGCTGCCGCTGCTGGCCGACTACGTCTCCACGAACTACCCGTCGGACAACCTGACCGTGGTCTCGCCGGACACCGGCCGGGTCCGGGCGGCCGAGCAGTGGGCCGACCGGATCGGCGGTGCCCCGATCGCCTTCATCCACAAGACCCGCGACCCCAGCGTGCCGAACCAGGTCGTGGCGAACCGGGTGGTCGGTGAGGTGGCGGGCCGCACCTGCGTGCTGGCCGACGACATGATCGACACCGGCAGCAGCATCGTGAAGGCGGCCGAGCTGCTCTACGACTCCGGCGCCGCCGACGTGATCATCGCCGCCACCCACGGCATCTTCTCCGAGCCCGCCGCCGACCGGCTGAAGAACTCGCCGGTGCGCGAGGTGATCATCACCAACACGCTGCCGATCCGGCCCGAGCAGCAGTTCGACAAGCTCACCGTGCTCTCGATCGCACCGATGATCGCCCGCGCGATCAAGGAGGTCTTCGCGGACGGCTCGGTGACCAGCCTGTTCGAGGGCCGCAGCTGAGCCTGGCCGGGTCTGTCCCGGCGGCCCGACCGGGGTCCTGTCAGGGCCGATCTGGCCGTCAGGGCAGTTGGGCCGTCAGGGCAGTTGGGCCGCGATCCGGACGAAGGCCGCCACGTCCAGGGTCTCGCCCCGGGCGGTCGGTGGCACCGTGGCCGCGACCAGCGCCTGCTCGGCCTGCGCCGACGACCCGAACAGCCCGGCCAGCGCCGAGCGCAGCATCTTGCGGCGCTGGGCGAAGGCCGCGTCGACGACTGCGAACACCCGGTCCCGGGGCACCCCGTCCGGCGCCGGGCCGCGACCGAAGCGCACCAGGCCGGACTCGACGTTCGGCACCGGCCAGAACACCGACCGCCCGACCACGCCGACCCGCCGGGCCGGGCCGTACCAGGCGAGCTTGACGCTCGGCGCCCCGTACACCCGCGACCCCGGGGCTGCGGCCAGCCGGTCGGCCACCTCGAGCTGCACCAGCACCAGCCCGTGCCGGAGCGAGTCGAACGCGGCGAGCAGGTTGAGCAGAACGGGAACGGCCACGTTGTAGGGCAGGTTCGCCACCAGCGCGGTCGGCTGATCGCCGTCCAACTGGCGTACCTGGAGCGCATCGGCCTGCACGACGGTCAGCCGGCCGGCCTGCTCCGGGGCCTGCCGGGCAACGGTCAGCGGCAGCTCCGCCGCGAGCCGCGGATCGATCTCGACCGCCGTCACCCGGGCACCGGCCTCCAGCAGGCCCAGCGTGAGCGAGCCCAGCCCCGGGCCGATCTCCAGCACGTGCTCACCCGGCGCGAGCTCGGCGTCCCGGACGATCCGGCGGATGGTGTTGGGATCGTGCACGAAGTTCTGACCGAGCGTCTTGGTCGGCCGGATCTCCAGCCGCCCGGCCAGCTGCCGCACCTCGGCGGGCCCGAGCAACGCACTCACCCGGCAAGTATGCCCAGGCCATGCTCCGCGACCGACACCGCGTCCAGCCGGTACCAATACGACATAAGGCGACAGAAAGAAAGTCTGGTCATAAAACAACGTTCAACTTAAGCTTCTGGACCGTCTCGACTCCAACCCTTCGGGAGATCCCGTGAACCTTCACGCACTCCGTGCAACCGCGCGTCGCGGCCGTCGCCGGCTCACCGCTTTTCTTCTGGCTGCCCTCGTCGCCGCGGTGGGGCTGCTCGCCTCGGCACCTGCCGCGCATGCGTCGGGCGCTTCGACAATCACCAGCTGGTATCAGCCTTCGATCTACAACGTACGCACGATCAGCAATGGAACGACCTTCACTGCCGGCGTGCTCTCATCGACCATCACCGAGATAAGCGGTTCGCTGCAGTTCACCACCCAACCGTCGGGCATGGTCTATGGTGCCTACCTCTGCCTGGACAGCGCCGACACCCAGTGCCTGAACGTCGGTCCGCCCAGCTACTCACCCAATTCAAGTGGATGGATGTTCGATCTGAACGTGTCTTCGCTCGCCCTGCCGGCGACCACCACGTTCCACCTCGCCGCCTTCATCGACGACGGTTCCACCGGCAACATCCTGGTCGCGTTGAATCCGCCACGCTCTTTGACCAGCAAGCAAGTGGTTATCCGGTACACGTGACGTCCGA
>Ga0335073_10001476_pt1 | contig 31434 bp, 20 predicted proteins | sample Lox_Sample_22_FD_207093 | JGI IMG/M metagenome (GOLD analysis project Ga0335073, IMG submission 207093) | Soil microbial communities from Loxahatchee National Wildlife Refuge, Florida, United States - Lox_Sample_2.2 | ecosystem: Environmental > Terrestrial > Soil > Wetlands | place: USA... | reverse complement strand
GGACGCGCAATTTTTCTGGGAGTCGGACCAGAAATGTCGGCTGGCCGACTACTTGCCGAAGCTCGAGCGGGTGGTCTACGAGTCGCGGCTCGGAAGTTATCGCGACAAGGTGGAGCGTATTCGGGATATTGCGCGCTGGCTGACGGAGCAGTGGTTCAATCTCGGAATGGCGCAAGCGCGTGTCGCCGATGCGGACCGCGCCGCGGAATTGTGCAAGTGCGATCTCTCCACGGAAATGGTGCGGGAGTTTACCGAGTTGCAGGGCGTGGTCGGCGGGCTCTACGCGCAAGCGCAGGGTGAGTCTACCGACGTCGCCGATGCGGTCTATGATCATTACCGGCCGGTCGGCCTGGATGATCCGATTCCTCGCAATGTGATCGGCTCCGCGGTGGCCATAGCAGATAAGCTGGATTCGGTGGTGGGCTGCTTCGCGGTGGGATTGGTGCCGACGGGATCAAGCGACCCCTTCGCGCTGCGGCGAGCCGCGCTGGGCATCGTGAAAATTATCCTCGAGAAAAAGCTGCCGGTTTCGCTGACCGGTGCAGTAGGCGCAGCAGCGAAAGCCCTGCTGACGAACCTGCCTAAGAGAGGCGTGAAGCCGGAGCAGGAAAACCAGGTGCTGGAGTTTTTGCTGGACCGTGCGAAGTTTGTGCTCCGCGAACGGGAGAAGTTCAGCTATGACGAAGTGAACGCCGTGTTTCGCGCGGGCGCCGACGACCTGGTGGATGCGCAGAAACGGCTCGTGGCGCTCAAGGCGATTCGGAAATCAAAGAACTTTGAGCCGCTGGCAGTTTCGTTCAAGCGCATCCGGAACATCCTGGAGAAGTCTAACTTTAAGGCGGACGGACAGGGGATTCAGCCGGAGCTGTTCGAGCACGAAGCGGAGCGTCAGTTATTCTCGGCAGTCCGTGCGGCTGCGGCAAAAGTACAGGCCGAAAAGCGGGCCGGGAAATATCAAGAAACACTTGAGGTGATCGCCAGCTTGCGAAAGACGGTGGACGATTTCTTTGAGCAGGTGATGGTCATGGCGGAGAAAGAAGAAGTAAGGAAAAACCGGCTGGCGTTGCTCTCGGAGATTTTGCGAGAGTTTACCACCGTGGCGGATTTTTCAGAACTGGGCGGCGAAGAGCGCCGATAGAGTGGAATAAAGTTTTACTTTAGATGAGGCGTCGGCGGAGTTGTCGACTTGCCGACAACTCAACCGGTTCTTGATGTTGCGATTTTCGGTTCAGGGTCCAACGTTTTGCACTTCAAATCCAAGTCGAGGCAAACCAGTGAAAAAGTGGGTCTATTTTTTCGGCGCAGGTAAAGCAGAAGGTGACGGCACGCAGAAGCCGCTGCTCGGAGGCAAGGGCGCAGGGCTGGCGGAGATGAGCCGGATCGGACTGCCGGTGCCGCCGGGATTCACGATTACGACGGAAGTGTGCACCTACTTCTACGGCAAAAAGAAAACTTACCCGAAAGAGTTGGAGGCGCAGGTGAAGGCCTCCATGGGGCGGGTGGAAAAAATCATCGGCACGAAATTCGGCGACAAGAACAAGATGCCGTTGCTTGTGTCGGTGCGATCTGGCGCGCGCGATTCGATGCCGGGCATGATGGACACGATTTTAAACTTGGGATTGAACGACGAGACAGTTGTGGCGCTGGCAAGGGCCACAAAGAACGAGCGATTTGCCTGGGACTGTTATCGCCGGTTTGTTCAGATGTACGGCGACGTGGTGATGGGGGTACAGAAGCGGGCAGACGAAGATCATGAGCCGTTCGAGGTCGTGATTCACGGCTTGAAGCACGAGCGGTATCACGCGGATATCGAAGACCCGAAGCTAACCGTGGGAGATTTGCAGGAACTGGTAGGGCGGTTCAAGAAACTGATCAAGGAGCGCACCGGTTCGGAATTTCCGCAGGACACCTGGAAGCAATTGTGGGGAGCGACAGGTGCGGTGTTTGGGTCGTGGATGAACGACCGCGCCATCGTCTACCGGAGGAAGTACAACATTCCGTCCGAGTGGGGCACCGCCGTCAACGTGCAGGCGATGGTGTACGGCAACACTGGCGACAAATCCGGATCGGGCGTGGCGTTTACCCGCGATCCGGCAACCGGCGAGAAGGTGTTCTATGGCGAATTCTTGATCAATGCGCAGGGTGAGGACGTGGTGGCGGGTGTTCGGACGCCAGAGCCGGTGGCGCAGTTGAAGAACCATCTACCGAAGGCGTTTCAAGAGCTCGAGCGAATCCGGCAGACCCTCGAGAAACACTTTAAGGACGTGCAGGACTTTGAGTTCACCATTCAGGACGAAAAAGTATTCATGCTGCAGACGCGCAGCGGGAAGCGCACCGGATTGGCGGCGGTGCGCTTTGCGATCGAGATGGAGAAGGAGAAGTTGATCGATTGGAAGACGGCGATTCGTCGCGTGCCCGCGGACCAGTTGGATCAAGTATTGGCTCCCATCTTCGACCGCAAGGCACTTCAGACGGCGAAAGTCATCGCGAAGGGGTTGCCGGCGGGTCCGGGGGCGGCCTCGGGCAAAATGTATTTGAACGCCGAGCGGGCCGTGGCGGCGGCACAGAAGGGCGAAAAGGTGCTTTTGGTGCGCAACGAAACTTCGCCGGAGGATTTGCGCGGCATGATCGCGGCGCAAGGGATTCTGACGGCGAAGGGTGGGGTGAGCTCGCATGCGGCGTTGGTAGCGCGGCAGATGGGCAAGGTGTGCGTATGCGGGGCGGCGGCGCTGCAGATTGATTACGCGGCGAAGACGATGACGGTCGATGGCACCACCTACAAAGAAGGAGACCATCTCTCTATCAACGGAACCGCGGGTGAGGTGTACGCGGGGCAGATTCCGACGGCAGCTTCCGAAATTGTGCAGGTGCTGATCGAGAAATCGCTCGAGGGCGGCAAGAGCGCGACCTACCAGAACTTCAAGAAGCTCATGGACTGGTGCGCCAAAGCCACCCGGATGCGGGTGCGCACCAACGCGGACACTCCGGAACAAACGGCGCATGCCGTGGCGTTTGGCGCCGTGGGCATCGGCTTGTGCCGCACGGAACATATGTTCTTCCAGGGCAACCGCATCGACGCGATGCGGGAGATGATTCTGGCGGATACGAAAGAACACCGGGTTGCGGCGCTGGCGAAGCTGCTGCCGTATCAGCGGGAAGATTTCATCGGCATCTTCAAGGAGTTGAAGGGCCTGCCAGGCACGATCCGCTTTCTAGACCCGCCGCTGCATGAGTTTCTGCCGCACGACGGCGCCGCGCAGGCGGAGTTGGCGAAGAAAATGGGGGTGCCGAAAGAGAAGATCCATCAGCGTGTCGAAGAGCTGCACGAATTCAACCCTATGCTGGGCTTCCGCGGCTGCCGCCTAGGCATCGTGTACTCGGAAATTTCGGAGATGCAGTCGCGCGCGGTGTTTGAGGCTGCGGTAGAAGTGCAGAAATCAGGGGTTAAAGTAAATCCTGAGATCATGATTCCGCTGGTTGGCTTCAAGAAAGAGTTGGATTTACAGGTCGAGGTAGTGCACCGCGTGGCGCAAGAAGTGATGAAGGAAAAGGGCGTGAAGTTGAACTATCTGGTCGGGACAATGATTGAAATTCCGCGAGGGGCTTTGACGGCGGATGAGATTGCCCATACCGCGGAGTTTTTCAGTTTCGGCACGAACGACCTGACGCAGACCTGTCTGGGGATGAGCCGCGACGATTCGGGCTCGTTCCTGGGGCCATACCAGGAACTGGAAATCGTCAAGCAGAATCCCTTTGCGACGATTGATCAGGGAGGCGTAGGCCAATTGATCCAAGTCGCGGTGGAACGAGGACGCCAAACGCGACCGGAGATTAAGCTGGGAATTTGCGGGGAGCACGGCGGCGATCCGGAAAGTGTCAAGTTCTGTCACCGAACGGGGCTGACCTACGTGAGTTGCTCGCCGTTCCGCGTGCCGGTAGCGCGGTTGGCGGCAGCTCAAGCAATGGTTGAAGAGGAAGAAGGCAAGAAAAAGAAGACGAAGAGGTAGGTAAGCGGCGCTTCTTTAGAAATATAAACGAAAACTTGAAGTCGTCGGCGAGCAGACAATTGAAGAAAGTGTTTGCTTCCGACGGCTTCGCTGTTTTCGAGCGCCAGTTGAAGTTTGGTCGTTCGAATTTGCGCAGCCAGCTACGTCGGCATTTTGAAGAAGAAATAGAGGCCGAAAAAGAAAAAGGTAATGTCAGTGGACCATGCGGCGAGGAATGGCGGCAGCTGGCCGACTCCGCCCATGGCTTCCAGAAGGCGCGCGGCCGTCCAATAAATAATGCCGATGGCCACGCCGATGGCCACGCCACCCACCGCGCCGCGCGTGCCGACCAACAGCGCGAAGGGAATCGCCAGCAGCATACTGATAGGGGCTATGGCGGGGAACGCGAGCTTCACGTGCCACTGGACCAAGAGGCTCGCGACGTCAAAGCCGGCCGTTCGCAGTCCTTCGATGTAGCGGCGCAACGCACCGAGGCTCATCTGCGAAGCCTGGCGCACTTCCCGATTGAAGTAGCTGGGCCGCTCCGAGAGTTCCGGCAACGAGGTGACCGGGAACTGGCGGTAGGCGGTAATGCTACCGCCGTCAAAATCGCGCACCCAGCCGCCTTCCAGGATCCAAACGTTCTGGGAGTCAGACCAGTGGGCACGCGAAGCGAAGACGCGGCGCTTCATTTGGAAATTCGCAGGGTCGAGCTCGACAACACTGAGGCCGCCGAAGAAATTTTGCGTGGAATCGAAGAAGTCGTAGTTATAGATTTTGGAGTTTTCGCCGAAGATCCAACGCTGTGGATGCGTATAGGTTTGCGCGGGGCGGCCCTTGATGATGTTGCGTAGGGCATCCTGGCGCTGGTTGGCGTAAGGAAGATACGTTTCGTCGAGGACGACCATCGAAATGGCGAGCGCGAGACCGGCGGCCAGCAAGGGCATCGCGAGCCGATAAAGGCTGATGCCGCTGGCCTTATACGCAACGATTTCGTTGTTCTTGCTCATAACGCCGAGGGTGACCAGTACGGCGACTAGAGCGCCGAGCGGCGCAAGGTTGTAGACGAGATAAGGCGTGAGGAAGCGGAAGTAATCCATGACGACGGTGAAGGGAACACGGTGGCGAGCGATGTCGTCGAGCAATTCGAAAAAGGTGAAGGCTTCGAAGAGAAAAATGAATGCGGCCATCAGCAGCGTGAAGTGAAGAAAAAAGCGGCGCAGAAGGTACATATCCATTAGCCGCGGGAAGCTGTTGGTGGAGAAAACGCCGTTTTCCCGGGCGTCCTCGGCGCTGCCATTCGTTTCCGTTGTGCCGTGGCCGCCGCTCACAGCGAAACCATTAGCTGCACGCGACGGAAGTACGGCGGCGCGCACGCGGGACTTGCGGCGACGCAACAGGCGGAGCCAGGTACGGAAGGGCGCCTTGGGCCCGAACCAGCGGCTGTCCCCGCGAAACTGCTCCATGCGAGGAAGCAGGACGAAGCCGAGAATTGCCAGAAGAATGTTGGCGCTCCAGATGCCGGCCGCAGGGGGGAGCGTGCCCTCGCGGGCGAAACCAGTCCCAATGACGGTGAGCAGGTAGTAAGTGGCGATCAGAGCCACAGCCAGCAGCGAACCGGCAGCGCGGCCGCCGCGACGAGGTTGCGCGCCCAGGGGAACCGCGAGGAGGGCAAAGGCGAGACAGGCAGCGGGAAACGCCAAGCGGTGGTGCAATTCAACGCGGGCGTCGCGCCAGTCCGTGCCTTGCGTTTGCAGGAGTTGTGAGACCGAGCGCTCGGAATTGCTGAGCTGGCGCGGCCCGGAAGCCTCGCCCAAGCCGCTAAATTCGATCGGCCAGTCGCTTTGGCCAAAAGCGGTGACGGAGTAGTGGTCGGGATCTTCCCGGGAAAATTCATGGGTGGTGCCGCCCCGCAAGTGCAGCTCTAACTTTCCTTCCTTGGGTTCGGCGATGACGATAGCGTCGTCCGCGAGCGTTAACTGCGAGCCGCTTTCGGCTCCGGCTTCGGCCAGAAAGACGCCGTGCCAATGGGTGCCGCTGGCGGAGACGTCGTTGACGTACAGCACCAGCTTGGGAAAGCGTTCGTCGAAAACACGCGGTTGCACGGCGAAGGAGATTTGCGAGGCAATTAGATCGCTTTCGAGGGTGCGATAGCGATGCACCGCTTGCGGGCCCAGCCACAGCGTCATGCACAGCGTGAGGACGGTGCCCGTTACGGCGAGCACACCGACCGGCAAAAGAATGCGGCGGCGGCCAATTCCGAGCGCCGTCAGTGCGATAATCTCGCTGTCCGCGGACATGCGGCCGAGGCCGAGGAGGACGCCGATCAAAACGGCCATGGGGAGCGTGAAGGTGAAGACGCCGGGGAGGATGCACAGAAACAATTCCAGAATTTGTGTGCCGGAGCCGGTGTGCCGAACGAACAGCGCCATCAACCGAACGAGCTGCGGCACAAAAAAGACAAACGTAAAAACCGCCAAACCGAGGAAAGCGTGACGAAAAACTTCGCGGACGATGTACCGGTCGAGAATGCGCATGGCGCGAACGCAAAGTGTAACATGGCAGGGAGCACGACACGGGAGAGCCACGGACGATGAATCGCGTGCATTTGGTCTTGTTGTGGCACATGCATCAGCCGCAGTATCGCGATCCGGAAACGGGGCGCTATGTATTGCCGTGGACGCGCCTGCATGCACTGAAAGATTATTGGGGCATGGTGGCAATGCTGCGGGAGTTTACCCGCTTCCACGCCACCTTCAACGTGGTACCGTCGCTGGGGATTCAGCTGGAAGAATATGCCAGCGGAAATTTCAATGAGCCGTGGTTTGCGCTGGCGTTCAAGCCGGCGGAAGAATTGACGCGCGACGACAAAGCGGAGATTCTGGCGCGGGCGTTTCAAGTAAATCACGAACGGCTGATGTCGCGCTGGCCGCGATTTGTGGAGCTGTTCGAATGGTCGCAGCCGGCCGGCGGTGCCCAAGCGGTGGTTTCGTTCACGCTTCGTGACTGGCGCGACCTGCAGCTGCTTTCGCAGTTGGCCTGGATGGAAGAGACCTGGCTAGAGAAAGATCCGGTGGTCAGCCGGCTGGCGAACAAAGGAAAAGAGTTCAGCGAGAAAGACAAGGCGGCGCTGCAAGCGAAGCAACTGGAGTTGTTGGGCCTGGTGCTGCCTGTGTATCGCGACATGGCGAAGACTGGCCAGATCGAACTTAGCACCACGCCGTTTTATCACCCGATTCTGCCCTTAGTCTGCGATTCCGATATTGCGCGCGTAGCGAATCCGGGAACGCCTCTGCCACGGCGGGCGTATCGCCATCCCGAAGATGCGCGGGAGCACTTGCGGCGGGCACGGGAATTTCACGAGCGGGTGTTTGGTGCAACGCCGGCTGGCTTGTGGCCCTCGGAAGGTTCGGTTTCGGACCAGTCGCTGGCGATCGCCGCGGAAGAGGGGTTCCAATGGTTTGGCACAGATGAAGGGGTGTTGGGCCGCACGCTCAACGTAGGATTCTTTCGTGACCCGAAGGGGCTACCTTCCAACGCTGATCGGCTCTACCGACCTCTGCAGGTGCAGCTGGGCGGCAAACCAATGACCGGCTTGTTCCGCGATCACCATCTGTCAGATTTAGTCGGTTTCGTGTACAGCCGCATGGGCGGCAGGGACGCCGCGGCGGATTTGCATGGCCGGTTGCGTGACCTTGGGGAGCGGGTGCCTTCCTCGCAACCGCTGACAGTGTGCGTATTTCTCGACGGTGAAAACGCTTGGGAATACTTTCCGGGCAATGGCCGGGAGTTTCTGCGCGAGTTTTATGGACGCATCCAGGGCGACCAGGACTTTCGCGCGTTGACGGCCAGCGAAGCCGTTGCTGCCGCGGGCAACATTCCCACCAGCCCGGGCATCTTTCCAGCGTCGTGGATCAACGCGAACTTCGACGTCTGGATCGGCCATGCGGAAGACGTGACCGCCTGGGAGTTGCTATGGGATGCGCGCGAAGCCTATCGACATGCAGAGGATGCTTTCAAAAAAGACCGCGATGGGGCGCCGACCGAAACGGCACTTAAAGAAGCACTTGAATCTTTACTGGCAGCGGAAGGAAGCGACTGGTGCTGGTGGTTTGGACCTGAGCATAGCACCGCAAACGACGCAGAGTTCGATGCGCTTTACCGGAAGCACCTCACAGCGGTCTATCTGGCCCTGGGCCAGCTTGCGCCCCAAGAACTGGCGAAACCCATCAAAAGACAGCCGGAGCATGCGTTGCAATTGGCGCCCTCCGGCTTGCTGCAAGTCACCGTGGATGGCCGGGACACTTCGTATTTCGAGTGGCTGTCGTCCGGTCTGTACTCCCCGGAGCGGCGCGGCGGCGCGATGCACGGGCGGACCTTCTACTTGCGAGAGCTGCGCTGGGGCTTCGAAGCGGACCGGTTCTGCGTGCGCGTGGACGCGTTCTCCGAGGTGCTCGGGGAACTCGATGACTGCCAATTTCGGATCAGCGTCGGCGGCGCCGATGGCCTGACGGTCGTAGCCGAAATCGCGCGGGGGCATCTGAAGGACTTCGCGGTCGAGCGCGGGTACGTGTGCTTGCTGAACCCGAAGGACCTGGCCGAGGCGGCTTTCGATCGCATCCTGGAAGTGGCGGTTCGACGCAGTGAGATCAACGTGAAGGGCCAGACTAAGCTGAAACTGGGAGTAGCACTGTGGCACGGCGGCTTGCCCGTGGATGTGCTGCCCGCAGAAGGCGTTCTGGAAATCAGCCTGGGCGAAGAAAACGCGGCGTGGTCGGTCGAACCGGGCGCTTAGCCCGAGCCGCCGAGGCCGGCCTTAGCGCCTTCTTGTGCCCGCCGGGCACTCAGCACACAAATACATGAAACAAAATCCCTCCGTCTGCGTCTCCTTGACTGTCTAGGAGAGCACGGTTAGACTCCTAGATTATCTAGGAGACCCCCTGACCGTGGACAAACAACTCGAACTGCTGCAAGGCACACTGGACATGCTGATCCTCAAAGCCGTTTCCCTGGGCCCGCTGCATGGCTACGGGGTGTTGCTGCGCATTCAGCAAATCTCCAAAGAACGCCTGGAAATCCAGCAAGGATCGCTGTATCCCGCGTTGTATCGCCTGGAGCATCAAGGCTGGATCGCCAGCGAGTGGGGCGAATCCGAAAATAAGCGCAAAGCCAAATACTACCGGCTCACCGCTGCGGGGAAGCGCCGCCTGCAAGCCGAAACGGAAAACTGGAACCGTATGGCGGACGTGATCGCGGGCATCCTGGGAGCCAAGCCGGAGGAAGTATGACGTTTTGGAGCCGGTTCTGCGGATGGGGCGACGCCATCTTCCGCCGCGACGATTGCGAGCGCGACGTGAACGCGGAACTGCAGTTTCGCATCGAAGCGCGCTCCGAAGATTTGCTCCGCCATGGATTTTCACGCAAGCGAGCGCTCCGCTGGGCGCGCATGGCTCGGAGAAGCTTGTTTGTCTGCTTGGGGGAGATATGAACCTATGGAACCGTTTGCGCTCGTCCTGGAATGCGATGCTTCGGCGCGGCCATCTAGAGGCGGAAATGGACTCGGAACTGCGCTTTCACATCGAAAATTATGCCGACGACCTCATTCGGAAAGGTGTGCCTCGCGAAGAGGCGTTGCGGAGGGCGCGGCTGGAATTCGGCGGCGTGGAGCGCGTCAAGGAGGAAGGGCGCGAGGCGCGCGGGCTCGGTTTTATTGACACTCTCAGGCAGGACCTGCGTTTCGCCGCGCGGACTCTACGCAAGAGTCCGGGTTTCGCGTTAATAGCGGTGCTAACGTTGGCCGTCGGCATTGGAGCCAACACCGCCATTTTTTCCGTGGTTTACGGTGTCCTCCTGGAACCGTTGCCGTACCATGCTGCCGCACAGCTGGTGCTCCTGAACGAAACGACTCCTAAAGTTGGCAAGGTCAGCGTCTCGTATCCGAATTTCTTGGACTGGCGCGCCCAAAGCAGACAATTTTCTCAGCTCGCTGCGGTATCGAGTGTCGGGTTCAATCTGGCGGGCGTGGGCGTGAGCCAGCCTGAAGCGATCAGCGGACAGGCGGTTTCCTCTAATTTTCTGTCGCTGCTGGGCGTGCAGCCTTTTCTTGGCCGCGATTTCGAATCTTCCGAAGATAAAGCTGGTACCGCAGCGGTGGTTCTGCTCGGTTATGCCTTGTGGCAGTCGCATCTTGGCGGGGATCCCCGCGCGATTGGGCGAACCCTCCTGCTGAACGGTCGAGGCTATACCGTCATTGGCGTTCTGCCGGAGAGCTTCCGGTGGCCCGACCGGGTCCAGATTCTCGAACCCATTGGCGTTTGGGCTGCACAGAACTCCGATGCTACAGAGCGTGGTTCACGCGGAGACATGGTCGTCCTAGGCAGGCTGGCGGCGAACAGCAACGTTTCCCAGGCCCGCGCTGAAATGGACGGCATCGCCGCGCGGCTCGCCCAAGAATATCCGGGAAGCAACGACCAGTTCGGTGTAGTGCTACAGCCGTTTCGCGACGCCTTTGTCGGCGATTTGCGGCCCGCAATCCTGGCTCTGTTTGGGGCGGTCCTGTTCGTGCTGCTTATTGCCTGCGCCAACGTGGCTAATCTGTTGCTCGTGCGCGGCGCAGGACGGGCTCGCGAAATCGCCCTGCGCATCGCGCTCGGCGCCACCCGCCGGCGCATCGTCCGCCAGATGCTCACGGAAAGCGGGCTGCTGGCGCTGTTTGGCGGTGTCGTGGGCTTGTTCCTCGCAGAGGCGGCTATTCGCGGAATGGGGAGCCTGATGCCGGACGGCATGCTCATGGGTGCGACCGTCGCGTTAAACGGTGTCGTGCTCTTGTTTGCGCTACTGGCCATGGCGCTGGCCGCCTTTGTTTTCGGCGTGATGCCCGCCCTGCGCTCGACCAAACCAGACCTGCAGGCCCAATTGAAGGAAGGCAGCCAGGGAAGTGGCACCGGCGTCGCGCAGGGTCGTCTGCGCGGCGGCTTTGTTGTCGCGGAACTGGCGCTTTCGCTGATTCTTCTCGCTGGTGCCGGGCTCATGATGAAATCGCTGCGGCTGCTCCTCTCGGTCAGTCCCGGATTTCAGCCGGACCGCGTACTCACCATGGAAATGGATCTGCGTACCGCGCAGTACGACAAGGATCCGGCCGTGCGCAATTTCTGGCAACGGGTGCTGGATGGTGTAAGCGTCCTGCCCGGTGTGCAGAGCGCCGCGCTGGGGACCAACGCTCCGTTGACGGACAGCCACAGCCGATCCGACATAACCATCGAAGGCATGTCGATGCCTAAACCTGGGAGCCTTCCTCACCCGGACGGGCACTCCGTCAGTCCCGGTTATTTTGAGACCCTGCGCATTCCGATTTTGCAGGGCCGTGCCTTCACGCCAAATGACAATGAATCGGCTCCGCAAGTCAGTATCGTGAATGCCAAGCTGGCGCAAGAATTCTTTCCGCACGGCGATGCGGTGGGCAAGCGATTTATGTTCGGCCGCCCTTCCTCCACGGAGGCTCCGAAGTGGTTTCAGATTGTTGGCGTCGTCGGCGATACGAAGCTGTACGGCTTGGCCAAACCGGCACGCCTCGAAGTTTACTTGCCCTTCCGTCAAGCCCCCAGCAGCGATATGAACGTGCTTCTGCAATCCGCTCTGGATCCGGCCGGGCTTACTTCCGCAGTTCGCAGTGTGGTCGCTTCCATCGATAAAGACCAGCCCATCGTCGCGATTTCAACCATGATGCAGCTGGAGCGTGATTCCGTATCCACGCAAACTTTCACCCTGATTCTTTTGGGCCTGTTCAGTGGTGTGGCCTTGGCGCTCGCCGCCATCGGAATCTACGGCGTCATCTCCTACACGGTAGCGCAGCGAACCCGCGACATCGGCATCCGCATGGCCTTGGGAGCTTCGCGAAACGACGTGCTGCGGGACGTCCTGGGGCTCGGGTTACGGCTGATCGGCATCGGCTTGGGTTTCGGGCTGGTGGGGGCATTCGCGGTCACGCGTGTGCTTTCTTCGCTGTTGTACGGCGTGCATGCCACCGACGCGGTCACCTTTACCGCTGTTTCCCTGGTACTTCTGATTGTCGCTCTCTTTGCTAGCTATTTTCCCGCGCGGCGCGCCACCCGCGTCGACCCGATCGTGGCGTTGCGTTACGAATGATGCGGCGACGCAGGGCTCAACTGGCCTGCCCGGAGGCTCGGAGGAAGTATGAGTTTGTGGAATGAGTTTCGGTCGTGGACGCAAGCTGTGCTCCGGCGCTCGCGCATTGAACGTGAAATTGACGCGGAACTGCGCTTTCACATCGAAGCGTTTGCGGACGATCTGGTCACCAAAGGCATGCCACATAAGGAAGCCGTGCGACGGGCGCGCATGGAATTTGGCGGAGTCGAGCGCGTCAAGGAGGAGGCGCGCGAGGCGCGAGGGATGCGTTTGCTGGACGAATTGTCGCAGGATTTTCGTTACAGCTTAAGGGCGATGCGTAGGAGTCCCGGCTTCGCGGTGGTAGCGATTCTCACGCTGGCGCTGGGGATTGGGGCAAACACCGCGATCTTTAGTGTCGTAAACGCAGTGCTGTTAAGCCCGTTGCCTTACGCCGGTGCTCAGCGGTTGGTGCTCGTGAAGGAAGTCTTGCCTGCCGCTGGTCCAATGCCGGTGGACGTTTCCGGGCCCGATATTACGCCGATTCGCAACTTCAGCCACGTATTTGACGGACTCGCCGGCTTCCGTGTGTGGACTTATGAGCTGTCGGGAAGTGGAACACCCGAACGCGTCACTGCCAATCGCGCCAGCAGCGATCTGTTTCGGGTTTTGGGAATGCAGCCGATGCTCGGGCGCGGGTTCACTCCGGAAGAAGAGTTGCCGGGGCATCCCGTTGCAGTAATCAGTTACGGGCTCTGGCAGCGGCGTTTTGGCGGCAGCCGCGACGCGCTCGGCCAAACCATCGATTTAGACCGCCAGCCGTACACCATCCTTGGCGTCATGCCGCAAAGCTTCGTCTTTCCACTACCAGGCCTGGCGCAAGGTCCGCCGGCCGACCTGTGGGTGCCGTTAGCTCTGTCGAGCGAAGAGCTGAGCGACTTCGGCGACAATTTTTCGTGGAGCGTGGTGGCCAGGCTCAAGCCCGGCATCGCGCCCGCGCAAGCCAGTGCGGATCTGCAAGTCGCCGCGCACGGTGTTCTCGACCTCTATCAGCAATGGGCCCGCGCAGCGCATTTCTCGCTCGGCAATTTTCAGCTGGGGATCGTCTGCCAGTCGCTGCGCGAGCAAATCACCGGGCCACTGAAATTGACGCTATGGATGCTCCTGGGTGCCGTGAGTTTCGTGCTGCTGATCGCCTGCGTGAACGTAGCCAACCTGTTGTTGATGCGCGCTTCAGGCCGCCAACAGGAAGTGGCTGTGCGCATGGCTATAGGCGCCGGAAGGGCTCGTCTGCTGCGGCAATTTTTGGTGGAAGGACTGCTGCTCGCGGTTCTCGGCGGCGGCCTTGGGGTGGCGCTGGCGCTGTGGCTTAAGGACGCGATGGTCGCGGGCATGCCGGCGAGCATTCCGCAATTTCGGCCCATCACGCTGAATTGGCCCGTATTGTTGTTCACGTTTCTACTCGTCGCGGCGGCCGGCTGCGTCTTCGGCGCTGTGCCCGCGCTTTGGTCACGGCGCGCCGATGTCAATCCTGCGCTGCAGGGAACTGGCCGCGGCAACTCGCAAGGCCCCGACCACCAACGGCTGCGGGCCACATTCGTCGTCGCGGAAATCGCGCTCTCGGTTGTATTGCTCGTTGGCGCCGGCCTGCTGGTGCGCAGTTTCCAGCGCGTTTTGAATAGCAACCCGGGCTTTCGCCCGGAACGCGTTTTGACCGCTTCCGTGGATTTGCCTTCGACCGCCTACTCGCGCGACGAGCAAGTTAACGCGTTCTACCAACAGCTACTCGGGCGTCTACGGCGGAATCCCGCCATTCTTGCGGCGGGCGGTTCAACCGACTTACCGTTGCTCGGTCAGTGGAATCACAACTTTACGCCCGAGGGCTACCGGCCCGCGCCAAACGCCGCGATGAACATGTGCTATCACTCGGTGATCTACGGGGACTATCTGCAAGCCATGGGCATCCCACTGTTGCGCGGGCGCTATTTCAACGAGCACGACAGTCCGCAAGCCGCGCAGGTTCTGCTCGTCAGCGAGGCGCTAGCCCGAAAATACTGGCCGGGTCAAGATGCGCTCGGCAAACGCTTGAAGTGGGGGCCGCCGGAGTCAACCGATCCCTGGCTCACCGTGGTCGGTATTGTCGGTGACGTGAAGCAAGGGCCGCTCGACACTTCCGCGGCGCTGCACACCTATCAACCCTACGCGCAACTCGGGTCCGCGCCGTCCTTGCGCCTTGCGCTACGCACTGCAGGTGACCCTGCGGCGATTGCCGCGGATCTGCGCGCCGCCGTCTGGGGACTAGACCGCCAACTGGCCCTCGGCAGCGTACGCACCATGGACGAAGTGATCAACCGCTCGACGGCAAACCGCCGCTTCAGCCTGGCGCTGGTTGCTTCATTTGCGCTGCTGGCGCTCGTCTTGGCAGCTATCGGTATCTACGCTGTGCTCGCGTATTCGGTGGCGCGGCGAACGCAAGAGCTCGGGGTTCGCATCGCCCTGGGCGCGCGGCGCGCGGATGTTCTTCGCATGGTCTTGGGCCAAAGCCTGCGCATCACGGCCATTGGCTTGTTGCTCGGCCTCGTCGGCGCGTTGGCCCTCACGCGCGTCGTCGCGGGCCTCCTTTATGAGGTGCGCCCCACCGACCCGCTCACCTTCACGAGCGTGTTGTTGCTCCTGGGCGGCGTATCCTTGGTGGCGTCGTATCTTCCGGCCCGCCGCGCCACGCGCGTGGATCCGTTGGTCGCGCTGCGCTATGAGTAGAGCCAAGCCCGAGGGCCCGGGCGCGCACTAAAACAGCTTTACCGCTAATTCCTGCGGCCGGTCACCCACCGGAATCATCGTCAACAAACTGTTCGTGAGCACGCGAATCACCGCGATATCGCCCGACCCCTGATTGACAACCACCAATAGTCTCTCTTCCGGATCGACGTCGAACCTGAGCGCCCCAGGCGCCTGTCCCGCTTGGATCGGGAACTCCTTGGTGGTTCCCACCGGACGAATTACGCGACGATTCGCTATGTCCACCGGGATGACATGCCCCGCGGCAGTATCGGAAACGTATAGCGTACTGGCGTCCGCGCTGAGCACGCCGCGCGTCGGCCCCGAACCCAGCACCATGTAATCGCCGACCTCGTGCGTCCACGTATCGATAGCCTGCAGCCCGTGTGCTTCAGGAGAAACCACATACAACTCGCCACCGTCTGGTTTCAGCAGCATGTCCGTCGGCACACCGGCCAGTTCGAGGTTCGCCACCAGCACGCTGCGCCGCAGGTCCACCACCGAGAGCCGTGCTTGCGTTCGATTGGTCACGAACGCCACGCTGCTGTCCGGCAGCACCACGATTTTCTCCGGACTCTCGATCACGCCCACGCTGCTGCGGAGGGCTAGCGTCGCCGCGTCATGAATTTCGAGTGTGCCGTCACGGTGATTCAGGACCAGCACACTCTTTCCGTCGGGCGTTATGCGCGCCAGGACTGGCTCGCGGCCCGTTTGTGCCCGCCCCACCACGCGCCGCGATCGGCAGTCCACTGCCACCAGGGCGTTGTCTCCAGACGCCGTGGTGTACAGAATTTCTCCGTCTGGCGAAAAGTCGATCGAGTAAGGCGCGCTGCCGACCGGAATCCGAGCGCCGATCCGGCTGCTCGTCGAGTCGAGCACCCACACATACCCGCCGCCGGAGCTTGCCCCCCACACCTCCGCGCGCGTCGGATGTTCCCGCATTCCGGAGATGCCCGGCCCCACCGGCACATGTGCCACCGCTGCCAGTTTCACCAGATCCACCACCGCGACGCTGCCATCCGCGGTCGAGACGTACGCGTATAGCCGCAGTCCTGGCCGCAAAAACGATGGTCGATGCTCGCGCGAAATAATCACAGCCGCGACCGTTAGCAGCACCGCCAAAAGAAAATACACTCGGAAGTTGCGCGCGCGTTTCACTTCAGCCGTTGGCTCATCTCCACCAGTCTCACCGAGGATGTTGACACGCTCTTCGCGCCCGACGCCATCCGTGGGGTCGTCTTTCTGAAAACGACGGTTTGATGCGCAAGGGCGGAACTACGGTCTCTACTACGATCGAGCAGCAGCGCTAGCGCGGCCGCTGCTGTTTGCCTCAGTTCACGTCGCGATGCAGCACCGCAGCGATCTGCCGCACTTCTTCGGTCAACTCCGCAAACTCCTCCGGCAAAATCGACTGCATGCCGTCCGAGAGCGCCTTGTCCGGCTCGTGATGCACTTCCACCAGTAAGCCGTCCGCGCCGACCGCAATTGCGGCGCGCGACAGCGGCAATACCTTGTGCCGCTTGCCCGTTCCGTGCGACGGGTCGACCAGAATCGGCAGATGGCTGCGCTTCTTCACCGCCGGCACGACCGCTAAATCCAGCGTGTTCCGCGAAAAATCCGAAAATGTCCGCACGCCGCGCTCGCACAGCATCACGTTGTAATTTCCTTCGGACAGAATGTATTCCGCTGCCATCAAAAACTCATCCAGCGTCGCGGACATCCCGCGCTTCAGCAGCACCGGCTTCTTCGCCCGCCCCGCGCGCTTCAACAGCGAAAAGTTCTGCATGTTCCGCGCGCCAATCTGAATCACGTCGGCATACTCTTCCACCAGATCCAGGCTCTCGTTATCTATTGCCTCCGTGATGACCCCAAACCCATACTTCTCCCGCACTTTCGCCAGAATTTTCAGCCCTGGCAATCCTAGTCCTTGAAAACTGTACGGCGACGTCCGCGGCTTGTAGGCTCCGCCGCGAAACAGCCGCGCTCCGCTGCTTTTCACGCGCTCCGCAATCGCAAAACACTGTTCCTCGGTTTCCACCGCGCAGGGCCCCGCCACCAGCGCCACTTTGCTGCCGCCCACCATCACTTCGCCGCCGGGCACCGGTATTCGCAGCACCGTGTCTTCTTCTTTCGCGTCGCGGCTCACCAGCTTGTACGGCTTGCTGACCGGAATGCACTCAATGACTCCCGGCATGGACTCCAGTACGCCCAAATCCACCGCGCCCGAATTGCCGGTAATGCCAATCGCCGTCCGCAGCGACCCCGGGATCGGGTGCGCCTTCATCCCCAAGCTTTCAATTCGTTCGCACACGCCGCGAATCTGCTCCTCCGTTGCGTGCGACTGCATCACCACCAGCATCGGCAGCTCCTCCCGCTCCCCAGCCTGTTCCGCAAACCAGCAGTCTACGTCAGCGCTCTCCGTGCGGCAAACCCTGGCGGGGGCGTCCTCGCCAGGCTCTTTGCCGCGTGTGCTACAATGGTCTGTTCACCATGGACGAAAAAACCGCAGTAGGCATGCCCGAACCACCGGCCACCGGTGTATCCGAGTTCGACCCCGAAGACGAGTATCGCCCCGAACCTGAGCCCGAGCCATTACCCCCCTCTTGGATGGACGGCAGCCTTCGCCTGGGCATCCACACGTCCATCGCCGGCAACTACCTAAACGCCCTCGAATCGGCTCGCAAGCTCGGCGCCAACGCCCTGCAAATCTTCTCCGCCAGCCCGCGCATGTGGCAGGGCGGACCCAGTCGCATCCCCGAAGCCGACGCCGCACCCTTCCGCACCCGCCGCGAACAACTGGGTCTCGGCCCACTGGTCATCCATGCCAATTACTTGATCAACCTGGCTGCCGTTCAGCCCATGCTCCGCGCTCGCTCGATTCAGGCTCTTCAAGACGAACTGCTCCGCGCTCTCGCGCTCGGTGCCGATTTTCTGGTCATTCATCCCGGCTCCCGCGGCGAAGCTTCGCCCGAACAAGCCGTCGCCGGGGTCATCGAGTCGGTCAAGCAAGCTGCTAAGCGCATTCCGATGGGAGGTTTGCGCATCCTCATCGAGAACACCGCCGGCATGGGCGCTTGTGTCGGCTGCCGCCTGGAAGAAATCGGCCAGATCCTCTTCGGCCTCCGCGACCTTCCCGTCGCTGCGTGCCTTGATACCGCGCATCTTTATGCTGCTGGCTACGATATCGCCACCGAATCCGGCCTCGCCAGCACCCTCGACCTGATCGACTCCGCGATCGGTCTCGATTTCGTTCCCGTGTTTCACGTCAACGACTCGAAAATCCCCCTGGGCGGCAAAGTGGACCGCCATGCCCATCTCGGCGAAGGCAAAATTGGCGCCACCGCTTTCCAGCGCATCCTGACGCATCCACGCCTCGGCGCGCTGCCCCCGGAAGGTCTGGTCGGCCGCGCTTTCATCCTGGAAACCCCCATCGACGATCCCGGCGATGATCGCCGCAACATGGCCAAGCTCTGGCAACTCGCCGGCCTTGCTGACCAGGCTCCGCCGCACGAAAAGGGCTACACCATGCTCACGCCGGCCCTCAAGAAGCTCCAGGCCAAAGCGGCCAAAGCAAATAAGGCTGCCGCCCGCATCGCCCAAAAATCCCGGCTCGCGGCTACCGCTAAACCCGCGGCCTCCAACGCGAAATCTTCGAGCAAGCGCCCCAGCAAAACTCGCGGCCAATCCGCGAAAAGGAAGCGCAGCTAAACGCTTTTGGTGGCACAGGCTTCAGCCTGTGCCAACGTTGACTTCAGCAACCGTGATCCGCTGAAGCAGTTTTTTTCGCTAGAACGGGAGAAGGGCAGTTGTCCGAGACGAAGACACAAACAGCGGGCACAGCCTACGATCCGCAAACCATCGAAGCCAAATGGCAAAAACGCTGGGCCGAAGCCCACGTCTTCGATTGCGAAGCGGATCCCACCAAAAAGAAATACTACGTCCTGGAAATGCTGCCGTATCCCTCCGGCACCATGCACATGGGGCACATGCGCAATTACGCCATCGGCGACGTGGTCGCCCGCGTCAAGCGCATGCGCGGCTTCAACGTCCTTCATCCCATGGGCTGGGATGCTTTCGGCCTGCCCGCCGAAAACGCCGCCATCAAAAATCAAACCCATCCCCGCGTCTGGACCAACAACAACATCGCTGAATTTCAGAAAACGCTGCGCCGCTTCGGCTTCAGTTACGACTGGCGCCGCGAAATTTCCACCTGCGAGCCGGAATATTACCGCTGGAACCAGTGGTTCTTTCTGCGCATGCTCGAAAAGGGCCTCGCGTATCGCAAGAAAAGCCGCGTCAACTGGTGCCCCAAGTGCTGCACAGTTCTCGCCAACGAGCAGGTCGTCAACGGCGGCTTTTGCTGGCGCCATGAAGACACGCGTGTCGAAACCCGCGAACTCGAGCAGTGGTTCCTCAAAACCACCGCTTACGCCGATCAACTCATCGACGATTTAAAGCAGCTCGAAGGCACTTGGCCCGAGCGCGTGGTCACCATGCAGCGCAACTGGATCGGCCGCTCCCAGGGCGCCCGCGTCAAATTTGAAATTGACGGCCTCTCCAGCGTCAAGCCCATCGAAATCTTCACCACGCGCATTGACACGATCTACGGCGCCACCGCCATCATTCTTGCGCCGACACATCCGCTCGCGGCGCGCCTGCTCCAAGGCTCCCCCGTCCGCGCCGAAGCCGAGCCACAGCTCGCCGAAATGCAGCGCACCTCGACCAAAGCCGAAGACCTCGCCACGGCCGAAAAAGTCGGCTTCTTCACCGGCCGCTACGCTCTCAATCCGTTCAACAACGAAAAGCTGCCCATTTGGGTCGGCAATTTCGTGCTCATGGAATACGGCACCGGCGCCATCATGGCCGTTCCTGCGCATGACCAGCGCGATTTCGAGTTCTGCCGCAAGTACAACCTGGCGGTTCGCGTCGTTATTCAACCGGAAAATACGGAAGCGCTCGACGGCGCTACGCTCACCGCGCCTTTCGAGGAGCATCACGGCCAACTCGTCAACTCCGGTCAGTTCAACGGCCTCGCTCCCGACGACGCTATCACCAAGATGGCCGCCTTCGCCGAGAAAAAAGGTTTTGGCAAAGCGGAGACTGTCTACCGCCTCCGCGACTGGGGCATCTCTCGCCAGCGCTACTGGGGCACGCCGATTCCCGTCATCTACTGCAAGAAAGACGGCCTCGTCCCCGTACCGGACAAAGATCTTCCGGTCATCCTGCCGCCGAATCCTAGACTCACCGGCGAGGGCGAATCGCCGCTTGCCTCCACTCCCGAATTCGTGAACACCACCTGCCCGAAGTGCGGCGGTCCCGCGCGTCGCGAAACCGACACCATGGACACCTTTGTCGACTCGTCCTGGTATTTCTACCGCTACTGCGACCCGCACAACGACAGAGCGCCCTTCGATTCGAGCAAGGTGGCTTATTGGTTTGAGGCCAATCAGCCCACCGGAATCGACCAGTACATCGGCGGCATCACCCACGCCATCCTGCATCTTCTCTATTCCCGCTTCTGGTGCAAGGTCATGCGCGACATCGGCTTGATCAAACACGACGAGCCCATCGCTCGCCTCTTCACCCAAGGCATGGTGCAAAAAGGCGGCGTCGCCATGTCTAAGTCTCGCGGCAACGTAGTCGGCGCCATCGACATGGCCCAAAAATACGGCGCCGATACCGGCCGTCTCTACACCCTCTTCGCCGCGCCTCCCGAAAAAGATCTCGAATGGAGCGAAGAAAGCATCGAGGGCGCCTGGCGTTTCCTCAACCGCGTCTTCCGCTTGGTAGATAAGCACGCCGCGGCGATTCGCACCGCGCCCAATTGGAACTTCAATCCACAGGGTATGTCCGACAAGGAACGCGACCTCATCCGCGTCACCTACCAGACCATGCAGCGCGTCACCCAGGACTTCGAGAAGCGCTGGCACTTCAACTCTGCCATCGCCCAAATCATGGAGCTGACCAACGAAATCTATCTCGCCGAACCCCTCGAAAACGGCGTTCGCCCCGAAATTCGCAGAGAAGTCCTGCAAATCCTCACACTTCTTCTCGCCCCCATGACCCCGCACATCGCCGAAGAAATGTGGGAGATGCTCGGCAACTCCAACGGTCTCTGGACCGCCAAATGGCCCGACCTCGTCAGCGACCAACTCGAACTAGCCAAAGACAACGAAATCGAAATCCCCGTTCAAGTCAACGGCAAAGTCCGCGCCACGCTAAAAGTCGCTGTCGGCATTACAGAAGCCGAAATCTTGCCCAAAGCCCAAGCCGATCCCGCCGTTGCCCGCCACCTCGAAGGCAAACGCCTCGTCAAAGTCATCTACGTCCCTAACAAACTCCTCAACCTGGTGGTCAAGTGAGGTCTCAGTGGCACAGGCATTCCTGCCTGTGCTCTTACGTTCGCCAATCGCCGGCATGTCGCAAGCCACTATCGGATCGCGATAGAGTGTCGCGAAGATGGACTTACGATTTTTTTCACGCACGCCCGAGCTCATAGCACGTATTCGCAGTGGCGGGTCTTCAGACCCGTTCTTTTGATTTCGCCTTGGCGAGGAGCATACGATGGCCACAGGAGCAACGATGCAACCGCACTCCAAACCGCAATCCGAACTCGGCGGCGTAGTCGTCCTCGACTTCGGCGGCCAATACACCCAACTCATCGCCCGCCGCATCCGCGAGCAACAGGTCTTCTCCGCCATCCTTCCGTGCACCACGACCGTCGACGAAATCCGCGCTTACCAACCCGCCGGCATCGTCCTCTCCGGCGGTCCCAGCTCCGTCTACGATCCCGAAGCTCCCAAGTGTGACCCTGCCGTGCTCAGCCTCGGCATTCCCGTCCTCGGCATCTGCTACGGCATGCAGTGGATCGCCCACACCCTCGGCGGCAAAGTGGTCTCCGCCAATCGTCGTGAGTACGGCCGCGCCCACTTCCGCGCCGCCCACGCCGCCGATAAATTAGAGCCTTCTCACCTCTTCCGCGGCGTTCCCTCCGAGCTTCGCATCTGGCAGTCTCATGGCGATCACGTCCACGAACTTCCTGCCGGCTTCTGCGCCACCGGCCACACCGACAACGCCATCGCCTCTCTCGAGGATCCCCACCGCAAAATCTACGCCGTCCAGTTCCACGTCGAAGTCAATCACACCGAGAAGGGAACGGAACTCCTTCGCAACTTCCTCTTCGGCGTCTGCCGCGCCGAACCGAAATGGAGTGGCTCCGCCTTCATTGACGAAACCGTCGCCTCCATCAAGGCCAAAGTAGGGACGAAGCGCGCCATTTGCGCTTTGAGCGGCGGCGTGGACTCCACCGTTGCCGCCGTCCTCGTCCATCGCTCCATCGGCGACCGCCTCACCAACATCTTCGTCAACACCGGCATGCTTCGCAAGAACGAGTTCGCCGATACTCTCGACATGCTTCGCAACCGCCTCGGCCTCCATGTCGACGGCGTCGACGCTTCCGACCGCTTCCTCGCCAAACTGGCCGGCGTCACCGACCCCGAGCAAAAACGCAAAATCATCGGCAGGGAATTCATCGCCGTCTTCGCTGAGGAAGCCCAAAAGCTCCAGTCCGGCGACGCCCACGGCGAAATCGCCTACCTAGTCCAAGGCACCCTCTATCCGGACGTCATCGAGTCCGTTTCCGTCAAGGGCCCCTCCGCCACCATCAAAACCCACCATAACGTTGGCGGCTTGCCCGAAAAAATGCCCTTCGCCCTAATCGAGCCCCTCCGAGACCTCTTCAAGGACGAGGTCCGCCGCATCGGCCGGGACCTCGGTTTACCCGACGAGATTCTTCTGAAACATCCGTTTCCCGGCCCCGGACTGGCCGTCCGCCTTCTCGGCGAGATCACCCGTCCACACCTGGCCACATTGCAAGATGCTGATTCGATTGTGGTTGAAGAGATTCGCCGGGCCGGGCTCTACTCGAAAGTCTGGCAGGCCTTTGCTGTTTTGCTGCCAGTACGTAGCGTTGGCGTTATGGGCGATTTTCGCACCTACGGACTAACGGTCGTCGTCCGGGTCGTCGAATCCGAGGATGCCATGACCGCCGACTGGGTTCGCCTTCCCAGCGACGTGCTGGAGCGCATCTCGACCCGCATTGTCAACGAAGTGGCCGGCGTCACCCGCGTCGTCTATGACGTGACCTCCAAGCCTCCCGGCACTATCGAATGGGAGTAATGGCCGGCCCACAACTCGGCCCTTCCACGATTTTGCGAGCGCTTTGGCTTAACGATTCCGGCGGGTTCTGCGAAGGCTTCGGTGGCCTTGCTAAATCGAAAAACAAGGCCGCGCTGGGACGCACGCGGCCTGTGCAGACCTGGCATTTCAACAGCAGCTCACACGAAGCGACTACCGATTGGCCATCTTCTGTGCCATGTACAGGATGAGCTTACGGTCCCCTTCTTCCACTTTGCTCAGCAAGCGCCGAAGCTTGTTGAGAAAGCGTGCATCTTTTCCGACCGTGCCCCACGCGATGTCATCCGACGACTTCCGCTTGGGCAAGTTCGGCAACTGCGGCGGTTCCTCACCGTCATAAAAGAGTTGATAGAGTGGGCACTCGAGGGCGCGAGCAAGTTTTTCCAGCGTTTCAATGGCCGGTACGGTATGGCCATTCTCCACGCGGGAAATATAACAACGTAGCAACCCTGTTCGCTTTTCGATGTCGCCCTGGGAGAGTTTTTTTTCTTCGCGCAGAGCGCGAAGACGGTCACCAATAATCATGGCGGCATTATTCCATGTAGATAAGGGTGAGGCAAGGGAAAACTTGGCACGCTTCAAAGTGCAACGCTTGATGCGTTTTGCCGTCCAAATGCTGGCTACCTTCGCGCCCCCCGTTATACAGTAAAGGGTAACTAAATCACCGTGCCCAACGTAACCAAAACCTGATGCCACGCGTCCCAAAACTAGAGCCGGCGAGCCAAGCCCCCGGTCCCGCTGGTGCGCGGCCGTCCGCCGCCAAGCCGCAAGGCGCCGTGGACGACCGGGAGTTGGTTCGGCGCGCCCAGCAGGACGACCAGGCGGCTTTTGAAGAGCTGGTCCGCCGCCATCAGCATCGCGTTTTTGCCGTCGCCGGCGGGATCCTTCGGCGGCGTGAGGATGTGGAGGATATTTCGCAGCAGGTTTTTGTGAAGGCGTATTTCTCGCTGAAGCGTTTCGATCAGCGCGCCGCCTTCAGTACTTGGTTGTACAAGATCACCGTCAACGAGTGCTGGGATCTGTTGCGCAAGAAAAAAGTCCGCCCGCTCGTTTACGAGTCGGACTTGAGTGAAGAGCAAGCCCGGCAGGTCACCGCCGCCGAAGAAAAAGGCGGCGTCCAGCCGGACGTCAGCGAACGCCTCGAAGCCCGCGAGCGCGTGGACCGGCTGCTCGATGGCTTGGATGAGCGCGACCGCCTGATGCTGATTTTGAAAGAAGTCGAAGGCTTTGCCGTCGAGGAGATTGCGGAAGTCTTGGACCTGAACGCCAATACCGTCAAGGTCCGGCTATTTCGCGCGCGCCGCCGCATCGTCAACCGGGTGCGCAAGCGCGGCGAATGAGCCTGCCCGGCTCCAGTCTGGTCGGGCCATTTGCATTCGTTCTTTGAGACGTTTAGATTGAGTTTTGGTTTAGGAATTACCGAAGGAGGTTAGATCATGGGCCTGCTGAACAAAGATCGCGCGCAATGTAAACGCGTCCTCGCGCTCCTCGACGCAGCCGCCGTCGCCGCGACTCCGCAGGATTTGTTCGCCACGCTCCCCGTGGATCTCCGCCAACACGCCCTGGCTTGCCTGTACTGCCGCGAAGCCGCGGAAAACCTCCTGGCTACTCGTTCCATGCTCTCGGCCATTCCTTCCAGCGCCAATCTCCCCGGTCCTTGGTTTGCCTCTCGGGTGATGGCCGCTATTGCCGACCGCAAAGCCGAATTGGCTCGCGTTGTGGATACCTGGACCTTCCTGCCCAGGCTCGCCGCCCACCTTACTTGGGCCTCCTCGGTGGCCTTGTTGCTGGCCAGCGCCTGGCTCTACGAAAAGCCTGTCACAGCTCCTTCACCGGCTGCGCACGTCGTCGCTACGGACATCACCGGTGAGCCGGTTGTGGATAGTTCCTCGCTTCCCACCAACGATGACGTACTCGTGAGCCTCGCCGAGAAGCCGCAATGAGCGACAGCACCGCGAAGCGCAACGCCGCTATTTGGATCGGTGTGGTCTTTGTGCTCGCCCTCGCGCTCGGCGGTGTGTTCGGCTATTTTTATGGGCACCGCGTGGTAGTCATCGCGGCACCCCCTGCCTTGAGCGAACCCGAGCGTCGCGCTCGCAGTTTGGATCGGATGAGCCATGAATTGAGTCTCAACGACTCGCAGCGCCAGCAGGTTGACGCGTTACTTCTTCAGATTCACAACGAGTACAAATCCATCCACGACAAGAACACTGCGCAGCTCGAAACCGAAATGGACCAGGCCCGCAAAAAGGGCCGCGAACAAATCCGCGCCGTCCTCACTCCCGAACAGCAACCCAAATTTGACGAATTTCTCAAGCGCCTCGACGAAGAACGCAAGCGCAATGCCGCCAATCAGCCCCCAGGCCCCGGCGCGCCCCCGCCTTCCCGCTAAACGTCCGACTTTTGTGCGGTCATCTTCCCTAAAGGTGACCTTCTGGCCGTGATGATGTGTCCAGGACGCTCGGGCCAGAACCTCAATTTGCCCGACTAGCCCAATAAACCCACAAGAAGCCAATCGACCCACAAGCGGAAGACTGGCGAAAGATTTTTCCCGCTACTCACTATTCACTACTCACTATTCACTCTCTTAAATCTTCACCAGCGTCTTTCCCATGTTGGCGCCGGTAAACAGCATGTTGATCGCCTCGGGCGCTTTCTCCAGCCCTTCCACCACGGTCTGCTTATCCTTCAGCTTGCCCATCATCTTCCACTTGCCCAACTCGGTAGCTGCTTCGGTGAAACGCGACACGTAATCCAGGACCAAGAAGCCCTGCAGCTTCAAGCGTTTCACAATCAGCATGCCCAGGTTCGCTTGCGCCGGTTCTTCCTTAGTATAGCCGGAGATGAATCCGCAGAGCACCACGCGCCCATGCAAATTCATACGGCTCAAAACCGCTTCCATGATTTCGCCGCCCACATTCTCAAAATTCAGGTCCACACCGTTCGGCGTCGCCGCCGTTAACTTCTCCTTCCAATCGGCATGTTTGTAGTTCACGGCGGCATCAAATCCCAATTCCTCCGTCAGCCATTTACATTTCTCGTCGGTCCCGGCGATGCCCACCACTCGGCATCCCTGGATCTTGGCGATCTGCCCCGCCACGCTGCCCGTCGCCCCCGCCGCTGCGGACACCACCACCGTCTCGCCTTTCTGCGGTTTGCCCACGTCCATCATCCCGAAGTACGCGGTGATGCCGGTGACGCCCAAAGCGCCCAAAAACAGCGTGTCCGACACAAACGGAATCGACGGAATTTTCTGATACGGCATCTTCGCTTGGGCGTCGATTAGCACATACTCCTGCATGCCCGTCATCCCGACAATCTTGTCGCCTTTCTTGTATTGCGGATGCCGCGACTCAATCACCTCCGCCAGCCCCCCGCCGCGCATCACCTCGCCAATTTTCACCGCCGGCAAATAACTGTCCGTCGCCATCCACACCCGCATCGTCGGGTCCACCGACAAATACTTCACTCGCGCCAGCGCCTGCCCCTCTCGAACCTCCGGCACCGCCTCCTCACCCAACACCAAGTCCCCCTCGGCCAGCATCCCTTTCGGCCGCCGCATCAACCGCATTTGTCGATTTGTCGTCACTTCCCTAACCGTCCGTAATACGAGTCCCTAGACCGGCTCTTTCGCCCTTACTTCCACGCCAGCACAGCGATCGGAATCTCTCCCGTGCCCTCTGTGAAGCCTCTGCGCCCTCTGCGTCAAGAGAACCTGGTACCGCAAGCCCGCTGCCGACGCAGAACGCCGGTACTATCAACCATTCGCTATTCACTGCTCACTATTCACTGCTCACTTTCCTCAAAACGGAATATCTTCATCCGAAATTTCCGGCCCGCCCCCTCCACCGCCGCCCATCGGTTCTTCGTGCCCACCATGCGGCGCTCCAACATCCTCTGCATCCCCTCCGCCTCCGCGCGCTCCGCCTCCCGCTGCATCCCCACGCCCGCCGAGCATCCGGAAATTGTTCGCCACAATCTCAAAACTCGTCCGCTTCTGTCCTTCTTTGTCCTGCCACTCCCGCGACTGGATGCGCCCCTCAATAAACACCAGCGAACCCTTCTTCAAGTACTGCTGCGCAATCTCCGCCTGTTTGCCCCACACCACAATCTTGTGCCACTCCGTCCGCTTCTGCCGCTCGCCGTTGCGGTCCTTGTACGTCTCATCCGTGGCCACCGAAAAATTCGCCACCGCCTGCCCGCCACCGGTATACCGCGTCTCCGGGTCGCGCCCCAGCCGCCCCACCAGAATCACCTTGTTCACCGACATTTTCGTCTTCTCCTAACGTTCGGCAAGATAGCAGATAATGACGAGAAGAGGCAAAAGAACGAAGGACCAGGAGATGAAGCTGACCGCTGTAAGCAGGCCAGCTCCCACGGCGAGAAACAGTCACGAACTGCGCAAAACATCGGAAGCAACGCTTTCGCAAGAAAGCTCGCGCCGCTATTGGAGCTGATGAAGGACCTTGTCGAGCAATTCGATCGACTTCTGCAATTGTGCTTTGACATCTGGACCGCCAGACGCTTCGATCTTTTCCAGATCCTTTTTCAGCTTCTTCAGTTCACCGGTGGGATCAGTGGGCCCGCCGCCACCGACTTTTATCTTAGGGTCATCACCGTAAATGTGGCCATCCTTGGGGTCAAAGGCCACCACGTAGTACTGGTAGGTCTTCTTTTGATTCAGTCGTACGGTTCCGTGACCGGTGTAGGACCCCTCGGACGCGTCCAAGAACTCTCGGCCGGGACCGTTCGGGTCATCTAAAACGGCCCCAGGCTGAACGATAAACAGATGCGCATCTTTATTTACCGTGTGCACTTGCCACTTTACCGCATCGTGATAGTTCGGGGTAACGTCCCCGTTTGGAGCCGCTTGCCCATTGATCGTATAACTCGGCTTTTCTTGTGGGTTCCCCTGACTGTCAACGAAGTAGACATCGACGCTATACGTCGCGACCGGCCTCGCTTGTTTCTGACCGCCACCAAGATTACTGGTCAGGCCCAGCGTGAAAATGCCAGTGAGGGACAAAGCCAACGCTCTGGTGAGTTGATGACGTTTCAGGACACGGAACATGATTACCTCCGGCGCTCTGGAATTTAACTCTTGGAAACCGCAGACTATTGGATCACTGATAAGATTTGGCCCGTCTGGCCAGAAGGGAGAATCGTGGCTCCGAGTGTAAGCGAATAAGGTCTGGATTGGCTAGGAGGTTTTCCCGGCTATATCCCGCCGTGACGGCACGATCGAGCCAGTTCAGCGATTCTTCGATTTTCCCGGATTCGAGATAGATGAGACAGCCGATGAGGAAGGTCGTGGGATCATCATTGGCTTGGCTCTCCCCCTTACGAAGATAAGAGATTGCACGACGGCTGTCGTTGGTTCGCGCGTAATAATGCGCGGACCAGACGAGTGTTTCCGAATCTTTTGGGTTCACCTTGAGTTGTCTCTCCGCAAGTTCGATGGCCTTTTTGTAAGCCTCGATTTCCGCCGCATGCTGCGATGCGAGCATGTGGTAGGCGTCTCCGAGATTGCCCCAATAGTCGTAAACCTCGGGCGCGAGACGAATGGCTTTTCTACAGTACGCGGCATCCTGTTCGAATTTACCTAGAAAGAAGCTGGCTGTGCCGGCGTTCGAATATAAGTCTGCGTTCTCTGGCGCGATCTCCATGGCCCGCAAGAAGTAGCTCTCAGCCTTTTCAAACTGCCCAATGTTCAGATAGACCACGCCGACATTCATGTAGCCCCAGACGTTGTCGGGAGTCAGCTCGATCACTTTGCGCCAAGCGTCGGCTGCCTCAGCGAAACGCGAATGCGCGTTTAGAAACACGCCGAGCTTGTTGTAGCAATCCCAACAGGAGGGCCAGGCCGCGATCGTTTGGCGATAGGCCTCTTCGGCGGGAGCGAGTTGCCCCATTACGTCATACGTGCTGCCCAAAGCCAAGAGAGCTTCCGTGTTCTTCGGGTCGTCATCGAGTACGCGACGAAAAGCTGCCACGGCTTCGGGGTAGGCTCCGGACCGCCGGTTGAGCCGACCGATCGCTAGCTGCACTTCGGGAAGCCGGCTGTTGAGGTTCGTGGCGGCCTGCACGCCGGCCTTGGCGTCCTGGATCGATCGCGGATCCTGTGTTGCGTCGTATTTATGCCAATACGCCTGCGCCAATGCTGCGTACGCCTGCGCATAATTCGCATCCTCCTGCGTTGCTCGGCGTAATAAGTTAATCGCAATTTCCACATTCTCCGGCCGTTCATAACGCTGCAAATATCCAACTCCCTGAACATAAAAATCATATGCCGCCGGTACGGTCGTCCCGTGCGCGGTCAAGTAGCTGGCATTAGCCCCCGAAAGTTGCAGCCGCAACATTCGCGAGGCGCTTAGCACCACCTCATCTTGCAACGCCAGCAGGTCATTCGTCGGCTCCGTAACCGTCTCCGTCCGCAACTGCTTTCCTGTTTTCGGATCCTCCAACGACAAAATAATTCGCGCCTTATCCTGAAAATGCTGCCACGTAGGCACCAGCACTAGATTCGCTCCAAAATTCTTGCGGGCATCCTCAATCGTTGCCACGCTCTTCGTCCGCACATCTGCCGCCGAGGTCACCTGCAACGCATCCATCTGGGCCAGCTTCGCAGTCACCGTTTCCGTGAACCCGTTGCAGTAAGCCTCATCCTTCGGCTCTTGACTCACCGACCGGAACGGCAGCACTACCAAATTCTTCTGTTGCGGCAACGCTGGCCCGAAAAACCGCTGCCACATCCCGCGCCCCGCGTCGGAAAAAGCAAACGCCGCTCCTCCGCCGATCAGCAGCAAGCAACACGTCACCACCCACGCATACTTCCATCGCGCCAACCACCGTCCCGCATCCCGGCCTTCTACCAACTCCCCGGTGGCACCGCCTGCACCAACTCCATGTCGTGCTGACTCCAGATCCCGCTGCAGCCTCCGTAAGTCCGCGCAAATCTCTGCCGCGTGCTGATACCGCACGCTCGGCTCCTTCTCCAGCGCTTTCCCAATAATCTCTGTGAGCAGCGCCGGCAATTCCGGACGCACCTGCATCGCTGGCACCGGCGCCCGATTCAGAATCGCCTCGAAAATCACTCCGCACGTATTCCCCGGAAACGCCATCCGCCCCGTCGCCATCTCGTACAACACCACGCCAAACGAAAACAGGTCACTTCGCGCGTCTACCTTCTCTCCGCGCACCTGCTCCGGCGACATGTACGCCACCGTTCCCACCGCCACTCCAGGACTCGTTAGCGCATCGTCAGCATCAGTGGTCACTTCCGTGATTTCCGCCTGGTCCACGACTCTCTTTGGCGCAACTTTGGCCAGCCCGAAGTCCAGAATCTTTGCTTGGCCCGTGCGGCTCACAAAAATATTCGCAGGCTTCAAATCCCGGTGAATGATTCCTTTCTCGTGCGCCGCCGCAAGCCCCTGCGCAATCTGCGTCGCCACCTCCAGCAATTGCCGCACGGGCAGCGCGCCCCGCTGAATCGTTTCTTTCAGCGTCTCGCCTTCCAGAAACTCCATCGCAATGAATGCGTGGCCGCTGTCCTCGCCAACGTCGTGAATCGTGCAGATGTGCGGGTGGTTCAGCGCGGATGCCGCCTGCGCTTCGCGCCGAAAGCGTGCCAGCGCGTGCGCGTCATTCGAAAGCTCTTCGGGGAGGAATTTCAGCGCCACAAAGCGGTTCAGCCGCGTGTCTTCCGCCTTGAAGACCACACCCATTCCGCCACCACCGATTCTCTCCAAAATCCGGTAGTGCGAAAGCGTTTGACCGAGCAACAAACGCGGTGCCGCCATTGCCTCGCATGTTAGGTTGCAATCGCGGGCAAGTCAACGAATGCCAATAATCTGCCCTTGAGCCGCGTTCCTCACTGGCCTGGTTGCAGTCCCCATTCGAACCGCAAAAGGCCACTTTGCCGGTGTGACCGCCGTCACATCCGCGGGTGCCTCTCGGCACAGCCCCGCGCGCCCCTTACAGCGCACACTGTTCGCGTAGTTGAGCAAGCCCAGGGCATGCTGCGGACCGGGCCTTCTTGGGGAACCTGCCTGGCTCCGGTCACCAGCAGCCTGCCGGAGGTGAGCGTCATGGCCACCGTCTCGATTGCTGACCACCCCGCATTGCATGCTCCTCTGCCGCAAACCAGCCCGCCTGCAGGTCCTCCTCGCAAATCTCCGCAGCCACATCCCGCGCATCGCACCGCGAGTGATCCTGGATTTTTGAGCGATGCCTTGCTCGAGAATCATCATCTGGACATTTCGACCAAGTCCAAAGTGCTGGACCTGTTCGTCGTGATTTTGTTGCACGTCGCGCTCATCGGCGGTCCGATTCTGGCCGGCCTGTATTTCAC
>Ga0335073_10001475_pt1 | contig 31435 bp, 34 predicted proteins | sample Lox_Sample_22_FD_207093 | JGI IMG/M metagenome (GOLD analysis project Ga0335073, IMG submission 207093) | Soil microbial communities from Loxahatchee National Wildlife Refuge, Florida, United States - Lox_Sample_2.2 | ecosystem: Environmental > Terrestrial > Soil > Wetlands | place: USA... | reverse complement strand
CGGCCTGAAGCGTCTGGAGTTCGCGCTCAAGCTCGAGCTTGTCGTAGCGGGTGAGGCGGCGCAGCGGGGTGTCGAGGATGTACTGCGCCTGGACGTCGCTGAGGTCGAAGATCGACATCAGCCGCGACTTCGCCGCTGCGGCGTCGTCGCTGGTCCTGATGACCTGGATGACTTCGTCGATGTTGAGCAGGGCGATCAGCAGGCCGTCGACTAGGTGCTGCCTGGCCTCGCGCTTCGCGCGGCGGAACTCGCACCGCCGCCGCACCACGTCGATCCGGAAGTCGACGTAGATCTGCAGCAGCTCGCGGAGCCCGAGCACGCGCGGCCGGCCGTCGACCAGTGCCACGTTGTTAATGCCGAAGGTCTCCTCCATCGGCGTCAGCCGGTACAGCTCGTCGAGCACGGCTTCGGGGACGAAGCCGGACCGCACCTCGATGACCAGCCGCAGGCCGTTGTTCATGTCGGTAAGGTCCTTGAGGTCCGAGACCCCATTCAGCTTCCTTGCCTGCACCAGGTCCTTGATCCGGGCGATCACCCGCTCCGGGCCCACGCCGTAGGGCAGCTCGGTCACCACGATGCCCATCCGGCGCGGCGTGATCTTCTCGATCCTGGCCGTGGCCCTGGTGCGGAACACTCCGCGGCCAGACTCGTAGGCCTCGCGAATGCCGCCGAGGCCGACGATCTTGCCGCCGGTCGGCAGGTCGGGGCCGGGAACGAACCGCATCAGCGTCTCGAGGTCGGCGTCAGGGTTGGCGATCAGGTGCCGTGCGGCCGCAACAACCTCGCCGAGGTTGTGCGGGGCCATGTTCGTCGCCATCCCGACCGCGATGCCGGCTGCGCCGTTGACCAGCAGGTTGGGGAACGCGGCCGGAAGCACGTCGGGCTGCGTCTCGGTGCCGTCATAGTTGGGGACGAATTCGACGGTGTCCTCGTCGAGTGAGTTCGTCATCTCCACGGCCGCGGCGGCCGGACGTGCCTCGGTGTAGCGCATCGCGGCAGGCGAATCGTCGGGCGAGCCGAAGTTCCCGTGACCGTCAACCAGCGGCAGCCGCATCGACCAGGGCTGGTGCAGCCGTACCAGTGCGTCGTAGATGGCGCTGTCGCCGTGCGGATGCAGCCGGCCCATGACCTCGCCGACCACCCGCGCGCACTTGACGTAGCCGCGGTCGGGGCGCAGCCCCATTTCGCTCATCTGGTACAAGATCCGGCGCTGAACTGGCTTGAGCCCGTCCCTGGCGTCCGGCAAGGCGCGCTGGTAGATCACCGAGTAGGCGTACTCGAGATAGCTACCACGCATCTCGTCAGTGACGTCGATGTCGACGATGTTCTCCTCGAACTCGTCCTCGTCAACGCCGTTGCCGGCACCGCGGCCACGGCCGCGGCCAGCCCCGGATGCGCCGGATGAGGTTGTCGTGGTGCGTCTGGCCATGCCGCCATTCTGCCGTCCTGGCGGCCGTGCTGCGCGCGCCGCGCCGCAGCGCTAGGCGCACCTCACAGCGGCACTGATCACCCGATCTGTAGCGATCAGGTCGCCGAGAATCCGCCGTCGACCCGGATCATTTGGCCGGTCACGTACTCGCTTGCCCGGCTGGCGAGGAAGACTGCGGCTCCGGCAAAGTCTCTCGGCAGTCCGTTGCGGCCCACCATCGTCCTGGCCGCGAGGGCCTTGACGCGGGCCGGGTCGGCCGACGCCTCAGCGGTCAGTGGCGTCACGACGAAGCCAGGGCAGATCGCATTGCAGCACACTCCGCTGCCCGCCCAGGCCTCGGATTGCGACCTGGTCAGGGACGCGACGCCGCCTTTGGCGACGCCGTAGCCGCCGCTGTTTCCGAAGGCGCGGTCGGCCTGCTGCGACGTGATGTTGATGATCCGGCCCCAGCCACGCTCCGCCATCACCGGGCCGAACTGCTGGCCCAGCAGGAACGGGGCCGTCAGGTTCACGGCCATCAGCTCATCCCACTGGCCGCTCGTGAGCTCCGCCAGCGGCGGGCGGAGGTTAAGGCCGGCGCTGTTCACCAGGATGTCCGGCGAGCCGAACGGGCGGCTTGCCGCTTCGGCCGCCAGGCCCACGGAGTGCCTGTCGCCTAGGTCCGCGCTGACAGTGACGGCCCGGCAGCCGGCCTGGGTCAGTTCATCGGCGGCCTCTGCTAGGCGAGTGGGGTTGCGGGCGACCAAGACGACGGCGGCGCCCGCCTGGCCCAGTGCCATTGCGATCGCACGACCGATGCCGGAGCTCCCGCCGGTGACGACAGCCACGCGGTCGTGCAGTGAGAAGAGCTGATCCAGGTAAGCATTCATCGGGCATCAGGGTAAGTTCCCGGCGATCCGATCGGTAGCGCGGTCGTTGTCGTTGTGGCCTTCATCACCCCGCCAAGATCAGTTAAAGTTGATCAAATGCCATGGTGAGATGTCCGTAATCGGGACCGGTAAATGCATCTGCGACTGTGGGCAGTGGGGCTGGTCAGCCTGTTAATGCTGGCCATCCCGGTGGCTGCTGAAGCGAGCATCGGGGTCGGCATCCAGGCCGGCCCGGTCCGGCTCGCCGGGGTAGCGCACCCCGGCGGCAGCTACGCGCTGCCGTCTGTCTACGTGGTCAACACCGGGACCGAGGACGAATCGCTAGCCATCCGGATTGAGCGATTGTCGTCAGGCCAGGGCCGGCCGGTTCCCGCCGGATGGATTCGTCCTGGCGCTGCCGTCCAGCTGTCCCACAGTGAGTCGGCGAGGATCCCACTGGAGCTAGTCGTGCCTGAGGCCGCCAGGCCTGGCCAGTACCTCACCGACGTCGTCGTCAAGGGCTCTGCTGGGCTGTCAAGGGGCAGCGCCACTCTGGACGTCGCCGCGGCGACCAAGCTGGAGTTCCAGGTCGCGCCGGGCGTGGTGGCCGGCTCGTGGTTCGCCGTGCCGTCCTGGCTGTTGCCGGGGATTGGCGTCGTCCTGCTAGTCGCCGCTGCTGCGGTTGTCGCACGCAGGTTCGGCGTCCGGATCGAGATTGACCGAGTGGCTGCGGATGCTGCGCAACTCCAAGCTGGGAGACGCGATGCTAGCCCGTAGCGTGAGGTGGCTTATGGCGGTTGCAGTGGTGGTGCTGGGCGCCGCAGTGGCGGGCTGCGGGAGCACGCCCGCGCCGCCAGGTGCCGGAACGGCAGCCAGCGTCAACCTCTCGCTGACGACCGTGCCGACGATCCGGTCCGTCACGGTATCGCCGGGGAATGCACAGATCGGCGGCTGCAGCGGCGGGCTGGCTAGTAACAACACCAAGTCGACCACGAAGAAGCTTGGCTTCCCCGACGGGCGATGCTGGTTCGGGAAGCCAGGCCCGAGCGGAATATTCCCGATCAGGATCACGAACAAGGGCATCGCTTCGAACATCTACGTGTCCGGATCCAGCGCCACTCCGGCGGACAACGGCACCGGCTGGACGCTCTGCAATATCGGCAGGGATCCAGCGGTTGCCTGCACCGGCCGCCTGCACCTCGTGCCCGGCGCCGACCAGTACCTGCTGCGCAACTTCAGCCGGCTCGATAAGCCGGACTACGGCGGACTTACCGACGACCCGGCCTGCGATCATGTATTCGGCCGTTCGCACAGTTGCCTGGCGGGCGAGGGTATTTCCCAGACCGAGGGCATTGAGCTAGTCGGCCCCGCGTCGAGCAGCGACAACTCAACCCAGTGGACAGTGACGATCACCTGGATGCCTGTCCCGCAGTGACGTCGATGCGGTGAGGAGGTTCAGGTGAACCGTCGGCCGGTGCTGTATCTGATCGTTTCGGGCGCTGCGCCCGCTCGCGGGCTGCCCGCGCTGGTGGCCGAGCTCACTCGCGACTGGGACACGTGCGTGATCACGTCGCCGGAGGGCTCGCGATTCTTCGATGTCTACGAAGTCGGGGAGCTGACTGGTCATCCGGTCCGTGCTAGCTACAAGGACCCCGATGCGCCGGACATCCTGCCGCCACCGAGCGCGTTCGCCGCAGCGCCTGCCACGTTCAACACGATCAACAAGTGGGCGGCCGGAATCAGCGACACCCTGGCCCTGGGCCTGTTGAATGAGGCAATCGGGCTCGGCCTGCCGATTGTCACGGTGCCGTGGCCGAACGCCGCCCTGGCTCGCCACCCCGCTTTCGGCCGCAGCGTCGCCGTGCTGCGCGAGTGCGGGGTGAACGTGATTCTCGACGAGGAGAACCTGCCCGACGGCAACAATCCCGGACGGGTCTTTCCCTGGGATCAGCTCCGGGCTGAGCTCGCCCGGCTGCGGGCCGACTTTACCGCGGGCCATACGCGCTTACGGTGAGCGCCGGTGTCCGCCGAGAGCGCTTAGCGCAGGTTGGCCGACACGGCTACGGTCAGCAGCGGAGTCAGCCGATCTATCTCAGCTGCGGATCGAAGTGTGAGCTCCAGCCAGTCACGGCGGGACGGATCCCGGCTGATAGCCGGGTCTTCGCTGTAGCTCACCCTGGCCTGCAACCACCCAGCACGGGTGATGCGCAGGTCAATAACACCAGGCGCTTCGAGGTGAGCGATCTCCCTGTCATCGACAAACAGCGCTGGCTTATCGGCGAACCGGGAGCGGCGCTCTTCAACTGGCCCAAGCGCGAGCATGACGGCGACGAATGCCTCCCAGCACGGATCATCAGCACTCGCCGACACGCGTTGCTCCTCGTATGTCAAGCTGCCTGGCTGACGTTGGCGGTTGCTGTAACCGCGGTGTCAGCCAGGGGGCCTGGTAGATCTTGTCGGATAGGTGTCGCTTCAGGGCGCGCAGGGCCTCGGGTTTGCTGTCGCCGGCGGAGGTGCGTTTGGCCATGAAGTCCTGAGTCCTGAGGTGGCAGCGGATCTGGGTGACGGCGACGCGGTGGATGGCGCAGTTCAGCTGCCGGTTCCCGGTTCGCGACAGACGATGGCGAGTCTGATTGCCTGACCAGGCCGGCAGCGGCGCGGTGCGGTCGTGCCGGGCGTAGGCGCTCTGCGAGCGGAACCGGTCGATGCCGGCGGTCTCGCCGACGATCTTGGCTGCGGTCAGCGCGCCGGGGCCGGGCAGTGCGAGCAGCGCCGGTGCCAGCGGCCGCACCAGGACGGTGATGTGCTTTTGCAGCGCGCTGATGGTGGCGGTCAGCTCGCTGATCCGGGCGGCCAGGTCGGCGGCGATCCGGGCCACCAGGCCGTCCCGCCCGGCCAGCAGCGCGCAGACCGTGGCGATGGTTTTATCCCGGGTCAGCGTCCGCGGTCCGGGGTCGAAGGACGGGTCGAGCTCGTGCAGGTGCCAGCGCAGCCGGTTCATCATCCGGGTCCGCCCGGCCACCAGGTCCTCCCGGTGGTCGGCCAGCAGCCGAACCTCACGCTCGGGCCCGTCCAGCCTGGCCGCCGGCAACCCCGGTTCGCGCAGCGCAGCCCGTGCCACCGCTAGCGCGTCAATCGGATCCGACTTCCCGTACGTCCGCGCGGACCTGCGCGCCCCAGCCATTAGCTTGGGCGGCACCCGCACGATCACCTCCCCGGCCGCCAGCAGATCGGCCTCCAGCCGCCGCGACAGTGACCGGCAATCCTCCACCGCCCACACCCGGCCCGGCCCGAACCGGCCCGCCCACCGCACCAGCTCCAGGTGCGCGGCCGTCGACGTCGACTGCGTCACCCGCACTCCCAACTGCCGGCCCGCCTCATCGACTGCCACCACCGTGTGCGTCCGCTTGTGCGCGTCAATCCCCAGCACCACCATGAGCATGTCGCCTTCCCGTCCCGAGGGTGACCGGGCCGGCTGGCCGGCACACCTCAGTCGGGGGCGATGCCACGCTCCTGACTTGTTCAAATACTGCCTGCACCCTCCGGTCGGCCATAGCTGGCTTTAGGGTGTGAACTCGGGCAGCTAGAGCAGCGGGCGGGCGCCCACCAGGCCAAGCGCGCCGGCGGCAAGCCGGCAGCCGCTCGCCAGTGCCTCGCCGGCTGGCTTCTTGTCCAGCCACGGTGGCAGGAAGCCGGCGACGAACGCGTCGCCTGCCCCGGTCCCGTCGACCACCTGCTCCACCGGCACTGCGCCGACCCGGACCGGATCCGGCCTGCCGCCGGCATACATCATCGCCCCGTCGCTGCCGAGCTTCATGACCACGTGCGGATACCAGGCGTTCAGTACCCTGGCGGCCTGACTTGGGTCGTCCCGGCCGGTCAGGACCTGGCCCTGGGCGGCATTGACGAATAGCAGCGTCGCGCCGTTGGTGAGCTGCAGGAACGGCTCCGCTCCGACGCGGCCGAGCGGAGCCGAGGAAGCTCCGTCGACCGAAATCGTCATGCCGGCGCGCTGTGCGTAGCCCATCGCCGTCAACACCGCCTGTCGGGAGCCGGTGTTGAGCAGCGTGTATCCCGACACGTGCAGGTGGCTGCCGGGCGTGAACAGGTCCTTGGGCAGGTCGTCGGCGGATAGCGCGGCGTTCGCCCCAGGGTCGGACAGCATCGTGTGGTCACCCTTGTGCGTGATCATGACGACACAGGTGCCGGTCGGGCGCTCCGGGTCCATCACCAGCCGGGCGTCGACGCCGTAGCCCATGAGCTCCATGTCCCGGTTACGGCCAGCGATGTCAGCGCCCCGGCGGCCGACGAACGCCACATCCGAGCCATCGACGGCCAGCCAGGCAGCGATGTTCGCGCCCGACCCGCCGCCGTGCATGGTCACCGTGGCCGGAGTGTCGCTGCCCCTGGCCAGTGGAAGGGTCGCGTGCGCGACCGTGTCCGTCATGAGGTCACCAACGACGACAACGCGCGTCAATGTCGTCACCACCTTGATCAACAGGCTCCGTCGGGACGGCGGGGGATAGTAGTCCCGATCGAAGCTAGCGCATAGAACTTAACAGCTTCCCGGACCCATCTTGTGCCGTTCACGCTCCAAGCTGCGGTTAAGCGTAGTTGGCGTCAGCCTGGCAGGGTTGTCACTCGCCCGGCCACGGTCAGCAGGACCACTTCTGACTCAGCGGCCAGCCGCTGGTTCAGCCAGCCAAGCTGGTCGCGGAAGGCCCGGCCAGACGGATACGCCGGGACGAGGCCGGAACCGACTTGGTCACTGACCGCCACCACAAGCGCCGAAGCTTGCCGCCAGGCATCGATCAGCTCGTCGATGCGGCCCTGCAGGATCTCGGCAGCCTGGGTGTCGCCCGCCCACACCCCGACCTCGTCCATGACGGCCGCCAGCCAGGTACCGATTCCGTCGATGAGAAGCGCCCCGGTCTCCTGGCGGAGCAGGCCCGCGATATCAAGGCCCTCGACCGTGCGCCAGTCCGGTGGCCGGCGAGCCCGGTGCCTCGCCACCCGGCCCGCCCATTCAGCATCGGGCTCCCCGTCCGGACCGATCCACGAGCCGGGCTCTCCAGAGCCGGATCCCGCCGCGACGGCAGCCCAGGGGCCGGCCGCCAGATAGGTCACCGATGGTTCGCCCGCCAGCCGGAGCTCGGCCTCTGTTGACTTGCCCGACCGCCCGCCGCCGATGATCAGCGTGCGGTGCGGACTGGCGAGCCCGGACGGAGATATGCCGCTAGCGGCCGAGCCAGCGACCTCCGGACGGGCCGGATCGCGACTACTGACCAGCTGGCCGTCGTGGCCTGCCGCGACACCCCACAGCTGGCAGCGGCGGGCCAGTTCCTGCTCAGAGCTGATCCGGTGATCGCAATACATCGCCACAACGATCGTCTGCTCGCTGACGAAACCGGCTGCCCGCAGGTGCCCGAGCTGAGCTGGGCTGGCCAGTAGGTCAAGCAGCGCAATGTCGTAGGGCGCGCTCCCCGGCGGGGGTTCCGGTACCTGGGCCGGCCCCGCAGCCAGCAGCAGACGGCTGCCGTCCGGGCTGGTCACCTCGATTCCGCCGGGCAGCGGAGTGATGCGATGGGCCGGGCTTGCAGACGCCGCCGTTCCCGCTGTTGCCGTCGGGCTGGTCATCAGCTCAGTTGCGCCGAACTCGAGCAGTCCGTCGACGCGTACCTGGCCCGGTGCCCTCCGGACGCCCGCCGACCTAGCCCGCATGCAGGAGGCGCACCAGCAGCCGTCCTGCGGCCAGCCTCGGGCCCCGCCGGTGCCGGTCAGGAGCACGTGCACTGTTTCGTTGATCCACTTCGCGGGTTGGTTACGATGAGCCGGTGCCGACCCTGGGGGACGACCCCCGAAGCCGCGAGCGCGAGAGCCGGCCTTGATCCTAGCTAGGAAGGCATGCGATGACCTGGACCTGGCAGTTGGAGAAGGAAGACGGCACGGTGGTGAGCGCCCGCGAGCTGTCCAAGGAGACGTGGAGCAGCCAGGGCGACGCCGAGAACTGGCTCGGCGAGCACTGGCCGAGCCTGCTCAAGGCAGGCATCGACCAGGTCACGCTCATGGAGGACGGCCGGGTGGAGTACGGCCCGATGAGCCTGCACCCGGCCGAGGAGTAGGGCTGGCAGGCGGACGTCACGGCCGCTGGCGAGGGCTGGCGGTGTAGGCGGGATCAGTGACGATCTGACCTGCCAGGATGTCATCGATCTGGCTGAGCACCTGCGGGTCCAGGCGGACGCCAGAAGCCTTGGCGTTCTCGTGGACCTGCTCGGGGCGGGTGGCGCCGATGATTGCGGCCGAGACGGCCGGGTTCCGCAGCGTCCAGGCCACCGCGAGCTGCGCGAGGGTGAGCCCGGCCTGCTCGGCGACCGGCTTGAGCAGCTGCACCCTGCCGAGGATCTCATCGGTCAGGTAGCGGGAGACAAAGCTGGAGCCGCGCTCGTCCGTCGCCCGTGACCCCGGCGGGGGAGCGGCGCCGGGCAGGTACTTGCCGGTAAGTACGCCCTGCGCGATCGGGGACCAGACGATCTGGCCGATGCCCTCGGACTCTGCCAGCGGGATCACCTCGGACTCGATCACCCGCCAGATCATGTTGTACTGCGGCTGGTTGGAGACGATACGGTCCAGGCCCATCTGGTCAGCGATTTTCACTGCGGCCGCGATCTCCTCGGCTCGCCACTCCGACACCCCGACGTAGAGCACTTTGCCCTGGCGGACCAGGTCGTCGAAGGCTCGCAGCGTCTCCTCAAGCGGGGTCTCGTGGTCATAGCGATGCGCCTGGTAAAGGTCGATGTAATCGGTCTTCAGGCGGCGGAGCGATGCGTGCGCCGATTCGATGATGTGCTTGCGCGACAGTCCGCGGTCGTTCTGGCCGGCGCCGGTCGGCCAGAAGACCTTGGTGCAGATCTCGATGGACTCGCGCCGGATGCCAGCTAGGGCTTCGCCGAGGACCGTCTCAGCCTTGGTCGCGGCGTACACGTCCGCGGTGTCGAAGGTCGTGATGCCTTCGTCGATGGCAGCGGCGACACACGCGACTGCGGCGTCCCGCTCTACCTGCGATCCGTGAGTGATCCAGTTCCCGTAAGCGATCTCGCTGACTTTCAGGCCGCTGCGGCCAAGGTGACGGTGTTCCATGGGCAGTCAACTTAGCGGCACCAACAGTGCCGGCTATCGCGGGGTAAGTGATCAGTCAGACCTTGTCGCCGCGCTCAACCCGCGGCTTCGGTATCCGCATCCGCCGCAGGCTTATGCCCCGCATCGTGGTGTACATCATGACACCCCTAGTGCTCTCGCCAGGGAATCGCTGCTCGGCCATGCGCTTGACCTTGTTGCCGACGAACCAGCCCTCGATGAGGATCACCACCAGCAGGAAGAGCACGAAGCCGTCGGCGACGAGCTTGGTGCCGCTGCCCGGAATGACCAGGAGCACGACCAGCAGGACAACCATCACCATGTAGTACTCGCCGATACCGCGCCGAGCGTCGACGACGTCTCTGGCCAGGGCACGCACCGGGCCGCGATCCTTGGGCGGCAGCGCCCAGGACTCGCCCCGCTGCAGTGCCTCTGACTTGCGGATCCGCTCCGTGCGTTCGCGCTGCCTGGACTGCTGAGTGGCGGCCTTGCGGTCAGCTGGCGCCTGATAGGGCTGGCGGCGGTTGGCCTGCGCCTCGCTGCGCTTGGGCGTCGGCGCGCCCTTGGGCGGGGTCACGCTTGAGCGGGCGCGAGGAGATTCCTCCTCGGAACCGCTAGTTTCTGGCCCTGTGTCTGGCGGCACTGTGGCCTCGGCGTCGAGCACGTCAGGCGCATCGCTGGAACGTCGTCGGAACACGTCTATAGCCTACCGGGGCGAAGGGCGCACATCTTCATCTCGCGCGGCATGGCGATGCCGTCGGCCGGCCCGGTGCCTCCAGGCCGGATTGGCCCACCAGACGCGAGCCGTCCGTGGTGACGGTTCTGGCGGCCACGTCGTAGGCTGGTGGCAAGATCTGCCGGCAATTTATGACCGTTGCTCTCATCGGCGGCAGTCCGACCCCGGACCCGCAGCAGCAGCGGGCTTCCGATTGAGGGGATGGTCGCGCCCATGGGCGTCATGAAGCGGGTCACGATGGTTTTCCGCGCTAAGGCCAACAAGGCGCTCGACCGGATGGAAGACCCTCGCGAAACTCTGGATTACTCCTATCAGACCCAGCTTGAGCTACTGCAGAAGGTGCGACGCGGGGTCGCCGACGTCGCGACCTCGCGCAAGCGCGTTGAGCTGCAGGTCAACCAGCTGCAGCAGTCATCGGACAAGCTGGACAGGCAGGCCCGCGACTCGCTGGCCGCGGGCCGCGAGGACCTCGCCAGGGAGGCGCTGACCCGCAAGGCCGGCGTTCAGTCGCAGCTTCAAGACCTGCAAGAGCAGTACGCCTCGTTGCAGAGCGAGGAGGAGAAGCTCACCCAGGCCTCACAGCGTCTGCAGGCCAAGGTGGACGCCTTCCGCACCCGCAAAGAGACCATCAAGGCCACCTACACCGCGGCTGAGGCCCAGACCCGGATCAACGAGGCCTTCACCGGCATCTCCGAGGAGATGGGCGATGTCGGCATGGCGATCCAGCGGGCCGAGGACAAGACGGCGCAGATGAAGGCGCGGGCCGGCGCGATCGACGAGCTGATGGCCTCGGGTGCACTCGACGACATGGTCAGCGGCCCGCACGACGACATTCAGGCCGAACTGGACCGGATGGGGGCCAGCCACGGCGTTGACCATGAGCTGGAGCGGATGAAGGCTGAGCTGGCCCAGAGCGCGCCCCGGCAGATCGAGGGGTCACAGGCTGGAACCAGCGACGGTGCCAGCGCGCAGCCCGCTAGCGCAGCGCCGGCCGCCGATCCGGCCCAGGCAGGTGAGCCGGAATGATTGTCCGCATACTCGGCGAGGGTCAGCTTGAGGTGCCAGCGTCCGAGGTCGGCGGGCTAAACCAGCTTGACGCGGCCCTGGAGTCGGCCGTGGAGCGCGGCGACGAGGCGAGCTTCCGGCCTGCCCTCGCCGCTCTGCTGGCCAAGGTCAGGGAGGTCGGCTCGCCGACCGACGCAGGCGACCTGCGGCCGTCCGAGCTGATCGTTCCGCAGCCGGACGCGACCATAGGCGAGGTCCGCAAGATGCTGACTGATGAGGGCCTGATCCCTGGTTAGCCGGTTATTCCCGACGTGCCAGGCATTCCCGTTAGGATGCCGCCTGGGCACGTGGAACGAGCGGGGCGGTCGCGCCGTTTAGTAAGCAGATGCTGAGCATGCTTTGAGCCGGAAGCATGGCAGGCCAGGGCAGGATGGATCCTGCCCTAAGCATTGTTCGGCATCAGGTGTAATGGAGTAATGGAGCAGCGGAGTAGCTGCTCGGAAAAGGGAGGCGGCGCCGATGGCGCGCACTCGCTATGCGTCCGATCCCGGACTCATCGCCCGGATGGGCGCGACCATGTTCCTGATTGGCCTGGTCTTCCTCGGATTCGGCTTCGGACTGGTTTTCCTCATCTCGTACGCCAGCAGCTATCGCCACGGCGGCGGCGGCTCGAACGTCAACGTCGACGCGCTCATCGTGATTGCCGCCATCATTGGCGTCGGCAGCGCTCTGGCGTCGTATTACTGGTCCGACAAAATCGCCTTGCGGACGTCCGGCGCCCGCCTTGTCAGCCCGAATGACGGACCCGAGGCGGCGCGCCTGCACGCCATTGTGGACCGGCTCTGCGCACTCGCGGACATGCCGAAGCCGCGGGTCGCCATCGCCCCAACTCAGATGCCGAATGCCTTCGCGACCGGGCGCAACAGCAAGGTGGCCGTGGTGTGTGCGACCCAGGGCATCCTGCAGGAAGGTCGGCTGGACAACAACGAGCTTGAAGGCGTGCTGGCACACGAGATGTCGCATGTGGCGCACAGGGATGTCGCGGTGATGACTGTCGCGTCGTTCCTCGGCATCATCGCCGCGCTTATGGTGCGGTTCGCGTTCTACTCGGAGCTGTTCGGCGGCCGCGGCCGGAGCAACAACAACCAGAGCGCCCTGCTGATCATTCCGATCATGCTGCTGAGCATTGTCGTCTACTGCGTCAGCTTCCTGCTGATCAGGCTGCTGTCCCGGTACCGGGAGCTGGCCGCCGATCGCTCCGGCGCGCTGCTGACCGGACAGCCACGAGCGCTAGCGAGCGCCCTGGTCAAGGTCACCGGCGACATGGGCAGGATCCCGATGAAGGACCTGCGGGCGGCCGAGCCGCTGAACACGTTCTACTTCACTCCGGCACTGCGGCCCGGCCAGAGCGGTCTTGCCACGATCTTTTCCACGCATCCGTCGCTGGATCGGCGGCTGAAGGAGCTGGACAAGGTCGCGAAGCAACTCGGCAAGTGAGAGCCGGCGAAAGCGCGGGAGGTTAGCCGGTGGGGTTCCTGGACGCGCTGCTCGGCCGGACCAAGCCAGTCCCACCGAACCTAGATGCGCTGTTCGCGCTGCCTGGCGCCGTGCTGACCCTGGAGGCCGGAACCGACTTCCGGCCGACCGGCTCGGGCTCAGTGTGCTTCCGGGCAGCCGAGGGCAAGGCCTTCAGCGACATCGAGAAGGACGTCCGCGACCTGCTGAACATGGGCGGCACCAAGCCGGTCCAGGTGACGACGGACACCTACGGCTTCACCTGGCTGGTCTGCCAGCACTCGGCCGATGACCCCGAGGGCCTGGTGACCGACCTGCACGCGGTGAACTCGTCGCTGGAGAACGGCGGCTTCGGTCCGCAGCTACTGTGCACGATCATGGCGTTCCGTGACTCGGGCGGACGCTCGCTCGGCCTGGTTTACCTGTACAAACGGGGCGCGTTCTACCCGTTCGCGCCGCTGTCCGGGCAGCGCCGGGATAACGCGCTCGAGCTGCAGATCCGCGGCGACCTCGGGTCGGACCTGAAGATCGAGCCGGACCTCGGCCGGTGGATGCCGATCTGGGGCGCGCCCGGCCTGTAGCAGGCGGCAGTTGGGGCAGTACCAGCTACGGGAGGGCGAGCATCTGCTCAAGCGCGGCCCGCGCCTCGGCTGCGCTCCGGTTGTCGACGGTGATCTGGTTCACCACGCGGCCGTCGGCCAGCGCTTCAAGCGCCCAGACCAGGTGTGGCAGGTCGATCCGGTTCATCGTCGAGCAGTAGCAGACTGTTTTATCTAGAAATACGACAGTTTTATCGGGGTTTGCCGCGCCTAGGCGCTGCACCAGGTTCAGCTCGGTGCCGACGGCCCAGGCCGAGCCGGCCGGCGCCTGCTCAATCGTCGCGATGATCTTCTCGGTGGAGCCCACGTAGTCGGCGGCCAGCACGACCTCGTGCTGGCACTCCGGGTGCACGATGACGTTGACATCGGGGATTCGCTCACGCACGTCGGTCACGCAGCCGGGGGAGAACCGGCCGTGCACTGAGCAATGGCCGCGCCACAAGATCATGGTCGCGTCACGAAGCTGGGCGGGAGTCAGCCCGCCGGTCTCGCCGGGCGCGTGCGGGTCGTAGACCACGCAGTCGCTCAGGCTCATTCCGAGCTCGAGAACCGCAGTGTTGCGGCCGAGGTGCTGGTCAGGCAGGAACAAGACCTTGCTGCCCTGGCTGAGCGCCCACCTCAGTGCACGGCCAGCGTTGGAGGACGTGCAGACCGTCCCGCCGTGCCGGCCAGTGAACGCCTTGATGTCGGCAGAAGAATTCATGTAGGTAACGGGGATTACCTGGTCGGCGATGCCCAGGTCCTCAAGCGCGTCCCAGCACTCCTCGACCTGGTTGTATGTCGCCATATCTGCCATAGAGCAGCCGGCCGCGAGGTCGGGAAGTACGACCTTCTGCTCGGGCGAGGTGAGGATATCGGCGGATTCAGCCATGAAATGCACGCCGCAGAACACCACGAACTGCGCGTTCGGCCGGGCGGCCGCCTCCCTGGCCAGCTTGAACGAATCGCCAGTCACGTCGGCGAACTGGATGACCTCGTCACGCTGGTAATGGTGGCCAAGGACGAAGGCCCGGTCGCCAAGGGCCTGTTTGGCCGCGGCGGCGCGCGCGACGAGTGCCGGATCACTGGCAGGCGGAAGTTCGCCCGGGCAGCGCACGCCTCGCTCGGACGCGGGGTCAGCCTCGGCACCGAGCACGAGCAGTGGCAGCGAGCGGCCCTGCCCAGCTAGGAGGGCTGACGGCGTCCGCGTTGGTGAGATCGTCATCGCGGCCCCGATCGTTCGACTTATCGTCTGAGTGACGATACTAATCGTAGCCGGCCAGCCGGGCTGCGCCGTGGTCTGGCCCCAAGTGGGGGCATAAAATGGCCAGATCAGGGCAGCTGAGCCAGGCCTCCAGGAATCATGCCGGGAGGATTATGGTTGTGATTGGCGGACGGGGCGCACGCGAGTGCGGAGCGGCCACCCGGACGACGTTTCGAGCCACCCACCCAGGAGCTAACGAAGATGACAGTTCAGGACGAGGCGACCATCAGCGGCGTCGTTCTCACCGACGCGGCAGCGGTCAAGGTGAGCAACCTGCTTCAGCAGGAGGGCCGTGATGACCTGCGGCTCCGCATTGCGGTGCAGCCGGGCGGCTGCTCCGGCCTCCGCTACCAGCTGTACTTCGACGAGCGCGAGATGGACGGCGACGTGGTCAGCCAGTTCGGCACCGTGCAGGTCGTGACGGACAAGATGAGCGTCCCTTACCTGAGCGGGGCCACGATCGACTTCGTCGACACCATCGAGAAGCAGGGCTTTACGATCGACAACCCGAACGCCACCGGGTCGTGCGCCTGCGGCGACTCCTTCCACTAGACCCCGCAGGCCACAGGCTGCCGCCGGGCGCGCAGGGCGCGACGCCGGCGGCAGTCGTGCGTTGCGAGGCACTTGCGATCGGACCGGAGCATGGCGCCGGACCGGGGCGTGTAGCCTGTGGCGCGCTAACCCGGCCGACAATCGGAGCCTGAAAATGCGCATAGCAGTGACCGGATCGATCGCCACCGACCACCTGATGACCTTTCCCGGCCGGTTCGCCGAGCAACTGCTGGCGGACAAGCTGGATAAGGTCTCAGTGTCGTTCCTGGTCGACGGCCTGGTCATCAGGCGCGGCGGGGTGGCGGCCAACATCGCATTCGGCCTCGGCTGTCTTGGGGTGCACCCCCTTCTGGTCGGAAGTGTCGGCCGCGACTTTTCCGATTACCGTGCCTGGCTGGATCAGCACGGCGTGAACACCAGCTGGGTACATGAGTCCGCGGACTTGCACACCGCGCGGTTCGTCTGCACGACGGACACCGACCTGAATCAGATCGCCTCGTTCTATCCCGGCGCGATGAACGAGGATGCTTACCTGGATCTCAGCGGCCTTGCCGAGATGATCGACCTCGTCGTCATTGGCGCGGGTAACCCGGCCGCCATGATGAACCTGACCAAGCAGTGCCGAGCGCAGCAGATCCCGTTTGTGAGCGACACCTCGCAGCAGCTGGCTACCTTCGACGGCGGCCAGATCAAGGAGCTAGTGGCCGGTGCCGCATACCTGTTCTCCAATGACTACGAAGCCTCGCTGATCGAGCACAAGACCGGCTGGAGCGACGCCGAGCTGACCACCGAGGTCGGGGTACGGGTGACGACGCTGGGCGCCGACGGCGCGCGGGTTGACCGGGCAGGCCAGGAGCCGGTGCTTGTGGGCGCCGTCAAGGACGTGAGTCCGGCTGAGCCGACCGGCGCCGGCGACGCGTTCCGGGCTGGGTTCCTGGCCGCCGTGGCATGGGAGCTGAGCCTGGAACGCGCTGCGCAGCTAGGCAACCTGGTCGCAGCGCACGCCCTGGAGACCACCGGTACGCAGGAGTACAAGCTGGTCGAAGCCGAGCTCGCCAGCCGGTGCGCCGCCTCCTACGGGCAGGCTGCTGCCGACGACATCATCGCGCACATCAGCCCCGTCAACGACGCTCCGTAGTAGCCGCCGCCGACCCGATCCGGCCGGAGGGGTAGCGTGGCTGCCATGCTCGCTGCGCTCGCGTCTGCTTATCACGGCCCGCCGCAGCTTACGTTCGCGCGGGCGTTTAGTTCCTGGACCCTGGACCCGTGGTCGCTGACCGTCATCATTGTGGCCGGTGTGCTGTATCTGGCAGGCGTGCGGCGCATCCGCCGTGACGGCACCGGCTGGCCCGCTGGTCGCATCATCTCGTTCTGCGGTCTGGGCCTCGGATTCGCCGTGGTCGCCACGATGTCGTCCGTTGGCGTCTACGAGCCGATCGTGTTCTACATGCGATCGGTCCAGACGATCCTGCTGCTCCTGGTCGTACCGTTGTTCGTGGCACTCGGGCGACCGCTGACGCTGATCATCGGCACCGTGCCCCGGCTCGGCCCCTTGCTCGACGCGGCGATCAGGAGCCGGTCTGCCCGGCTGGCGACATTCCCGGCCATCACCACGTTCGTGCTCGTGCTCACGCCGTTCCTGATCTATTTCACGCCGTGGTACGCGGCCGGCTTCCGGTCCGTCTTGGTCGCCCAGCTGACCCAGCTTGCGCTGATGACGCCGGGATTTGTCTTCTTCTGGACACTGCTGCGTATCGACCCGGTGCCGAAGGCCTACCCGTACGTCGTTGCACTCTGGATTACCGCGGCCGAAGTGCTCGGCGACGCGGTGCTTGGTCTTGCCGTCATCGCCGACCCCGGCCTGCTGGCGGCCTCCTACTACCACGCGCTAGCCCGCCCGTGGGGACCGGACCTGGCTACGACGCAGGTAATCGGCGGCGGCGTGCTGTGGATCTTCGGTGACATCGTGGGGCTGCCGTTCCTGGCTGCTCAGCTCATCCAGATGATCCGCGAAGACGAAGCGGACGCGAAAGTGATCGACGCCGAGCTGGACGCGCAGGAGGCTGCGGCCATCGCCAGCGCAGGCATGGCCAGCGCTGGCCTCTCTAGTGCAGGCACCTCCAGTGCAGGCACCTCCAGTGCAGGCACCTCCGGCCATTCCCAGGCCGCCGATGCCAGCACCGGGGCGGATTCAGCCGCGGCCGGGGACGCGAGTGTGCCGGTAACGCAGCGACCGTGGTGGGAGACCGACCGCAGGTTCGCAGACCGGTTCCGCGCAGTCGACGACCCGGACTAGCGTGGCTCCCTCAAGCGGACATGCGGCATGCTCAGGCTTTAGATGTAAATCTGGCGTCCGTATAGGACGCCAAGTCTTCCTCAGGATGCGCTTAGCACGCTTTCAGTAGCTGCGCCGGACCAGGAAAGACCATCCGGTCGGCAGTGCGCTCGCCTGGACGAACTCCTGCGACTTCAGCGCGCACCAGGCGGGCAAGTCCGTCTTGGCGGCCGGGTCATCGGCGAGTACCTCCACGATCTGACCGACGCGGACTTCCCCGATCCGCTCGGCGAGCATGATGATCGGAATCGGGCACTTCTTGCCGAGCGCATCCAGGGTCAGCGTCGGCGACGGAAGCGGCTGGCCAATCACCGGCGAGGGCGGTCCGCCGCGGCCCAGCGCGGACCGCCGAATGCCAGCCTCGGCCGGCTGTGTCGGGCGGGGCCTGGGCTGCTGGCGGCTCACGTGGTCACCTCCTGCGGGGGCTCAGCTGACCGGCTCGCATTGGCTGCCCTGACAGTCTCGCGCACCTTCGCAACGATCGGGGGGAGGACGTCGAGGAACTCGACGACCGACTCGGCCCTGACGTCACGCGGAAGCGATACCCGGACATTGCCATGCGTAAGCGCCCCCATGGCGGCCAGCACATGACTTGGCTGGCGGGTGTCGGCCACGCACGCACTCCCCGATGAGACCGAGAATCCCGCCCGATCCAGTTCGGTCACCAGCGCCTCGCCGTCGACGTACAGGCAGGAGAACGTCACGATGTGCGGCAGCCGGGCATCCGGGTCGCCGTACACGACGCTGTCGGGCACAGCCCGCGGGACGGCCGCACGGATCCGGGCCACCAGAGCGCGGAGCGCGGCGTCCTCACTTCCTCGTTCCCGGCTCGCAGATTCCAGTGCGGCGGCGGCGGCCAGTACCGCAGGCACGTTCGGAACTCCGGGGACCCGGTGATGTTCCCGGTCGTCCGCCGGGAACGGCTCCCGCCACCGGATCCCCTTGCGCACGACCAGCAGGCCCACTCCAGCCGGGCCGCCCCATTTGCGTGCGCTGGCCGTCAGCAGCGACCAGCCGTCAGGCACCGGCAGCCGCCCGGCCGAGGCGGCGATGTCAACCATGAGCGGAACGCCAGCGGCACGGCACGCGGCCGCCGCCTCGGCCGCGGGCTGGAGCGTGCCAACTTCGTGATTGGCGGACTGCAGACAGGCGAGGAGGGTGCGCTCCCGGCGAACGGCTGCCGCGAACTCGGCCACGTCAGCGCGGCCCAGGCCATCAACACCAGTGAGGGTGACTGCTGTGGCTGTGGTGCGGGCCAGCCAGTCGGCTGCGTTCAGCACACTGGAGTGCTCGACCGCGCTCGCAACCAGGTGGCCGGGCCCACGGGCGGCGGACTGCCGGGCCTGCACGGTGCCCAGCACGGCCAGGTGCACAGCCTGGGTGCCGGAACTAGTGAAGGACAGCTCATCCGGCCGGCAGCCGAGCTCGGCCGCAACCGCCTCCCTGGCCCCGTCGAGGAGCAGCTGGGCGCGCCTGCCCTCTCGGTGCAGCCGGGCAGGGTCGGCCCAGCCGTCGTCGAGCGCGGCGAGCAGGGCCTCGCGCGCACTCGGGTGCAGCGGCTCGGCGGAGGCTGCGTCGAAGTACGCCACGGTCCCGACTCTAGGTGCCCGGTGCGAGAGCCCCGCCGGGCGGCACCGATAACGAATCGCGCCGGAGGCCGGGGGTACCCCCTGCTGCTACGGCCTGGCGTTGTACTGTTTTCCACGACAGGCTGTAGGACGTCTCACTCAAACCGGCCGCTGATGCCGGGATTTAGCTGCTGGGAAGGCCATCTGTGAGTCCCAACGACCGTGCTGCGGGGCACGGGGCCCCGCGCCGCGGGGCACGGGCGCGGCTGATTCGGCGCTGGCTGCCGCGCGCTGTCCTGTTCTTCGCGCTGGCCATCATGACGGCGGGCTGCAGCTCCAACTGGGTCAACAACCTCGGGCTGCGCAATCCGCTCACCACTCAGGCGCAGCTGATCGTCCACCTGTGGCAGGGCGCCTGGGTCGCGGCGATCGCCGTCGGCCTCCTGGTCTGGGGCGCGATCCTGTGGGCGGTGATCTTCTACCGCAAGCGCGGCGACACCATCCCGCACCAGGTCCGGTACAACCTGCCGATCGAGATCCTGTACACGGTCGTCCCGTTCGTCATGGTCGGCGTTCTCTTCTACTTCACCGCGCGTGATGAGAACAGGATCACGTCGCTGTCCGCGCATCCTGATGTCGTGGTCGACGTCACGGGTTTCCAGTGGAGCTGGGAGTTCCAGTACCCGCAGTACCCGGTGAAGAATTCCTCCAGTGGTGTCACCGAGCTCGGCGCCATGTGGAATCCCGATATCAGCTTGGCCGACAGCTACGGCCAGCTGCCGTTGCTTGAGATCCCCGACCACGAGACGGTCCGGTTCAATCTGACCTCGAACGACGTGATCCACTCGTTCTGGGTGCTGCCGTTCGACTTCAAGCGCGACGTGCTTCCCGGTCATCCGAATCACTTCGAGGTGAACCCGACGGGCACCCTGTACAGCGGCCCGGACACGATCGGGCGCTGCTCGGAGCTATGTGGTCTTTACCACAGCCGCATGCTGTTCCGGATCAAGATCGTGACTCCCGCCCAGTTCAAGGCCTGGATCACCGCGCAGCAGAAGCTGCAGAACGCGTCTGGGGGCCCTCAGTGACCACCTACAACCAGCCTGCTCCGGCCGGTCCCGTAATGCCGCCAGTGGCGACGCCGCGGACCTACCGCAAGGGCGGCATCCTGGGCGATTGGCTGTCCTCCACTGATCACAAGGTGATCGGGCACCTGTACCTGATTACCTCGTTTGCGTTCTTCCTGATCGGCGGCCTGATGGCCATGATCATGCGGGCGCAGCTGATGGGTCCGGACAACCACATCGTGTCCGACCAGCAGTACAACGAGCTGTTCACCATGCATGGCACGATCATGCTGCTGTTGTTCGCCACGCCGCTGTTCGTCGGCTTCGCGAATGAGATCATGCCACTGCAGATCGGGGCGCCGGACGTGGCGTTCCCGCGGCTGAACCTGCTCAGCTACTACATGTTCACCTTCGGCGGCAGCATCTTGGTGCTGAGCTTCCTCACGCCCGGCGGCGCGGCAGCGTTCGGCTGGTACGCCTACTCCCCGCTGACCAGCGCCACCTACTCGCCCGGCGTCGGCGGTGACATGTGGATTATGGGCCTGGTGCTATCCGGCCTGGGCACCATTCTCAGCGGCGTGAACTTCGTCACCACGATCCTGTGCATGCGCGCGCCCGGCATGACCATGTTCCGGATGCCGATGTTCACCTGGAACATCCTGCTGACCTCATTGCTGGTGCTGCTGGCCTTCCCGGTGTTGGCTGCCGCCCTGCTGGTGCTGGAGATCGACCGCAAGCTCGGCGCACAGGTGTTCGCGGCCAACAGTGGCGGGGCGATCTTGTGGCAGCATCTGTTCTGGTTCTTCGGCCATCCCGAGGTCTATATCGTGGCGTTGCCGTTCTTCGGCATCGTCACCGAGATCTTCCCCGTGTTCGCCCGGAAGCCGCTGTTCGGCTATAAGGGCCTGGTCGCTGCCACCATCGCCATCGCCGGCCTGTCGCTGACGGTGTGGGCGCACCACATGTTCACCACTGGCGCGGTGCTACTGCCGTTCTTCTCGTTCATGACGTTCCTGATCGCTGTGCCGACCGGAGTGAAGTTCTTCAACTGGGTTGGCACGATCTGGCGCGGCCAGATCACCTTCGAGCCTGCGATGATCTTCGCGCTCGGCTTCCTTGTCGTGTTCTTGTTCGGCGGCCTGACCGGCATCATCCTGGCCTCGCCGCCGCTGGACTTCGCGGTTAGCGACTCCTACTTCGTGGTGGCGCACCTCCACTACGTGCTCTTCGGCACGGTTGTGTTCAGCATGTTCGCCGGGTTCTACTTCTGGTGGCCGAAGTGGACCGGAAAGATGCTGGACTACCGGCTTGGCCAGATTCACTTCTGGCTGGTCTTCCTGGGCTTCAACGGCACCTTCCTGGTGCAGCACTGGCTGGGCTTGATGGGCATGCCGCGACGGGTGGCGAACTACCCGTTCCTGCCGCACCTGGCCACGACGCTGAACGACATCTCCTCGATCAGCTCGTTCGTGCTCGGTGCTTCCACGTTCGTCTTCCTCTACAACGTCTACAAGACCTGGAAGACGGGGGAGACGGTCACCGCCGACGACCCATGGGGCTTCGCCAACTCCCTGGAGTGGGCGACTTCGTGCCCGCCGCCGCGGCACAACTTCACCTCGATTCCGCGGATCAGGTCCGAGCGGCCGGCGTTTGACCTGCACTACCCGCAGATCAGGACCGGCCGCGACCGGCACCTGGAAAAGCAGCAGCAGTCGATCGGAGCTGGGTCGTGAAAGTAGAGGCCTACCTGTTCCTGGGCTGCGCCGGCTTCTTCGGCGCCGCTGACATCGTTTACTGGTACTTCTCGCACGACCCGACGGGCACGACGGCGCTGGCCCTAGCCGTCTGCCTGGCGTTCCTGACCGGCTTCTACGTGCTGTTTACCGGCCGGCGGCTGCCGGAGCGCCCTGAAGACAACCCGGAAGGTGAGATCGACGAGGGCGTCGGCGAGCTTGGCTTCTTCAGCCCGCACAGCTGGTGGCCGCTGTTCGTTGGCCTGGCTGCAGCCACTGCCGCTCTCGGCGTCGCGATCGGCTGGTGGTTGTTCCTGATCGGCCTGCTCGCTACGCTCCTCGCGGTGATCGGCTTCGTGTTCGAGTACTACCGCGGCCACTACGCCCACTGAGCGTGACCCGCGGCACGATCATGCTCGTGCGGCCGACTTTGCTGATCACCTCACCCGGCGAAGAAATCGGTCAGGACTGGAGCGAGGACGCCGGGATCCACGTTATGGGCCTGATCCTTCAGGATCCGCAGCTGACCGTGCGGCATCGCCCTGCTCAGCGTCTTGGCGGCGCCCGGCATGAACGCGAAGCTCGCGTCCCCCGCGATCACCAGGGCTGGAACCGCCAGCTGGGCAGCTAGATCGGTGGGCGCTGACCAGCGATCACCGATGATGGTGGCGTGGTCGTACGCGAGCGTGGGCGCGATGGCCTCCATGCTCGGCCAGAACGGTTCCCGGCGCATGGCCCCGACCTGGTCGCCCGGCGTGCCGACGAACCGCATGAACAGCTCTATCGCGTCGCCCCGGCGACCGTCGGCCAGAGTCCGTCGTAGCTCCTTCAGATACTCGGTCCAGGACTCCTCGGCATCGGGGGCGTCGTTGTGCGGAGCGTCGTACATGGCGATCCTGCCGATCCTCCCGCTAAGGCGGACGGCCGCATGCATGGCCAGGGTTGCGCCCGAGGAGTGGCCATACAGGAACGCCGAGCCGCCAGCGTGGTCAATCAGCGCATCGATGTCCTCGATCTCCCGGTCCACCGCGTAGGGCGGAGTGTTCCCGCTCCCGACTTGCGCCTCACTTCACCGTCTACGGCTACGACCGTCGCGGGCGCGGCGGTGGCTCTGACTGTCGGCCTGCTTCAGCGGGGCTTGGCGGCGATCAGCAAGAACCGGCGCTGCCGCAGCCGAACTGGCCAGATCCCGGGCCTCTCGTGCGCGGCCCGGAGCTGCTCGAGGCAGTCGCCGAGACTGAACTCAGGGATAGCCCAGCTGACCACGCGCAAGTAGTACACGACCGCGCCGACGTCGTGTAGGGCGTGGCGCTCCTCGCCGCGGACGGCGGCCCGCACGGACAGGTCAGCGTCTTGCACCTGCCGACGCGCAAGCTGAAGCCAGCTGTCGGGCCGCTGGGGGACCTGCAGGCCGAGCAGGCGGTACAGATCGTCGTAACTGTGACAGTCGACCTGCTGGGTGATAAACGTGCCGCCAGGTGACAAAACTCGGCTTACCTCGGCGGCGAGAAACGACTCGTGCCTGTTGGCGACGAGCCCGAATGCCCCATCGGAGAATGGCATTCGGCCGCGCTGGGCGCCACTCTGCTCCACATTGTCCGGGGCGCCCTCGTCCTGGACGACCGGTATTCCCAGCGGGCGAAGCCGCATCGCGGCGACCGGGACATTCGGCGGCCAGGCTTCGGTGGCAACCGTCTTCCGCGGGCGCGCGGACAGCTTCGAAAGGCGCTCGCCGCCGCCTGTGCCCATGTCCAGCATGCTGCTCGCCAATTCGGCCCGGCGAGCCAGCTCTCTGGGGTAGCTCCACGGCAACGATCCCGTCGTCGACCGCGACGCGAGCCAGGAGAAATCCCATCCGGAAAACGGAGCGGCTACCGCTTCGTCGACCAGGTCATCGAACGTCGACACTGCAACAGCCTTGCACAGTAAGCCGGACCAATCCGGACCGTGTACGCCTGTTTGGCAACCGCCAGCGACGTTTCAGACAACCGTGACCGACGTTTCATGCGACGGTGTCGATTTGCTGTCCGCTTTGTTCAGGTCTGTGGTCGACGGTTGCATGAAAGCACTCCGCGGGTGCTACTCAGAGCAGTCAGCGCCGCCCTCGGCACTGGTTTCAACCAAGATCACGACGTCCTAGGCCGCTCCAGCTCATCCAGAAAGCCGACATCCCTGCGGTTTCCTGCGCTTATGAAGTCGATTTGCGGTCTTTGCGCGCAGGAAACCGCAGGGATGTAGTCGCTATCTAGTGCTGGTCCACGTCGGCGCCGGGCTCGGCGCCACCGGAGCCAGCCGGCAGCGACTCCTGGCCGTGCCCGTTGCCCTCGACTGCATGACCGTTGCCGTGACCATTTCCGTGGCCGTCGGCGTGCGGCTCGGGCAATGGGATGCTCTCGGTCACCACGTTGTACAACCGCTCGCGCATCTTGCCCATAGCGCCGCGCATCCGCGGTGCCTGGACTTCGCCTTCACCGGCTTCGAGAGCTGGCAGCGGCGGGATCTGAGTCCGGCTGGTGAGTACGGCCAGAGCTTCTTCGTCGACAGGCCTGGTCTCCTCGATGAACTCGCCACCGGGCAGCTGCCGGATGATTCCTGTCTCCACGCCGTGCTCGAGCAGATGCCTGTCCTTGCGCTGGAGGGCAAGGCAGATCCGTTTAGTGATGATGTACGCGAGAACAGGGGCGACGAAGATCGCGACCCTCGCTATCCAGGTCGTCAGGTACAGCGAGATATCGAGGTGATCAGCGATGAGGTCATTGGCGCCCTCAGCCCAGAGCACGCCGTAGAACGTGACCACGGCTATGCCGATCCCCGTCCTGGCCGGCGCGTTCCGTGGCCGGTCGTTAATGTGGTGCTCACGTCTGTCGCCAGTGACCCACTGCTCCATGAATGGCCAGAGAGCCGCAAGGGTGAACACCAGGCCCAGTGGTACCAGGGCAGGTATGAACACGTTGAAGGCGAAGGTGTGCCCGAAGACCACCCACTGCCACGCGGGCATGACACGCAGCGCACCCTCGAGCATGCCCATGTAGAAGTCGGGTTGCGAGCCCGCCGACATGGCCACGGGGTTGAACGGGCCGTACAGCCAGATGGGGTTGATCTGGGCGAAGGTCCCCGCCAGCGCCAGCACCGCGAAGGTGAAGAAGAAGAACGCTCCGGTCTTCGCCATGAAGTACGGGTACATCGGCGCGCCGACGACGTTTTCGTTCGTCCGGCCCTTCCCCGGCATCTGCGTGTGCTTCTGGTGGAACATGATGAACAGGTGCGCGGTGACTAGCGCGAGGATCAGGCCGGGAATCAACAGCACATGCAGGATGTACAGCCGGGGGATGATCACATGACCGGGGAACGGGCCGCCGAAGAGGAAGAAGGCCAGGTACGTCCCGACCAGCGGGATCGACTGCATGACGCCTTCAAGGATGCGCAGGCCGGCGCCTGACAGCAGGTCGTCTGGCAGTGAGTACCCGAACAGGCCCTCGACCAGGCCGAGGGTGAGTAGCGTTATGCCGATCAGCCAGTTGATCTCGCGCGGCTTGCGGTAGGCACCGGTGAAGAAGATCCGGATCATGTGCGCGAAGATCGCGGCCATAAACAAGTCGGCAGCCCAGTGGTGGATCTGCCGCATGAGCAGTCCGCCCCGGACGTCGAAGCTGATGTTCAGCGTCGAAGCATAGGCCTCGCTCATCCTGACCCCGCGCAACGGTACGTACGCGCCGTGGTAGACGACTTGGGTCATGCTGGGCTGGAACCACAGGGTGAGGAACGTCCCGGTGAGCAGGAGGATGATGAACGAGTAGAGGATGATCTCGCCGAGCAGGAACGTCCAGTGGTCGGGGAAGACCTTCCGGAGCAGGACGCGAACGCCGCGGGCCCCGTGGAACCTGTCGTCCAGCCAGCCGCCAACGCCCTCGAGCGCCCGATCTACGCTCATGATCGCTCCCAGAAGCTCGGCCCGACGGGCTCCTGGAAATCGCCCAGGGCGATGAGGTAACCCTGCGAGTCGACGCCCATCGGCAGTTGCGGCAGCGGCCTGGTGGCCGGCCCGAAGATGACCCTGGCCCCTTCTGTGGCATCGAAGGTCGATTGGTGGCACGGGCACAGGATGTGGTGCGTCGTCTGCTCGTACAGAGCCGCCGGGCAGCCCACGTGTGTGCAGATCTTGGAGTAGGCCACGATGTTGTCCACGGTCCAGTTCTGGACCACTTTGTTCGGCACCGCGTGGTTGACCGGGGTGAACTGGAGCTGGCCGGGGCGGAACTTGATCAGGGTGACAGCCGCTTTGGCCATGGCGTCGTCGTCGTCGAGATAGCCCTCGGGCCCGACGCTGATGATCGAGCCTGGCGAGTTGAACTCGGCTGCAGTGATCGGCCGGCCTGTCCCGTAGACAAGCAGGCGGAGGCCCCTGCGCCAGACGGTGTGGTCGAGGCTGGTGCCGGGCAACGGGCCAAGGTCGCGCAGCAAGAATATCGGCGCGACCGCCAGCGGGACGGTAGCCGCCAGCAGCGTGCGCCTGACAAGCGGGCGCTTGACGAACTGGCTTGTGTCCGCGCCTTCGGTGAAGGTCTGCTTGAAAGCCTCGCGATCCTTCTCATCGGACCGCATCAAGTGGCGCTGCTCGGTTATCTCGACGTCGGGCATTAGGTGCCTGACCCAGATGGTGGCGCCGACGGCGAGCAGCAGGAAGGTCAGGCCCAGGCAAGTGCCCAGAACCAGGTTGGAGTGCCACGCACCGTCGATAGAGCCAACTCCGATGATCGCGTACGCGACCAGGAAACCGAATCCGGCCACCATCGCGAGCAGGAAGCACGCGGCGACTAGTCGCTCGGCCCGCTTAGCCCTAGCCGGATCCTCTGGTTCGGCGGGCAGTTCGCGAGTCGCTGGCTGCCGGGCCGCCGCCTCCTCGGTCAGCAGCGTGCGTGAAGCTGCTGGCGGCGGAGTTCCAATAACCCGGCGCGGAGTGCGGCGACCCTCCGGCTCAGCGTCGGCGGGGGTAGCGCCGTGAGCCTCGCCGCTGGTCAGGTACTCAGGCCAAGACTGGTCACCGGAGTCTCCGGAGCCGCGCAGTCCTGGGGAGTTGATGTCACTCATGAGCCTTCCTGTGCTTCGCAGTGATCCAGAGTGCAGCCAGCACCATGAACAGCAGTAGGCCGAGGAACGCGACCAGGCCCTCGGTAACCGGGCCGACCCGGCCGAGGCTGAAGCCGCCGGGGTTGGGCTCGGCCCGAACCTGGGTGACGTAAGCGATGATGTCCCGCTTCTCCTGCGGGGTAACGGTGAGGTCGTTGAAGACCGGCATCGCCTCGGGCCCGGTCAGCATGGCCTCGTAGATCTGCGTCGGAGTCGACTCAACCAGGGACGGGGCGAACTTGCCGTTGGTCAGCGCGCCGCCGGCGCCGACGAAGTTGTGGCAGGCCGCGCAGTTGGCGACGAACAGACGCTGGCCGAGCCCGAGGTTGGCGCCAGCCGAGCTCACCTGGGCGGCGGACGGGATCGGCGGACCGCCGCCGAGTGACTGAATGTAGGCGGCGATCGCGTGGGTCTCTGCCGTGGTGAAACGCGGCGGCTTACGGTCATTCTCCGCGGAGGCCTCGCCGGGTGGCATCCGGCCTGTGCTCACCTGGAAGTCGACGGCGGCAGCGCCGACGCCGATGAGACTGGGAGCAATGTTCTGCTGGCCTTGGGCAAACTGGCCGTGGCAGGTCGCGCAGGTTGCCAGGAACAGGTTGCGGCCCCGGACAATCTGCGCGGCGTTAGCGGCGGCCGGCGAGGACGCCGACGCATTGCCGCTGCTGGTGACGACGGCGTAGCCAACACCGATCAGGACGAGCACGAACGCGACCACGACATAACCCGCTGCCGGGTGCCGCCGCCTCGCAGTGATCCAGCTCACAGCTAACCCCAGTTCCCGGTCAATGGATCAGGTAGATGGTCGTGAACAGGCCGATCCAGACCACGTCCACAAAATGCCAGTAGTACGACACCACAATTGCGCTGGTCTGCTGCTCGAGCGTGAACTTCTTGGCAGCGAAGGTCCGGCCAAGCAGGAACAGGAACGCGACGAGTCCGCCGCTGACGTGCAGGCCGTGGAATCCGGTGGTGAGGAAGAACACCGATCCGTAGTTGCTCGACGCTATCGTCACGTGCTGCTTGCGGATCAGGTCCAGGTACTCATAACCCTGGCCGCACACGAAGTACAGGCCCATGAGGAAGGACAGCACGTACCACTCGCGCAGTCCCCACCTGGGGACGTTCCAGATCCGGGCGGAGCGCCGGATCTGGTGCCGCTCGACCGCGAACACACCCATCTGACAGGTCACGCTCGACAGCAGCAGCACGATCGTGTTCGCCGTGGCCAGCCCCAGATCGAGGTGGGCCTTGGGCCATGGCTGGCCAAGCCCCTTGTCGACCGAACGAATCGTGAAGTACATCGCGAACAGTGCCGCGAAGAACATCAGCTCCGACGACAGCCAGATAATCGTGCCCACGCTGACGAGGTTGGGCCGACTGGTAACTCCCCTGGGAGCTACCTCAGTAGATGCTGTGACCACGAGGCCATTATTACGACACCGCGTAGGCGTGCGTAGCCCGACCCCCTGGGTCGGTACCATCCTTTGCCATGAAGGTTGTCGTGTATAGCCATGATGCCGACACTCGGGCCAGAGTGCGCCTCGCGATCGGCCGCCGTCCGGCCCCTGACGTGCCGGAGGCTGAGATCATCGAGGTCGCCACTGAGCCGATGCTGTTCCGGCTGCTCGACGCCGGCGGTGCCGACGTGATGATCCTCGACGGCGAGGCGCAGCCAGCTGGCGGGATGGGCGTCTGCAGGCAGGCTAAGGACGAGATTTACAACTGCCCGCCGGTCCTGCTGATCATCGGACGGCCCGATGACGGCTGGCTGGCGACCTGGTCACGGGCCGACGCGGTGGTCAGCCACCCCATCGACCCGGTCGCCCTGGCACGTGAGCTCGCCGGGCTGATGCGGCAGCGGGCCTCGGGCAGCGCGATCGTCCGGACCTGAGCGACGTCCCTGGAAGGCCGGATGTGACCAGGCTTTTCCACCAGAATGGGAACGGGCAGCCCGGCCAGCAGTAGCCTGCCGGCCAGATCAGGATCGAGGTCGCGGTAAGTGGATTCGCGTACAACCTGGCCGGCCCTGATCGGCGCGCTGATCAGGGGCGAGCACCTGGCTGCCGACGAGACCGCCTGGGCCATGAACGAGATCATGGAGGGTGCGGCGACGCCGGCCCAGATCGCGGGCTTCGGCGTGGCCCTCAGGATTAAGGGCGAGACTGCCGGCGAGGTGACCGGACTGGCGCAGGCCATGCTTGACCACGCGACCCCGATCACCATAACGGGCCGGACCGTGGACCTGGTCGGCACCGGGGCAGACGGTGCACATACCGTGAACATCTCGACGATGGGCACCTTCGCCGCCGCGGCCGCGGGTGCCCGCATGATCAAGCACGGCAACCGGGCGGCTTCCTCGGCCTGCGGCACCGCCGACGTCCTCGAGGCCCTGGGCGTGGTCATCGACCTGCCGGCCGCGGCGACCGAGCAGCTGGTGGCGGAGGTCGGTGCCGGTTTCCTGTTCGCGCCCCTGTACCACCCGGCGCTCCGGCACGTGATCGTGCCGCGACGCGAGCTGGGCGTGCCGACGGTCTTCAATATCCTCGGCCCGGTCGCGAACCCCGCCCGGCCCGTGGCGCAGGCGCTTGGCGTGGCTGACGCGCGGACCGGGCCGGTCCTGGCCGGGGTGCTCGCTGCGCGCGGCTGCACTGCGCTGGTCTTCCATGGCGAGGACGGCCTGGACGAGCTGACCACGACCGCTCCGTCGACGGTCTGGATCGTGCACGACGGCACCGTCAGCCAGACCACATTCGATCCAGCTGAGATCGGGATCCCCCGCGCAGTCCCGGCCGACCTCCTCGGCGGTGATCCCGCGCACAACGCGGGCGTGGTGCGCGAGTTCCTGGCTGGCCAGCCGGGTCCGATCCGTAACACTGTGCTGCTGAATGCCGGAGCAGCGCTGGCCGCGGAGGCCGGCGTGGCCGGACCGGATGAGCTAGCTCCGGCGCTCGCGGATGGCTACCAGCGAGCGGCTGAGGCCGTCGACTCCGGCGCTGCCGCCAACCTGCTTGAGCGCTGGGTGGTTGTCAGCCGCGATCTGGCCGGCAAGTAGCGGCTGCAGCGACCGGGTCGGCCAGGACAAGGGCCCGATCGTCAGGACTCGGTGTCGATCGTCAGGACTCGGTGTAGCCGATGCTGAACGCAGCCTCGAGGTCGTGCCGCGAGTACGTGCGGAAAGCGATGTGCGTCTCGGTGTGAGTGACTCCGGCGACCTTGTTCACGGTGCCGGGAATCACGTCGCCTAGCTCCTCGTGCGTTCGCACCCTGACGATGGCGACCAGGTCAAACTCACCAGTCACTGAGTAGACCTCAGTGACGGCGGGGATCTGAGCGATCTCCTCGGCGGTCTCGGGGATGCGCGCCACGTCGGCCTTGATCAGAACGATTGCGGTGACCACAGCTCGCCTCCTCGGCCGCCGGATCGCGCGCCCCGCGGCGGCAGTAGCGTACCGCCGGATCAGCTGGCGATGCGGACGAGCCGGCTTCCTTCGCCTGGCAGGCACTGGTCTGGCAAGCATTGGTCTGGCAAGCACAGTCCGGCAGGCCGGACTCCGGCGGCCAGACCCAGAAGCCCGGCTAGCACATCCGCGGTCGCCTTGGCGTCGGGCAGCGCACGGTGGCACGGGGGAGTCCTAGCGGCGAAGTACTCGGCCAGCGTCGCAAGCCGGCAGTCCGGAACGTCATGCTCAGTGAGCAGCAGCCTGGCGAGGACTGCGGTATCCAGCACCGCGACCGACGGCCAGCCGATCCCGGTGTACGCGCAGGTCGCAGTCAGGAATCCGAGGTCGAATGGCGCATTGTGAGCGACCAGCACACAGTCACCGGCAAAGGCCAGGAATGCTCGTAGTGCGGGGCCGGCCGGCGGAGCGCGCCTGACCATGTCGTCGGTGATGCCGGTTAGGCCCGTGATATCGGCGGGGATGGGGCAGGTGGGCCGGACCAGGGATGAGAACTCACCGGTCAATTGCCCGCCGGTCAGCCGCACTGCACCGATCTCGGTGATCTCGGCCTGCTCAGGCGCCCAGCCGGTGGTCTCGACGTCGACTACGACGAAGCTGAGATTTGCGAGCGGTCCGATCACGATCTTCACGTTAGGACCCGGTGCCGACAGTCCGGTCAAGGCGCGCCGGGACACTGATCCGCTGAGTCTGCAGTGGATGCATTGACCCGAATAAGAAAACGGTGACCTTCGCAAAAGGAGCGGCCGTTATCGCGTCGTTACCCGCTTAACGGGCCAGTGGGACATCCGGTACTTAGGGTGAGAGTGTGCGAAGCGGTTGAATCCGCTCTCGTGCCGCCGCTAAGGTCATGCAGCAAGCCGATCGCTTAGCAGCCGCCATTCGGCGGCGGCGAGCGGCCGCAGCCGAATCTCTGTGCCTGTCAGTTCGGCGGACCGGAGAACCGGGGACCCAAGCGACGGTGCAGGTGCGGCACCGTCAGGGGTGAATCGGCCAGTGCCAGGCCGTAGGGCGGACTTCCACAGCCCGAACCCGTCAGCTGACCCGGTAGGCCGACAGTGGAAGAAGGGGCGTGTCACGCAGGTG
>Ga0335073_10001474_pt1 | contig 31437 bp, 22 predicted proteins | sample Lox_Sample_22_FD_207093 | JGI IMG/M metagenome (GOLD analysis project Ga0335073, IMG submission 207093) | Soil microbial communities from Loxahatchee National Wildlife Refuge, Florida, United States - Lox_Sample_2.2 | ecosystem: Environmental > Terrestrial > Soil > Wetlands | place: USA... | reverse complement strand
CGACTTCATTAATATCTTTCGGCAAGCAACGATAACACAGCGGGCAATGGGATCTGACAAGATGACGGCGGCCCACGTTCGGTCCGCGGCGCGCAATGTCTATGAGAGCAAACGCACGAACTTGGCGAGCACCAGACCGGATGAGCTGAATCTGCTGGATCGCATATACCGAAAGGTTGTCCTCGGGCAGAACAGCTATTTCTTCTTGATCGAGGCCTCGCTTGCGGAAAATCCTGGAATTGTCGAGTTGTTTACTGCGAAACTCGTACACAGGACGTCTGCAACCTGGCTCGATCCCGCTAGCCTTGTCTCATATATGTACTATATGATTGATTACGGTACTAGTATTGAGCTGCTGCGCAAGGCTGGTGCTAGGGCGTGGGATGATCTTACCCACGGAACGATGGGGCTGACATCGGTCGAATTCTTTACGCCCAACACGAATCCCAGTCTTCTTGACCTGGTGCTTGAGGAGCTGATCGCCTCTTTTGCTGGGGCACGCCTCGATGCCGAGCCGGAAGCTCTCATCGTGGACCTGGAAATGATCGAGTAGGACTCACCGCCACCGTCAAGACCCACGAAACTCGGCCTCGGCTGAACCAACGCGGTACGGCCGCGCCGGAAGGCCGCGTCCGTCAGTGCAGGAAGGTCTGCAGGAGCGCGGCGATCCGTTCGCTGGCCTTGCCGTCGCCGTACGGGCAGGGGATGGCGGCCAGCCGCCCGGCGAGCCCTTGATCGTTGATCAGCCGCTTGCCGAGTTCCCCGATCATGGGCCCGGGCTGGACCAGGTGGGCGAAGCCCGCGTCGATGGACTCCGGGCGCTCGGTGGAGTTCCTGACCACGATGAGTGGCCGCTTGAGCACGGTGCATTCCTCCTGCACGCCGCCGGAGTCGGAGACCAGGAGGCGCGCGTGCCGGGCCAGGCCGAGGAAGGTCCGGTGGTCGGCCGGGGGGATGGGCCGGAGCCGGTCGAGCGCGGCGGTGAGCCCGTGCCGGCTGGCGGCGGCCCGGGTGCGGGGGTGCAGCGGCAGCAGGACGGGAAGCCCGAGCTTGCTCAGCTCGTCGAGGGTGGCTCGCAGGCGCTCCGGGTCGTCGGTGTTCTCCGGCCGGTGAATCGTGGCCAGCACGTACTCCCCGGGTTCGGCGCCCAGCCCGGTCACGATCTGCCGGGCCGCTGTCTCGTTGGGCAGCATGTCGAGAATGGCCTCGACGATCGTGTTGCCGGTGAGGACGATCCGGTCGGCCGGAACGCCATCGTGGCCCAGGTTGGCCACGGCCCGCTGCGTGGGGGCGCAGTGCAGGTCGGCCAGCACGCCGGTGACGCACCGGTTGATCTCTTCCGGCATCGTGCGGTCATGGGAGCGCAGCCCGGCCTCGACGTGCACGACCGGCACGCCCGCGTAGCTGGCCGCCTGGGCGGCGGCCGAGACGGTGTTCGTGTCGCCCTGGACTAACACCGCGGCCGGGGGCCGCTCGGCGAACATGCGGCCAAGCTGCTCGACCATCCTGCCGATCTGGACGTGGCGCGGTTCGCCGCAGATCCCGGACAGGGTCTCCGGCGGTGGCAGGCGGGCACCGGCCAGGAACACGCCGGAGAGCTCTTCGTCACGGTGCTGGCCGGTATGCAGGAATCTGGCCGCCGGCCCGAGGATGCGTATAACGGGCGCGAGCTTGACTATTTCAGGGCGCGTTCCGACGACAATCGCAATGCACCGAGAATCAGTGTTCTGTAACATTTCCCTCTTCTGCCAGCCGAACTTGATGAGCCGTGTGATAATATGACGTACGACGTCAATAAGCGGCGTGTCCATCACCCCGTCGGCCGATTTTAATCACGGCACCAGGCGGAATAATGAAACTTCGCGGGTCCCGGCTGGAGATGGCACACCGAATTGGCCGTTTTCGATCAGAACGTGTCGCCGCCGTGCTCATGACACCGAGCAGGTGATGACACCCGAGTACGTCCCGGCCACGGCGCTGGCCGGCACGCTCACGGCGAGCGCGGCCTTCCAGGTGGCAGAGTTGTCGCCGTTGGCACCGGTGGCGGCGACGATGCTCTGTGCCGTCCCCGACAGGATCGTCGCCGCGGCGTACCTGACGGTGGCCGTGCCGGTCGTGGTCAGCGACGAGATCAGGTAATCGGCGTCGCCCGCGGGAATGGTCTGCGCGCGGCTTCCGGCGCCGGTGGTGAAGTTGCTAGCGGAGACGACCGCTGTCCAGTTCGCCGAGGCGGCGGCGCGGTTGTCGGTCACCTGATAGCCGCCGAGCTGGCCGGTGAGGGTCGTACCCGGGCCAGTGGAGCCGACGCTGGCGCTGGCCGGAGCGGTGATCGACAGGACGCCGGTGACCACGGGCGTGCTGACAGCACACTGCGGGTTGGTGCTCCCGCTCGGGCAGTTGCTGCCCGGCGTGGTGGAGGTGACCGTATTGGTGAGGATCTTGTCACCGGTCTCCGGGTCATTGACGGTGACCGAGTAGGTGATGGTGGCGCTGGCGCCGATGGCGAGATTGCCGGTCCAGGTGAGGCTGGGGCTGCTGTACGAGACGGTTCCTGCGCTGGCGGACGCATTGCCGTTGTAGCTGGCGTCGTCCAGGACGCCGGTCAGCGAGTCGGTGAGGCTCGCGCCGGTGAGCGGGATCTGGCCGGTGTTGGCCGCGGTGATCGTGTACTTGACGGTGCCGCCGGGAACGGTGGTGGACACGTTGGCCGTCTTGGTGATGGTCAGCCCGGACACCGGGTTCGTCGCCGCTAAGTAGTGCGTGGCGGCCTGGGCGGCGGTGAGCTGATAGTTGTAGACCGAGGCCTCGGCGACAGAGCCGCCGAAGAAGTTGCTGGTCGGATGGGCGGACCAGCCGCCGAGGCTGTCGTAGCCGACGCGCCAGCTGCCGGTGTATGTCTGCGCCGAGGCCGTGATCGAGGTATTAGACGCAACCAGCGCGCCATCGATGTACAGGAACATCCCTGAGGCGCCGATCGTGGCGATTGCCTCATGCCATGCGCCGTTATTGTAGGAGGCGGCCGAGTGGATGGTCTGATTGAACGACACCCCGAAGTAGATCTGCCCCGAGTTGGCCATATAGATGTGCCGGTCGTAGTTCGTGCTTGCACCGGTGACCATGTTGCCGAAGCCGATGAGCATCCCCCCGCTGGTCGTCGTGGTCTTGAACCAGATGTCGAGCGAGAACGTGGATGGGCTGGTGATGACGTTGGCGTTGGACACGTAACCACTCGACCCGTCCAGTGTCACTCCCGGCACCGCACCGCAGTCGGTCGGGCCGGCCACACCGAAGGTAACCTCGCCCTGGTAGACGCCGTTATGGGGCGACGTCGAGGAGTCGTGGGCGACGGTGCCGGAGGTCTCGTTGAGCTGATACCACAGCGCCGGGTTGTCGGCGGCGATGACTGCCGGATAGGCCGTCGCCGAGCAGACCGCCGCGCCCGCCCCGGACGCGGCCGGAACGGCCACCACAACCAGCGGTAGCACGCAGGCCACTAGCACGCGGAGGATCTTGCCCATGAGAAACTCCCCCCGAGTTTAAAGATGGCCGACAACGCCACAGTCGGCGGACAGCGAAAACAGCACGAGAACAGTAACAGCCACTTCTACAGCCGTCAGCCGCACATAAAGGCTGGGAGTCGTTTCTGGAGTGCGCATCGCGTCCCGCTCACGCCAATGTGGGGGCAAGCCAAGCTGAACCCGACATGAACCAAAAGAATGGCGCCTGCCATCCAATCGCCCTTCTCGGCGACGAGCGCACTTGTGGCTTCCGGCGAACGGCCGCGAGCGAGGTGTAATCGGGCGGGCGTGACAAAGATCATGATCTATCGCGCATATCAGCCATGGGGCGGGCGCAGAAGTTCGCGAGAACGGCGGTGATAGCCAGAGCTATGCCCTCATTCTTCGATCCGGGATATTTTCCGCGCCTCATTAAAATAGTCGTCTAGACTTTAATGCTCGGCCGGCAGCCCTATGGCCAACTTCTTTTCATTGAATCGGCCGAGCGTAGCTACGGGACGTGACGGTGTGTGTACTATCCGTATCTGAGTTTGGCGAGAACCTGAACGGGCGCGCAGCGCCCATGGAAAACAGGCCCGGTGCGCCGGGCCGTATCGGGGGGATTCATGAGAAAGTCAGTAGGCCTTGCCCTTAGCGTCACAGCCGTCGTTGGGGCCGTGCTCGCGCCGGTCGCGGCATCCGCTGCCACGGGCAGCCCGTATGCTCAGTTGCACGCGCGCCACGGTCATCGGCGCGTGAGCGCTACCGACCCGTCCGCGAGCCCCACGCCCGCGCCGTCCGCGAGCCCGGCCGTGGCCGCGCCGCCCTCGAGCCCGGCCGCGCAGGCCGGCAGCGACCCGGACACGACGGTGACGTTCGCGGTCACCAGCGGGCTGCTCACGATCACCGCGCCAACCGCCTCGAACCTGGGGTCGGGCGCGCCCGGCGGCACCATCTCCGGGGCGCTGGGCACGGTCACGGTGACCGACAACCGGGCCCTGCTCAGTGCCTCGTGGACGGCGACCGCGTCCTCGACCAACTGGACCACCGGCACCGGGACCCCGGCCGAGACGATCCCGGCCAGCGACGCCAACTATGATCCCGGGCCGGTCACGACCAGCGGGACAATCACCGTCACACCGACCGACATCACGCTGTCCAACTCGCCGCAGACGGTGGTTTCCGGGTCGTCCGGGACCGGGGACAACAGCGCCTCATGGGACCCGACCGTCTCGGTGTTCGTGCCGGCCGCCGCGGTCACCGGCGCCTACACCGCGGTGGTCACCCACTCGGTGACCTAGACCACGCAGCCGAGGCCCTGCCCTGAGTCAGGCGGCCCGGCCCAGAACCAGGAGGAAATCGTGCGCCGTCTGCTCAGTACGCTAATGCTCGCGGCGGCGGCCGGGACCCTGTTCCCGGCTGCCGCCGCCCTGGCCGGGACGGCCCCGGCCGCCCGGCTGGCCACGCAGCGTTTCGGCATCCGGCTGGTCGACGTCCCGGTATCCGAGGCGCGGAACCCGCGGGCCCTGCGCTACATCATCGACTACCTTCCCCCGGGAGCGGTCATCCACCGGCGGATCATGGTCATGAATCAGGAGTCGCGCCGCGCGCACTTCACCGTGTATGCCGACGCGGCCCACATCACCCACGGAGACTTCATCGGCGATGCCGGGGCGACCCGCAGCGAGCTGACCAGCTGGATCACGATCCAGCACCCCGCGCTTACGCTCAACCCGCACACCGGGGTGATGGACATGGTCACGATCAGGGTGCCGCGCTGGCCCACCAGGGGCGAGCACTACGGCGTGATCTGGTTCCAGCAGGTCTCCCGTATGCGCCTGTCCTCGGGCTTCGCCATCAAGGAGGTGGACCGGGTCGGCATCCGGATCTACCTGACCGTCGGCCCCGGTGGCCTGCCGCCCTGCCGGTTCGCCATAACCTCCATAACCGGGCACCGCACCGCCAGGGGCCGTCCTTACATCACCGCCCGGGTGGACGACACCGGCGGCCAGGCCGTGGACCTGAACGGCACCGCCCGCCTGACCGGCGGCCCCGGCAACACCAGCGCCGGCCCGTTCAACGCCCATCAGGTCACGACCCTGGCGCCCGGCCAGTCCTGGACCATGACCTTCGTCCCCGGCAGCAAGATCCCCAACGGCCCCTGGAAAGCCACCATCACCCTGGTCAGCGGGCTCACCACCAGCACCGCCGCCGCAACCATCCAGTTCTCCGGCAGCCCGTCAGACACCGCATGGACCGCCCGCCTGCCCATCATGATCAGCGTGGCAGGCGCCGTCATGGCCCTGCTCATCCTGGCCAGGATCCGTTTCCGCCGGGCCCCGCAGACCCGCCACGCACCCGCCTGAGCCGAGCCGGCGAAGCCATGCGGCGCGGTGCGGGACTCGCTGGAGACCGGTTATCCCGGCGGATCATGTCCGGGACCATGGCCACGATGCTGCTGATCTGGGCAGCCGTGGTCGTGGTCGCGGCACCCCCGGCGAACGCTTCCGCCGGGACGGTGCTGTTCAACCAGCCGTTCCATGACAACACCGTGGACGGCCCGGCGGGCTCGGTGTCGCTGCCCGCGGTGCCGACGGGTACCGGGCTTCCGGGCGGTACCAACGCCGCCTGCCTGACGGCGGCCGGCAACGCCACGGCCAATCCGCTGGCCAGTTGCCCCACGGCGACGGACCCGCAGGGCACGGGCAAGCTCCGGCTCACCCCGGACTCGGGCGGCAAGGTGGGCGCCATCTTCGCCACGGCCAGCGTCCCCACGTCGCAGGGCCTGGACGCAACCTTCAACTCCTACCAGTACGGCACCGCCACGCCGGCCGGAGCGGACGGGATCGGGTTCGTGCTGGCCGCCGTTAATCCCGCCAATCCGGCCACGCCATCGGCTACCGGGCCGACCGGCGGATCGCTCGGCTACTCGGCCCAGGCGGTTAGCTCCCTGAGCGGCCTGACCGACGGCTACATGGCGGTCGGCCTCGACGCGTACGGGAACTTCAGCTACGGAAAGGACTACGAGGGCACGGGCTGCACCGACCCGCCGAACATCGCGCAGAAAATGCCCGGCCAGGTGGTCGTGCGCGGCCCCGGTAATGGCACCGCCGGGTACTGCGCGGTGCAGAGCAGCGCGGCGACGGCAACCTCGCCGGCGCTTGCCTTGACCGCCCCGACCCGGGCCGCATCTGAAGTACCGGTCGAGGTGGCCATCAACCCGACGTCCTCGTCGTTAACGACGCCCTCTGGGCTGGTGGTGCCGGCCGGCGACTACGACGTCAACTTCACCCCCATCGGCGGCACGGCCAAGAACATGCTCGGCGCCCTGCCGGTGGTTCCGGCCGGGCTTTACCCGGCGAGCTGGGTCAACGCCAGCGGGATCCCCAAGCAGCTGGCGTTCGGCTGGGTCGCGTCGACCGGCGCGACCCTCGACTACCACGAAATAGACGACGCGGTCGTGACCAGCCTGAACCCCGTGCCCCAGCTCGCCGTCTCGCAGACGAGCTACGCGGCGGCGACGCTCACGCCAGGCAGCCCGGTCACCTACACGGTCGCGGCCAGCTCCACCGGCGCAGCCGAGCACTTCCCGGTGACGGTGACCGAGACAGTTCCGAGCGGTGTCCTGCCGGTCGGCGCATCAGGCCCGGGCTGGGTGTGCGGTGCGCCGAGCGGGCAGCAGATTTCGTGCACGAATAGCACCAACCCGTTCACCAGCGGCACGATCACGGTGAACGCGGTCGTGACCTCCAGCAGCGTCACCCCGGCCCTGATCCAGACCAGCACCAGCGCGATCGCGTCCTCGGGCGACGCCAGCCCGGCCACGTCGTCGAGCGCCCCGGCCGGCACGCTGCCCACCGCGCCGGGTGTCACCGCCGTCGCACCGAACAACGGCTCCGCCGGGGGCGGCAACGCCGTCACGATCGCCGGCACCAACCTCAGCGGGGCCACAGCCGTCGAGATCGGCACTACCGCCGAGTTCCAGGCCGGCACGCCGGCCATCCTTGCGCTATGTTCGGCCCCGGCGCCGGGCTGCTTCACCATCACCAGCTCTACCAGCATCGCCATTTCTGCCATGCCCGCCCATGCGACCGGGCCGGTACAGGTCAGCGTGGTCAGCCTGGGCGTCTCCGGCAGCGGCAGCTATACCTACAACCCGGGGCCCGCCCTGCTCTTCCCCGCCCCTCCGGGCGGCGAGGTCGGCGTCGCCTACAGCGACCAGCTCACCGTGACCGGCGGGACCAGCCCGTTCACCTGGTCGGTGAGCGTAGGCAGCCTGCCGCCCGGGCTGACTCTCAACCCGTCGACCGGGCTGCTGTCCGGGACGCCGACCAGCGCCGGCAGCTACTCGTTCACGATCAAGGTCACCGACAGCGCCGGGCTGACCGACACCGAACCGGTGAGCCTGACCGTCATCGCCTGACCGTCGCTGAACTTCCCCACCCCGCCGGTCGGCTGGACCCACACCGTTTACAGCTATACGCTGACCGAATCAGGCGGCACCGCGCCGTTCGCCTGGTCGGTGAGCACCGGCAGCCTGCCCCCGGGCATCAGCCTCAGCGCCTACGGGACCCTCACCGGCACGCCCACCGCGACCGGCACCTACTCCTTCACGGTCAAGGTGACCGACGCCAACGGCCAGACCGCCACCCAGGCCACGAGCCTGACCATCAAAACGGGCGTGTCGACAACGTTCGCCGCCCCACCGGCCGGGCAGGTCGGTGTCGCCTACACCGACACGCTCACCGCCGCCGGCGGTACCGCTCCCTACACCTGGTCGGTGAACTCGGGGAGCCTCCCGCCCGGCATCAGCCTCTCGTCTGCGGGCGTGCTGGCCGGCACTCCCACCACCGCCGGCAGCTACCCGTTCGCGGTCAACGTGATCGACCAGAACAAGGGCATCTCGACCGCCTCGATCACCTTGGTGATCGGCGCTGGCCTGCTAGCCATCAGCGTGCCCTCCGCCGCGGCCCTGCCCAGTGCCTCGCCCGGCGGCACCGCGAGCGCCCAGCTCGGCCCCGTCACCGTGACCGACCAACGAGGGATGACCGGCGCCTCATGGACCGCAACGGTCACCGCCACGACCTTCGTCACCGGCGGAGCGAGCCCGGCGCAGACGATCCCGCTGGCCCAGGTCACCTACTGGTCGGGTCCCGCGACGGCGACCACCGGCACCGGGACGTTCACGCCAGGCCAGGCCAGCGCATCGGCCGCGGTGAACCTGACCACGCCCGAGACCGCGTTCAGCTTCACCGGCGGCAGCTCCATCAACTCCGCCTCATGGAACCCGACCCTGTCCGTCTCCGTGCCTGCGGCGGCCGTGGCCGGCACCTACACCGCCACCATCACCCACTCGGTATCCTGACCGGCGCGCTCGCCGGCCGGCTCATGCCCAAATACGCGGGCCGCAGACAAGATGCCAGGCGCGGACTTATGAAAACTCCGCGGACCCGGCCACGGCGGGCATACAGAATCAGCCATTCCCGATCAGGATGTGCCGCCGATGAATTTTAGGCGATCGGATCGGCCCGTCTCGTTGGCCGGCTACTCTCAGTTACTCTAAGCTCTTGCTTTGCTACTGAGAGTCATAGAAGACCAGGGGATAGGGGCATCAACGGTGCACATCGATGCCGACCGGACGCGCAGGCGCGTCACCGGGCCCCGCCGCGTCGCCTCGCGGGGACGGCATGCGGCCCGGGCCGCACCGATCATCATGCGAAGCCGCCTCATCCCTATGGCGGTGCTCGCGGGCATCGCGGTCTTCCTGGTGGTCTTCCAGGACCAGTTCCGTGATTTCGAGGCGGTCGTCGCAGCCCATGTGTGCAGCGTCCTCACGCCGACGCTGGCGGCACCGGGGGCGCCGATCGTCTGGTTCGGGCTCGGAACGCCGGACGGGTTCGGGCTGGAGATCACGCCGGACTGCAGTTCGGCATTGCTGATTGCGCCGCTCTGCGTGCTGGGCATCGGCCTTATGGTCCCGCGCAAGCTTTCGCTGCGCCGGGTCTGCGCCGGCCTGGCCGTCGCGGCCGCGCTCCTGGTGGCCGGGAACATGGCCCGGATCGGGCTGATCGCCGAGATGATCCACCTGTACGGCTTGGGGACCGGCTATCAGCTCGGGCATCTGGTCCTTGGCTCGCTGGTGAGCATCGTGTGCATCGCCGCCAGCATGGTGGCTCTCACGTTGATCGTTACTGGCCGTGCGGGGCGCTGGGCCCGCCGCTCCCTCCCGCACGGACGACGGGGGGTCGCGGCGTGAACGGTTCCCCAGCGCAGGTCGTCATCGCGCTGGCCCAGGCGGTCGCGCTGTTAATGAGCACCGTCTTCATCACGTACACGGTCATCATCGTCTTCCACTTCCTGCGGTACCGGCCGGGAAGACCGGGCGATGGCGCCACGCTCGCCTGGCACTTATTCGTTCCGGCCTTGAACGAGGAAAAGGTGATCGGCCAGACCGTTGACTACCTGCGAGCCGCCTTCCCGGTCGCCAACGTCTGGGTCATCAACGACGACAGCGACGATGAGACGGGGCCGATCGTAGCCACCCGCGCCGAGGCCGATCCCATGGTCCACCTCATCTCGCGTTGCTCGCCCGACGCCCGCACCGGCAAGGGAGATGCGCTCAACGCCGCCTACCAGGCGCTGAACGAGTGGCTTCCGATGTCGGCCGACCGCACCGGCATCATCGTCGGTGTCGTCGACGCCGATGGCCGCCCGGCCGCCAACTGCCTCGATGTCTGCGCGGGCGACAGGCTCTTCGGCGATCCCGGCGTCGGTTCGGTGCAGGTCCTGGTGCGGATGATCAACCGTGACGATCCGCGTCCGTTCCCTCGCCGGGGCGGATTCGCCAACTTCCTCGGGCAGAGCCTGGTTCGTCTCCAGGATGTGGAGTTCGGGGTCCCGATTGCCGCGATCCAGATCGCCCGCCAGCGCACCGGGACCGTCGGGCTGGGCGGTAACGGGCAGTTCAGCCGGCTCTCGGCGCTCGACATGGTGACCGATGAGGCCGGGCGGCCATGGCGGGGCGCCCTGCTGGAGGACTACGAGCTCGGAGTACACATGCTGCTGGCCGGCCAGCGCAACGAGTACACCAGGGAAACGCACGTCGACCAGGAGGGCCTGCCCGACCTGCGCCGGCTGGTCAGGCAGCGCACGCGCTGGGGCCAGGGCAACATGCAGTGCGGCATCTACCTGCGCAGGCTGTGGGCATCACGGCACGTCTCCACGATCGGCGCCTTAGAGGCCACCTACTACCTGCTCCAGCCATGGCTGCAGCTGGCTGGGTCGATTGTGTACCCGTTTCCGCTGGCCGTGTTCCTGGCCAATTACCTGCGGAATCCGTCCCTGATGACGGCCTGGCTGGCCCAGGGCTGGCTGATGCTCTTCGCGCTGTACTTCATTCTCGGGCTGGGCCCGTACCTGACCTGGGGGGCGATGTACCGCCGCTGCGAGCGGCAGGCCGGCGTCTTCGGAGCGATCGGGCTCGGCTTCGGGTACTCGCTGTACGTCCTTATGTTCTATGTCACTTCATGGCGGGCTTTCTGCCGGATCGTCGGGCGTCGCCGCGAATGGTTCAAGACGCGACGTAATGCCGAATTCCTGGCCGATATCGAGAGCCAAAACCCACCGGCAACAGTCGGCGGCATTCAAGTAATCAGAGAAATAATGGGGGGAAATTAATGAAACGAGGTATAACCGGTGTCTCCAAGATCACCGGGGCGCTGGTCCTCGCCGGCGGCGTGATCATGATGGCCGCGCTGCCCGCGGTCGCCGCCCCGCGGACGAACGCGGCCTACGCCGCGTCCGCTAGCGGGCGGATCTACGCGCCGCCGATCGCCCTGGCCACCTACCCGACGGGTATCCATTACGTCACGCTGCCGCACATCAGCATTCCTGGCCTGCTCACCGCCTGGATCGTCACCGACAAGGCCGGCCCGACCTTCGCCTCCTCGAACGTCCTGACCCCCAGGGCGAGGCTGGGGAGGCTGACCACGCTGAGTGCCAAGGCGGCGTATTCCTCGTGCAAGTTCCACACCAGAAGCGGCTACGTGTCGGGCTACACCAAGATCAGCTATGGTGCCGTCCGCACCCTTCGCTTCACGAGGCCGCTGCCCTCGTACCCGGCGCCGAACACCACGATCTCGGTCCCGGGTATCGCGACGATCACGCTGAACCGCCAGACCACCTCGTACAACGGCACGCTGACCGTGACCGCGATCTATGTGAAGTGGCGGCACGTCAGGCAGACGCTGACGATCGCGACGTCGGTCTGCAACCGGGCCAGGCTGGCGCCGGTGCCGATCCTGCCGGGCAAGTCGCTGCCGTTGACCCTCGGCGGGCTCGGCGTGCTGCTGATCGGCGGCATGGGCTACCGGGTGACCAGGCGCAGCAGGTCCGCGGCTACCGCCTGACGCGTGACCGAACTCGGAAAGGGGTGCCGGCCGGCGGGCCGGCACCCCTTTCGGGCCTTGTTCCAATAAGCGGTTGCCTGCCATTCCGATGTTGTCGCCAAACTCAGCCACGGGTAGTGCAAGGAAAGTTACGCCTCGTAGTTGTATTCGAGCCAATTCCAAGGAAGAATTTCCCGGATCTGGCGCACCCAGTTATGAGAAGCTGCATGGCCCTTTTAATAAGGCGCCAGAAATGTCCGGTCAGCGAAGAAGGCGATGGCCCTGCTCGGCGTGAACCGGCATCCGTCTGCTGGTGACAAATGGCTGTTCCCGCCGCTTTCCGCGCAAAGCTTTTTTGGCGGGCCAGAGCCTGCGATGTAGCTGCTAGGGTATGGGCTCCACGGCTGCTCTCCCCGGCACTAGCGGCCGCACGATATCTTCATGGAATCGCACGGCCGTAAGCATAAGGTCCAGTTGCAGAAATGCGGGGTACGGGGAAATTCCGCGCGGTCCCCGGCTTCTGGGGCGGCTGAGCAGAAACGGGAGGAGCGGGAGTTTGTTCGGCGTGGGGATATGGCCGGGGCGGCGTTGTATCCGGCGGCGGGCCGGCAATGGGATATGGCGGCCGGGCAAGGTCTGGCCCGGCAGGCTGCGGCACCAGATGCTGCGGCACGCCGTAGCGCTGGCGCTGGTGGCCGGCGGCGGCTCGGCCGTCCAGGTGCTATCGCCGCCCCCCGCGTCCGCGGCGTCATCGCACGCCACCTTGATCGCGGCCGGTAATGCCCACGCGTGCATGATCCGGGCCGGCCTGGCTTACTGCTGGGGCGCCAACGGCAACGGCCAGCTGGGAAACGGCTCCACCAGCAACAGCAGCGTCCCGGTGCCCGTGTACACCGGGGGGGTGCTGGCGGGCAAGACCCTGACCCAGATCGTCGCCGGTTTCAGCCACACGTGTGCGCTGGACTCCTCGGGTGCCGCCTACTGCTGGGGGCTGGACAGCAGCGGCCAGCTCGGGAACAACAGCGTGACGCAAAGCCTGGTGCCGGTCGCGGTGACCACCTCCGGGGTGCTGTCCGGCAAGACCCTGACCCAGATCACCGCAGGCAACTCCCATACCTGCGCCCTGGACTCCTCGGGCACCGCCTACTGCTGGGGTAGCAACGGCAACGGCCAGCTGGGGAACAACAGCACGACCAAAAGCCTGGTGCCGGTCGCGGTGACCACGTCCGGGGTGCTGTCCGGCAAGACCCTGACCCAGATCACCGGGGGCTACGCCCACACCTGCGCGCTCGACAGTACTGGCGCCGCGTACTGCTGGGGCGCCAACGGCAACGGCCAGCTGGGAAACAGCAGCACCACGCAAAGCCTGGTGCCGGTCGCGGTGACCACGTCCGGGGTGCTGTCCGGCAAGACCCTGACCCAGATCAGCGCAGACGAAAACGGGATGTACACCTGTGCGCTCGACGCGGCCGGCGCCGCGTACTGCTGGGGTGCCGCCTCCTTCGGCCAGCTCGGGAACGGCGGTGTCAGCTCAACCCCCGGTGTGCCAGTGGCCGTGGTTACCTCCGGGGTGCTGTCGGGCAAGACGCTCACCCAGATCGCGACCGGTTCCGGTTCCACGTGCGCGGTGGCCAGCACCGGCGCGGCGTACTGCTGGGGCCAGGGGGTCAACGGCGAACTCGGCAACGGCTCGGCCACCAACAGCAACGTGCCGGTGGCGGTGACGATGTCCGGGGCGCTGGCGGGCAAGACGCTGACGCAGGTCAGCCTGGGCACCAACTTTGCGTGCGCGCTGGACTCCTCGGGTGCCGCCTACTGCTGGGGCCTGAACACGTCGGGGCAGATCGGGAACCCGGCCACGGCCGCGCATTTCCTCGTGCCCACCGCCGTCACATCCCAGGCGGCGGTCTCGGCCGGGTACACGCATGCGTGCACGATCAGCAGCGGCAAGGCCTACTGCTGGGGGGACAACAGCGATGGCGAGCTGGGGAACGGCAGCACGACCAGTTCCAGGGTCCCGGTCGCGGTGGTCACCTCGGGGGTACTGGCCGGGGTGACCCTCACCCAGATCACCGCCGGCTTCTACTTCACATGCGCGCTGAGCACCACGGGCGCCGTGTACTGCTGGGGCTTCAACGCCGATGGTGAGCTGGGGAACAACTCGACCACGAACAGCGGCGTCCCGGTGGCGGTCACCACGTCCGGGGTGCTGTCCGGGGTGACCGTGACCCAGATCACCGCCGACAGCGGCTACAACGCGTGTGCCCTGGGCAGCACCGGCGCCGCATACTGCTGGGGAAAGAACTCCGACGGCCAGCTGGGCAACAACACGGTCACCAGCAGCAGCGTCCCGGTGGCGGTCAGCACATCCGGGGTGCTGGCCGGCAAGACCCTCACGCAGGTCACTGCGGGCAACGATCTCACCTGCGCGCTGGACAGCACGGGCCTCGCGTACTGCTGGGGCGACGACACCCGCGGACAGCTGGGGAACAACTCGACCACCACCAGCCCCGTGCCCGTGGCGGTGACGGCCACGGGAGTCCTGTCGGGCGTGACGCTGACCCAGGTCAGCGCGGGCAACGCCTTCGCGTGCGCGCTGGGCAGCGCCGGTGCCGCCTACTGCTGGGGTTACAACGCCAGCGGGCAGCTGGGCAACAGCTCCACCGTCAGCAGCAGCGTCCCGGTCGCCGTGACGACCACCGGGGTGCTATCGGGGGTGACGCTGACCCAGGTCACCCCCGGTGCCAGCTTCACGTGCGCGCTGGGCAGCACCGGTGCCGCCTACTGCTGGGGCCTGGACAGCAAAGGTCAGCTGGGAAACAATTCCACCACCAGCAGCGCCGCGCCGGTGGCGGTGACCGCATCCGGGCTGACGCTGACCCAGGTCAGCGCGGGCGACACGGCCACGTGCGCGCTGGCCAGCACCGGTGCCGCCTACTGCTGGGGATCGAACTCCAGCGGCCAGCTGGGCAACAACAGCACGGCGCAGAGCCTCGTGCCCGTGTCCGTCGCGCCGCAGGGTCCCACCGGGGCGACCGCGGTCGCGGGTGATGCCACGGCAGCCATCTCGTGGACCGCTCCGGTGTTCCTGAACAAGGGCAGCATCATCGGCTACACAGCCTCCGCCGCTCCCGGCGCGGCGTCGTGCTCCACCACCGGGGCGACCGCGTGCACGATCACCGGCCTGACCGACGGGACCACCTACACGGTCACGGTCACGGTCATCGCCACCACGGGCACGGCGCCCAGTGCCCCGGTGACCGTCGAGCCCACCGGCTTCCTGTCGATCTCCGTGCCGTCATCCGCGGCGCTGCCGGCAGCGGCACCGGGCACCACGGCCAGCGCCGCGCTGGGCACGGTGACGGTGACCGATAACCGGGCGCTGAGCAGCGCCTCGTGGACCGCGACGGTGACCGGAACGGCGTTCATCACCGGAACCGGCACCGCCCAGCAGACGATCCCGCTGACCCAGATCAGCTACTGGTCGGGGCCTGCGACGGCAACCGCCGGCAGCGGCACGTTCACCCCAGGCGAGCCTGCCGCGGCGAACGCGGTGAACCTGACCATGGGCCGGGTGGCTTTCAGCCTGACCGGCGGCAGCGGGGTCAACTCGGCGTCGTGGAACCCCACCCTGTCGGTCCAGGTGCCAGCCGCCGCGATCGCTGGCACCTACACGGCGACGATCACCGAGTCAGTCTCCTGACGTCGGGCTCCCGGCACGACCAAGCTCCACCCGAAACAATAACGCAACGTAACGCAGAGTGCTAGTTTGACTGCGTTCAGCTACATGAGCAGCAACGGGGCGAGGAATGGCGATGCACGTGTCATCCCGGCGAATGGTGTCCTGCGCGCTGGCCGCAACGCTGATGATCTGCGCAGCCGTGGTGGCAGTTGCGGTCCCCGCGGCGCATGCTGCCGCGGGGACGGTGCTGTTCAATCAGCCGTTCCACGACAACACCGTGGACGGCCCCGCGGGCTCGGTGGCGTTACCAGCCACGCCGACCAAAACCAACGTCGCCTGTCTGTCGGCCGCTGGTAACGCCGCGGCCAACCCGCTGCCCAGTTGTACCACTGCCACAGATCCGCAAGGTTCAGGCAAGCTCCGCCTCACCTCGAGCGGGACCGGCCTGGAAGGCGGGATCTTCGCCAGCACCAGCGTCCCCACCTCCCAGGGCCTGGACGTGACCTTCAACTCCTATCAGTACGGGGGCAGTTTCGGGGCGGATGGCATTGCGTTCGTGCTGGCCGCCGTTGATCCAGCCAATCCGGCCACGCCCTCGGTCATCGGGCAGTCCGGCGGGGCGCTCGGGTACTCGGCCCAGAACTCCACTCTGGCGGGCCTGAGCCACGGCTACCTGGGAATCGGCATCGACGCCTACGGCAACTACAGCGACAAGTTCGAGGGAACGGGCTGCACCGACCCGCCCAACATTTCGCAGCGAATGCCGGGACAGGTCGTGGTGCGCGGCCCCGGCAACGGGACTGTCGGGTACTGCGCGCTGCAGAGCAGCGCGGCGACGGCGACTTCGCCGGCGCTGACCCTGCGGGCCACCACCCGGGCTGCGTCACTAGTACCAGTCGAGGTGGTCTACAACCCGAGTTCGTCGTCGGTGACGACACCGTCCGGCCTGGTCGTGCCGGGCGGCGATTATGACGTCACGTTCACCCCAGTGGGCGGCACGGCCAGGAGCCTGGTCGGCGCCCTGCCGGTGGTCCCGGCCGGGCTATACCCGGCGAGCTGGGTCAGCGCGACCGGGTTCCCCAAGCAGCTGGCGTTCGGCTGGGTGGCGTCCACCGGCTCCAACACCGACTATCACGAGATCGACGGCGCGGTGGTGACCACGCTGAACCCGGTCCCCAAGCTGGCCGTCTCCCAGACCAGCTATGCGGCGGCGTCGCTGTCGCCGGGCAGCCCGGTCACCTACACGGTTGCGGCCAGCTCCTCGGGGGCACCGGAGAATCTGCCGGTGACGGTGACCGAGACCCTGCCGACCGGAGTGCTGCCGGTGGGCGCGTCCGGCCCGGGATGGGTGTGCGGGGCGCCATCCGGGCAGCAGGTCTCGTGCACGAACAGCACCAGCCCGTTCACCAGCGGCACGATCACGGTGAACGGGGTCGTGACCTCCAGCAGCGTCACCCCGGCGCTGGTCCAGTCCAGCACGACCGCGGTAGCGTCCTCGGGCGACGCTAACCCGGCGACATCGTCGAGCGCGCCGCCGGGCACGGTGCCGGCCGCGCCCGCCGTCACCGGTATCAGCCCAGCTAATGGCTCCGCTGGGGGCGGCAACGACGTCACGGTCAGCGGAAGCAACCTCAGCGGGGCGACGGCCATCGAGATCGGGATGAGCGCGGAGTTCGCGGCCGGCACGCCGACCACCCTGAACCTCTGCTCCGCGGCGGCGCCCGGCTGCTTCACCATCACCAGCGACACCAGCCTGGACATCTCGAGTATGCCGGGCCACGCGGCCGGAGCTGTCACGGTCAAGGTCATCAACCTCGGCGCGTCCGGGGCCGGTGCCTATACCTACAACACGGGTCCAGCGCTGCTGTTCCCCGCGCCGCCAGGGGGCGAAGTCGGCGTGGCCTACAGTGACCAGCTGACCGTGACCGGCGGCACGAGCCCGTTCACCTGGTCGGTGAGCGCGGGAACGCTGCCGCCCGGGGTCACTCTCAACGCCTCCACCGGGCTGCTTTCCGGGACGCCGACCGCCTCGGGTACCTACTCCTTCACCGTCAAGGTGACCGATCACGCCGGCCTGAGTAGCACCGAGCCGGTGAGCCTGCCTGTTATCCCCGGCCCATCGCTGAGCTTCCCGGCTCCGCCGGCCGGCTGGACGCATACCGTCTACAGCGACACCCTGACCGAGTCCGGGGGCACCAGCCCGTTCACCTGGTCGGTGAGCAGCGGCAGCCTGCCCGCGGGCATCAGCCTCAGCGCCGACGGGAACCTGACCGGCACGCCCACCGCGACCGGCACCTTCAGCTTCACGGTCAAGGTGACCGACGCCAACGGGCAGAGCGCCACCCAGGCCACGAGCATTACCGTGTCGGCCGGGGTGTCGACGACGTTCTCCGCTCCTCCGCCAGCGGTCGTCGGCACCGCCTACACCGACACCCTTACCGCCACCGGCGGCACCACTCCCTACACCTGGTCGGTGAACGCGGGAAGCCTCCCGCCCGGCCTGACCCTCACGTCCGCGGGTGTGCTGGCCGGCACCCCGACCACTGCGGGCAGCTATCCCTTCTCGGTCAACGTGATCGACAAGAACAACGGCATCGCCACCACCTCGATCACCCTCGTGGTCGGCAGCGGCCTCACCCTGACCTTTCCCGCGCCGCCAGCCGGGCAGGTCGGCGTCCCCTATACCGACACGCTGACCGCCGCCGGCGGCACCACTCCGTATACCTGGTCGGTCAGCGCCGGAAGCCTGCCCCCCGGCATCATCCTGACCGCGTCCACCGGGGTACTGGCTGGCACCCCCACCACGGCAGGTACCTTCAGCTTCACCGTCAAGGTCACCGACGCGAGCGGCAAGACCGCCACCCAGGCGACCTCGATCACGATCGCCAGCGGGCTGCTGGCGATCACCGCACCCGCCAGCACGGCCCTGCCCAGCGCCTCACCCGGCGGTGCCACAAGCGTGCGGCTCGGCACGGTGACCGTGACCGACAACCGGGGGATAGCCAGCGCGTCGTGGACGGCAACGGTCACCGCGACGACGTTCGTGACCGGCGGAGGCACCGTGGCGGAGACGATCCCGCTGACCCAGGTCACTTACTGGGCGGGTCCCGCGACCGCGACCACGGGCACCGGCACGTTCACGCCCGGCCAGGCCAGCGCAACCGCCGCCGTGAGCCTGACCGCGCCGCAGACCGCTTTCAGCCTCAGCAGCGGCAGTTCCGTCAACTCCGCCTCATGGAACCCGACCTTGTCAGTCTCGGTGCCCGCAGGAGCGATCGCAGGCACCTACACCGCCACCATCACCCACTCGGTAGCCTGACCGAGCCGCGCGGCTCGGTCAGGAGGCTCGGCGGCGGTCCGGGCCAGTCGATCCTGGCCCATGCGATCCATCCGGTCAGTGCATCGCCGTCGGTGCCGCAGGCGGCGGCGAGGCCGCGGACTATGGCGAGGCCGTGCGGGCGCCCGTCCGCGCCGCAATGCTCATTCCACGGGCCGCCCTCGTCGCGGACCTCGACCCGCACGTAGTCGCCGTCGCACACCTGCGCGCGGACCGTGAACGTGCCGCCCGGCCCGCGGCTGCGCGAATGCAGCACGCTATTGCCCGCTAACTCCGACAGGCACAGCACGGCGTCGTCGGCCACCGGGCAGCCTTCCAGCGCGACAGCGAGGAACCTCCGGGCCTGGCCGACCTGCTCCGGGCGTGCCGGGAACTCGCGAATCCAGGTCCGCGCCGAGCCAGTGGCTTGCGGGCCGCGGTGACTGGCCGTGTCGGTCATGAACCCTCCGCCTTTCGCCCGGTTGCGCCCGCCCGCCGCGCCAGACCATGACATTCTGGGTTTGGTACCTGACATGCATGATAAATTGCATGATGCATCAATACAAGCGCGATGCGATTTCATTTTGAACGGGGCGCGAAGCTGAACTCTGGAGGCGCTGCGATGGCCCCCCGGCCCAGCCCAACCGCACGCCGCCGCCGGCTCGCGGCAGCGTTACGGCAACTGCGCGAAGAGCACAACCTGAGCTGCGCCGACGCTGGCAAGGCCGTCGGATGGTCAGAATCGAAGATCAGCCGGATCGAAACCGGCCGGGTCGGCATCCAGCAGCCCGACCTAGAACGGCTCCTCGACCTTTACCAGGTCACCGGCGATACTCGCGCCGGGCTGCTGACCCTGGCTCGTCAGGCCACCTACCGGGGGTGGTGGCGTTCTTACAGCGACGCCCTCCCGACGTGGTTTGAGAACTTCGTCGGCCTGGAGGACGGCGCGAAGTCGCTGTCCACCTACCAGAACCAGCTCGTCCTCGGCCTCATGCAAACTCAGGAGTACGCCGCCGCGGTCATCCGCGCCGCGCAGCCCACAGCCACAGCCGACGAAATTGAACGCCAGGTCGCGGCCAGGACAACCCGCCAAGCCTTGCTGACCACGCCTAGCCCGCTGCAAGTCTGGGCCATCTTCGACGAAGCAGTGCTGCGCCGCCAGGTCGGAGGCCCGGCCGCCATGCACGCCCAGCTGAACCGCATCCAGGAGGTAGCAGCGTTCCCAAATGTCACCGTCCAGGTGCTGCCCTTTGACGCTGGCGCGCACGCGTCGATGGGTACCTCGTTCGAGCTCCTGCACTTCCCCGAACCGGGCGACACGCCCATCGTCTACATCGAGGACCAGACAACCAGTCAGCATCTGGAGACGCCTATCGACGTCGAGCGGTATACGCTCGTATTCGATCACCTGCGGGCCTCGGCGCTGTCCCCGCAACGTTCGGCCGAGTTCATCGACCAGGTGGCCAGGACCATGACGTGATCAGACGCGAGAGGAGGGCGCGGGATGCGTGCATCCGACCTGTCCCGCGCCACATGGCGCAAGAGCAGCTACAGCAACGGAATGGGCGGGAGCTGCGTCGAGATCGCGATCCTCACCCACGCCGCAGGAGTGCGCATCGCCGTCCGCGACTCAAAAGACCCGCACGGCCCAGCGCTCACCTTCACCGCCCGCCAGTGGCGCGCCTTCACAGCCGCCGTCAAGTCCCACGAACTCGACCTCACCTAAGCCACCCGAAGTCGGCCCGTCCCGCCCCAAGGGCGCAGCTGAGCGCATCTGGCGCCGCGAGTTGCGCATAGCTACCTGGTCACTCAGGACCAGGTCGAGTCCAGCACCTGGCCGCTGCGCACCCTGGCTGTACTCGCCGGCGGCGTTTCGGCCATGATGGAAAACTATGCTTTCGACCCTGGCACCTCTGCCCGACATCGGTCATTGGGCGCGCGGCAGCGGGCTGGAGATCGTTCTGCTCCTCACCGGTGCCATACTGCTCACACGTTTCGCGACCTGGCTGGGCGGGAGAATCACCGCCCGGATCGACGCCACAGCCCGGGGAGACCGACGCGCTTGTCCGCTCGGAGGCGTCGAAACACCGGCACGCGGTGGCGTCGGTCATCACCTGGGTCGCCCTGGTGGTCATCTACTGTGTGACCGGCGTGGCCATCCTGGCGCGTCTGGGTATCCCCCTGACGAGTCTGGTAGCCCCAGCCGCCGTGGCGGCCGTGGCGCTGGGGTTCGGTGCCCAGCGCATCGTCCAGGACGTCCTGGCCGGCTTCTTCATCATCACCGAGCGCCAGTACGGTTTCGGGGACCTCATCCGGCTTTCGGTGCCGAGCTTGCCCGACCCGGCGATCGGGACTGTCGAGGACGTCACCCTGCGGCCGACGCGACGGAATAGCCGTTCGTGCGCGCCGAACGTCGTCATCGAGTGGACCGCCCCTTGGCGCGCAGATCGGTGGCTATTTTGCCCTTCATGGATGTCGAGGCAAGATGTGATGCTCGATCGTGAAGGCTTCCTCGCCGCTTTCTGGTTGCCCAGCTAGCGTGCCGTACGCATGACACCCACTCGGTCCTGGACGTGACCGCGACGTTGCACTCAGCGAGAGCCTCGATGCCCCAGATGCGCCGCCGCGCACCACATTGTTTGGCGACCCGAGCGACACCCTGATCCTCGTCATCTCCGGCTGCGTCAAGGCCGTGGTCCGATCCGCGGACGGCGCCGAGCTGACGCTCACGGTCATCCAGCCGGGCGGCATGTTCGGGGAGATCAGCATTGCCGACGGCGGCCCGAGGTCGGCGGACGCCGAGGCCCTGGAGGAGTGCCGTCTGCTTTTCGTACTGATTGAGCTGATCCAGGACCTCTGCTCGCGTATACCGTCCGTGACGCAGGCGGTGATGAGCTCGATCGCGGCCACGCTCCGGCGGCTGACCGAGGCAGCGTCCGACCTCGTTTTCCTCGACCTCCCGCGCCGCGTCGCGAAGGTGCTGGCTGAGCCAGCCGAGGGGGGACGACGGCGTTATCCGGCTCAGGATGAACCAGGAGGAGCTCGCGCATCAGGTGGGCGGCAGCCGGCAGAGCGTCAACGCGGCGCTGTGCGGTTTCGAGCGGCGGGGCTGGATCGAGGTCCAGGACCGGGCCGTGACGGTCAAGCAGGCGGCGGCGCTCGGCCGGGGCGCCGACCCTCCGGGGTCGGCGCCCTCGCGCGCCGGGGTGACGAGCGCTTCATGGTCGTTCTGCGTTCACCCTCACGATCCGTCACCGTCCGATTACAATCTAATCCCACGGCTCTTCGGCCTGGCCTCGGAGCCACGCACGCCCTCGCTGATAGGAAGGTCATGTCTCTGCCTACGGTTGCGCTGGGGGAAGGGATCCAGACCACGCGCCTGGGGTTCGGGTGTGCCAGCCTCTTCCGTATTTCTGACCGTGCGCAGCGGCTGAGGCTTCTCGGTGCCGCCTACGATGAGGGCATACGCCACTTTGACGTGGCACCGATGTATGGTCTCGGGCGGGCAGAACCTGAACTCGGCAGTTTCGCGCGGGCCCACCGTAGCCAGCTCATTATCGCCACTAAGTTCGGCATAAAGCCGACTCTCGTCGGGCGTAGCATCGGATATGCGCAGGGGCCAATTCGGCGGATTTTTGCGGCCAAGCCTGCCGTTCGCGACCATGCTAGGGCACCGACAGGCCCGACACGCCTTGTCTATGAGCCGAGTCGCCTTCTCTACGATCTGGGGGGTTACAACGCCACCGGGGCCAAGCGCAGCCTAGAACGCAGTCTCCGGGCGCTCAACACGGATTACGTCGATCTGCTCCTGCTGCACGAGCCGGTTCCCGGGACCGTCCGCTCAGACGAAGTGTCATCGTGCCTCGAGGATGCTCGCGCCGCCGGCTTGATTCGCTCGTGGGGAATCGCTGGCGAGCCAGGGCCGACCGGCGAAGTCGCTAGGTCCTTCCCTGGACGCATTCCAATCCGGCAGCTCAGGGACGACATTTTCCTCCGGTCGCTGCGGAGCTCACCAGATGGAGCGGCGTTTATCACGTATGGAGTGATCACTCGGGCGCTTGCCCGCTTATCACAACTCATGAGCGCCGACGATGCTCTGTCCGGCAAGTGGCAGAGCATGATCGGCGCGAATTTTCGCCGCGCAGAATCGACGATCGCATCCCTCCTGCTGCGAGCCGCCTTTCGCGCCAACAGCTCGGGTGTTGTGCTGTTCAGTAGTGGCAAGCCAGCTCGTATACGGAGCGCAGTTGCTGACCTTCAAAGTTTCCATTTGTCCGAAGACCCGGACCTTGACGCGTTCCTGCGGCTAATTGACATCGAGCAGCGCAAGGCCCAGAACTCGGAGAGGATTGACAGTTGATCATATCCACCGACGAACTCGCGGACAGTGTGTCGCTGTCGGCTCAGCTGGCTGTTGTCGGTGCTGGCCCAGCAGGCATCGTGATTGCTCTCGAAGCAGCTAAGGATGGCTTTGAAGTTCTCCTGCTAGAGAGCGGCTACGACAGGTTCGATGCCGCCGTTCAAGAACTGTCCGAAGCGGCAATCTGGGATCCAGACGTGCACGAGCCCATGTCTAAGACAGTACGCCGCCAGCTCGGTGGGACGTCTACCATCTGGGGAGGCAGGTGCGTCCCGTACGACCCAGTTGACTTCGACCGCCGCGACGGCATCACCGATACGCCTTGGCCTGTCGCTTATGAAGAACTGTCGTCCTACTTCCAGCGAGCCTGTGACTGGCTCAAGTGCGGCAGGGCTCTGTTCGATGTCACGCGCATACCACATCTTCCCGCTTCGCTCGTGCCCGGCCTGCCCAACGGTGATGTGAGCACCGCGAGCCTCGAACGATGGTCGCTGTCGACAGACTTCGCGCGGGAGTATGCGGATGAGCTCAAGCGGTCGACGCGCGTCCGAGTGATGACAGGCCTTACCTGCACCGAGGTTTCCTCTCAGCAGGGCCAGGGCTGTGCCGACCATCTGGCCTGTCGCGCCCTTGATGGCAAGCACGTCACCGTACGAGCCCGTTGCTATGTCCTCGCATGCGGGGGCCTGGAGACGACTCGCCTGATGCTCTCCTCGCGGGGGCCAGATGGCGTTGCACTGGGCGACCACTCTGGCCACCTGGGGTCGTGGTACATGGGCCATGTCGACGGCGTGATAGCCAATGTGCGATTCCGCACCCCGCCTCGTGCCACGGTATTTGGCTATGAGCGGGACATCGACGGCACGTACGTGCGGCGCAGGTTCTCGGTGAGCCGGGAAGCTCAGATGAAGCACGAGGCACCCAATGTGGTCGCCTTCCTCGCCAACCCCGCCCTAGCCGATCACCGGCACGGGAATGGGATACTGTCTCTCGCTTACCTGGCACTACGCTCGCCATTTGGTCACCTGGTGGCACCGCCTGAGCAGCGGCTGTCCCTGAGCGGGGATAAATCCGTCGGCTCGCCCAATGGCCGCGGTACCAAGTCGCCGGTCCGTCCACATCTGGTAAATGTCGCGAGAGGCTCGGTGCCTGTGGCTCGCTTTGCCGTGGGGCTCGGTGCGAGGCGAGTCCTCGCCCGCGGGCACGCAACGCCGGGCTTCTTTACGGCCTATAGCAGGGACAACCTGTATCCGCTTCAATATCACGGCGAACAAGTCCCGAACCGCAAGAGCCGCGTCAGCGTGACCGATGATCTCGATGCCCTCGGCATGCCAAAGCTAAGCATCGACCTGCGATTCTTGCAGCAAGACGTGGATGGCATCCTGCAGTGTCATCAGATCTGGGACGAATACCTCAGGAAGAATAACTGCGGGCACCTGGAATATATCTCCGATGATCCTGACCCTGCCGTATGGGAACAATTGTGCGGAGTAGGGTCACACCAGCTGGGTACTACGCGCATGGCCGCTAGGCCAGAGGACGGAGTGGTCGACCAGAATCTCGCAGTTCATGGCGTAAGTAATCTCTATGTAGCCAGCAGCTCCGTATTCTTGACGTCGAGCCAAGCCAATCCGACGTTCATGATAATAGCTTTTGCGTTGAGGCTGGCTGACCGGCTTAAGTCACGCTTGCGCAATCCTACCGCTCTTAATGCCCCAATGGGTACGCAAGAAGGCTTGAAAGGAATGATGTAATGAGCCTCACTACGAGCAAGGACCGCCTGTGGCAAACCTGATGTGTTCTGGTGTGGCCATTGCAGCCCGGTCGAAGCTGCGCCAGCATCCTCGCATGCAGCGCACGGTAGTACGCCTCCTGTCGCTTGGCCGTTCGGCAGAGGTTTACGAGCATGGATTTAAATCTGCGATGCTCTCATGCATCCGTCCTGGCGACTGCATCTGGGACGTGGGCGCTAATGTCGGGTTCTACAGCGAATTGTTCGCCCTCGCCGTCGGGCCTTCGGGGAAGGTCGTATCCTTCGAGCCTTCGCCCGCTTGCGTTGCGGCGCTGGAGGGGAGGCTTCGCGATCGCTCCGCCGGGGCATCGTGGGCGGTCGTACCCATGGCTCTTTCCAACGCGGATGGCGACGCGTGGTTGTCACTGGGGGACGGCGACACCGCGCCGAGCAACCACCTCGCGAACGGCGATGACATGTCGGCCGTTCCAGTGAAGACGGCTCGCGGCGACTCTCTCCTCGCGCAAGGCTACGGACCGCCAGCGGTCATCAAGATCGACGTCGAGGGATTCGAGGGTGAGGTGCTGGACGGAATGAGCTCCGTGCTCGCTGATCCCTCGCTCCGTGCTGTCTGCGTTGAGGTGCACTTCAGCCAGCTAGATGGGCGAGGGAAGCCGAATGAGCCCACCCGGATAGCCGAATTGCTTCAGGCTCGAGAGTTCTCTCTTAAGTGGGTGGACAGATCCCATTTCATCGCCCGGCGCTGACCGCCGATGGCCAGCGCTCCTCGCCGCATTGCTCGCCTCAGGGGCGGCAGCGTGCACTGGCCGACGTTCACCGGACTGTTCATGCTTCGCGCCGCAGTCGTCATGCTTTACCTGCCCTTGCTAGTCTGGACGAGTCAGCACGCGCCATCGTCTGGGGTTGGGTGCGCAGGCTATCTTATGCGTCGTTGGCGGTCGACAAAGGGATGGCCTCGGCTTGGACCTTTGGCGCCTTGGGTCTTGGACCCTGCTCTGGTACGGAATTATCTTCGGTATCGCCACTATCCCGCTGAGGCATTCACAAAATTACGTGACGGCGCAGATTTCCCCGACTGGCATCCCGAAGGTGCCGTGGTTAGTCGCGATTGCGATATCCGCGGTGGCGGCTCGTTATCTTGCCGGGCCAAGTGGCCCACAGCGACCGCCAGATTGGCGGCAAGTCCGATTACGCATAGCACCCGCGGCACTGTAGCGCTGTGCACCTCGAGTGCGGATCGTCGAGACAGCTCCGGGCGTCGGCGCTCGCACCAGAGGACTCCGCAGAGTTCATCAGGTTGGCCAGCCTGGGCGAGGGACTGGGCGAGGCTGCTCACCACCTGCAGCCGCGCCGCAGGCAGCCCGAACAGCCTGTCGAACCCGGGCTAGGCTCTGGCGGATGTCAGTGACCAGCGGCGGCGACGCACTGGAAGGATGCCCGGTCGCCGATGACGCCGTGCTGCGTCTTTTGGAGTTAGCGGGCAACAGCATGGTGCATTCGCGCAGGCACAGGCCGGGCGGCACGTTCACTGTCCGCGCGGAGGTGTGCGGTCACTACGTGCGGGTGGAGGTCCGTGACGAGGGCGGCCCGTGGAATAAGCATCGCAGCGCGGACGGGTACCAGCACGGCCTCGCCATCGTCCGCCACATCGCCGCCGATTCAGGCACAGCCGCTATCAAGGCCACGATCTCGACGGATCTAAGTCGCGCTAGCGCAAGAACCCTGGCAACAACGCGGAGATCCGCTCGCTGGTCTTTGCGTCCCGTATGGGCACGGGGAGACCGCCAGCGGTCCGCTGAGACTCAGTTGACGACCGAGGTCGCCTGATTGAGGCTTAGCCAGGCAAAGGCGAAGCGGAATCGATGAGTTGCATATCAGCGTCGACCATCTCGTTCACCAGTTCTTCGAAGTTCTTCGAAGGATGCCAGCCTAGCTTCTTTCGGATTTTGCTCGAATCACCTCGCTGGTCTGGCGGGTCTACCGAACGTTGAAGTCTTGGGTCGATGTCGACAAGGGCGCTCCAATCGGTTACGCCAATACGTCGAAACGCTGCCGTTACGAAGTCGGCGACTGTGTGGCTCTCCCCACTGGCTACGATGAAGTCGTCGGCCGCCGGGTGCCGCGCGATGAGTTGGAGTGCGTGCGCGTAATCACCGGCGAAACCCCAGTCGCGACGCGCTTCAAGATTACCGAGGCGTAGCTGAACCGATTCGCCTCGCGCGATCCGGGCGACCGTGCGGGTGATCTTGCGTGTCACGAAAGTCTCCGGGCGCCTGGGTGACTCATGGCTATACAGGATGGCCGTAGAGATTGATACACCGGCACCTCGATATACACGCGCGAGATCGTGAGCGAATGCCTTCGCAGCACCATAAGGGGTGACCGGCATAATCGGGCTATCCTCGGTCTGGGCGCCAAAGGCTTCGCCAAATATCTCGGCACTGGATGCCTGTACGATCCTGCTTTGCTTGCCGCGCCTCTCTGAGGATGCGCTGACTGCAGTGATAATTCGCAGAAGCCCGACTCCGGTCACATCTGCGGTGAGGATGGGCTCCTGCCACGACAGCGCTACCGATGAGATACCGCCCAGGTTGTAAACCTCGTCCGGTTGGACGTAGTCGACCGCAGCCTGAACATCCGCCGATCGGGTGAGATCTCCGCCGATGACGATCACTCCATCAGCGACTGGCACTCCATCTCTCCCATGCACGAGGCCGAACACCTGGTATCCATCGGCAAGGAGTAGCCTGGACAGATACCAACCATCCTGGCCGTTGACGCCGGTAATGAGCGCTCTTGGCGGCGCGGTCATCACCTGTTAATTCCCAACCCGTAGCTCTCGACCTGTCTTGCTTGCATTTTCTCCAAATCTGACTCGACCATCATCCTTACGAGTTCGGGAAAGCTCACCCTCGGCGTCCAGCCGAGCTTTTGGCGTGCCTTGGACGCGTCTCCGACAAGCGCATCAACCTCCGCAGGGCGCAGGAGTGTCGGGTCATGCTCTACGTAGTCCCGCCAGTTCTCGATGCCAACGACATCGAAGGCAGCCTCAAGCAGGTCGCGAACGGAATGGGTTTCTCCGGTGGCAACGACATAGTCGTCTCCTTCAGGTTGCTGCAGCATACGCCACATCGCATCGACATAGTCACCGGCATAGCCCCAGTCACGCCGCGCCTCGAGATTGCCCATTACAAGTTTGTCCGACAGGCCGAGTTTGATGGCGGCGACTCCGCGGGACACCTTTCTGGTAACGAATTCGATGCCTCGCCTTGGGGATTCATGATTGAAGAGCATCCCGCTAGAGGCGTGCATGCCGTAGGACTCGCGGTAGTTGATTGTCATGTAATGGCCAAAAACTTTGGCCACTCCGTATGGTGAGCGCGGCCACAACAACGTTGATTCGCTCTGGGGCACCTGCTGCGCCTTGCCGAACATCTCTGAGCTTGACGCCTGGTAAAAGCGCACCTCGTCGAGGTCTGGACCGGCGTAGATCCGGACAGCCTCGAGCATGTTCAGCACACCTTTGCCGGTCACGTCGCTGGTCAACGCTGCCTGCTTCCAGGAATATGCGACGAAACTGATGGCACCGAGGTTATACACTTCGTCCGGCTGCGAAATTTGCAGGGCCCATAGCACGCTTGGCAGATCGGTCAGATCGCCTGCGAGCACTCTGACGTCTGGAACTGTCTCTGCCACGAGTCGGGCCTTCGGATTGTTCTGGCCACGGATCAATCCATAAACATCGTATCCCTTCTGTAGTAATAGTTCGGACAAGTAAAGGCCATCCTGGCCGGTGATGCCGGTAATGAGCGCGCACGGCACGCGATTGCCTCCTAAGTTGGAATCCGGATTCAGGATCCAGCTCTGGACCGGTTACATTGCCGAACGAACCACGGAATCAGCAGGTGGTCGGCGCGCCTGCTATCAAGAAGGTAGTATCGCGATCTCACAAATGGCTTAAGTATTTCTCTCTCGTCTGTTGTATTCATATCGAGGGAAAGGATCATAGCAGCCTCCGGGCAACCAATTCCGCGTAGCGCTCAGGAGCGAACGATTCGCGCGCCCAACCTGCCGCGCGTGTCCCCATCCAGGCCAGCCGAGTGGGGTTTCCAAGCAATTCGTCTAGAGTCCTGGCAAGCGCCTGTGCGGTCTCATCAGTTGGGGCAACGCCCGTGACTCCCTCTACATATGCATCCGAAGACCCGCCGTGAGCGGGCGCTACGACGGCAGTACCTGCTACCTGTGCTTCTAGCAGCACCAGGCCGAAGCCCTCGCCACACCCATGACGACCTTGGCTGGTTCGGGTCGCCAAGACGAAGACATCAGCGCCCGCGAGCTGCTGAGCCAATTCACTATCTGTGAGCCCTGCGCGTAGAGTGGACCAACTGCAGGCATCAAGAACGCGCAGTAGATCAGGAGGTGGATCACCGCTTCCACAGATCGTGAGATGTATGTCGTCACGACCCAGGGCGGCCACAGCCTCGATTAGCTGAGGCAGCCCCTTCTCCCGCCAGGCTGCGAGGCGAAATGCGGTGACAAGCTGAAATCCTGGGCATGGATCAACAGAAGAGGCCGCGGCCACGAGCGTGTCAAACCACTCCTGGGACAGAGTCGGCCGCAAGATCGTTGCGTGGCAGCCGACCCCGACGGCGCCAGCCGTGAAGCCACTGATTGCGACCACCCGCACCTCCCGGCGTCGCATCACCTTGCGCTCAAGCAGTCTTCGAGGCCGGAGACTCGAAATCCATGCTTCATGGCCATAACACAAGACCGAGATGCCGCAGACGTTGTCTTGACGCGCAAGGAGCGATGCCACAGGCAACAGAGATCGGTGGCCGACAACGAGACGGATAGGGCCCGAACTCTCGCGCAGCAGCATCTTGCCGTCAGTCAGCATCGCTGCATGGGCGCGGATCCCCGACCGATTTAGGTCGATACGCTGACAGTTGCTTCCTTGCGCGCCGAGGGCCCACTCCAGTGTTTCCACGTAGCGTTCAATACCTCCGCCAATCCCACGGGACGGGCATAGCAATAGCACGCGGCTACCATTGCATAGTTCATCTTGGGGTAGTATTCCCACTTTGGCATGACGCTGCACGCGCACCCCCCTCCATCTGTAGCGGTTATGCCCTTTACGGCCTCTTGATGGCAACAAAGGTTAGTTTTCGGCATCGATTGGCAAGAAGTTCTTCTGTCTCGGCAGTCAGATTCAGCGTGCATAGCGCGCTTTGAGCGGCTTCGACGTTACTGCTCGCGCCGCGCTCATAAGGCCATGCTTAACGGCGAGTCGTAGCACTAGTGGGTCCGACTCCATAACGTAGTGTGATCCGTCAATCAGCTTACGTAGAGAACATACGCGATCGCGACGAGTAACATGGCTCCTTTGTGAAGATCTGCCAGGAGGCACGCCTTGGTTCAGCCGAAGGGCCGGGGTTCTCGCGTCCTGAGCCCGTGCACTAGATGAGTGATTCCTGGAGCTCCCTGGGTTTCTGGGCACGAAAAAGCAAGGGTCTCCATGATCAGGTTGTGGACAAGAACATCGAGACCCTCGCCACTGCACTGTACGTCAAGATCGATGACCTGCTCCTGGCCGAGCCGGGCCTGGCCCCGTGGCGGCCGGAGGGCAGCATGATGCCTACGGTCAGTGACGCCGAGGTGCTTGCCATGGCGGTCATGTCCGCCCTGCTCGGCTTCCGGTCGGAGCGCCGCTGGCTGCGGTACGCGGACGCGCACCTGACGGGCCTGTTTCCCCGGCAGATCGGCCAGTCCGGGTATAACAAGCGGCTGCGGAAGATGATTTTCCTGCTCATGACGGTCATCCGCCGGCTCGGGACAGACACGAGCCTGTGGAGCGACGATGTGTGGATCGTGGACTCCACCCCGGTTCAGTGCGGCTGCTCCCGCGAGACCGTGAAGCGGAGCGACGTCGCGGGCTGGGCCCAGTACGGCTACTGCGCCAGTCACTCCCGGTATTTCTGGGGGCTGCGGCTCCACCTGGTCTGCACCCTGCACGGGCTGCCCGTCATGTTCGCCATCGCCGGGGCGAAAGCCGACGAGCGCGAGACCCTCCTCGGCATGCTCGAGATCGATGCCGCGCTCGTGAACGCCAGGCCCGGGCAGACCCTGATCGGGGACAAGAACTACTTCGGCCGGAACTTCGAACAGGCACTCGCGGACAGTGACCTGGCCCTGCTGCGGCCGGTCCGCAAAGACATCCCAGCCAATCTTGACCGTGCGGGCGCCGCGAGGGCGCGAAAACTGGGTCCGGTGCGGGTGGCTGCGTGGCGAGGGTTCGCTGCCGCCCTGTGGTCCCGTTGGGCGATCACGTTGAACCCGGGCGCGCGGCCCGGGCCGGGCGGGAGGATTGGCACGGGCTGTCCGCAACCGAATCCGGGCGCTTCTTGGCACTTGATGCCGTATCCCAGCCTGGCGCGGGGCCTCG
>Ga0335073_10001473_pt1 | contig 31442 bp, 25 predicted proteins | sample Lox_Sample_22_FD_207093 | JGI IMG/M metagenome (GOLD analysis project Ga0335073, IMG submission 207093) | Soil microbial communities from Loxahatchee National Wildlife Refuge, Florida, United States - Lox_Sample_2.2 | ecosystem: Environmental > Terrestrial > Soil > Wetlands | place: USA... | reverse complement strand
CCCCCGCCATGGTCATCGACCCCTTGGTGCCCAGGTAAACCTGCCCCGGATCGCCGCGCGAGGCGTTGGCTTCGCGAATCGCGCAGTTCATGGTGAAGGTGGGGAAGACCCAGGAAGCGTCCTGCAGATCGGGGGTTTCGCCGTCGTCCTCGAGCGCATACCGCCCGCCCGTCGACGTCACCAGCGACGGCCCTTTTACGTTCATGATCCACAGCACCTGGTCGATAATGTGCGCGCCCAGGTTAGTCATCTGGCCGCCGGAGTAATCCCAGAACCAGCGGAAATGATAAATGCCGCGATGCGCCGTGTATGGCTTCTTGGGCGCCGGCCCCAGCCACATATCGTAGTCGAGCCCGCTCGGCGGGTCGGAAACGGGAGCTTTGCCGAACCCTGGGTATACATTGCGGAACGACGCCATGCGCACCGAATGGATTTTGCCTAGCGTGCCCGCTTCCACCACTTTCTTGGCCGCCGCCACGCCTTTTCCGTGCCGCCGCTGCGTCCCCACGGTCACGATCCGGTCGTATTTGCGTGCCGCCTGGATCATCCACCTGCCTTCGTCGAGGAACAGGGTCATGGGTTTTTCCACGTACACGTCTTTTCCCGCCGCGCACGCCAAAATCGTCAGCAGCGCATGCCAGTGGTCCGGCGTGGCCACCACCACGCCCTGAATATCTTTGTTGTCGAGCATCTTCCGGAAGTCGGCATAGCCCTTGGTGTTGCCATTGCCGATCAAGCCGAGAGCCTCGTCGACGCGCGGCTTGTAGGTATCGCAGACGCCGACGATATCGACATCGCTGAACTTCTGGAAGTCCACCACGTGCTGCTTGCCGATGAGCCCGTACCCGATGAAGCCCACGCCGATGCGATCGTTCGCGCCCAGAATGCGCTGATAGGACGCGGCCGTCAGCGCAGCCGTCCCCAGAAAAGTCCGCCGTGTGCTGCCCGGAGTCGCCATTGTGTTCCTCCTGTTGAAAAGGATAAACGGCACTCGAATACCGTTATCTTGAGCCGAGTATAACCCCTTGCACCGCGCTTTTCCGGGGAGTATCTTTGACCAAGGAGTGTCCCGATGCTGTCCGAAGTGGTGGAAGACATCAAGAACAAGGTCCGGAGTCTGATCACCCGAAAACCGGAAGAAGACGATGACCCCGATCTCATGGCTTTCGTGGGAGCGCCGCTCAAGCCGCGTCCGCCGCTGAAAAGTTCGTCCGTTGCCGTCCAGCCGGAGCAGTGAAACCGCCCGCCCCGGAACCCTCGAAGCTGTGATATATCCTGGTGGGTGCCGAATAAGGGCCGGAAACTCGATCCTGGCGCGGAATTGCCTGCCCGCCAGCGCCGAATCAGCCGGCGTTGCGGGCCAGCCAATCCCGGCTCGGTCCCCTCAACGCGGGCCTTTCCATCAACCCGCTCGAAAGCGCCGCGCGCCCCATGGGCACGGACACAATAAGACGTGGTCGCCATGTATCTTACCAAGAGACTTTTCGCCTGCCTGCTGGCCGTTTCCGTGTTACCGCTTCTCGCGCAGGAGGATATGCCGCCCGCCCCGCGCGCCGGTCGCGGCCCTGCCGGCCGGGGCGCCAGCACGCGTGAATTCCTGGGACTCGGCCCCGCGCCGGACGCCGCCGCCGCGGCGCGCGGCGAAAAGCTATATGCCCCCAGTTGCGGATTCTGCCACGGCGATAAGGCTCACGGCGCTTCCGGTCCGAACCTCGTCCGCTCCGAAGTTGTGCTGCACGACGAAAAGGGCGAACAGATTGGGGCCGTGGTTTCCCAGGGACGCCCCGATAAGGGAATGCCGGCGTTCGCCCAGTTCACCAAGGATCAGCTGTACGATATCGCCGAGTTCCTGCATATGCAGGTCGAGTTAGTGGCCAATCGCGGGATTTACAAGCGTCTCAACGTGGTTACCGGCGATGCCAAAGCCGGCGAAGCCTATTTCAATGGCCCCGGCGCCTGCAACACCTGCCACTCCCCGAGTGGCGATCTGGCCCATATCGGTTCGCGCTACCAGCCCGACCAGTTGCAGACCCGTTTCATCTGGCCCGGCGCGAGCGGCTTCGGCGGAGGGCGCGCCTCCCCGCAAAAAGTGACCGTTACACTGCCATCCGGCGAGACCATCACCGGCACCCTGAAGCGCCAGGACGACTTCAATATTTCGCTCTACGATGCCCAAGGCAACTATCATTCCTGGCCCCGCGATTCCGTCAAAGTACAAATCGAGGACAGATTGGCCGCCCATCGGGAGTTACTCGCCAAATATACCGACAAGGACATGCACGATCTCACGGCTTACCTCGTGACCTTGAAATGAAACCCCGACTCTGCGCCTCATACGAGTGCGAACCATCTGCGCCGTCTTGCCGCTTATCCCACCAGTGATTGCGGAAACTCGGCACCGGGCTCCCCTGGCCGTAAACATTCCTGCCGTCTTCCAGCCGGTATTCCGGCCCAAATCAAACAGTCCCGCGCATGCCAAAGGGGCGGCCGGCCGCCGGTGCGGAGGCGGAGAAAATCAGGGCAAGCTCACATGCAGTTCTTGCCCGAGCATAGATTCTTGCTGAAAAAGGGCAGCACATGGTTCTGAAAGCGATCGGCCACGGCGCTGGTGTGCGTCCCCGGATAAATCTCGAAGCTGTTGGCGATACCGTAATTGTCCAGCACCTGGTGCAGCTTGCCGGCATCGAACCGCAAGCCGTCCTGATCGCCGACATCCATGGCGATGGCGCGATACTGCCGCAGATTCCCGATGTACTGGTCCACGAACGCCAGCGGCGCGTTCGCCGCCCATTTCGCCAGCACATCCTGCTGCACCACGCCGTCTTTGGTCGGCAGATCCAGATACAGCGGCGGATTTTTCGGATCGGGCGACCACGCCGCGGCCGATGCAAGCTGGGCGCGCAGTCCGAACGACAGCTTGGCGGAATCCGCCTCCGTCTTCACCGCCTCCAGCGCCTTCTCGGCTTCGGGATTGGCGGGTCCGGCGCCGCGCGCCGACAGGCAGCACGGGCTCATGATGTACAGGCTGCCGAAAACATCCGGATGCTTCATGCCGATCCGGCTGGCGCCATATCCGCCCATCGAGTGGCCCACCAGCCCGCGGCTCGTCCGCCGCGCAATGGTCCGGTAGTGGGCGTCGATGTATGCCACCACGTCGTGCGCAATGAACTTCTCGAAATCGCCGGTAGTTGCCGAACTCGAGTACATCGATCCGTTGTGTACCGTTTTCGAATCCGGCAGCACCACAATCATGTCCTGCGCTCCCTGCGCGAAAGCGCCCTCGATCGTCTGCGGTACATGGATTTCCTTCGACCACTGCTCGGCGCCGATCGAGTATCCGTGCAGCGCGTACACCGTGGGATAGCGCCGGTTCTTCGCCGTCGCATATCCTGGCGGCAGGAACACCAGGACGTCGCGTTCAACGGCGTCGCCCTCCAGATTGTTCTCCAGCGCGGCGCCGTGAATCTTGATGTGCTCGACCGTGACCGGCTTGGCCCCCGGCACTACCGGAGGCACTTCCGTCTTGACCTGGGCCAGGGCCGGAATCGCCAATCCACAAACCAGTGTCAGCCGCCCCAATGTATGCGCTTTCGCAACTTGCATGCAAATTACCATACCACCACCCGTGCCCGCGCGAAAGTAAGCGCTGGGCTTGCCGGCTGCGCCGCCCCACCCGTGGCGGCTTTGCGAGAAAATCGTTCTTGGCTTTCGCCCGAAGAAAGCCGCTCATTCCATGCACTGCGTCAGCGTTGGTGAAATCCTCTGGGACCTGATTGGCGACTCCGAATATCTCGGCGGCGCCGTCCTCAACTTCTCCGTTCAATTGACCCGCCTGGGACACCAGGTATCTCTCGTCAGCGCCGTCGGCGAGGACAGCCGCGGCCGCCGCGCCCTCGCCCAAGCACGCCACCTGGGACTTCCGACACGTTTCATCCGCACCGTCTCCGATCACCCCACCGGCATTGTCACCGTCACGGTGGATGCCGGCGGACAGCCGTCCTACGTCATCCACCGCCCCGCCGCCTACGATTTCGCTGCGCTCAACGACCCGGATTTCGCCTCGCTCGCCTCACCTCCGCCCGATTGGATCGCTTTCGGCACGCTCCACTCCATGCATCCCGGCGCGCGGCAACTGGTGCAAACTGTAATCGGGCATTTCCCCAACGCCCGCCGCTTCTACGACGTCAATCTGCGCCGCGATTCCTACACTCCCGAACTCGTAAAAAGCCTCCTCGCCAGCGCTCACGTGGTGAAACTCAATGACGCGGAAGTCGCCACCGTCGGGGAAATGCTCGGCGCTTCACCCCGCGGCCTCGAAGCTTTCTGCCGCGAATATTCAGCCCGCTTCGGTTGGCATGCGGTCTGCGTCACCCGCGGCAGTGACGGATGTGCCCTCCTGCTCCGCGGAGAGTACCTCGAACTTTCCGGCTATCGCGTCACCGTAGCCGATACTGTCGGCGCCGGCGATGCGTTCGCCGCCGCTCTCGTCCACGGCATCCAATCCGCATGGCCTGCGCGCGAAGTCGCTGATTTCGCCAACCGCCTCGGCGCGTTGGTCGCCAGCCGTCGGGGAGGCGTTCCCGTCTGGTCGCTGGAAGAATTGGGATCTTTCTAGTGCCGCGGCCGCCTGATCGATTTCCTCGCGTCTCGAAGCATTGCCCCTTGCACGGCCTTGCCTCGGGATAGCCATTACGGCGATTTTCACGCCATCAGGTACCTATTGCTCCCCGAATGCCGCCCATGGAATCGTGATCGAGCCGATTCCATTTGACCCCCGGTCGAACACCATCATCCTGAGCCGCGCCATTCTCTGGCCGGATGGCACTCTTTCGGTGATCCGGATTCCGTCCTTGAGCGCGGCATCCCGCTCGGCGGCCGTAAAGTTAATATCCAGCGGCGCCGCGGGAGTTGAGGATACGGCTCCCTTTTCCGAATACCCCACCGCCATCAGGCGCAATTGACCGGTGAATCGATCGCCTTCCGGCACCAGCGAGACGTCTCCGGCGTTGACTCTCAGCGTGACGATCGATCCGCCGGCCTTGGTGGGATCCGGCGAAACATTGGCCCGCAGCCCGATTTCCGCCGCGTCGAGCACCGCACCGGCGGTCGCGCGGAACGCGTCGGAAGACCGGCTTCCGGCCTCCATCTTCCAGGCATAGTATCCCGTCTTGGCCTGTATCCGGACACCTTTGCGCGTGGTGGTGATACGCAGCTTGTGGAACTTGTCGTCGAAATTCGTGTTGGACGGGAAATATCCGATCTGGTAAGAAAAATTCAAATCGCGAATCGATTGTTGAATCGCCGATCCGATGACCTTATCGCTGCTCCGCCGTCCGCCCGTCAGATCGGCCAGCAGGTTCATGGTTTCAATCTCCGACATCCCCGTCCCCCCGCCGCCGGTAGCCCCATTTCCATCGGAAGTCGCCCCAATATTGTCGGACCTTCCCATCATGATCTCCCGAACCGGGTAGAGCGCAACGTAGGACCGGTCCAAAGCTTCCGACAATTTGCGGATTTCAGGCGTAAAGTCGATCGGCTGGCCGATATCCGAACGGATTTCGCCCAGAAAGTCGGGCACTCCGTCCGTCACCCAAATGATGTTTTTCCGTCCCGGAACGGCCGCTACCCGGGCGCCCAGTGATTCCAGCGCTTGGAATGTCAGCAGGATGCGTCCAAAAACGTCGATATCCACGGGCCGCGACCTCGTCACGGCCTTGATGGCACTGTCGAGCATCGGCTTGGCGCGCTGGTTCCAGCGGCCCGAAGCCGGTTCGGGTTCGGACGCCTGCCCGTCGTCCGGTGCTTCCGGAGGCCGGACATCGTGAACCGGGAAAATCGAGCCGTCGTTGGACATGACGTACAAATAGACCGAACTGGCGTCCTCGATCTGGGGAAGATCGCGCTCCAGTTGGTTCGCCGCGTACCCCCGGGCGCCAAATCCCATATTGAGCATGTCGAGCAAGATAATGGTCGCGCCGCGAGGCTGCCCGGCGACCCGGTTGGAGAAGTCATGCGGTCCGACGGTGTTGGCCGGCTCCCGATGTTCGCCCGCGCGGTTCGCGCGGAAAAACGAAATTGTCTGTGGTTTGCCGGCGTCCGATACCTGAAAATCGGCGGCGGTCAAATCCGTGACCGGTTGTCCGCGATTGTCGAGCGCGATGACGTTGAGGTCCATCAGCCGGGGTTCCGGCGTTCCCGACCCCTCGGCGGCCACTGGCGCCAGCAGCAAAAACAAAGCGGTTGCGACAGGGATTTTCACCATATCCTCCCCACCCAACCTTATGAAAACTATACCTCAATCTGACTGCCGCAGGGGCGGCCGCCGGGCCCCGTTCCGATTCTTGTCCTCATCTCGCACTATTTAGATATAATCAGGACGTAAACTCTCAAATTGCCAAGGAGGGTTCCCCATGGCCAACGGCGTCAATCGAAGAAGTCTCTTTCAACTGGCGGGAGCAGCCGCACTCCTGCGCAGCAAAGTGGCGGGCGCGCAGCAGGCGCAGCCGCCCTCCAACCGGCCTCCCCGGTTTCCAATGAATTTCGGCGGCCATCCCGAGTCCTTTCCCGCGCCCGACTTCCGTTCCACCGTCGCCATCGCCCACGGCGCCCAACGCCGCCAGAACGTTTACAACGCTCTCAAGTCCATTGACCCGCAACTCCAGGCGAAGATGAAGGGCAAAAAATACGTGGTGATCAAGCCCAACTTCGTCAACACCACGAACCAGCTTGCTGCCCTCCACGCCGACGCCGTCCGCGGCATCCTCGACTATCTCTCCGAAAGCTTCAAGGGCCCCGCCGTCGTCGCCGAGTCCTCCGCCGGCGATACTAAGGACGCGTACGACAACTACAAGTACCACGCTTTGACTTCGGAATATCGCCGCCAGCAGGTCAAGCTCATCGACCTGAACGACGAAGCTAAGTTCGAGCGCGTGGCGCTTCTCGATCAGGACCTGCACATCGTGCCGTGCCGCATCGCCGCCCGCCTGCTCGACCCCGAAGCGTTCGTGATCTCCGCCTGCATGCTCAAGACCCACAACACCGTCATCGCCTCTCTCTCCATCAAGAATATGGTGCTCGGGGCGCCCCTGCATCAGGCTACCGGGGAAACTCCGCGCTGGAACGAGAAACGCAAATTCCACGTCGGCCTCCGTCAGACGCACTACAACATGATGGTCACCGCCCAGCGGCTCAACTGGGGCGCCTCCGTCATCGACGGCTATGAGGGTATGGAAGGCAATGGCCCCAATTCGGGTACGCCGGTCGCCTCCCGCATCGCGCTGGCTTCCACCGATTTTGTTGCCGCCGACCGCGTCGCCGCCGAAACCATGGGAATTGACCCCGAGTGGCTCGGTTACGTGAAATACTGCGGCCAGGTCGGCCTGGGCCAGTTCGACCCCTTGAAAATCGAAATCGTCGGAGCCAAGGTTGCCGATGTGAAGAAGGCCTATCGCATGCACCCCGATATCGAACGCGAACTCAAATGGCAGGGTCCGCTGACGGAGTTGCCGTTCAATCTCGGCTGGGTGCGCGCCCTCGATTACACCCGCGAAGGCTAAGTACCGGACCGCTCGAAAGTCTTCGTAATGGCCATCCCGAGGCAAGGCCTGGCAAGGGCAATGCTTCGAGACGCGACGAAATGGTTCGTGCGGTCTTTGCACCAGGTGCGGGCAGGCGCCTCCGCTGCGGGCCGCGGTTGGAACAGCACTAGAATGGTGCTTATGCTCGCCGTGCATCTCGAAAATGGCGCCGTTTCGGTGCGCGAGATTCCCATTCCCGTGCGGCCTCCCGGATTTGCCTTGCTGCGGCTGATGGTCGCGGGAATTTGCAATACCGACCTGGAATTGCAGCGCGGATATTACGGATTCGCCGGCATCCCCGGGCACGAATTCGTGGCGGAAGTGGCGGCTGCCGGCACACCCTCGCTCGTCGGAAGGCGCGTGGTCGGCGAAATCAACCTTGCGTGCCATGCCTGCGAATGGTGCGCGCGCGGCCTGGCCCGCCACTGCCCGCATCGCACCGTGCTCGGAATCGTCCGGCATCCCGGCGCGTTCCAGGAGTATTTTTTGCTGCCGGAGCGGAATCTGCACTTCGTCCCCGAAGGAATCGCCAACCCGCGCGCGGTATTCACCGAGCCATTGGCCGCCGCTTGCGAAATTCTCGACCAGGTTGCTATCCCGCCGGGCGATACGGTGGCCGTTCTGGGAGATGGCAAATTGGGACTGCTGATCGCCATGGTGCTGCGCACGCACGGCTGCCGTGTGCGCCAATTCGGACGGCACGCCGAGAAACTGGCCATCGCCGCCGGCGCCGGAATCGAGACCGGACTCGCGGCCAATTGTACACCGTCCGCGGAATATGGTTGGGTCGTGGATGCCACGGGCAGCGCGGAGGGATTGCGTGCGGCGGCAGCGATGGTGCGCCCGCGCGGGACCGTGATTATGAAATCCACGGTGCACGGGTTGGCGGCAATCGATACCGCTCCGCTCATCGTCAATGAGATCACGCTCGTGGGTTCGCGCTGCGGGCGGTTCGAAGCCGCTCTTCCGCTTCTCGCCCACGAGGGCATACGGCTGGAATCGATGGTTGCCGCGCGCTATCCTTTGCGGGAGGCCGTGGAGGCTTTCGCGCGTGCCGCGTCGCCGGGCACGCTGAAAGTGCTCCTCACGGCGTGAAGAAGGGGTCCATACATGAGGAAGACGGCACTTTTAACTGCGATTGCGCTTGCAAGCGCGGCGATTTCTTCCGCCCAGGGCTCGGGCGGATTCGTGGGCGTCGCAAACGGAGCGTTGACGCTCAATAATGCTCCCTTCCGCTTCGGCGGCACCAATTCCTATGCGCTGATGCAGGAGTCCCAAACCGTCGTGGAACAGGTGCTCGGGACGGCGGCGGCGAACCACTTCACCGGCCTCCGGATGTGGGGCTTCACCGACGTTGCGAGCAGCGCCAATACGTCTTTTTACCTCCAGAATTTCTCCGGCGGCTCCCCGCAATTTAATGATGGCGTCAACGGGCTCGCCAACGTGGACTATGCCATCTACAAGGCGGGACAACTCGGGCTTAAGCTCATTGTCACCCTGACCAACAACTGGACCGACTACGGCGGCATGGATACCTATAGCGAAGCGCGCGGCCTCCAGTATCACGACCAGTTCTATACCGATCCCACCGTCATCCAGTGGTACGAAAACTGGGTGAGCCACGTTTTGAACCATGTCAATACCATCTCCGGTGTGGCTTACAAGAACGACCCCACCATCATGATTTGGGAACTGGCAAATGAGCCCCGCTGCCAGGGATCGGGAACAGCGTCGGGGGGATTGCCTTCATCGGGAACCTGCAACCCGCAATCCATCGTCTCGTGGATTTCCACCGTATCGGCGTTTCTGAAAAGCATCGACAGCAATCATCTGGTGGCGATCGGCGACGAAGGCTTTTTCTGCAACAGTGCCGGCGTGCCCGCGAGCCTCAACATCTGTTACGCCGGCGTGGACAGTGTGGCATTCTCGCAGGTGCCGGGCGTGGACGTTGTCGGCTTCCACCTTTACCCCGATACCTGGAGTCAGACTGCCGCCTGGGGCGAGCAGTACATCACCCAGCACATCGTTTCCGCCAAAGCCGTCGGCAAGCCGGTCTACATGGGCGAATTCGGAATCCTGGAAGGCAACATCCGCAACAGCCTATATGACGATTACACCAATTTGATCCTCCAAAACGGCGGCAGCGGCGCGCTGTTCTGGGACTTGTTGGCCGGCCAGCCATCGCCTGCCAACTCCGAAGCTCTCAGCTCGTTCGACCTCGAAGCGGGAAGCCCGATTCTGTCTACCGTCGGCAATTTCGCGCAGACCATGGCGGGGCAGGGAACGGCATTTCCGCCCGTCGCCGGCGATCAATGGGCCCAAGGCGTTTTCGGCGATCCCGTGACCCTCAATCCGATGGGCAATGCGGTCGCATTCGGCGGCGCCAGCATCGATCCCAAGACCATCGACCTCGATCCCAACACGCCCGGCGTGCAATCCAGCATCTCTGTTTATGCCGGAACGTTTGCGGTGGTAGGTCAGAGCGTGCAGTTCACGCCATCGTCAGGCTTCAACGGCGTCTCCATCTGTCCGTACACCTTGTCCGACACCAAGGGCAGCGTTTCGAATGTGGCGTATTTGATCGTGACGGTACCCGCCAGCCCGACCGGTACCGCCGAACTGGAGTCCTTCGAAACCGGTACCGACGGCTGGGGCGCGTTGGCTGAGAGCTATGCAATCGGGACAGTGTCGCAAACCACCGCGTTCCACACCGATGGCAGTTATGGGCTTGCCGCAAACGTGACGCAGAAGGGCTGGTTCGGAGCGCAGCTGTCTTCTCCGGTGGATCTTACCGGCAGGCCCTCGATGTCCGTGGACGTTCAACTTTCGGCCGCGGGACTCTCCGGCATTGCCTTTCAGTCCGGCGCGGGAGCCGTATGGTGCCAGAATGCCACCCTTCCGACCGTCCCGGCAAACACCACCACCACCGTGACGCTTCAGCTCCAGGCGTCGCAGCTTCAGTGCTTTCCTTCGACCGGCTCGCCGACTCTTTCCGACGTCACCGCACTTTACGTCTGGCTGCCCAATATCGGCACGGATTACATCGACAATCTGCGCGCCGCTCCTGTTACCACTCCGCCTCCTCCGCCCACGCTGCCAACCATCAGCAGCGTTTCGAATTCGGCCGGCTATCAGGCGGGCGCGGCATCGGGCTCCTATTTCTCGATCTACGGCAATAGCTTCCTGCCGGCAAATGCCGCGCCCACCTTCTGGAGCGGATGGATCGTGAACGGGAACCTGCCGGCGAGTCTCGGCGGGATTAGTGTCACCATCGGCGGACAGGCGGCGTACCTTTATTATGCTTCCCCAACCCAGATCAACGCGGTTGCGCCGTTACTGACGCCCGGACCCGCGCAGGTGGTGGTCACCACTTCGGCCGGGAACAGCGCCCCGTTCTCCATCACGGCAGCCAACGCCCAGCCGGCGTTCTTTCCCTGGCCCGGCGGTTTTGCAGTTGCCACACACCTCGATTACTCCTACGCCGTTCCGAATGGAACCTTCAGCGTGACCACGAAGCCGGCGAGCCCGGGAGAGACGATTGTTCTGTGGGGCACCGGCTTCGGCAATACCACTCCGCTGGCCCCGGTCGGGCAGGAAGTGCCACCCTCGTCGTATGCCGTCTCCGGCGTGAGCGTCACCATCGGGAACACTCCCGCGCAGGTGTATGGAACGGCCCTCGCGCCCGGTTTAGCCGGCCTCTATCAGGTGGCCATTCAGGTCCCCGCCAGCCTCCCGGGCGGGACCTACAACCTGGTTGCAACCGTGAATGGCGTCCAGTCGCCGCCGTTGAGTTTTGCGGTCCAGTAGCGCCGCGCTACATCTCACACCGGTGCCCAATAGCGCTCTGAACGTCGATCACGTTAAGGCTGCCATCCGAGTTCCCGGCCGCGCGGCGATGGTGCCGGCGGATTGCGTCACCGTTACGGTCTGCGCCGCTGCCGGAGTAGCCGGAATGACTTCAAGCCGCAACTGGTGCCAAACGTTGCAAGGTAATTGAACCAATGGGATAGCCGGAGCCGAGGGGTTGCCGGGTGGGTCCGGTTTCAGACCGCAACTCAAGTTGGTTGCGGCTTGCAGCGGCTCCAGGACCGCCACAAGCCGTCAATTCCAAAGGGCGACAACTGCATTGAGAAACGCAATTCCTCCGAAATCGCGTCCTTGCAGCCACTATACCGAAGCTGTGTCGATTCGCACCCCGCATAAACAGGTAGGAATGTGAAAGGCGGTACCATGACCCTGCCTTCGATTGATCCCCAGCGGCAGTCAGCCGCCTGCCCCGCCGGCGCCCATTCCGCTAACCTACGGTAACCAACCTTCCGCTAATGGACCGGTCTTCCGGACCGGCGGTATAAGGAGCCATGCTATCGTCCCGCAGTGTTCGCGCCACCCTCTTCGCTTGCCTTTCGGCTTCCGCTTTGACCGCGCAGACGGCGCGCATTCCTGGTCCGGTCGACGGGCGCGGATTTGTCACCATTCGCGGGAGCGTGCCCAGCCAGGCGCGGCCGGAAACCGACCGTGGAGCCGTCGCCGGCAGCTTTCCGTTGGGCAACATCACCCTGGTGTTGAAACCGTCGCCGGCGCAACAGGCGGAGCTTGACCAGCTATTGGCGGAGCAGCAGGACCCGTCGTCGCCCAACTATCATCAGTGGCTCACGCCCGAAGCCTATGCCGATCGTTTCGGAGCGAGCAAAGCGGATCTGGAGAAGATCGCCGGTTGGCTCGAATCCCAGGGATTCACCGTGAAGTACACCGCGCGGGGGCGCGATTTCATCAGCTTCAGCGGGACCGCGGGCCAGGCGCAATCGGCCTTTCAAACCGAGATCCATCGCTTCCATACGGAGGGCGCTCTGCATTACGCCAACGCCACGGATATTTCTCTGCCCTTGGCCATCGCGCCGATGGTAGCGGGCGTTCTGGGGCTACACGATTTTCACCCCAAAGCGCCCCACAAGCGGATCACGCCAAGCTTCACCGATGGCGGCGGCAACAATTATCTGGTGCCCGATGACTACGCCACCATTTACGATCTCGAACGCTTGTATCAGTTCGGCTTTACCGGCGCCGGCCAGAACATTGCCATCGTGGGACAAAGCGATATCGACCCCGACGACATCGCGACGTTTCGCGCCGCTTTCGGCCTCGCGCCCGCGAACCTCGAGGTGGTTCCGGTTGGCGTCTACCCCGGTGTTACCGGGGATGAAATCGAAGCGGACCTGGATCTGGAATGGGCAGGTGCCGTGGCGCGCAACGCCAACCTTATTTATGTCGTCAGCGAGGATGCGGATTATTCGGCTTTTGTCGCCATCGACAATAACATGGCGCCGGTGATTAGCGAGAGCTTCGGGCTGTGTGAGTATATCGTGGCGTCCAACCGGCTGGGATTATATAACTACCGCGTGGAAGCGCAGAAGGGCGCCAGTATGGGAATTACCTGGGTAGTGTCGTCGGGCGATTCCGGGGCGGCTGGATGCGATTACGATGTCTCCGTCGCCACGCAGGGGCTGGGGGTCAGCCTTCCGGCCAGCATCCCCGAAGTTACCGCCGTGGGTGGGACGGAATTCAACGAAGCCGGTTTGAGCTACTGGAGTGCCGTAAACGGACCGTACGGCGGATCGGCGATTTCGTATATTCCCGAGACCTCCTGGAACGATACGCTCGAGAGCGGTGGGTTGGCGGCGAGCGGCGGAGGCAAAAGCTCCGTCTATACCAAGCCCGCATGGCAGACCGGCCCTGGTGTTCCGGACGATGGTGTGCGCGACGTGCCGGATGTGGCACTCGATGCATCCAACCAGCACGATCCCTATTGGGTGATCTCCGAGGGCGGGTCGTTCCTGGTGGGGGGAACGTCAGCCGCCGCGCCGTCGTTTGCCGCGATGGTCGCGGTCCTCAATCAATATCTGGTGGAGAACCAGGTGCAATCCGCGCCCGGCTTGGGTAACATCAACGTAAAGTTGTACGGCATGGCGGTCGGTAATGCTCCGGGTGTATTCCACGATGTCACCACGGGCAGTAATATCGTTCCCTGCGCGGCAAAGTCGCCGGATTGCGACAACGGCCAGTTCGGATACAGCGCCGGAACGGGGTACGACTTGGTAACCGGGCTGGGAACGGTGGATGCTTACAACTTAGTCACCGTCTGGTCCGGCATTCCGGTGGTGGATACCTCGATGACGCTTGCTGCCAGCGTGCCGGCGATTTCGCCCGGTGGTTCGGCGGTGATTACGGCCACGGTAACCGCGGCCAGCGGCTCGCGGACCCCGGCGGGACAGGTACAGTTCGCGATGGGCGGCACGTTGTTGGGGTCGGCGGCGCTCTCCGGGTCGGGTGCCACGGCCACCGCGTCTCTTACCGTGTTCGGAGCGCAATTTCTGGCGGCCAGTAATACGATTTCGGCTTCTTATAGCGGCAGCCCGATCTTTACCGCGTCTTCGGCTGCTACCACCCTGACTCTGGGCGCACCGGCTACCTCAGCCGTGACCGTGTCCGTGACGCCGAATCCCGTTTACCAGCATGCGCCTGGCGCCAACGGAGCGACGTTCTCGTTCACCGTTCAATTGCAGGAAACCGCCGGCGTCGGCACCACCCTGACCGGCTTTACCTTCGACGGGATGAGCTTCGCCGGTTCGATGGCCGCGTTTTTCGGAACCGCGTCACTCGCGGCGCACGGTTCGCTCACCGCCAACCTGAACGCCGGAAATATTACTCCGCCGGCCCAAGTGCCGGTCGTATTCACCGGACGCGATGCCAGCGGCGCGTCGTGGAGCCGGCAGATAGTGGTGCCTTTCCTGCCTGCACAGCAGTAAGCAGCCTTCGGCTCGCGAGGCCTTGCCTCGGGATGGCCATTACGAAGAATTTCACGCGGTTGGGTATGCTCCGGCGATACCCGGCGCGCGACACCGCCCCAAGGAGAGGGTGTCCAAAGGGGGAACGCGGCGGCGTGAAATGGTATCCTCCAGACATGAATGCTGTCGATAACTTGTTCGGGAGCACCCCGCTCAGCGAAGCGCGCGCGGAAGCCATCAAGAAAACTTACCTGCTTCTGGGGCTCAGCGTGGCGGGCGCGCTCGTGGGCGGCTACCTGGGCTCGCAGTCGGACACGCTGGCCAACCTCTTCACGGGCTGGATCGGGTGGATCCTCGCCATGCTGCTCCTGAATGTGATTCCGCGCGTGGCCATCGCGGCCCGGCACGATCCCGTCCTGGGTGTGACGGCGCTCCTCGGCGATGGGTTCATTTCCGGACTCGTGCTGGCGCCCATCCTGCGGTTCGCGAGCCGCTTCGCTCCGGGAACCATCCAGATCGCCATGGTGATGACCTTGGTCGTCTTCGGTGTGGTGACGCTGTTTGTGATGGCATCCGGGCGGACGTTCTCCGCGCCCCGAGGGCTGATGTTGGGTATTTCGGCGAGCCTCGTCGGCGCCATCGTTTTGAATGCCTTCCTGAATATCGGAGTGCTGGGAATCCTGATCGCCCTCGGAATCGGAGTGCTCGGCGTGTGCATCCTGGTCTACGCCACGAGCGACGTGTTGCACAATCCAGCCGCTGACAGTCCGATCCCCGGCGCGGTGTTCCTCTTCGCGGGACTGTTCAACGTGTTTGTCGCCATTCTGAATATTCTGCTGCGATTGAACCGCATGCGCCGGTGAAATCGCCGCCAGGATCCCACTGCGCCCGGCCTGAACCGCGTGTGTCCCGGAAAGGCGCCGTGCGGTAGCCGGCGCGAACCGCGGTATCCGGAAAGGCGCCGTGCGGTAGCCGGCGCGACCGCGGGTGTCACGGAAAGGCGCCGTGCGATAGCCGCATGACCGCGGGTGTCCCGGAAAGACGCCGTGCGATAGCCGGCATGATCGCGGCTGTCCCGGAAAGCCGCCGTGCGGTAGCCGGCGCGAACCGCGGTATCCGGAAAGGCGCCGTGCGATAGCCGGCACGACCGCGGGTGTCCCGGAAAGGCGCCGTGCGGTAGCCGGCGCGAACCGCGGTATCCGGAAAGGCGCCGTGCGATAGCCGGCATGACCGCGGTATCCGGAAAGGCGCCGTGCGATAGTCGGCGCGACCGCGGGTGTCCCGGAAAGACGCCGTGCGATAGCCGGCATGATCGCGGGTGTCCCGGAAAGCCGCCGTGCGATAGTCGGCACGACCGCGGGTGTCCCGGAAAGCCGCCGTGCGGTAGCCTGCGTGAACCGCGGTATCCGGAAAGGCGCCGTGCGGTAGCCGGCGCGACCGCGGGGGAGCGGTACTCTTGAAACCGGCGCCGCGATCGAAATCGCGCACTCGCGCTACACTGATTTTCCAGGAGAACCGAAACTTGCGATTTCAGAAAGCGGTGGTCACAGCTGCCGGACGGGATCAGCGCGCGCTTCCATTGCAGACGTTGGTGGATCGCGATGGCCAGGAGAAGTCGGTGCTCGCGATTTTGATCGAGCAGGCCCTCGCGGCGAAGGTGGAAGAGGTCTGCGTCGTGGTCTGGCCGGGCGATGAGGGCCGGTACATTCAAGCCGCCGGCAGTTACGCCGGCATGGTCCGCTTCGTCCCGCAACCGCAACCGCTCGGATACGGCCACGCGATCTATTGCGCGCGCGATTTCGTCGGCAGCGATCCGTTCCTCCACATGGTGGGCGACCATCTTTACGTCAGCGCCGGGAAAGCCAGCGCCGCGCAGGTAGTGGAGATCGCGCAGGCGGAGGAGTGCTCGGTATCCGGCGTGCAAGCCACGCGCGAATCGCTGCTGGCGCAATATGGCGCGGTGGCCGGCCGGCGTCTCGAAGGGCGCCGCGGATTGTACCGGGTCGACACGGTGATCGAAAAGCCCACCCCCACGGAGGCCGAACAGCGCCTGGTGGTCTCCGGAATTCGGGCCGGGTATTATCTCTGCTTCTTCGGCATCCACGCCCTCACGCCCACGGTGATGGACCTGCTGGGCAAGGCGCTGGCCGATGCGCCGTCCAAATCCGTGACGCTATCGGGCGTTTTGGCCGAAGTGGCGCGGCGCGAACAGTATCTGGCGGTGGAAAACGGCGGGCGCAGATACAACGTGGGGTCGCGCTACGGATTGCTGGTATCGCAGCTCGCCCTGGCGCTCCACGGGCGCGACCGTTCCGAGGTGCTGGCACACCTGGTGGAACTGCTCGCGGACCGCGAAATGACGGCGGGGTCGGGGGAGTGAGCCACCTCCTCGAGGTGATCGCCGCGGACGATCCGCAGGTGCGCGACCGCTCGCTCGATGCCGTGTGCCGCGGGCTGTCGCTGGCGGAACTGCTGGCGGAGTGCGCGGCGCTTGACCGCTTCCGGCGCGCCTGCCCCAATCTCTACCAGCGTGTTCGCGCGCTCTTTTTCCTTTACGCCATTCACCGCTTCCACGTTCCCCTGCACGATACCGCCGCGCGCCCCACCGCCATTCCGTTCGCTGGCTACGCCAACCTGCTCAAGCGCCGTTTCGAAGAGGCGATCGACATCTTTCTGGCAGCCCAGGCGGCGGCCTCGGGTGCCGCGATTTCCAGCGCGCTGGCGGCGGCTTACCGCGGCCTCGGATTCCAGACGCTCGCCGGGCAGGTCCGCCACAGCGTGCGGTCTGTGCGCGGCAACCAGTGGATGTTCCGCATCGGCCATCCGGCGGATTACCCGCTGCGCCTCCGCCCCGAGTTGCTGCGCTCGGACGGCGGAATGTTCCCGCTGCTGAAGGAATCCACGCCGGTCCGCATGGATCTCACGCACAGCGGCTGGAGCGACATTTTTTTTCTGGGAATGGATTTCCCGGAAGGCGCCCGCGTCATTAATATATCGGTGGACCTGGCGGTCCGCGGCACCGCCGCTGCCGGCGTGCCCAAGCCTCCCGTCGAGGCTTACTTGCGCGTCATCGACCAGCCCGTGCTGCGATTGACGAGCGTCGATCTGAAAACTACGGCCGAGATTTCGTCCATCGAGGAGATCTTCGATTTCGCGCGCGATTATCTCTCCCTGCTGAAGGCCGCTGTGATCGCTTCCGGCTTGGTGCCGCCGGGAATGGAAGGCGCGGCGCAGCCGCTGGCGCACATCCTCGAGCGGCTCACCGGCGCGCGCGGCCTGGGAATCGAAATCGTCAGCAAGGTGAACGGCATCCCCAAAGGATCGCGGCTGGCGGTATCCACCACGCTGCTCGCGAGCCTGATTGCCGCGTGCATGCGCGCGACCGGCCAGGTGGCATCGCTCGAAGGCGGCTTGAGCGAAGACGAACGGCGCCTGGTGGCCGCGCGCGCGATCCTGGGCGAATGGCTGGGCGGTTCGGGCGGCGGCTGGCAGGATTCCGGCGGCGTCTGGCCAGGCGTCAAGTTGATTCACGGCGTGACCGCGGCCGAAGGCGATCCCGAGTTCGGCCTGAGTCGCGGCTGCCTGCTGCCGCGGCATCGCATTTTTGGGCCCGGCGAAATCTCCGCCGGGACGCGGCAGTTGCTGCAATCGAGTCTGGTGCTGGTGCACGGCGGGATGGCCCAGGACGTCGGCCCGATTCTCGAAATGGTCACGGAACGGTACCTGCTGCGCTCCGAAAAAGAGTGGGCCGCGCGGCGCGAGGCGATGGCGATCCTTGACGATGTCCTCGACCAGTTGCGCGCGGGCGATGTGCGGGCTATCGGTGCGTCTACCGATCGCAATTTCAACGGCCCCATCCAGACCATCATTCCATGGGCCGGGAATCTGTACACCGCGACCCTGATCCAGGAGGTGCGCGCGGAAATGGGCGAGGACTTCTGGGGCTTCTGGATGCTCGGCGGGATGTCCGGCGGAGGAATGGGTTTCCTGTTCGACCCCCGCCGGAAATCCGAGGCGCTCGACCGCTTGCAGCGGATCATGCCCGCCGCCAAGCAGCGCATGGAGCACGCGCTGCCGTTCGCCATGGAGCCGGTGGTCTACGATTTCGCCATCAATGAGCGCGGCAGCGTGGCGGAACTTCTGCGCGCCGGGGAAGCATTGCTCCCGGCCGAATATTACACCCTCGCGGTACCGCCGCTCGTGCGCACCGAGGCGCGGCTGCTATCGCCGGCGCGCCGGGCGGAACTCGACCGGTTTGCGGCCGCGTGCCGCGACCGCAGCGAGTTTTCAGGCATGGTGCAGCAGATGTTCGACCATCTGTTGCCGCGTAGCGCGGAGCGCGAGTCCGGCGGCGGCCGCTCGCTGTCGGCGCTGCTCGAAGCCTACGGCTTCGACGCCACCCAGCATCAGCAGATTCAGGCGGACCTGCGGAGCGGGCGCATCGGCCTGGCGCAGAACCGGCTTCCGGCCAATACCGAAATCGCCGATGTGCGCGCCGGCGATGTGGTGGAGGCTGCCGGCTTGCCGGCACGTTATCGCGAGATTGGTCTGGAAGCGCTGGCCCGCGGCGCCGTCGCGGTGGTGACACTCGCGGGCGGTACGGGCAGCCGGTGGACCAAGGGCGCGGGCGTGGTCAAAGCGCTCAATCCGTTCTGCCGGTTGGGCGCCCGGCATCGCAGCTTTCTGGAACTGCATTTGGCCAAGAGCCGGCGGTCGGGCGAACTGGCCGGCGCGCCGCTGCCGCATGTCTTCACCACTAGCTATTTGACCCATCGCGCCATCGAGGAGCATTTGCGTGATCGTGCCAACTACGGCTATCCCGGTACGGTGCTGCTGTCGCCCGGGCGGAGCATCGGTCTGCGCATGATTCCCATGGAACGCGACCTCCGGTTTGCGTGGGAAGAAATGCCGCAACAACTCCTCGACGAGCAGGCGCAGAAAGTGCGCCAGAGCCTTCATCACACCCTGATCGAGTGGGCGCGGCAAGCCGGAGAGGGAAGCGACTACACCGACAATCTCCCCCTACAGTGTCTGCATCCCGTGGGGCACTGGTATGAAATCGCGAACCTGCTGCGCAATGGCACCCTGTCGCGCCTGATCGGCGCCAACCCGCGCTTGAATTACCTGCTGGTGCATAACATCGACACCGCCGGAGCCGCCATCGATCCGGCGCTGCTCGGCCTCCATATTGATGAAGGCGCCGCTCTGACCACGGAAGTGATCGTCCGGCACCTGGAGGATCGCGGCGGCGGGCTGGCGCGCGTCAATGGCCGCCTGCGGCTGGTTGAAGGAATGGCCCTGCCGCATGAAGACGTGGAATCGCTGCTTTCCTACTACAACAGTGCGACGTATTGGGTGGATGTCGACCAGTTGCTGGCCGTGGCAGGGCTCACGCGCGGCGATCTCGGCAATGCCGAGAATGTGATGGACGCCACCCGGCGGCTGGCAGCGCGCATGCCGTCCTACATCACGCTCAAGGACGTGAAAAAGCGCTGGGGCAATGGCCAGGAGGACGTCTTTCCGGTGACGCAGTTCGAAAAGCTCTGGGGCGACATGACGTCGCTGGCCGATGTGGCCTGCCGTTACGTTGTCGTGCCGCGAGTCCGCGGGCAGCAGTTAAAGGAGCCGGCGCAACTGGACGCCTGGCTTCGCGACGGATCGGCCGCGGAGATCGAGCGGCTTTGCGGCTGGACATAGGGTTCAGTTCAATGCCTGCAGATTGGGCCGGTCGCGAGCCTGCGCTGGAAGCGACCGCGGGCCGAACGAATCGGCGGCGCCATCTTCCGTGACGAGCAGGTTCTTCCGGCCATATAAGGCCATATCCAGTCGGTCGTTCATACCGAGTTTGCGAAAGAGCTTATAAAGGTACACCTTGACGGTTCCTTCCGTGATTCCCATGGCATTGGCAATTTCCTTGTTTTTGAGGCCTTGCGCCACCAGTGAGACGATCTGGCCCTGACGTTTGGTAAGCATCACGCGCGTCTGCGCCAGCATGGAGTCCATCAATCCCCGTTCAAAACACAGGACGCCGCGCTGCACATTGCCGAGCGCCGCTAACAGGCCATCGATGGAAACCGTACTCGCCAGGATGCCGCGCACGCCCAGTTGCATCGCCTGAAACGCAAACTCGCCGTTCAGACCTTCGCCCCAGAGTATGATCTGCGCGCGGTCGCCGGCGGAGCGCAATGCGCGGATTTCCGACAGGCTGATGCGCGCCGTCAGATAGACCAGCACCAGGGCCGGCTGCGCGGCTGTAATGCCCGCGAGCGCCGACGGCAGGCTGTCGCAACAGTCTACCAGCCGGTATTCGGGTTGTCCGCGCATCACCTCGGCCAAACCTCGGCCGACGAACGGCTGCTGGGTCCAAAGCAGGATCGGGACTGCATGGTTCGATGCCACATTTGAGAGATCGGCAGCCGGCGGGCGTGACTTTAGAGGACTGCGGCTCTAATGTTCGCGCCCGGTCCCGCCGATTTTCTTGCTGTGTGCGGGAAACAGGTTTTGAAGGTGATCGCCGGCATCGCCATCCTCTGTACGTCAGGGCTGGCCTTAGAAGCCAAGCTGCCCGAACGCCTCGTGGTCACCGTGGGCAAGTCGCTCAGCATCGACAGCCCGGTCACGATTAAACGCGTGGCGATTGCCAACACCGCCTTGGCCGAGACCGTAGTCATCGGGCCGAGGGAGGTCCTGATCAACGGCCTCGCTCCCGGAGAAACGTCGCTCCTGATCTGGCAGGAGGGTAACATTCGGGTGGCTTACGACTTGCTTGTGCGTCCCAGCACCCTGAAAGTTGAAGCGGTGCGGGATCAAATCGAGATCGAGTTTCCGGGCGCGAAGATCGATCTTGCGGCCGCCAACGATATCGTCTTTGTTCGCGGGCTGGTAAAAAGCATGGCCATGGGCGAGCGAATTCTCGCGATGGCTGCCACCTTGGGCAAGGTAGTGAATCTGCTGCGCGTGGCGATCCCGCCGGAGGAGCCGCAAATCCTCCTGCGCGTTCGCTTTGCCGACGTCGAGCGCGGCGCCAGTACGGAACTCTCGAGCGCCCTCGCCAGCGGAGCCTTTAATACCACGGCCGCGCTCGGCGCCGGGTCGCCCATCAGCACCGATGGCGCGCGCACTTTCTCCCTCAGCAATGCCATCAATCTCTTCCTGTTCCGTAAAGACTTGAATCTCGGTCTGGCAATCCAGGCGTTGCAGAACAAGAACCTGCTCGAAACGCTGGCCGAACCGAATCTGCTCGTGGTCAACGGCACGGCGGCGCATTTTCTGGCTGGTGGAGAATTTCCCTACCCTATGGTGCAGCCCGGCACCGGGTCGAACTCCGTGTCGATTGCGTTTAAAGAGTATGGCATCAAGCTCGGATTTTTGCCGTTGATCACTCCGCGCGGCACCATCCGGATGGAGGTTACGCCGGAAGTAAGCTCTCTCGATTACACCAATTCCGTCACCATCGCCGGAACTACGGTACCGGGAACATCCATGAGACGCGTGCAGACGGAAGTGGAGCTCGATAACGGCCAGAGCTTCGTCATAGCAGGTCTGCTCAACAATCAGACCACGGAGAATCTTTCCAAGGTGCCGGGAATCGGCGACATCCCCATCCTCGGCAAACTCTTCCAATCGAAGTCGCTCTCGCGGAATCATACGGAGTTGCTCGTGATCATCACTCCCGAGATCGTGCGTCCGGTCCCCGCCGGCAAACCCGTGCCGGCGCTGAGCTTCGCCTATCCGCAACTGGCTCCCGGCTCGGCTATCCTCCATCAACCCGGAATGGACCAAACCGGGCCTGTCCCCGTGATTCCACCGGTGGACAGCATGCCGATGGAAGTGCTCTTGAAACAGCAACTCGACCGGCAAAAGCTGAGATTGCAGCAGCCCAGCCAGCCCGGTCAGGGGATACAGACGGCGCCGTTCGTTCCCCCGAACGGAACGGTTACCCCGGAGGCGGGATTCGGCGGCGGAAACTGATGCTTACTCCGGCCGATTGAGCGCCGGGGCCCGGCGCTCGAGTTCGGCGGCAAGTCTTTGCAGCCAGCGTAGTTCCAGTCGGAATTGCGCCATGGTAAGGGTCACCATCCACACCGCCTCATGATAGTCATGGCCCACCTCCTGGCGGATGGCGCGCAGCGTCGCCCGCTCTCGGACCAGTTCCATCTCCAGAAACTCGCGCCGTCGCGCAACCTGCATTTGTACCGCCGCCGGAGTCGCCTGCCAGGAAAGCGCCAGCCAGGTAAGAAAAGCAGGGCGATCGCGGCTTGTGGTCCAGTCCTCGCGCTCCAGGGCTTCGGCCAGCGCGGCGCGGCCTTTTGCGGTGGTCTTATAGATAGAGCGGTCGGGCCCCGCCGCCGGCAAATCGTCCACCCCGGAGCGAATCAGTCCCGCTCCGGCCAGTTTTTCGAGCGAGTAGTAGACCTGGGGGCGAGAAACCCCCGCCCAATCCCGCACCTGGCGCCTTTCCAGCTCGAGGTTCGCCTCGTACCCGTGCATGGGGCGCTCCGCGAGCAGGCTCAAGAGCACCAGATCGGGGATGGTCAGTGGGCGGCTGGCTTTCACCGGCGGCCACCCGCCTTGCGTTTGCGGCTCCAGTACCACCACTGGCATTGCTCGGCCGGAAGGCGCGGGTCGCGCGCCTGCGCTATCGCGGCCCGGAAGACATCCAGCACACAGGGATCCTGCCGCTTGCCCGTGAGGCGGCAAAGCTTCTCGTAGAGGCGGTCGGGATCCTGGAGCGCGAGGTACGGTACTCCCCGCACGCCCAACATTTTCAAATCGTGTACGATTTTTGGTCCCACCGAGACCAGATCGCGGACTCGTCGCTGTTCGGCAATCATGAAAATTCTCCTTGACTCCAAGGTCATTATAGTCTAATTTAGACTACCATGAACGTCAAGAAGATTACCGCCGTGCTTTTGGCGGAAGAAGTGGAACCCTGCGTGAGGTTCTGGACCGGACGCCTGGGGTTCGAAAAGACGGCCGAAGTGCCCGACGGCGCAAAGCTCGCCTTCGCCATCCTCGCCAAAAACGGCACCGAGATCATGTACCAGAGCTACGCCAGCGTGGAGAAGGACAACCCTCACCCCGATATGCTGGCGCGCAAGGGCCCCACTTTTCTTTATGTCGAAGTGGACGATCTCGCCGCCGTGAAGGCCGCAAGCGCGGGAGCGGAAATCGTGATACCTGAGCGGACCACGTTCTATGGCTCGCGGGAATTCGGCGTGAAGGACCCCGCCGGCCATATCGTCACCTTCGCCCAATTTAGCGCGTGAATTGGCGGTAGGCTAGAGCATTGATGTCCGGGAGCCTGCTCGAAGTCAGCGGAGTAGACAAGCATTTTGGCGGCGTGGCGGCGCTGCGCGCGGCATCGCTTGAGGTGCGCAGCGGAGAGGTCCACGCGCTCATGGGTGAGAACGGGGCGGGGAAGAGCACTCTCGCCCGCGTCGTTGCCGGCATCGTGCGCGCCGATGCCGCGGTCATGCACTTCGAAGGCCGCGCGGTGACGATCGCGAGCCCGCTCGATGCCCAGCGCCTCGGCATCGGCATTATTCACCAGGAGCTCGATCTGTTCCCGAATCTCACCGCTGGCGAAAACCTGGTCATCGGCAATCTCCGTTTTCACGAAGGAGCGTGGACGCGCTTCCGCCGGATGGAAGAGTTTTGCCGGCCCTATTTCCGTGAGGTGGGCCTCGTCTGCGATATCCACGAACCGGCTGCCTCGCTGTCGATTGCCCAGCGGCAGCTGCTGGCGATTGCCCGGGCGCTCAGCATGAACGCGCGCCTGCTCCTGATGGACGAGCCCACCAGCTCTCTCTTCGACGACGCCGTGGAGCGCCTCTTCGCGCTCATCCGCGACTTGCGCTCGCGCGGCGTTTCAGTGGTCTACGTCTCCCACAAGATGGACGAGATCTTTCGCATCTGCGATCGCGTCACGGTGCTGCGGGACGGTCGCACGGTGGGCACACGCGATGCCTCGTCCACCGATGCCGCCGGGTTGATCCGCCTGATGGTTGGGCGCGATCTGAATTTCACTGCCGGTCCGCGCGAGGGTCCGCCCGGCGATGCCGTGCTCCAGGCGCAAAACATTTCCACCGGCCGCCTGCGCGATGTTTCGTTCGCCCTCCATCGCGGGGAAGTGCTGGGAGTGGCCGGCCTCGTGGGCGCTGGCCGCAGCGAACTCGGCGCTGCGCTCTTCGGGCTCGACCCTCTTCGCGGCGGCCGCATCCGCGTTGGCGGCGCGGATTACCACCCGCGATCGCCGCGCGAGGCCATGCGGCGCGGCGTCGGCCTGGTGCCCGAAGACCGCCGCGCCGAGGGTCTGATGATGAGCATGAGCGTGCGTGAAAACGCGACTTTGGCGGCGCTCGGCCGCTTCGCGAGCCTGGGCTTCCTCGCTCAGTCCCGGGAACGCCGCGAGCTCGCAGCCGTATCGCAAAGGGTCGCCCTTCGATGCCCCTCGTCCGATACCTGCGTCAGCCATCTCAGCGGTGGCAACCAGCAAAAGGTGCTGCTGGCGCGATGGCTGCTTCTCCATCCCGGCATTTTGTTCCTCGATGACCCGACCCGCGGCATCGACGTCTCCGCCAAGCAGGATATTTATCGTCTCATCGAGGAGCTCTCGGCCGCGGGAAAGGCCGTAATCCTGGTGAGTTCGGAGCTTCCCGAACTGCTGCGCTGCTGCCACCGGATTCTGGTGCTGCGCGAAGGCCGCGTGACGGCAACTTTCGACGCCGCCGGCGCGACGCAGGAAAAGATCATGGCCGCGGCCACTCTGGCGGAGGCGCGCGCCTGATGCCTGCCTTTTTGCGGAAGGGGCAGAGCGCGGCATGGAAAACTTCGTTGGCGCTCGCCGCTATCGTCGTCCTGGCGGTGATCGTCAGCCCGGTCTCGTCCGGAGGCTCGCGTATCTTCCTCGAAGCCGGCAATCTCACCGATATCCTGCGGCAGATTTCGCTGATCGGCATGATCTCGCTGGCGATGACCTTTGTGATCCTGACCGGCGGAATCGATCTCAGCGTGGGCAGCATCCTGGCGCTTGCCACATCGCTCACCGCCATGTTTCTGACGCGCGCGTGGCCCGCCGCATCTTACGGCAGCCGCATCGCCATGGCGATTGCCGCCGCGGCTGCCATATCCGCGCTCGCCGGCGCGCTCAACGGCGTCGCCATCGCCACCCTCGACGTCCAGCCGTTCATCGTGACCTTGGCCTCGATGATCGGCCTCCGCGGCCTGGCGAAATGGCTCACCAATAACGAGAACATCGATATCGGATTCGGGCAGGACGTCGCCGCGCGCTTCGCGGAAATCTATCGCGCCAAAGCCATCGTCATCGGAACCTTCGCCGGCGCGGCCGCGATCTTTTGGACACTGCTCGAGCGCACGGTGTTCGGCCGCTACGTCCGCGCCATCGGCGATAACCCGAAGGCCGCGGAATACGCCGGGCTGCCCATCCGCCGCACCAAAATCTGGGCGTACTCGCTCACGGGGCTGCTGTCGGGCGTCGCGGGAGTTCTGTACGCCGCCGAAAACCACCAGGGCAATCCCAACGCCGGTGTGGCGTACGAGTTGGACGCCATCGCCGCGGTGGTGATCGGCGGCACGCGCCTTTCGGGCGGCAAAGGGTCGATTTCCGGTACCATTGTGGGCACGCTGATCATGGGCGTGCTCACCAACATGCTGCGGTTGAATAATGTGGACAGCAACGTGGAGATGATGATCAAAGCCGTGATCATTGTGCTCGCGGTAGCGGTCCAAAGGGAGAAAAACGGATGACGCGAGGCGTCATAATCGGGGCCGTCTGCGCGGCCGCGCTCGCCGGCGGCGGATGCGGCGGCGGCACAAGACAATTGGTCGTCGCTTTCAGCCAGGCCAACAATGCGGAGCCCTACCGCGCGGCTCAGAACGGGCTGATGACGAAGCTGTTCGCGGAGGACAAAGCCGTTCGCCTGGCGATCTCCGACGCGCAGCAGGATAACAGCCGGCAGGTGGCGCAGGTGGAGACGTTCATCCGCCAGAAGCCCAGTCTGTTGATCGTCGCGCCCAACGAGCGCGCCGCGCTCACCGCGGTCATGGGCGAGGCCATGGCCGCCGGCATTCCGGTGATCTGCCTGGAGCGCGACATCCTGCAACCCAACTATCGCACTTACATCCACAGCGACAATGTGGCGATCGGGCGGCTGGCGGGCCAATTCATCGTCGATCAGTTGCAGAAAAAGTACGGCAAGCCGAAGGGCAACGTGGTGGCCATTCGCGGCCTGCTGGGCGTCGAAGGCGAGATCAGCCGCGACCGCGGAGCGAAAGAGATCTTCGACCGCTATCCCGATATCCGCATCGTCGCCGATCCCGTGGCCGATTGGATTCAGGCCAAGGCGAAGGATCGCATGACCGAAGTCCTGCGGGCACAGCCCCACATCGACGTGGTCTACGGCCATAACGACCCGATGGCCGTCGGCGCCTATCTGGCCGCCAAAGAACTGGGCCGCGAGAAGGAGATGATCTTCGTCGGCGTCGATGGGCTCGGCGGTCCCGCCGGAGGAATTCAGAAGGTGATCGATGGCGTGCTTGCCGCCACGTTCGTGTACCCGCTCTGCGTGGACAAGGCCGTGGAGATCGGACGGCGTATGCTGCACGAACCGGGATTCCAGCCCCAAAAGGAGTACGTGATCGACTCGCTGATGGTAACCAGGGATAACGCCGCGGAGATGTACCGGCGATTCACGATACCATAAAGGGGTCCCGTGTCCCATACCATCGCCATACCCGAAGGGGCGAACAAGCAGGATTTCTATAAAGAGCTGGCTCTCCAGCTGCGCGCATTGCTGAGCGGCGAGCACGATGCCGTCGCTAACGCGGCCAACACGTCGGCGCTGCTCTATCACACCCTGCCGGACGTGAACTGGGTGGGATTCTACTTACTGAAAGAAGGCGAACTGGTACTGGGGCCGTTCCAGGGCAAACCGGCGTGCGTGCGCATCGCGGTGGGACGCGGCGTCTGTGGTACGGCCGCGCAAGGCCGTCGTTCCATCGTCGTGCCGGATGTGAACGCGTTTGCCGGCCACATCGCCTGCGATACCGCATCGCGCTCTGAACTCGTGGTGCCGCTGCTCGCCGGCGAAGAACTCATCGGGGTGCTCGATCTGGACAGCCCGGTGCCGGCGCGATTCGACGACGGCGATCGCGCGGGCTGCGAGATGCTGGCCGCGATTTTTCTGGCCGCGTCAATCGAGGGACTGTGAAAACCGTTCTGTTGCTGGCCTTCTGCGGCGCCGGCGCGATGGCCGCCAATGTGCCCCCGCCTTCTTTCGACCTGCCCGCGCCCGCAGCGGGAAAGGTGGCGACGGCCGTGCTTGCCGGCGGCTCCTTTTGGCAGATGGAATCGGTCTTCGAAAAGTTGCAGGGCGTGATCGCCGTTGTGGCCGGATACGCCGGCGGAAAAGCCGGGGATGCGCAGGAAGCCACGGTGGCGTCCGGCCGGACAAAACACGCGGAGTGCGTCCAGATCACCTATGATCCTTCGCGGATCTCGTATGGCAGGCTGCTGCAAGTGTTCTTCGCGGTGGCGCACGACCCGACCGCGATCGATCGCCAGGGACCCGATACCGGGCCGCAATTCCGATCCGCGATTTTCTACTCGTCGGAGGGGCAAAAGCAGGTCGCGCAGGCATACATCCGCCAGATCGAGCGCGCGCACGTATTTCAGCGGCCCATCCAGACACAGGTGACGCTCTTGACCGGATTTTTCACTGCGGAAGACCACAATCAGCACTACGCCAGGCGAAATCCCAACGATCCCTACGTCACGCAGAACATTGCGCCTAAGTTGAAAGCGCTGGAGGAGCAATTTCCGAACCTGCTCAAGCCCTGACCGCCGATCCGCTGCTCATCCGCGGCATCGCCCTGTTCAATCGCGGCGCGTATTTCGAGTGCCACGAAGTGCTGGAGGAGGCTTGGACGCCCGAACGCGGCCCGCGGCGGCTGTTCTTGCAGTCGCTGATTCATATAGCCGTCGGATTCTATCATCATACGCGCGGGAATCCGGTGGGCGCGGTGCGCCAGTTGCGCAAGGGATTGCGGAAGCTCGCGGGATACCTGCCCGCATGCGAGCGCGTCGACACGGCGCGAATCGAGCGGGAAGTGCTGCCGGTGCTGCGCGCGATCGAAGCCGGCGAGCCGGTTTCGGGATACCCGCAAATTCACTTCGCCTGAGCCGTTGGCGCCTGGCATCGGCTTTCCCTCCTCAGCATAATCAGCGCCAACCCGAACAGCCCCAACGCGGCCAGCGGTGAAATCGACGTCGCCGCGTATAAGGTAAGAGGCGAATAAGCCGTCCAGCCCGAATGGATGTCGTGGTAATGAATCAGCACCAGCTCCGGCAACTGGTAACAGAGTGCGAAACTCAGAACCACTCCGGCGGCCGCCGCCCATCTGCGCCAGGCCACCGCGCGATGCAGAAGAAGAGCCGCCCCCGGGTATTGCAGCACCTGATAGTGCGTCCACGACACTGGCGCCACCACGAGAGCCAGTGAAACCAGCGCCGCCATGGCCAGCGGAACTTGCTCGGCGTTCAACTTGCCGCGGCATCCGGCGGTCAGGGCGAGGAGTCCGCCGGCCAACGTCGCCAGCGCGACAGCCACCGAGAGAATTTGCAGCGAGGGAGCAAGATGTAGCGTGGCTGCAACGTTACCGTGCTCCCACAGGAACGGAATTTGGCGGCCGCGGTGAATCGGCATGAGAATTCGCAACACCAGCGACGGCAAAGACCAGTTGAACATTGCCGGCGTACCCAGCCAGTAGTGCGCTTTTAAGGCGAATTTGGGCCCGGTGAAGAAACCGGCCAGCACCAACCACGGAACCGATACCGAAAGAAACGCGATGCCGGCGAGTTTGAGTATGCCGCGCCATCCACGTTGCAGCCACAGCGCTACTGCCAGGATGCCGGGAAAGTATTTGAGCGCGAAGGCAGCGCTCACCCCGGTGTCCTGGACCCATACGCGCCCGTCGTAAGCCGCGGCGATCGCTACCAGGAGCACCGGGCTCAATTGACCGATGCGGAGCGTTTCCACCGAAGCGCCGCCCATCGCCCACACCCAAGCGACGCAACCCAGTCCGAGAAGGCACCGTCCCGAGGCGCGCCACGTCAACCAGGCCGCCGCAAGCAGCATGCCCTGAGACAGCGCGAACCAGGTCCAGCGCGCTGTCTGATAGCCCATCCACGCGATAGGCGTCACCAGAAAAGCTACCGCGGGCGGGTAGAAGTACGCCGGATTCTCATAGGGGCTCACGCCGGTGGCGATGTCTTTTGCTGCCCGGTAATAAACGTCGAAATCGTTCGGCCGCGACCAGGTGTTGAGAACGTTGACCACATTTGCGCGGATATACACCACGGCGAGCACGCACAGAATGATCGTCGCGGCGAACCTGGTTCCCCGGGTGCGGTTCGCAGTCCGGTATTCAAAAGTTGCAGTGGTCGCCGCTCTGGTTGCAGGCTGTGTATCCATTGATCCAGCCAGAGTCCTCCACGATTAAGCACAGAGCATTCCAATGGATGTTAGATCCCATGGCCCATCGAAAAATACGGCAAGATTGGAAGCGGCGGGAACATTCTGCCGGCCAGGCTGTTGCATCCTACCCGGTCGAGGAACTGGGCCCCCGCCACACGGGGTAGGGCAATCCGGCCAGCCGGTTCACACAGAAGGCTTGCGCGGTGATGACGAGTACGGCGGTTTCGATCACTGCCAGGTCTGTGATGTTGGTGATGAGCCCCAGGGACACAATCAGCGTCGTTGCCCCGGCCGGTGGGTGGCTCGCGTGAAGCAGAATCATCAATGCCGCTGTCACCGCCAGGGAAACCGACGCGGCCACCACCGGCCGGAAGTCGAAGCCTTCCTTCATCATCGCCGTCCAGACCGGCACGCCGCTCGCCCGGAAAGCGATGTAGCCGCAAACCAGACCGATCAGGTGAGCCAATAGCGTATTGTGCGGAGTCGAGGTCTTCGAACGGGGTAAAAAAAACAGTTGGTAAGCCGTTGGTCCTACCGATGGGAAGATGAACGGTACTCCGGTAAGAACCGCCAGGGCAGCCAGAAGGCCAACGCTTACCAGCCCATTCACGAACACGTACATGGCCCAAAGCGCCCGATGCGGTACAGTTCGGCTGATGCGGCCGAGGCCGAGCCGCTCGAAAAGGGATTCGACATGCGCCCAATCGTCCGGAGCTCGCGGAGGGGTATATCTGGGATTTCTCTCGCCAGGCATGCGGATGGTTTGTGCACGCCGGAGGCCCGCTTTCGAAAACCATGTGCGGAATCTTGCGTGATCCTCAACCCGCTTGTCATCATTCACCCGGGAGCGTCGATCGTCCGCCAATTCACGGAGCCGCGCGGAGCCCCCCCAAGGAGTACGCCACAATAAGCCGCAATCGATCTCGATTAGCCATCCGGCGAACGGCGGAGCGGCACTCTGGCTTGGCTCGAAGCCTTATAAAAGCAAATACTCCAGAGCGACCTCTCAATTCAGTACAAGCGGGCAGTAGGCTGCAACCGCCGTCGTTGCGAACCCCTAATGCGAATAGAAAACGTAATTCGCGTAGGCCTTCTCCACTTCGGGATCTTCCGCCAGGTGTTGCTGAAGAATCCATATTCCTTCGCTGTTCGCCACGAAAATCAATCCGCGCCGGTCATCCCGCGTTGTTGCGGTAACGCCTGAGAACTCACGCGTCACCTTGGGGTGCTGTGGATCGGAGAAGTCCATGATGCGAATGGTCTGATTGGGCAGAGGCGCCGGGGCCGCGGGCGTATTCGTAACCAATGCTGCCGTGCCCGCCACCACCGCCAAGCGATCCGAAGCGCCTGGTAGCGCCTCCGCCACATCGGCCAGCAGGCGCGGCTGGGATGATTTCGTAACATCGATCATGGTTACTGCCTGCCCTGTCTCGTGCTCGGCGTAAAGGTAGTAGCTGCTGTAGTGCTGGGTGGTGAGAAAGCGGGTGATTGGCCCTCCCGTGGCTGGAATGTGCCCCACTACCTCGATAGAATCCTGTGGATCTTTGGCGGCTGATTTCTTCTTTTGGTTCTTCACTTGTGCGGCC
>Ga0335073_10001472_pt1 | contig 31449 bp, 26 predicted proteins | sample Lox_Sample_22_FD_207093 | JGI IMG/M metagenome (GOLD analysis project Ga0335073, IMG submission 207093) | Soil microbial communities from Loxahatchee National Wildlife Refuge, Florida, United States - Lox_Sample_2.2 | ecosystem: Environmental > Terrestrial > Soil > Wetlands | place: USA... | reverse complement strand
CGCGCAGGACCCGGTGGCGCTGGTCGGGTCGAGGCGTCCTTCCACCTATGGGGCCGAGATGGCGCGAGCGCTCGGGCGCGATCTGGCCCTGGCCGGCGTCACCGTCGTGAGCGGGATGGCCCGAGGCATCGACTCGGCGGCGCACGCCGCGGCGCTCGGCGTAAGCGGCCCGACGATCGCCGTGCTCCCCGGCTCGGCCGATCGTCCCTACCCCGCCGGGGAGAGGGCCCTCTACCGACGGATCGTCGCCGGCGCAGTTGCCGTATCCGAGGTCGCCCCTGGCACAAGCGTTCGTCGGTGGATGTTCCTGGCGCGCAACCGCATCATCGCCGGGTTGGCGGCGATGACGGTGGTGATCGAGGCCGGGGAGCGCTCCGGGTCGCTGGTCACCGCCCGGGCCGCCGGCGGACTCGGGCGGCCGGTGGGAGCCGTTCCGGGCCGGGTGACCACGCCGCAGGCTTTCGGCCCGCATGAGCTGCTGGCGGCGGGCGCCTGCCTCGTGCGCGGCGCTCAGGACGTCCTCGACCATCTGTTCGGCGCCGGCGTGCGTCGTGCCGGCGGCTCGGACCGCTGCCAGCCCCCGGCTCAGCTTCGTCCGCTCCTGGCGGCGATCGCCGAGGGTCACGAAACCGCCGGCGCGCTCGCCCGGGCGGGTTTCGGGCCAGAGCACGGCCTGGCGGCCCTCGCGGCGCTCGAGCTCGGCGGTTACGTGCGGCGAGGCCCGGGCGGCAGGTTCTCGGTGGCGCCGTGACGGTCCGCCCACGCGTTGCGGTTGAGTTCTGCGGGCACTATCGACGGAAAGGTCCGAAGTACCCTCGTGGACGTGGTCAAGCGGGTGCTCTCGATTGCCGGGTCGGATTCGGGCGGTGGCGCAGGCATCCAGGCCGACCTGAAGGCGTTCGCCGCGTGCGGCGTGCATGGGATGACCGCGATCACCGCGATCACCGTCCAGAACACGGTCGGCGTCACGGCCGTTCACCCGGTTCCGCCCGACATCATCATCGCCCAGGTGCGCGCCGTCGCCACCGACATAGGCATTGACGCCATCAAGATCGGCATGCTTGGCGACCGGCCGACGATCGAGGCCGTGGCGCAGGCCCTGGACGAGCTGATCGAGCCCACCCCGGTCGTCCTCGACCCCGTCATGGTCGCCGAGTCCGGGGCACAGTTGCTCGATCCGGCGGCGAAAGCCACGCTCATCGCGGTGTTGCTGCCCCGCGCCACCGTCGTGACGCCGAACGTCCCGGAGGCCCGTGCTCTCGTCGGGGAGGCCGATAGCCCCGGTGCGGACCCGGACATTGAAGGTCTCGCCCGCCGGATCCAAGCGCTCGGTCCCCAGGTGGTCGTCGTCACGGGCGGCCACCGCGAGGAGGCCATCGACGTGTTCTTCGACGGCGATCGCGTCGTCGAGATCGCCGGCCCCCGCCATCCGGGCACCGCGGCGCACGGCTCGGGTTGCACCCACTCCTCGGTGCTCGCGGCGCAACTTGCCCGCGGCGACGATCCGCTCGACGCCGCCCGGGCGGCGAAGGAGCTCGCATCCCGCGCGGTGGCGAACGGCCTGAACGAGATCGGCGCCGGCGCCGGTCCGGTCGACATCCTCGGACTCGCTGCAAACCCGACGAAAGCGGTCAAAAAAGGGCCTCAGCCGGTCAGGCAGGAGGCGGGGTTCTGACATAATCGCGCGGTGCGTTTCCTGAGGATGAAGCCAGGACATGGGGAGGTTCTGATCGCCGAGGGGGACGTCGAACGCGCCGAGGACGAGCAGCGCCTGATCGAGGAGTTTCGCCGGCAGCTGGACGCCGGGCTGTGGGCGGCGGTGCCGCTCTCGGACGGGGAGGGACGGCGGGAATCGATCATGGTGCGCTCGTTCGAAGAGATTCCCTGGGACGCCGACCGCGTGATCTTCTTCCCGCGGGCGGCGGGCGGCCGGTAGGCCGGCGGCGGCGCAGGTGCTGCTGGCGCTCGCAGCGACGGCGCTCGTGGCTCTTGCCCTGCTCTCGGACCTGATCGTGCCGCGGGTCGAACACCTCTGGGCCCGCTTCCGCGCCGGCCGGCGACGCGCCCCTACGTGGGCGTACGACCCCGGCCGCGAGCGCCGCGCCGAGCAGCGCGCCCGGGCCCTGCTCCGCTCCTGCATCAACGAAGAGGAATGGTCGATGTACCGGGATCTCGGCTTCCTGCGCGTGTGGGGCACCCTGGCCGACGGGCCCGATGACGTCGGCGGTACCGGCGGCGCGCCCTACGCCTACCTGATCTATCCGCACCGCCCGATCGTCGCTTACCTGGCCCAGACGCACCGCCTGCTCAACGAGTACTGCGTCACCTTCCCGGACGAGACCCGTCCCTACGGCAGCTCGCTCCTGCCGGACTCCGACGACGTGTTGGCCAAATGGATGGCGCTGACCGGTGATGAGCGCAGACTGATCTCGACCGCCAACATGCACCTGCCCGGCCGCCAGCTCGACCCGGCCCACGTGCGGCGCGACCTCTGGCGCCTCTCGCAGTGGGAGCGCGCCCGGATGCGCCAGCTGGCCGGTGGCGACGGCCCCGATCGTCCCGCCGACCGCCAGAGTGCCGCTTAGCGGGCGCCGGTCCAGACACCCACGGCATACGTCGTTTCTCGACCAGGCCCCGGGAACGCGCCACCGGCTAACGTTCCGCCGCCATGGATCTCAAGCACAAGAGCCGCGCCCTCACCGAGGGCCCCGAGCGAGCTGCGGCTCGCGCCCAGCTGAAGGGGATCGGCTATGACGACGAGGCGCTGAGCAAGCCGCTCGTCGCCGTGGCCAACACGTGGATCGAGACGATGCCGTGCAACTTCCACCTGCGCGCTCTGTCGGCCAAGGTCAAGGAGGGGATCCGCGAGGCCGGCGGGACGCCGATGGAGTTCAACACGATCGCCATCTCCGACGGGATCACGATGGGCACCGAGGGGATGAAGGCCTCGCTGGTCAGCCGCGAGGTGATCGCCGACTCGATCGAACTGGTCGCCTTCGCTCAGGCGTTCGACGCGGTGATCGCGATCAGCGGCTGCGACAAGACGATCCCCGCCACCGTGATGGCGCTGTGCCGGCTGAACGTGCCGAGCCTGATGCTGTACGGCGGCTCGATCTACCCGGGTGTGTACAAGGGGGAACGGATCACGATCCAGGAGGTGTTCGAGGCGATCGGCGCGCACGCCGCCGGCCGGATCACGGACGACGAGCTGACCGCGATCGAGGAGGCCGCGTCGCCCGGCGCCGGCGCCTGCGGCGGGCAGTTCACCGCGAACACGATGGCGATGGCATTCCAGGTGCTCGGGATCTCCCCGACCTCGTCGGGGGTCCCCGCAACCGACCCGCACAAGGTCGACGTGGCCAAGGAGGCGGGTCAGCTCGTGATGGATGTGCTCAGGCGCGGCCAACTGCCGAGCGACATCATCACCCGGGACGCGCTCGAGAACGCGATCGCCGCGATCGCGTGCAGCGGCGGCTCGACCAACGGCGTTCTCCACCTACTCGCCGTGGCCCGCGAGATGGGCATCGAGCTGAACATCGACGACTTCGACCGGATCAGCGAGCGCACGCCGCTGCTGTGCGACCTCAAGCCCAGCGGTCAGTACGTCGCCCCCGATCTGTACGCCGCCGGCGGGATTCCGCTCGTCCTCAAGCGGCTCAAGGAAGCCGGGATCCTCCACCAGAGTGCGCAGACGGTCACCGGCCAGACCGTTGGCCAGCTCGCCGACGAGGCCGCAGAACAAGAGGGCCAGGATGTCGTGCGTCCGCTCAGCAACCCACTGAAGGACACCGGCGGGCTGGTGATCCTCAAGGGCAACCTCGCCCCCGAGGGCTGCGTGGTCAAGGTCGCCGGCTACGAGCGGCGACGGCACACCGGGCCGGCGCGCGTGTTCGAGTCCGAGGAGGACGCGATGGCCGCTGTGCGTACCCAGGGCATCAAGGCCGGCGATGTCGTGGTGATCCGCAACGAGGGCCCCGCCGGCGGACCCGGCATGCGCGAGATGCTCGCCGTCACCGCCGCGCTCGTCGGCGAGGGCCTCGGCGAGGAGGTGGCGCTGCTCACCGATGGCCGCTTCTCGGGCGCCACGCACGGGCTGATGGCCGGTCACGTCGCCCCGGAGTCGGTCAGGGGCGGCCCGATCGGCATCGTCCGCGACGGCGACGAGATCACCGTCGATGTCGACGCACGCCGCCTCGACGTCAACCTGTCCGACGAGGAGATCGCGGCCAGGACGAGCCGCTACCGCCAGCCCGAGCGGCCGGCACCCCCGGCCGCGCTGGCCAAGTACGCCAAGCTCGTTTCGAGCGCCTCGCTCGGCGCGACCACGCGCTGAGGCTGAGGGCGAGGGCGGCCCGAAACCAGACGCGGATCTTACGCCGCGCTTACAGAAGCCTGAAATCGTGCGTGCAAAACTGTGCTGAAATCGTCTGGGCCGGACTGTCCGGGGTGGCCGGCCGGTAGCATTCCGAGCTAGAAAGGTGAATCGAGCTGGCACGAGTTACCTATCTGCGTCCTGAGCGGGGCGGGTCGGGGGCAGTCGGAAGACCCCGCCGGTCCTCCTCGATGTCACGTCCCGCGCGCAGGCGCGGGCCGTATATCGCGCTGGGCGTATTCGTCCTGCTCGTCGCGGCTGCAGGCGCTGTGGCGGTCACGCTGAAGACCTCCAAGGCGACGCTGTCCACCGATTCGACGGCGCTGGCCAAGATCGGGATGCCCGTGGGTGGCGGGACGATCGAGACCGTCAGCGTCACAAACGCACGCACCAACCAGCAGATCCCCGCCTACGTCTCGGGCGGCCGGATCTGGCCGAGCAAGCTGATCCCGGCCCACGAGCTGGTCGCGGTCTACGCGGTGGTCAAGCGCCCGAGCTCGGTCGCCTGGCTGACCGGCAAAACCGAGGAGCTCCACCTGACGCTGATGACGCCGACGGCGCACCTGCTCGCCCACTTCCTCACGGTCCCCAACGGCCAACCCCTCCGCCTCCAGTTCGTCGACGACGTGTCCACGGTTTCCACGGGGCTCTCCGCGACCAGCCTGCGTCGCCGGCAGTTCGCCCCCGAGTCGGTGGTGACCCTGCCTCGCACCGGCTCGGCGGGATCGATGTACGTGGCCGCCGCGCCGCGCACGTGGGAGAGCTCGTCCGCTTCGCTGGTGAGCTGGTTCCCCGCCGGGGCGTCGACGAGCGCCATCGCCTATCCATCGCCGGGGGGGACGATCAAGGCCACCACGCCGATCACGCTCACGTTCAACAAGCCGGTCTCCCAGGTTCTCCACGGCTCGATGCCGGACATCTCGCCCCAGACCCAGGGAACCTGGCACCAGGTGAGCGCGCATGCGATCCAGTTTGTGCCAGCGAACTTCGGCTACGGCCTCGGCGCCACCGTCAGCGTCGGCCTCCCGGGCGGAGTCAACCTCGTCGGCGCCAAGCGATCCGGCGCCGGGTGGGGCGCCTGGACAGTGCCGCAGGGGACCACCCTGCGTCTCCAGCAGCTGCTGGCCGTACTGGGGTACCTCCCGCTTCGCTTCCAGTACGTCGGCACCGGGCCAGGGCCCAATACGGCTAACCAGCTGGCCGCGGCGATCGACCCGCCGAAGGGCACCTTCACCATGCGTTACCCGAACACCCCGAGCGCGCTGGCGAGCATGTGGGCGCCCGGCAGCTTCGGCGAGATGACCAAGGGCGCGATCATGGCCTTCGAGAACACCATGGGCATGAACGTCGACGGCGAAGTCAGCCCGGCTCTCTGGAGCGCGCTGATCACCGCGGCGGTGAAGGGTCAGATCAACACCTTCGGCTACACGTTCGTCCAGGTGAGCGAGGGCAGCCCCGAGAGCGAGTCGACGTGGCACAGCGGCAAGACCGTCGTGTCCGGACCGGTCAACACCGGCGTCCCGGCGGCGCCCACGGCCCAGGGCACGTTCGCAGTGTTCGAACACGCGCTGTCGGTGACGATGAGCGGCACCAACCCGGACGGAAGCCACTACGTCGATCCGGGCATCCCGTTCGTCAGTTACTTCAACGGCGGCGACGCCCTCCACTACTACCCCCGCGGCGGGTACGGCTACCCGCAGAGCGACGGCTGCGTCGAGATGCCGTACGGCGAGGCCGAGGCGGTCTACCCGTACACGCCGATCGGAACGCTCGTCCAGGTCACGTAGTCCGGCCCGCCCGGGCCGGAGCAGGCTTGATCGTCCACGTGGCGAATAGGGTGGCCTCGATGCCCGAGACCGCCGAGCAGACGTCCTGGACCCAAGCCCTGACGGCGTTCGAGTGCGACCTCACGCGGCGCGCGGTGGCCGAGAAGACCCGCGTGGCCTACATCGGTGACGTCCGGCAGTTCGCGCAGTGGGCCGTGGCCCACCAAGCCGGCCCGGCCGAGGTCGATGTGCGGTCGCTGCGCCGCTACGCTGCCGGGCTCGCCGAGCGCGGGATCGCGCCCGCCACCATCGCCCGCCGGCTCGCCGCGCTCCGGGGCCTGTTCCGCGTGCAGATGGAATTAGGCGCTCGCGAGGACAACCCGGCCGAGCTGCTCAGCTCGCCCAAGCGGCCCCAGCGGCTCCCCCGCGTTCTCAAGGCCGGGGACGTCGCGGTCTTGCTCGACTCGATCCCCGCGTCGAGCCCGCTCGAGCTCCGCGACCGGGCGCTGTTCGAGCTCGCCTACGCCTGCGGGCTGCGCGCCGAGGAGATCGTCTCGCTCAACCTCGACGCCGTCGACTTCGACTCCGAGTCGGTGCGCGTGGAGGGCAAGGGAGAGAAGACCCGCCTCGTTCCGGTGGGCGAGCAGGCGCTCGCCGCGCTCGAGCGCTACCTCGCGCGAGGACGTCCCCTCCTCCTCAGCGCTGAGCAAAGCGCACTCTTTCTCTCAAAGTCTGGCCGACGCCTGTCCACGTCTGACGTGAGGCGCCGGCTGAGCGGCTGGGCGAGGCACGCAGTTGCCCGTTCGCCGGCTCTCGCGCGGGCCCATCCGCACGCTCTCCGGCACTCCTTCGCGACGCATCTCCTAGACGGCGGGGCCGATCTGCGAGCCATCCAAGAGCTCCTGGGCCATGCGACCATTTCGACGACTCAGGTTTACACTCGCGTTGAGTCGGCCCGCCTAAGGTCCACGTATTCGCGCGCTCATCCTCGGGCGTGAGTGGGGATCCCGCCCTCCCAAATAACGTTCTGGGGCACATTGGAAACCAACGTCAAAGCGATCGAGCTACAAGATCTGTGGAGGCGGTTCAAGGCAACCGGCGACGAGCGCGCGCGCGAGCGGCTCGTGGTCGCTTACTCACCTCTCGTCAAATACGTAGCCGGCCGCATGAGCTCGGGGCTGCCCGCCCACGTCGAGGAATCGGATCTCATCTCCTACGGTCTGGGTGGCCTGATCTCGGCGATCGAGCGGTTCGACCTGAGCCGCGAGATCAAGTTCGAGACCTACGCGATCACGCGCATCCGCGGCGCCATCATCGACGAGCTGCGCACGCTCGACTGGGTGCCCCGGTCGGTGCGTGCGCGGGCCCGTGAGATTGAACGCGCGAACATGAAACTCGAGGCGCGCTACCAGCGCGCGCCGACGGACGAGGAGATGGCGACCGAGCTGGGCGTGACCGTCGAGGACTTCCAGGAGGCGCTGCTCCAGATCTCCAACTCGACGATCGTCGCGCTCGACGAGCTGTGGAGCGTGTCGGACTCGACCGGCGACGCGATCTCGCTGCTTGACACCCTGCCCGACCGCGGCGCACCCGACCCCGAGCAGCTGATGGACCAGTCGGAGCTCCGCGACCGGATCGCCGACGCGATCGCCGCCCTCCCCGAGCGCGAGAAGCTCGTCGTGGCGCTCTACTACTACGAGAACCTGACACTGCGCGAGATCGGCGAAGTCCTGGGCGTCACCGAATCCCGCGTGTCGCAGTTGCACACCAAGGCGGTGCTGCGGCTGCGAGGCAAACTGGCCGGCGAGCTCGACTAATTGGGGCCGCCTGCGGCGGCATCCATGGGGCCTTGTTCCCCGTCCGGACGGGGATTTGTGACCCGCCCACCGAGCCCCCGCCGCCCCACGGACGCCGAGCGAAGCGAGGCCCGGTATCGTCGCTCCTCCGTACCATCGAAGGAGAGGAGCCAGGCATGCACAAGCCCGCGGACCGCATCCGCAACGTGGCGCTCGTCGGCCACCGGGGTAGTGGGAAGACGTCGCTGCACGAGGCGCTGCTCTTCCAGGCCGGCACGATCAACCGGATGGGAACCGTGGTCGACGGGACGACCGTGTCGGATGCGGATCCCGACGAGAAGGCCCGCCAGATGTCGATCACCGCCGCGATGTCGACGTTCGAGTGGCAGGACCGCAAGGTCAACCTGATCGACACGCCCGGTGACTCGAGCTTCATCGCCGACGCACTCGGGGCGCTGCGCGTGTGCGAGTCCGCGATCTTCGTGATCAACGGCGTGATGGGGGTCGAGGTCCACGCCAGCCGCCTGTGGCAGCGCGCCGCCGAGCTCGACCTGGCGCGACTGATCTTCGTCAACATGCTCGACCGCGAGCGCGCCGACTTCTTCCGCACGCTCGACTCGCTCAAGTCCGCCTTCGGCCCGCATGTGGTGGCGACCGAGATCCCGATCGGCTCAGAGCACGAGATCCGCGGCGTGATCGACCTGGTCGACATGAAGGCATACGAATATGAATCCCCGCCCACCGCCGCCCGCGAGAACTGCAAGGAGATCCCGATCCCTGACGGACTCCAAGCCCAGGCGGAGGAATACCGAGACAAGCTGATGGATGAGGTGGCCGAGAACTCCGACGCGCTGATGGAGCGCTACCTGGAGGGCGAGGAGATCTCCCACGAGGAGATCGTCACCGCCCTGAAGGACGGCACCAACCACGGCCATATCTTCCCGGTCACGTGCGGCGTGGCCACGCGGAACCTCGCCACCAACCGGCTGCTCGACGCGATCGTCGACGACCTTCCCTCGCCGGTCAAGCACGGCGGTCTCGAGGTCGGCGAGGTGACGCTCGAGCCGGTCGAGGACAAGGAGATGTTCGCCTACGTGTTCAAGACCCGTGCCGACCCGTTCGCCGGCCGGATCAACCTCTTTCGGGTCTACCAGGGCATGGTCAAGCAGGACTCGCAGGTCCTGAACACCCGGACCCACACGAAGGAGCGGATCGGGACGCTCGTCAGCTTCGAGGGTACGAACACTGGACACCCGACCGAGTTCGGCCCCGGTGACATCGGCGCGGTGGCCAAGCTCAAGGAGACGAAGGCGGGCGATTGGCTGGCCGCCCGCGATGAGCCGATCACGATGCCGTCGATCAAGTTGCCGGCCCCGGTCATGGCCTTCGCGGTAGAGCCCAAGAGCAAGGGCGACGAGGAGAAGGTATTCACGGCACTGCGCCGCCTGCAGGAGGAGGACCCGACGATCGACCTGCATCGCGACGATCAGACCGGCGAGCAGATCGTGGCCGGGCTCTCGCAGGTCCACGTCGAGGTCATCGTCGAGCGACTGAGGTCACGCTTCGGCGCCGAGGTCAATCTCAACCAGCCGCACGTGCCCTACCAGGAGACCATTCGCAAGCCCGCCAAGGCTCATGGCCGGCACAAGAAGCAGACCGGCGGTCGGGGCCAGTTCGGCGATTGCCACATTGAAATCGAGCCGCTCGAGCCCGGTAACGGGTTTGAATTCGTGAACGCGATCAAGGGCGGGGTGATCCCAACGGGCTTCATCCCGGCGGTCGAAAAGGGAGTCCAGGACGCGATGCAGGCCGGCGTGGTCGCCGGCTACCCGGTCAAGGACGTGCGGGTGCGTCTGTATGACGGCTCCTACCACACCGTGGACTCATCCGAGATGGCGTTCAGGCTGGCCGGCTCGCTCGCGATGAAGCAGGCGCTCGAGCAGGCGGGCGCCGTCCTGCTCGAGCCGATCATGCAGATCACCGTGACCGCGCCCGAGGACGCGGTGGGCGACGTGATCGGCGATCTCAACTCCCGTCGCGGGCGGCCGCTGGGGATGGAGCCCGTCGGCGCCGGTATGACCGAGGTCAAGGCCGAGGTGCCGATGGCCGAAGTGCTCTCGTACGCGCCCGATTTGCGCTCGATCACGGGCGGCCAAGGCGAGTTCACGATGGAGTTCCTCCGGTACGAGGAAGTGCCCGGCCACCTGGCCGGCAAGGTGGTCGAGGAGGCCAAGGCCGAAAAGGAGGCCGTCAAGGCGTGAGGGTTGGTGGGATCCGATAATGTCGAACGGCGTGGCCACCAAGGACATCCGGCCCTCCACGGCCTACACGATTTGCGACGTCTGCGGCCGCACGCTCCTGCGCGGCGAGCGCTCGGAGATCTACATCGACGGCGGCGTACGGCGCGAGGTGTGCGAGCTGTGCAAGCCGCGCGCGCTGCACGAGGGATGGCTACGGGAAGGGACCGTTCCCACCTACGACGGGTCGGAGGCGCCCTCGAGCCGGCGCGGCTCGTTTCTGACGCGGCTGCGACGCCGACGCGAGCGTGAGCGCCCGCCCGAGGCCCCAGAGTTCGAGCCGCTCAGCGAGCCCGAACCGCCGCCCGTATCCCAGTCCCCGCCGCCCGAGCCGCGCACCCCTCCGCGCCGGCGGGCCCGCGAGACGGCCCGCGAGCTGCGCAGGCGCGCCCAGGAGTCGACCCGCGAGCCCCGGCACGTGCGCGCCGTCCCGATGGGTGCCGGCCAGAGGATCGCCTCAGCCATCGAGGTGTTCAACGATTCCGAGCACCGTCGCACCGTGGCGGGGGTGGCGCGGTCGTTGGGCGCGCCCACCGTCTCGATACACCCGAATGAGGGGCACTCCAGCCTGGTTGAGATCGTGGCCTCCTGGGAGCTCTGCTGGTATCGCTACGAGGTGGACCTGTCCGAGGAGGTGCCCGTGATGCGGGTCGCCGCCCAGGGCTACGAGCTGGACGAGCTCAGCCCTCGCGAGCGGGAGTCCAACGCCGGTTATGACGCCCACGGGGTCCTTTCGCAGTTATAGCCAGGCCTAGACACACGTTCGATGGTGGTCCTCCGCGAGCGCGTCTAGCATGCGAGGCGTGATCTATTGCGTCGTTCCAGAGGAGCTGGCCGACGAGCTGCTGTCTAAGCTCGAGGGCTACTACGCCGACGATCCCAATGTGGAGGTGATCGTCGACCGCCGCAAGACCTCCCGCCGAGGCCGGACCTCATCGGGCGGCGGCAACCGCTCCATCCGCGATCGTCGCCGGGCGCGCGTCACCGGCGAGCTCCCCGAGCTGGCTACTGACTGACCCAACCGGCGTTTCGGTTGAAACTCGTTCTGCACGTCGACGGCGGCGCGCGTGGCAACCCCGGACCCGCCGCGATCGGCGTGGTCATCTCGACCCCGGAGGGCGAGGTGCTCGACGAACTCGCCGAGACGATCGGCGTCGCCACCAACAACGTGGCCGAGTACAGCGGTCTGCTCAGAGGGCTCGAGCGGGCCCGCGAGCTCGGCGCCACCGAGGTCGATGTCGTCAATGACTCCGAGCTCGTGGCGCGGCAGCTGACGGGCGCCTACAAGGTCAAGCACGCCGCGATGAAGCCTCTGCACGCCGAGGCGATGGCGGTCCTGCGCGGGTTTGACCGCTGGGGCATCCAGAGCGTCCCGCGTGCCGAGAACGCCCGCGCCGACGAGCTTGTCAACCGGGCGCTCGACGCCGAGTCCTGAGAACGATCCACCCGCGGCGCACGAGCACCGGTTTTCGGCGCGGTGGGCAAGGGGTATTGTGCGTGCGGTGAGCAGCGTCGACGCAGGGCCGGCAAGACGACTCATCGAGCAGCGCACCGGGCACCCGGTCATCAGCTTCTATCTCGACCTCGATCCCGAGCGGTTCGCCACGGCCCCGCCCCGCGCCGCGCAGATCCGCTCGCTGATCGACCAGGCCGCGCGCGAGCTCGACGAGGCGGCCGGAGCCCTGAGCCACGACGATCGGATCGGGCTCCGCAAGGACCTGGAGCGGATCGACGAGTTCCTGAGCTCGCCCACCGGGAGAGCCGAGTTCCAGGGCGCCCAGGCACTGGCCGTGTTCTGCTCGGGCCGAGACGATCTGTTCGAGGTCGTGAAGCTGCCCCGGGCGGTGCCCGGCCGCGTCGTAATCGGGCGGACGCCGCACGTCGAGCCGCTGGTGGCGGCCCTCCAGGAGCGTCGCTGGCTCGTAGCGCTCGTCAATCGGCGCCTCGGGCGCGTGCTCGGCGGCCCGGTCGACCGCCTCGAGGAGAACGGAAGCTTCGGGGATTACGTGCACGGGCAGCACGACCAGGGCGGCTGGTCCCAGGCGCGCTACGAGCGCAGCATCGAAAAGGACGTCGACGATCACCTGCGCCGGGTGGCCGAGGCGGTCAACCAACGCTGGCGCGGCGAGGCCTTCCATCGTGCTGCGGTGGGCGGCCCGGTCGAGATCGTCCCGCGACTCGAGGGGTTCCTCGCCGCTGAGGTGCGAGCGAACCTGGCGCCGGGACGCGTTGAGGTCGACCTGTCGAGCGCGGGCGATGACGAGATCCGCCGTGCGCTGACCACGCTCGTACTGGATGACGAGAAGCAGGTCGAGCGCGATGCGCTCGACCGCCTGGCCGCCGGCATCGGAAGCGGCGGGCGGGCCGTCGGGGGCCCCGAGGATACGATCGAGGCGCTCAATGAGCGCCGGGTGCAGACGCTGCTGCTCGAGCCAGGGTTCGACCGGCGAGGCGCGCGTTGCCTGAGCTGCGGGCTACTGATGCTCGAGCCCCATGACCGCTGCCCCGCGGACGGCGGGGAGATCGAGGAGGTCGAGCACCTCCGCGAGGCCGCGATCGAGGCGGCGCTGGCCCAGGACGCCGAGGTGTCATTCGTCCGCCACTACCCTGACTTGGGGCCGCTTCAGGGCATCGGGGCGCTGCTGCGCTTCTAGAGCCAGGTCGCCATCGTCCGGGCTGAGGGCCGTTCCCGCTACCCTTTTCCGCGTGAACGATCCCCTGACCGAGCTGAGCGCCCGGCTCGAGGAGGCGGCCGAACAGCTTCGTGCCCCCGATCTCGAGGTCGACACCGCGCTTGCCCTGATCGAGGAATGCGCTCGGCTGGCCGCGGAGGCCAGCTCCCAGGTCGACCAGCGGACGCGGGCGGCGCTCGAGCCGCTGCCGGACCTGCCCGGCCAGCTGCCCTTGCCCACCGCGTAGTGCTCCCGACGGCCCCTGAGCAGCACAGGGTGTCTTTCCCGCGCCCAGCCACCACGTACCCGGAGCACCTCCGCTCCGCGGTGGAGGGCTACCTCCAGTCGCTGCGCTTCTCGACGAGTCCCGAGGCGGCCGGCCTCGAGGAGGCGATGCGCTACTCGCTGCTGGCCGGTGGGAAGCGGATCCGGCCGGTGTTGGCGCTCGCCACCGCGTCCGCGATCGGCCGCGACCCGGAGTGGGTGCTGCCGCTCGGAGCGGCCATTGAGCTGATCCACACATATTCGCTGATCCATGACGACCTACCCGCGATGGACGACGACGACCTGCGGCGCGGGCGGCCCACCTGCCACCGCGCGTTCGGCGAGGACGTGGCGATCCTCGCCGGCGATGGGCTGTACGCCGAGGCGTTCGTGCTGCTCCTCTCCCGTCAGGAGGCCGAGCCGGCCCAGCTGCTGGCGGCGGCGCGAGAGCTCGCACACGCCACCGGCTCAGAAGGGATGGTGGCCGGGCAGTACATCGACGTGGCCGGGACCGCCCCGGCCGGCGCTGCCGGGCTGCGCAGCTTGCACGAGCTCAAGACCGGCCGGTTGATCGCGGCGAGCGTCGACTGCGTGCTTCTACTGGCTGGCGTGCACGAAGCCGAGACACGTGAGCACTTCACCGCTTTCGCGCGTGAGCTCGGGGTACTTTTCCAGATCGTGGACGACATTCTCGACGTGACCGGCTCCGAAGAGATCCTCGGCAAGCATCAGGGAAGCGACGAGCGACTCGGCAAGCGCACATACGTGACAGAGTTCGGGGTCAAGGGCGCCCGGGAGCTCGCGTCGCTGTCGCAGGCCCGGGCCCGAGCGGCGCTCACGCTGGCGGCGGACCGAGCGGGATCTCATCCGACAGACGAACTCGAGCAGATAACCGATTTCATCGCGACCCGATCCTTCTGATGGCTGAACTACTTGCCCGGATCGATAAGCCCCAGGACCTGCACGGCCTGACCGACGAGGAGCTCCAAACCCTGGCCCAGGAGGTCCGCGAGCACATCATCGACACGGTCGGCGAGATCGGCGGTCACTTCGGCGCCAACCTGGGCGCGTGCGAGATCGCGGTGGCGCTCCACTCGATACTGGATTCGCCACGCGACAAGATCCTGTGGGACGTCGGCCACCAGGCGTACCCGCACAAGATCCTCACCGGCCGTCGCGACCAGCTGCACACGATTCGCAAATACCGGGGTCTGGCTCCTTTCTGCGCAGTGCACGAGTCCGAGCACGACATCATGGGCGCCGGCCACGCCTCGACGGCGATCGGCTATGCGGTCGGCATCAAGGAGGCGATGCGCCGAGGCCACGGCGAGGACGGTCACGTGGTGGCGGTCGTGGGCGACGGAGCGATGACCGGGGGTGTCGCGTTCGAGGCGGTCCACCAGGCCGGCGGCGAGGGAACCCCGATCGTGGTCGTGCTCAACGACAACGGGATGTCGATTGCGCCGAACGTTGGTGCGCTCTCGCGACACTTCAACCGGATCCGTCTGAACCCCAAGCTGTGGCGCGCCCGGGAGGAGTTCGAGGAGGGGCTGACCAAGCTGCCGGTCGGCATCGGCTCCGCGTTCGAGCGCCTGGGACCGCACGTGAAGGAGTCGCTCAAGGCGTTCTGGGCCCCGGGTCTGTGGTGGGAGGAGCTCGACTTCGCCTATATCGGGGTGATCGACGGTCACGACGTGCGGGCCGTCCGGCGCGCGCTGCGCGAGGCGCTCGCGGCCGGCCGTCCCGTCGTGGTCCACTGCGCGACGGTCAAGGGCAAGGGCTTTGCCCCCGCCGAGGAGGGCGGCCTCGAGGGCATGGAGAAGTGGCATGCCGCCAAGCCGAAGTCGATCGCCAATGGCGTCCCCGCGGCGGCGGTCCGAAAGCCGTTCGGATCCAAGCCGGCGCCACCTCAATACACGCAGGTGTTCGGACAGGCGCTGGTGCAAGAGTGCCGGCGCGACGAGCGGGTGATCGGGATTACGGCCGCGATGAACTCGGGCACCGGGCTGAACCTCCTCCAGCGCGAGCTGCCCGACCGCTACTTCGACGTGGGGATTGCCGAGCAGCAGGCGGTGCTGTTCGCCGCCGGTCTGGCGCTCCAGGGCTGCAAGCCGGTGGCCGCGATCTACTCCACCTTCCTGCAGCGGGCCTATGACCAGATCGTCCACGACGTGTGTCTGCAGAAGCTGAACGTCGTCTTCGCCATGGACCGCGCCGGTCTGGTCGGCGACGATGGTCCCACCCACCACGGCGCGTTCGATATCGCCTACCTGCGCTGCCTGCCGAACATCACGTTGATGGCCCCACGCGATGAGGCGATGCTCGTCCACATGCTGCATACCGCCCTCGCGTATGACGACGGCCCGATCGCCCTGCGCTACCCGCGTGGGGAGGGCCTGGGTGTCCCGCTGCCGGCGCAACCGGAGACGATCGAGATCGGCACCGGTGAGATCCTGCGCGAGGGAGAGCGGGTGGCGCTGCTCGGCTACGGCAGCGGCGTCGCCAAGGCGCTCGAGGCGGCCGACATCCTGGGCGATCACGGGCTGTCGGTGACGGTCGCCGACGCCCGTTTCGCCAAGCCGATCGACGTCGGCCTCGCCGCGCAGCTGGCCGCCGAACACGATCTGCTGGTGACCGTCGAGGAGGGTGTGCTGGCGGGCGGATTCGGGTCGGCCGTTTGGGAGCGGCTCTCCGACGCCGGCCTCACGCCGCGAATCTTGCGGGTCGGGTTGCCCGACCGGTACGTCACCCACGGTTCGCCGAAGCTCCTCCACGAGGAGGTCGGCTTCACCGGCCAGCGGATCGCCGAGCGGATCGAGTCCGCGGTCGCCGAATACGGCGACATCCCTGTCGCCTAAGGCGCCGCCGTCAGGCGCCGCCGACCGTCCGTTTGAGCCCCTCCACCACCCGTTGATCCGGGGCGGTTTGTCCTAGGGTGTCCGCCCCCGGGCGCCGAAAGAAGGACGATGGCAACCCGGGAGCTTGAATTCGATGCCGAGCGGGCGCTCGCGGCGACGGAGCTGTACGTCTCGCGCCAGCCGGTGGTCGACGGTGAGATGCGCGTGCGCGGCTATCGCGTGGCGTATTCGGCCGCCGACGGGACCGAGCCGGGGGAGACGTCGGCCGCCCGCCTGCTCGGCGACGTGCTGAGCGGGGTCGGGCTCGACGATCTCGTCGGCAGCTCCCTGGCCCACCTGCCGCTGTCGCGGGACGTCCTGGTGGCCCTCGGCGTCCCGCCCGTGCGCCCAGACCGGGTGATGCTGCGGATCGCCCACGACACGGCGCTCGATCCGGAGGTGGCGGGCACGATCGACGCCCTCACGGGACGCGGCTACGCCCTGTCACTGTGTGAGCTGCCGGGCTCCGACTTCGACGCTTCGCTGCTCGACCGTTTCGGGACGGTTGAGGTCGACTTCGCCGTCTGGGACGAGGACGTCGCCGGGCAGGTCGTCGCCCGGATCAAGGGCGGCCGGGCGACGGCGCTGGCTACCGGGCTGATCGACTACGACCGGTTCGAGGCAGCCAAATCGACCGGATTCGGGCTGTTCGCCGGCCCCTTCTACGCAAGCCGGCACCGGGCCCGGGTGCGCAAGATCCCGATCGGCGAGATGGGCACGCTCGTGTCGCTGGCGGCGCTCCAGGGAGGGTCGGCCACGATCGAGGATCTCGAGCAGGTGATCGACCGCGACGTCGGGCTGAGCGTCAAGCTGCTGCGCTACATCAACTCCGCCTATATCGGCATGCGCGGAAGCATCACCTCGATCCGCCAGGCGGTGATGATGCTCGGGTCCCGGGGGGTCTCCCGATGGGCGCTGCTCGTTGCGCTGACCGGCGGTCCGAGCACGCCGCGGGAGCTCTCGGTGGTCGGTCTGACCCGCGCCCGGATGTGCGAGCTGCTCGGATCCGAGCGACGCGATGTCGGCGGCGACCAGCTGTTCACCGTCGGCCTGCTGTCCGTCGCGGACGCGCTGCTCGACGTCCCGCTCGAGGCGATCGTCGACGAGCTGCCCCTGGCGGACGAGGTGTCGGGTGCGCTGCTCCGTCGCGACGGCCCCGCCGGCGCCATCCTCGACGCGGTGGTCAGCTACGAGCGGGGAGACTTTGATGCCGCCACCCTCATGTCGCACCGCCGCGGGATCGCCAGCTCCTACCGCGACGCCCTCGGCTGGGCCGTCGAGACGGTCGCGGCCCTGAACTGATTGGCGCGGCGGCGGCTTGGCCCGTGCCTGGGAATTGAATAGGGCGGCGGCGGCTTCGCCTAAGTGACGTCCCGATCACGTACCCTGCCGCGGCAGATGACGCGCGTTCGGATCGACACGCTGCTCTCGGAGCGAGGGATGTTTCCGTCGCGGTCTCAGGCTGCCGCCTCGGTGCTGGCCGGCGACGTGCTCGTCCTACCCGAACGTCGGCGGGCGCAGAAGCCGGGCGAGCTCGTGGCCGACGACGTCGAGCTCGAGGTGGTCCAGGCGCCACCGTTCGTCTCGCGCGGCGGGATCAAGCTCCGGAACGCGCTTGACTCGTTCGCGGTGGACGTCGCCGGGCGTCACGCGCTCGACGTCGGGGCCTCGACCGGGGGCTTCACCGACTGCCTGCTCCAGGCGGGCGCCACACACGTGGTGGCGGTCGACGTTGCCTACGGGGAGCTCGACTGGAAGCTGCGCTCAGATCCGCGAGTGACCGTGCTCGAGCGGGTCAACGCCCGGTCGCTGCGGCGCGAGCAGCTGCCCTACGCCGCCGATCTGATCGTCATCGACGTGTCGTTCATCGCCCTGGCGAAGGTGCTGCCGGCCGTGCTCGGCTGCGCGGCGGAGCGGTTCGACTGCCTGGCGATGGTCAAGCCCCAGTTCGAGGTGGGGCGGGGGCGGATCGGCAAGGGCGGGGTGGTCCGCGACGCCTCGGAGCGGCGGCGGGCGCTGGTCGAGGTCGGGTCGGCCGCGCTGGCGCTGGGTGCCACCGTGCTCGGCTACGCCTCCTCCGGCCTGCCCGGTCCGAAAGGGAACCTCGAGACATTCGTGTGGCTGGCGGAGGGCTCGCGCGCCGCGTCGGTCGACCTGGAGCGGGCCGCCCGCGAGGTCGAGCCGTGAAGGCGCCGCCGTCGGGCGCCGCCGGTGAGTCCCATAATCTGGTCCGGTCGGCCACGGTGCTAACCCATCGCCGGCCGTCGGAGACGGGGCCGGCGGTCGAGGCGCTGATCGAGATCGCGCGCGCGGCCGGGGCCACCATGTACGTGGATCCGGAGGAGACCCGCAAGCACCACCTCGAGCACCGCGACGGGCTCGAGGTCGATGTGGAGGGCCGGATCGACGTCGACATCTGCTTCGCGATGGGGGGCGACGGAACGATTCTGACCGCGCTGCGCCGTTACGCCGGCACGGGCGTGCCCGTGTTCGCGGTCAACTTCGGCGAGATCGGCTTCCTGGCCACGGTCGACCGCGAGGAGGCTCGCACCGGCTTCGAGCTGGCCTTCGCCGGCGAGTTCGAGGTCCTGTCGCTCCCGGGGATCGGGGTGTCGGGAGCGGGCGGCGAGTGGCTGGCCATCAACGACGTGTCGATGCACCGCCAGCCCGGCAACCGCGTCGCCGACCTCGCCTACGCGGTCGGGGAGGACGAGATCGGCCGGGTCCGCTGCGACGGCCTGGCCGTTGCCACCCCCGCCGGCTCCACGGGGTACAACCTGGCCAACGGCGGTCCCGTCATGGCCTGGGGCGTCGCCGGCTTCGTCGTGTCGTTCATCGCTCCGCACTCGCTGACCGCTCGGGCGCTGGTCGTCGCGCCGACGGACGTGTTGACCGTCCACAACCGCTCGCAGGAGGAGTCGGTCGACGTCACCGTGGACGGCCGCCCCATCTGCACCTTGCCGCCGGGAGACCAGATCGAGGCGCGGTTCGTGGATGACCAGGGATGCCTGGCCCAGCTGGCCGGCGCCAACTTCTACCACCGCCTGCGCGAGAAGTTCGGCCGTCTGTCCTCGATGCGCTAGCGGTGGCGCGGGTGGGTCCTCTGGTGGCGCGGGTCGCGGCGATGTAAAACCCCCAAAAGTGGCCCGAGCCCACGGACCTATGGGAGATAGGCGCCACGGGGGATGCTTATCTGCGGTTTGCCGGCGCGGGTGCGGCGGTTTCGGGCGTTTTGCACCGTCGCCGAGGGCCTGGGCCGCTTCGAAGCGCTGGCGCAGACACTCCGCGCTCCGCCGACCCCCACGCCCGGCGCCGACCCCCACGCCCGGCGCCGACCCCCACGCCCGGCGCCGACCCCCACGCCCGGCGCCGACCCCACGCCCGGCACCGACTCCACCCGCGTCGCCCCGGCCGCCGCGCCGACCCCCAACGCGGCGCGGCGAGGCCCGGACGAACGCCGAGCCTCGCTTTGCGCGCATCGGTCAGGGACGCCTGAAGGAAACACGCCCGGCAGATAGAGCGGGCGATCGTGTTCGGTGTTACTTACCCACGTGGGCCGTGGTTTATGCAATCGGTTGCAAAGGCGCCGCCGTCAGGCGCCGCCGACCGCCGCAAGTCCCATCTGCAGGACCTCGGCGGAGTGCAGGGCGCGCCGGCCGGTGCCGGCGGAGATCTGGTTGCGGCACGAGAAGCCATCCGCCACCACGAGGGTGTCCCCACCGGCGGCCCGCACCATCGGCAGCAGCACCCGCTCGCCGATCCGCATGGAGACGTCGTATTGCTCTCCCTCCAGGTAGCCGAACGAGCCCGCCATCCCGCAGCATCCGGCGTCGGTCAGCTTCACGTCGAGGCCCGTGCGGGCCAGCAGGTCCCGCTGTCCGAGCGGTCCGATCAGCGCGTTGCGGTGGCAGTGTCCGTGGACGAGCGCCCGCCGATCGAGCCGGGGCGGAGCCCAGTCGGGGGCATGGCGGTCGAGCAGCTCGTCGAGCACCATCGTCTGAGAGACGAGGCGACGGGCGTGCTCGTCATTGGGGAGAAGCTTGCGCAGCTCGTCGCGGAACACCGACGCACAGCTCGGCTCGAGCACCAGCACCGGCGCGCCCGCCTCGATCGGCTCGGAGAGCGTCTCGAGCGTGTCCTCGAGCGTCCGCCGGGCCAGCTTGAGCATGCCGAAGTCGTACAGGGGGCGCCCGCAGCAGACGCGCTTGCGCGGCAACTCGACCGCAAAGCCGGCCGCCTCGAGCACCTCGACCGCCGCCCGGCCGATGTGGGGCTCGAACAGGTCGGTGAACGTGTCCGGCCAGAGCACCACGCGCCCGCGGCTTGCGGGCTCAACCGGGGCCGGGGTCGCAGCCGGGGCCGGGAGCCCGCTTGCCTGGCGCTGCGCGAACCAGTCCCGAAATGTCTGGCGGGCAAAGCGGGGGAGATCTCGCTGCTCGGCGATCCCGGTCAGTCGCTTCGCCTGCGTGGCGATCACGGGCGCGTGGGTGAGCGCGTTGGTCAGCCGGGGAACGCGCGCGGCCGCCGGTCCCCACCAGGGCATCAGCCCCAGCAGGTAGTGGTGCAGAGGGCGCCGCCGCCGGGCGTAGTAATGCGACAGGAACTCGGCCTTGTAGGTCGGGATATCAACCTGGACCGGGCATTCGCCGGTGCAGCCCTTGCAGGCCAGGCACAGGTCGAGCGACTCCTTCACGGCCTCGTCGCGCCAGCCATCGCCGATCGGATCGCCCTTGAGCATCTCGAATAGCAGCCTCGAGCGGCCCCGCGTCGAATGGCGCTCCTCGCGCGTCGCGTGGAAGCTCGGGCACATCGTGATGCTGCCGAGGTTGCGGCACTTGGCCATCCCAAAGCAGCGCTCAATCGCCGTGGCGAACGAGCCGCCGTCGTCCGGGAAGGCGAAGTGGGTGTCGAGCTGCGGCGGGCGGTAGTCGGGACCGAGCCGCAGGCCCTCGTCGAGCTTGACGTCGCCGATGAGCCGGTTGGGGTTCATCTTCACGTCCGGATCCCAGATCCGCTTGAACTCATTGAAGGCGGCCATCAGCTCGGGCCCGAACATCTTCGGCAAGAGCTCGGCGCGGCCGTGCCCCTCGCCGTATTCGCCGGCCAGCGAGCCGCCGTAGGAGACGACCAGGTCCGCGCACGTCTCCATGAACGAGCGGAACGTCCTCACGCCTTGAGCGCTCTTCAGGTCGAAGTCCATGCGCGTGTGCACGCACCCCTGCCCGAAGTGGCCGTAGTAGACGCACCGATAGCCGTGGTCGTCGAGGATCTGCTGGAAGTCGCGCAGGTAGGCGCCGAGCTTGTCGGGGTGGACGGCGGCGTCCTCCCAGTTGCCCTCGGCGTCCATGTAGCCGGGTGCGCGGCTGTCGCCGACGGCGCTCTCGCGCACCTTCCACGCGGCGACCTGGTCGGCCTTCTCGATCGCCACTCGGGTATCGATCTGTGGTCCCCCGGCCAGCGCCTCGAGCGCGGACCTCGCCTCCTCGGTGGCCGCGTCGGGATCATCCTGGCCGAACTCGACGTACAGCCACGCCCGCCCGTCGGGCAGGACTTTCCGCTCGGCTTCCAGCCGGCCCTTGGCGATCATGTTCTTGATCAGCTGGTCGTCGAATCCCTCCAGCCCGATTGGGCTGGTCCGCTCGAGGATCACCGGCACGTGGTCGGCAGCGTGGAACACATCGGGGTAGCCGAGCAGCAGCGTGCGCCGGTGCTGGGGACTCGGGACCAGCCGCACGGTCGCCTCGAGCACGTTCGCGCACGTGCCCTCCGAACCGACCAGCGCGCGCGCCACGTGGAAGCCGTTCTCGGGCAGGAGCTCGTCGAGGTTATAGCCGGAGACGCGGCGCGGGATATCCGGGAACTCGGCTCTGACGCGGTCGGCGACCCGGTCGCGGAGATCCCTGAGCTGTCGATAGATCTCGCCCTTACGCCCGCCGGCGGCGATGATCTGCTGGAGCTCGTCGTCGCTGGTTGCGCCGACCGTCATCCGGGTGCCGTCGTAGAGAACGACGTCGAGCTCGATCACGTTGTCGGACGTCTTGCCTGCCATCAGCGAGTGGGTGCCACACGAGTTGTTGCCGAGCATGCCGCCGAACGTGCAGTACTCGTGCGTGGCGGGATCCGGGCCGTAGGTCAGGTGGTGCTCCTCGGCGGCGTTGCGGAGCTGGTCGCAGATCACACCCGGCTGGACCCGCGCTCGCTGGCCCTCGTCGTCGAGCTCGACGATCTGGTTGTAGTACTTGGAGTAGTCGAACACCACGGCGACGTTGGTGGTCTGGCCGCTCGGGGCGGTGCCGCACCCGCGCGGCAGAATCGGCGCGCCGTACTCGCGGCAGGCGGCGACCCCGGCTATCACGTCCCCGGGCCCCCGTGGGATGACCACGCCGATCGGCACCGCCCGGTAGATCGAGAAGTCGTTGGCGTACATCGCGCGCGTCCCGGCGTCGAACCGGACCTCGCCGGACACGGCCTGCGCGAGCGCTCGCTTGAGGCCCGAGACGTCGACGTCGGTCGGGCCGGTGGTGGCGTAACGTCGCTCGAGCTGGGACGCGGCAGTGGCCATCGCTCTCCTCTCCTGGGGTTCGATGCTTACCGTACCTCCTGGCGTGCGCGATCTGTCGGGGGCGCCTGGTACACCGGGGCGATGCTGCAAGAGCTGCGCGTCGAGAACCTGCTGCTGATCGACCGAGCCGAGCTGAGGCTCGCGCCCGGCCTGAACGTGGTCACGGGCGAGACGGGCGCCGGCAAGACCCTCCTGGCGCAGGCGCTCGACCTGCTGCTCGGATGCCGAGCCGGGAGCGGTGTCGTGCGGGCCGGAGCGGCCGAGGCGTACGTCGAGGGCGTCTTCTCGATTCCGCCTGAACTCGCCGACCTCGAGCTGTTGCCGACCGGCGCCGACGAGATCGTGCTGGCCCGTCGCGTGTGGCCGGATGGGCGGACCCGCGCCTACGTGTGCGGCCGCTCCGCTACGGTCGGCGACCTGAAGGAGCTGGGTGGCGCGCTGGTGGCGTTCTACGGACAGCATGAGCACCGCCGGCTGATGCTCTCGACCGTCCAGCTCGAGGTGCTCGATGCTCACTGCGGCCCCGAACAGGCAGGGCTGCGGGAAAGCGTCCGTGAAGCCCACGCGCGAGTGTCCGCGCTGGAGGAGCGCATGGCAGAGCTCGAGGAGCTCGCCAGCGGACGGGAGCGCGAGCTCGACCTCTTGGCCTATGAGCTCGAGGAGATCGAGCGGGTGGCGCCGAGCGAGCACGAGGGACGCGAGTTGGGGGAGGAGCGGGAGCGACTCCGGCACCTCGACACGCTGCAGAGCGCCGCCACGGCGGCAGCCGAGGCGGTGTCGGGGGAGGGGGGCGACGGCGCCGCCGAGCTGCTGGCCCAGGCGGCCGCCCAGGTACAGCACGCCGCCGGCGTCGACTCCCACCTGGGTGGTCTGGCCGAGCGCGTCACCGCGCTCGCCTACGAAGCCCAGGATGTGGGCGCCGGCCTCCGCTCCTACGCGCTCGGGCTCGAGGGATCACCCGGGCGGCTCGAGGAGGTCGAAGAGCGCCTGGGCCAGTTCGCGCGGCTCGAGCGCAAGCACGGTGGGGGGATCGGCGCGGTGCTCGCCCACGCCGAGCACTGCCGCGCGCGGCGCGACGAGCTCGAACGGGCCGAGGTCGCGCTCGGCGAGGTCGAGGCTGAGCTTTCCCGGGCCCGCGCCGAGCTCGAGCGGCTGGCCGGCGAGCTGTCTGAGCGCCGGCGGCGGGCCGCGCCGGCGCTGGCGGTGGCGGTGCGCGAGCGATTGGCCGAGCTGGCCATGCCCGAGGCGCAGTTCGAGGTTGAGCTGAGTCCGCGCGAGGGCGGCTGCGGGTCGCTCGGCGCCGACACGGTGGAGCTGATGATCGCGCCGAACCCGGGGATGCCGGCGGGGCCGCTGCGGGAGATCGCGTCGGGCGGCGAGCTCTCGCGCGTGATGCTGGCGATCCTGAGCGTGGCGCACGGTGGCGTCGGCGACACGGCGAGCGGCGGCCCGCTCCTCGTGTTCGACGAGATCGACGCCGGCATCGGCGGCCACACGGCCCGCGCGGTCGGCGAGCACCTGCGCGCGCTGGCGGCAGGCCGGCAGATCCTCTGCATCACTCACCTTCCCCAGGTGGCGGCGCTGGCCGCCCGGCACTTCACGATCATCAAGGACGTGGGTGCAGCGCCGGCGCGGACGACCGTGTCGGCGCTCGACGGCGACGGGGTGGTCGGCGAGCTGGTTCGGATGCTCGGGGCCGACGCCGGCGATCGCGGCGCCACCCGTCACGCCCGGGAATTGCTTCGCGCCGCCTGAACACGCCGCGGCGGCTCCCCGCGCCGAGCCTCGTCGACAAACGTCCCAATATCGGGCTGTTTCTCGACCCGCCCCGCGGCGGCGTCCGGCCCGGCCGCTAACTTCAAATGATCGGAACGCGGCTAGACTCGGGAAGCGACCCAATGGCTTCGGGCGACACCAGGTTCATCTTCATCACGGGCGGGGTGGTGTCCTCGCTCGGCAAGGGAATCGCTGCCGCCTCGATCGGGCGGCTGCTGGTCGGCCGGGGGCTCGACGTTCAGCTCCAGAAGTTCGATCCGTACATCAACGTCGACCCGGGCACGATGTCGCCCTATCAACACGGCGAGGTGTTCGTGACCGAGGACGGTGCCGAGACCGACCTCGACCTCGGTCACTACGAGCGGTTCACCGACGCCAACACGAGCCGGTCCTCCAACGTGACCGCCGGCGGCATCTACAACACGGTCATCCGGCGTGAGCGCCGCGGCGACTACCTGGGCGCCACCGTCCAGGTCGTCCCGCATATCACCGACGAGATCAAGCAGCGGATCAAGCTGATGGCGGAGGCGACGGACGTCGACTTCGTGATCACCGAGATCGGCGGGACGGTTGGCGACATCGAGTCGCTGCCGTTCCTCGAGGCCATCCGCCAGTTCCCGGTAGAGGTGGGACGCAGGCGCTGCATGTTCATTCACCTGACGCTGGTGCCGTACATCGGCCACGCCGGCGAGCTCAAGACCAAGCCGACCCAGCACTCGGTCAACGAGCTGCGCCGCATCGGGATCGCGCCCGACATGGTGATCTGCCGCTCGGAGTCGATGCTCGGCTCCGATATCCGCCGCAAGATCGCGCTGTTCGCGAGCCTCCCGGTGGAGGCCGTGGTCTCCGCCTACGACGTCCCCGACATCTACCAGGTGCCGCTGGTATTTCGTACGGAGCGGGTCGATGACTTCATCCTGACCGAGCACTTCGGGATCGAGGCGCCTGAGCCTGACCTGAGCGGCTGGGAGGCGATCACCAGTCGCGCCAAGGAGGCGGCTCGCACCGTCCGGATCGCGTTGGTGGGCAAGTACGTCCGGCTCGAGGATGCGTACCTGTCGGTCGTCGAAGCGCTCCGTCACGCGGGCACCCACCACGACTGCAAGGTCGAGATCGACTGGGTCGACTCCGAGGAGGTCGGCGATCCAGCCGTGGCAGCGCGGCTCGAGAAGGTGAGCGGGATCCTCATCCCCGGCGGGTTCGGGGGTCGCGGGATCGAGGGCAAGATCCGCGCCGCCCAGATCGCTCGCGAAAAACGAATCCCGTACCTCGGCATCTGCCTGGGCATGCAGCTGGCCGTGGCCGAGTTCGCCCGTCACGTCGCCGGGATGGAGGGCGCGAACTCGACCGAGTTCGACCTCGAGACACCGTTCCCAGTGATCGACCTGCTCCCCGAGCAAAAGGAGATCGCCGACATGGGCGGCACGATGCGCCTGGGTGCCGACCCCGTGAAGCTGCACGACTCGACGCGGATCCGCGAGCTGTACGACGAGCCCGTCGTGTACGAACGACACCGGCATCGCTACGAGGTCAACAACCACCTGCGCCGGCGCCTCGAGGCCGCCGGGCTGATCTGCTCGGGCACGAGCCCGGACGAGCGCCTGGTCGAGGCGATCGAGCTGCCGGCCGACGAGCACCCGTTTTTCGTCGCCTCGCAATACCACCCGGAGTTCAAGTCGCGTCCCGAGCGGCCTGCGCCGCTGTTCCGCGAGTTCGTGGGAGCTGCCCTCGCGCACGCCGGCCAGACGCCCGCGGCGGCCGCCGCCACGTGAGGCGCGCCAGCGACGCCGAGCGCGAGCGGCTGCACGACACGTTCGCCGCTCTGTGCCGGATCGAGAGCCCGTCCGGCCAGGAGCGGGCAGTCGCCGACTGGGTGACGCGCGAACTGCGCGGGATGGGGCTCGAGGTCGACGAGGACGACGCCGGTCCGCGCGTCGGCTCGAACGCAGGCAACCTGCTCGCCCGGATCCCGGGCGCCGGGGGGGCGGGGTCCAGGTCCATCCTTCTGTGCGCCCACATGGACACCGTCCCACTCACCGCGCCGGTCGAGCCGGTGCTCATCGACGGCGGCTGGACGAACGCGGGCGACGGCATCCTCGGGGCCGACAACAAGTCCGCCGTGGCGGTGATCATCGAGCTCGCGCGGCGGCTCACGCGCTCCGGATCGACACCTCCCACGGTCGGCGTCGAGATGCTGTTCACCGTCTGCGAGGAGATATCCCTGCTCGGCGCCCGGGAGTTCGATGCCAGCCGGCTGGACAGCCGCTATGGATACGTGTTCGATCACGCCACGCCGATCGGCGACATCGTGCTCGCCGCGCCGAGCCTTCACCGGATGGTGGCCGAGTTCCACGGACGCGCCGCCCACGCCGGCGTCCGCCCCGAGGACGGTCGCAGCGCGATCGCCGCCGCGGCCCGGGCGATCGCCGCCATGCGCCTCGGGCGGCTCGATGTCGAGACGACCGCGAACGTCGGCACGATCCGGGGCGGAACGGCGATCAACGTGGTGCCCGAGCGCTGCCGGATCGAGGCCGAGGTGCGCAGCGTCGATCAGCAACGCGTCGAGACCGTCGCGACCGAGATGATCGACCACATGCAGGACGCCGCCGACGCCGCCGAATGCGACCTCGACATCACGGTCGAGCGGATGATCCAGGGCTACCGCACGCGGCCGAAGGCGGTCCAGGTGGCGGTCGCCGAGCGCGCGCTCGAGGCGTGCGGGTACGCGCCGAGGCACATCACCACCGGCGGTGCCTCCGACGCCAACGCCCTCGAGGCAGCCGGGCTGCCGTGCACCAACCTGGCCGACGGAACGGAGCACAACCACGAGCCGACCGAGCGGATCAGCGTCGATGCGCTCGAAGGCCTGCTCGAACTCGTGATCGCGCTGGTGGAGAGGTCCGGCGGGGAGATTGGGGGAGGGTCGGCGGCGCCTGACGGCGGCGCCTCGGCGGGGGGCACTGCGTGACCGGCGGCGATTTCGAACCCATCGGCTCCGAGGTCAAGTGGGAGGGCGGGATCGTTCGCGCCGGAACCGAGCGCTTCCGCTACGCCGATGGCGCCGAGGTGACGCGCGACAAGGTGTGGCATCCGGGCGCCGTCGGCATCCTCGCGGTCGACGACGAGCACGTGTGGCTCACTCGCCAGCCACGCGAGGTGATCGGAGACCCGGCCTCGCTCGAGGTCCCCGCCGGCAAGCTCGACGTCCCCGGCGAGCCCCCGCTCGAGACGGCCAAGCGCGAGCTGGCCGAGGAGATCGCCAAACGGGCCGAGCGATGGGAAGAGCTGTTCGCGTTCTTCACCAGCCCGGGCTTCAGCGACGAGCGCGTCTGGCTGTACCTCGCCACCGAGCTGTCGGACGCGTCGGGGCACGAGCCAGACGACGACGAGCGGATCGAGGTCGTGCCGTGGCCGCTCGGTCGCCTCGACGAGGCGATCGAGCAGTGCGCGGACTCCAAGTCGCTGATCGCGCTGCTGTGGCTGGCCGGCCAGCGGAAGCTCGCCTACGGGATCGCGTAGCCGGTGGCGATGCCCATCCACGACGAGGCGCGGCGCGGGTTCCAGGCAGGGGCCGCCGCCTACGAACGCGGGCGCCCGAGCTACCCGCGCGAGGCGATCGAGTGGCTGGCCGCGCGCCTGGACCTGCGGCCGGGCCGGACCGTGCTCGATGTGGCCGCCGGAACCGGCAAGCTCACGCGGGAGCTCGTCGCCACCGGCGCCACCGTGCTCGCGGTCGAGCCGGTCCCGGCGATGCGCGCCGTGCTCGAGCACGTCGTCCCGGACGCACGGGCCATGGACGGAACCGCGGAGGCGCTGCCGGTGGATGACGGTGCGACCGACGCGATCACGGTGGCGCAGGCCTTTCACTGGTTCGACGTGCCCAGGGCGCTGGCCGAGTTTCACCGCGTTCTACGCCCGGCCGGTCGCTTCGGCCTCATATGGAACCGCCGGCGGCTCGACCAGCCGCTTCACCGCGAGGTCAGCGCGATCATCGAGCCATATCACGGTGACACGCCCAGCCACCAGCGGGGAGAGTGGCGCGAGCCGGTGGCGGCGAGCGGGCTGTTCACCCGGACCGGCGAGCTCGAGGTGCCCTACGAGCAGCTCCTCGACGTCGACGGGCTCGTCGACCGCGTCGCCTCGACCAGCTACATCGCCGCGCTCGCAGAACGCGAACGCGACGACGTGCTCGGCCGAATCCACGAGATTGCCGCCGGCTGGACTGAGCCGCTGCGCCTCGGGTACACGACCGAGGCCTACGTGTACGCACGTCGCTGAGCGCCGCACGGCAGGAGGCCCCCTCCGGGTCTCGAATACCCGCTTCATGGCCACCGCCCACACCGTCTCGGAGAGCAGGCGGACCACCGAGCTGACCTTCGACTTCATCGGCTACCTCGAGCTCGAGCGCGGCCTGTCGCGCAACACGCTCGAGGCGTACCGCTCCGATCTGCAGCAGTTCGGCGAGTTCCTCGAACGGCGTGGGCTCGATCCGCTCGAGGTCCAGACGACTGACCTGGCGGCGTTCATCTCCGAGCTGGCGACCGGCAGCCCGGAGCGGCGGGCGGCGGCCCCCGCGACGCTCCAGCGCAAGATCGCCTGCCTGCGCTCCTTCTACCGCCACCTGCGGCGCGAGCAGATCCTCGACCGTGACCCGGCGTCCGAGCTGCGCGCGCCGCGATCGCGCGCCCGCTTGCCGAAGGTGCTCAGCCGCGACGAGGTCGCCCGCCTGCTCGAACAGCCGCGGGGAACCAGCCCGGGGGCGCTGCGGGATCGAGCGCTGCTCGAGACGATGTACGCCTGCGGCCTGCGCGCGTCCGAGGCGATCGGCCTGGAGCTGTCCGAGCTCGACCTTCAGGACGGCATCCTGCGCGCCCGGGGGAAGGGCTCCAAGGAGCGGATCGTCCCGATCGGGAGCAAGGCGATCGAGGCGCTGACGGCCTACCTGGAGCAGGGCCGTCCGGCGCTCGTGGGTATCCGACCGGAGCGTCGCGTGTTCGTCAACCTACGCGGCGGCGGGCTCTCGCGCCAGGGCCTCTACAAGATCGTGCGCCGTCACGCCCGCACCGCCGGCCTGGAGCGGCGGATGAGCCCACACACCCTGCGTCACACGTTCGCCACCCACCTCCTGTCGGGCGGCTGCGACCTGCGCTCGCTGCAGGAGATGCTGGGGCACGCCGACATCGGCACCACCCAGATCTACACCCACCTGTCGACCGAGCGGCTCCGCGACGTCTACTTCGAGGCCCATCCGCGGGCCCAGATCGACCGTTCCTCGTAGAGTCCCCCCACGTGGGGATCGCACATTTTGACCAGGCGCCGGCACACGAGCACGAGCTGGGGCACATACGAGGCCGCTGGACCATGGTCGGCGCCGCGGCCGGCTGCGAGAAGGTCGGCGTTCGCCGGATCCAGCTGCCGGCCGGGGGCTGGTCGACGCCGGCGCACGAGCACGGCCGCGAGGAGGAGATCTTTTACGTGCTGGACGGCCGTGGCCTGTCCTGGCAGGACGGCGACGTAGCCGAGGTCCGCGCGGGCGACTGCATCGTGTACCTGCCGGGCGGCGGGGCCCACACACTCAACGCGCTCGAACCGCTCGACGTGCTCGCCTTCGGCGAGCGGGCCGACGACGAGAGCGTCGGCTTTCCCAGGCTCGGTATGTCCTACGTCGGCCGGCGGATGGTGGAGTCGATGCCCGGACGGATCGACGGCGCGCCCGCCCAGCACGTCCGCGAATCCGAGCTCGGTCCCCCGCCCGTCCCGCCGGATGGCGCGGGCCCGCGGCCATCCTCGATTGTCAATCTAAACGACGTCCACGCGGTCACCGTCGATCGCCCCCGCGTCGCGCGGACGCGGCGCAACCTGGGCCGCGCCGCCGGGTCGATCCGCACCGGGATCCAGCACGTCGAGGTGGCGCCGGGCATGCAGTCGGCGCCGGCGCACTGCCATTCGGTCGAGGAGGAGATCTTCGTGATCCTCGGCGGCGACGGCGTGGTCGTGCTCGGAGAAGAAGAGACGGCGGTGCGCCCCGGGCACGTGATCTCGCGCCCGGCCGGGAGCGGTGTCGCGCACGCGTTCCGGGCCGGCGCCGGCGGCCTCACCTACCTGGCCTACGGGATGCGCGACTCAGCCGACGCCTGCTACTACCCGCGCTCGAACAAGATCGCTCTTCGCGGGCTCGGTCTGGTCGCACGGCTCGAGCGTCTCGACTACTGGGACGGCGAGGACTGATCGGTCGGCAGGTCGGTTGGGTCCGGTGACCAGGCGAGCCTTCGTGATCGTTCTCGACGCCTGCGGCGTCGGCGCGCTGCCCGACGCCGCCGACTACGGCGACGCCGGCGCGAACACGCTCGGCCACCTCGCCCAGGCGCTCGGGGGGCTCGAGCTGCCCACGCTGGGAGGGCTCGGGCTTGGCTCGATCCTCGATCTGCCGGGTGTACCGCCAGCCGAGGCGCCGGTCGTGCACGGCCGGCTGCGAGCGCTCGGATCGGGCAAGGACTCGACCGCGGGTCACTGGGGGCTGATGGGCGTGTCGGCCGCCAGAGCGCTTCCCACCTACCCGAACGGGTTCCCACCGGAGATCGTGGAGATCGTCGAGAGCGTCAGTGGGCGCGCGGTGATCTACAACCGCCCCTCCAATGGGATCGAGGCGATCGAGCAGTGCGCGGCCGAGCACCTCAGCGGCGGCTCGCTGATCGTGTACACGAGCCAGGACTCGGTCCTGCAGATCGCCGCGCACGTCGATGTGCTCGAGCCCGCGGAGCTCTACTCGGTCTGCGCCCGGGTCCGCGAAACGCTCCCGTCTGAGCTCGCCGTGGGGCGGGTGATCGCCCGCCCGTTCACCGGCGCGGACGGGCGCTGGCAGCGCACCGACGGCCGCCGCGACTTCTCGGTCCCTCCGCCCGGCCGCAGCTACCTCGAGGAGCTCGGACAGGACGGGGTGCCGGTCCATACCGTCGGCAAGGTCGGACAGCTCTTCGCCGGCGTGGGAATCGACGTCCAGCATCCCGGCGCAACCAACGCCGTGGCCCTGGAGGAGACGACGGCGCT
>Ga0335073_10001471_pt1 | contig 31462 bp, 23 predicted proteins | sample Lox_Sample_22_FD_207093 | JGI IMG/M metagenome (GOLD analysis project Ga0335073, IMG submission 207093) | Soil microbial communities from Loxahatchee National Wildlife Refuge, Florida, United States - Lox_Sample_2.2 | ecosystem: Environmental > Terrestrial > Soil > Wetlands | place: USA... | reverse complement strand
AAACGACATTCATTATCTTTCGCGCATCATTTACGACTGGCTGGTGAAAAACGGCCGGCTCGATTCGCGAAAATATCTGGTGGGCGAAAGCTACGGCGGCTATCGCGGGCCGCGCGTCACGCATTACTTGCAGTCGCAGCTTGGCGTGGCGATGAACGGCGTGGTGCTGGTTTCGCCCTATCTCAACCCCTCGCTGGGCGAAAACAGCGACGTTTCGCCGATGGAGTGGCTGCTGACGCTGCCTTCCATCACCGCGGCGCATCTGGAGCGCATCCACAAACTGACGCCGCAGGCGATGGCCCAGGTGATCGCCTACACGCGCGGCGAATATGTGGCCGATCTGCTCAAAGGCCATTCCGATCCCGAGGCGATGAACCGGCTGGTGAAGCGCGTGACCGACATGACCGGTCTTGATGAGGAGTTCGTGCGGCGCTCCGGCGCGCGGCTGGAAATCGGCGCGTACCTGCGCGAAGCGTATCGCGAGCAGGGCAAAATCGGCAGCGTGTATGATTCCAATGTCACTTCCTTCGATCCGTTTCCGTTCTCGCCCGAGCAGCGCAATAACGATCCGCTGCTGGAAAGTATGATCGCGCCGACCACCACCGCGATGGTCAACTTTGTCACCCGCGTGGTGGGATGGAAGACCGAGGCTCGCTACAATGCGCTGAGCTATTCGGTGAACGAACAATGGGACCAAAACAGCCGCGCGCTGCGCGAGGGCGCGGTGGGCGATCTGCGTGAAGCGGTCGCGGCCGATCCGAAATTGCGGGTGATTATCGCCCACGGCTGGAACGACCTGTCGTGCCCCTTCATGGGTTCGGTGCTGACCGTGGATCAGATGCCGGTGATGGGCGACGCGACTCGCGTCGCGGTGCACGAATATCCCGGCGGCCACATGTTCTACAGCCGTCCGGACAGCCAGGCGTCGCTGCGCAACGACGTCGCGGCGATGTTCGCCAAGCATTGACCGTCGGCCTGCCGGAAATCCGCGTTGTTTCACGAAAGATGGGAGAACCCCCGCCATGACTGGCGGGGCTGTAACGCGCGCTACTCATGGCGGGGGGCGCGTTGCGAATCCGCGCTACAGCCCCGCCAGTCATGGCGGGGGCGCGTTGCGAATCAACGGCGCTACAGCCCCGCCAGTCATGGCGGGCGTGCGTTGCGAATCAACGGCGCTATACCCGCCGGTCATGGCGGGGCGCGTTGTGAATCCGCGCTACAGCCCCGCCAGTCATGGCGGGGGTGCGTTGCGAATCAACCCGCGCTACACCCGACAGTCATGGCGGGGGCGCGTTGCGGATCAACGCAGGTTTCAGGCACGACCCTTACAGAGGCGGAAAGCATTCAGCTATGCTTTAAACATAGCGGTGGAGTTCGCTTAAAGCCGCCTCGCGGCCGATGACTCTTGTGCGGAAGCGTTCAGGAGTCCGTCAGCTCCCTGCGTTTCCCAAAGAGATTTTTCGCGAAACCGGAGGGTTACGTTGGCTTATCTGGTGGTGATGCTCGGCGGCGCGGCGGGATCCGCGACGCGCTACGCCCTCGGCGCCGCGATCATGGGCCGCCTGGGCGGACGATTTCCGTGGGGCACCATTTTCATTAACGTCACCGGATCGTTTCTCATCGGCTTCCTGATGACGCTGCTCACCGAGCGTCTGAATCCCCATCCCTACTGGCGGCTGCTGCTGGTGGTCGGTTTTCTGGGAGGTTACACCACTTTTTCGAGCTTCGAATGGGAAACCTTCAGTCTGCTGCGCGACGGCGCGCGCTGGCTCGGATTGCTGAACGCCGCGGGCACCGTAATTTTCGGCTACGCGGCGGTCTGGCTGGGCGCGATCGTGGCGAAGAGGTAGCGGGAAGCGGGTGGTCGCGCACTACCTGCTTCCCAATCCGCACAACGGATCTCCGATTACCACGTTCTGCCAGCTCAATCCGCGAATGCCGAGATAGAAACTTTCCGCCAGATTGCGCCCGCGAGCGTAGGCCGGCAGCACCAGATCCGGACGCGGGCACATCACTAAATACGGCTCATCCACGTGACCCGACGCGCCGCTGGCGCCCTCCAGAATAAAATCCGCGGTCATCGTTTGCGGACTCCCGAAAAACCACAGCTTGGGGGAATTCCAGTCGCTGATGTTCCAGTTATCCGGCGGTTTGACGAAAGTGCGTGCATCGCTCGAAACAAATTCGGTTGCGATCGCGCCGGGCAGCCAATGGAAATGCAGAAAGCGCTGGCGCCGGTTCGGATCGTTCGAGCCCCAGCTGGCATAGCCGATCACATCGTTTTCGTCATACAAAACTTTGCTCGAGGCGTCCATCACCACGCGGTCCTTGGGCAGCAGAATCGCGGCATTGCGCAGCCACGCGTCGCCGTTCTGGTCGCCGGAGCCTTTCAAATCGATCACGAATTTTCCGCGGTCGACGGCCTTGAGCGAGCGGTCGATCATGTCGCGAACGCCGGCGAAATCGTACGCTGCAAGACGCGTCACCAGGTAGATCGGAAACCGCGGGTGCGCGAACTTCGCGTCCGTTTTGCCGAAAAACGGGTTCGGCACCGAGCCCACCACCGGATGCGGCGCGCCGCTGTGCATATCGCGGTACAGCAGCGTCAGCTCGCTATCGACCGAAGCGTTATCGGTGGCCATGCCCGATCCCTTTCCGGGAATGCGCAGCGGAACGCCCGCCGTGGTGACGATATAAAGGATAGTCTCCGTCAGCCGCCGCTCGCGCAGCAGCTTCGCGATGGGCGCCGCGATCTCGCGATTATATTGGTCGCGCGGAATGTTTTCGGTGGTAACCGTGCGGATGCGGCACAGGTTTCGATCCGGGATTCCGCGGCGCTGGGCGTAATATTCGCCGATCTCCCGCGACAGCGGCGAATTGTCATTGATGACCACCAGCACGTTCGCCGGACCCTGCGCGCGCAATCCCGCGGCGACCACCCCAAAGAGAATCGCCGTTTTGGCCGATCTGAAAAGAGAAGGCACTTCTGTCTGAAATGTTAAAATAAAGTACCCGCGCTCTGCCCGCTGTTGCGACGGACGGCTCATGGATCTGGACCAGCTCCACACGTTTCTCGAAATCGTCCGGCTAAAGAGTTTCTCCAAGGCCGCGCAGACGTGTTTCCGCACGCAGCCGGCCATCAGCGCGCAAGTCCGGCAGCTGGAGCAGGAATTGAACACCGCGCTGTTTGAGCGACTGGGAACCAAAATCGCGCTCACGCCGGCCGGACGCATCTTCGCCGAATACGCCGAACAGATTCTCGAACTGCGCCGCCGCGCGCAGAATACGATTAACGAGCTGGAACGTGTCCCGCGCGGCGAGCTGATCATCGCCGCCAACGAAGCCACCTGCATCTACGTTCTGCCGCGCGTCTTTTACGAATACAAAAAACAGTTTCCCAACGTTCAGATCCTGGTGGACCGCTCCTACGGCGCGCGCGTGGTCGATGCGGTGGTCGAAAGCCAGGCGGATTTCGGCATCACTCCGCTGCCGGTGAAGGAAAAGCGCCTGGAATGGGTGAAGATTCACAGCGACGAAATCAACGTGGTCGTTCCCGTGGACCATCCGCTCACCGCGAAAGCGCGGATTCTGCCGCAGGATCTGATCGACCATCCCCTGCTGCTGCCGAAAGCCGGAACCATGCGCGGGCGTCTGAACGCCTGGCTCGAACCCGTTGAAGACAGCATCACCATTTCGATGGAGCTCGATTCGACGGAAATGATCAAGCGCTTCGCGCTGGCCGGCCTGGGCACGGGATTCGTCGCCGGATCGTTTTGCCGCGAAGAGATCAAATCCGGCCGCATGGCCGCGATCCCTTTGGGTCCGGAGCCCATGGAACGGCAAATTGGACTAATCTATAGGAAGGACAAGGCGCTGTCGAAAGCGGCCCTGGGTTTCATTGAAGTAACGTTGACTCACGCCGGGGATCCGGCGCGGGTTCCTCCGCGAGCCGTGGGCCACGTGGAAAAATCGGCGGTGAAGCGAGTATGAACCGTTTAACGGTAAAAACCTCGACGATTTTTATCGCCAAAGGCGGAAAGACGCGAGTTTACCGTTCGGTCAACGAAGTTCCCGAACCGCTGCGCAAGGAACTGGAAGAATCCACCAACAGTTTCAATTCGGCGACCATCCTGATTGCCGACCGGCGCGGGCGCCAGGAGATTGTCCGCGCGCTGAATGGTCTGCCGTCCAGCCTGCGGACGCGCTTGAGCTCCTCGCTTTCCTCCAAGCCAGCGACGCCCGCCGAGCCGGTGAAAGAACCGCTGCGCTGGCTTCTGTTCATGCGCCGCAACTGGGTGGAAATTCTTCTGCCCGGAGCGGTCGGGCTGATTGTCTGGCTGGCGTTCAATTACCGATAGAGAGCTCACTTGGTGATGGTGAACGAATCGAGGGTATCGCCGTCCGCCGAAATCTGCCGGAATTTCGCGGTGCGGCCGGCGATATCGGCCACGGTGAAGGAATGCACCCTGGAAACGAACTTCGCCGTAAAATCCAGCCAGCTTGACGGATCGCCGCCCTGCGCGGTGTCATACAGGTCCGCGCCGCCTGCCCCGGTGATCAGGTAAATTACGCCCTTGGGCGTGGTGTTTTTATCGCCGTCGAAGGACTTGTCGAGGGTCCAATCGCCGGCGACCTCTTTAACCGGCATCTGCGGCGTCCCTTTCATCCGGAAGGTCAGCGGATAGGTGCGCTGGTAATTGTGCACGTGTCCGGAGATCACCACGTCCACGCCCTGCGCTTCGAAAACGTCGCTCAGCGTCCGCATCCACTGATCTTCGTGGTGCGCTTTCGAGGAATTGAATCCGGGATGATGAAAGCCGACGAATTTCCAGGTCGCGCGCGTGGCCGCGAGATCGTCCGCGACCCAGCGGCGCAGAGCCGGATCGGTCCATTCCGCGTAGGGATTCGAATCGAGAATCAGCCAGTGCGAATTGCCGTAATCGAAGGAGAAATTCGCCATGCGCGGAAAATTCACGTCGGCCGCGGAGCGAAACGCGTTCTGCGCGCCCTCCGGTCCGCTGAGCGCATCGAAACTGGAATGCGATGGACCGTTCAGCGGCTGCGCCCAGTAATAAAAATAAGCCAGCGCGTCCGGCGCAGAGCTCAGATCGCGATTGCCGGAGTCATGATTGCCGACCGCGCCGACAAACAGGATGTTGGCCATCATCGGCCCGTAGACCGGATAAAATCTCTGGCGATATTCCGCGATGCGCCCGCGTGTGTACACAATATCGCCGGGAATAAACACGAAATCAGGATCTTGTTTCTGCGCCAGCGCGGCGATTTTTTTCTGATCCCCGGTTCCGGCGCCGCAATCGCCGAAGGCGACGAATCGAAATGGCTGATTCGCGGACTTGCGCGCCCGCGCGTGCGAAGTGAAAACCGCTTTGCCGGATTCGAGCAGCCGATACTGAAACTCCTCCCCCGGAATCAGGCCCGCCAGCGTCGCGCGCCATACAACGTGCGGCTCGATTCCCTCGACCGCCACGCGGCGATTCGATGGCGCGGCCGTTTTTCGCCAGCCCGGACCCTTTTTCCAGATCGGGCCGGCCTTCACTTCCACCGACCAACCCGAAGAATCCGCCGGCGTCTGCCATAACAGCGCCATCGTCTCCGACTTCTGAAGCCCACGAGCGTCGCCAAGCTGGAGGTACGGCTCGACCAGAAAGGGCGATGCCGCATGCAGAAGGAGAGAAGACAACAGCAGCGAGAGGAAACGCATTTCTAAATTCTATTATTTGCCATGCTACCGCAACCGCACGCGATCTTCGACAGGTTCATGAAGAGTCGGGAAAATCTGATTTAAAAGAAGTGGATCTGTGGTCGAGTAACTGCTCCAACAGCCGCGAACATGGCTGCAACGCCTCAGGTCGCTCCCGTTTCGGCACAACCGCCCGCCCGGTCGAACACCACACCGTCTTCTCGGGGCATAGCTTCCAAGCGAGGCGTGGCGCCGCAGCCGAAACCGGAAAAGAAGGCGTCCCGATTTGGAAATATCGCCGAACTGGCCGTGCCATTGGCCGTTCTGGGAATTGTCATGGCGATGATCGCGCCCATGCCGGCGTTTCTGCTGGATATTCTGATCAGCGCGAATATCACCATTTCCGTCATCGTGCTGATGGTTTCGATGTACATCAGCCGTCCCGTCGAATTCAGCGTTTTTCCCACTTCTCTTTTGCTGCTGACTCTGTTCCGTCTCGCTTTGAACATTTCTTCCTCGCGTCTCATTCTGATCCACGGCAATTCCGGAACACGCGCGGCCGGACAGGTGATTGAAGCTTTCGGAAATTTCGTGGTGGGCGGGAATTACATCATTGGGGTGGTGATTTTCCTGGTTTTAATCGCGATTCAGTACGTGGTGATCAATCATGGCGCGGTGCGTATTTCCGAAGTGACCGCGCGTTTTACTCTGGACGCGCTGCCAGGAAAGCAGATGTCGATCGATTCCGATCTGAACTCCGGTTTGATCGACGAGGCGGAAGCAAAATCGCGCCGCAAAAATCTGGCGGCCGAAGCGGAATTCTACGGGGCCATGGACGGCGCCAGCCGCTTCACCCAGCGCGACGCGGTCGCCAGCATTCTGATCACGTCGATCAATATCATCGCCGGGTTTCTGATCGGCGTGTTTCAACATGGCATGGATTTGCAACGCGCCTTGAGCACATATACCGTTCTGACCATCGGCGACGGCCTGGTGACCGTGATTCCGGCATTGATGGTTTCCGTTTCGGGCGGCTTGATCATTACGCGTACCAGTTCGGATGGAAAAGTCGGATCGGATGTTAAGAAACAGGTCTTCAGTCATCCGCAGCCGTTGATGTTATCTGGCGCAGTCTTAGTCGCGATGTCTGCGTTTCCGGGTCTTCCTACAGTGCCCTTCTTACTGCTCGGAAGCGGCGTGGGATATGCGGGCTATCAGCTTCGGAAAAAACAAGCCGCGGACGCGCTGGCGCCGGAACAGAAAACCGCCGCGCCTAAGGACAATCTGGAATCGCTGCTCAAAGTGGAACCATTGGCGGTCGAAGTGGGACTGGGATTGGTCCGGATGGTCGAGGGTGGGCAAAATTCGCCGCTGCTCAAACGCATTGCGGGAATCCGCAAGCAGATGGCTTCCGATTTGGGATATCTGGTGCCGCCGGTGCGGGTCACTGACAATCTCCAGCTTAAGTCGAACGAGTATCTGGTGCTGCTGAAGGGCGCGGAAATCGGCCGTTTCGAATTGATGCAGGGTTGCGAACTGGCGATTCATCCCGGAACGAACAGCGCGGCTGGAGCACAGGTAGCCCCTACGGTTGACGGCATCCCGGCAAAAGAGCCGGCGTTTGGCATCCCCGCCGTGTGGGTCAGAACAGACAAATCCGATCAGGCGCGATCCAAAGGGTTCACCGTCGTCGATTCGGTGAGCGTGCTGGGCACGCATCTGGCCGAACTGGTACGCAGGCATGCCTACGAGTTGTTATCGCGCCAGGACACTAAGAATATTCTGGATCGCGTCGCGCAAGAGAACCCGAAAGTGATTGAGGATCTGGTTCCGAAATTGCTCCCCATGGCCAGCGTGCAGAAAGTTTTCCAGAACCTGTTGCGTGAGCGAGTTTCGATTCGAGACGCGGTCACCATTCTGGAAGCGCTCGGTGAGGCCGCGGCGGTTACCAAGAATCCGATCCTCCTCACCGAGTATGCACGCCAGGCGATCCGGCGGATGGTGGTGAAACCTTATTTAAATCCTTCGGGCGAGCTGCCGGCGTTCTTTGTCGATTCGCAGATTGAATCGGCCATTGAAAAAGCGATCGAGTACACCGAGCAGACCAGCCATCTGAATCTTTCGCCGCAAAAGGCGCGCGAAATTCTGGATCGGGTGACGCGCAGCGCCGGCGCGGCCGATTCGCCGATCGCCGTGGTTACCAGCTCCGCGGCGCGCTATTTTCTGCGGCAGATCATCGAAGGCTCGGTTCCCAATGTCTCGATTCTTTCGCATAACGAAATTCCGGCCGGCGTTCGCGTCGTGTCGCTGGGGTTAATTCAATGAAGCTGAAAAGTTATTTTTCGGAAACGGTGGAAGCGGCCATGGAGCTGGCGCGCAAGGAACTGGGCGAGGAAGCGTTGCTGGTGCACGCCCGCCCGGCGACGCCGGAGACGCGGCATCTGGGCGGGTACGAAGTGGTGTTCGGTGTGAATGGCCCGGTGAATCCGCAGCCGTCGATGGCGGCGGCGCAGGAGCCGGCGAGCCCCGATTACATGAGACAGGATCTGGCGGAGATGAAGCGCGAAATCGAGCGGCTTTCGAAATGCCTCAGCGGAGCGAGCATGTTCGCACAGCCGTCGAAAGTTGAATCGGAGCTGTGCGCGCGGCTGATCGCCAGCGAACTGGACCCGATGATCGCGCAGGCGGTGGCGCGGGGGGCTTCGCTTGAAGAATTCTTCGAGGTGGACGCGACGCTCGGACGCAAGGGCGCCAATCGCGCCGTGATCGCGCTGGTGGGACCTCCGGGGGTGGGAAAAACCACCACGCTGATCAAGCTGGCGGCGCGCTACGGACTGGCTTCGCGCAGGCCCGCGCAGATTCTGACCGCGGACGTGTTTCGCATCGCCGCGGCGGACCAGCTGCGGGCGCTGGCGGCGATTCTCGGGATTGGCTGCGACGTGGTGGAAACGCCGGTGGCGCTGGCGCAGGCCATCGAAGAACATCGCCACAAGGACTACCTGTTTATCGACACGCCGGGGCTGGGCCGCGACGACATGGAAGACGGCGTCGATCTGGCGCGGCTGATCGCGTCGCATCCGGAAATCGACACGCACCTGGTGCTTTCGGCGTCGATGAAGCCGGCCGACATGGCGCGGGTGATCGAGCGCTACGAAATTTTTCAACCGAAGAAATTCCTGTTCACGCGGATCGATGAGACCGCCAGCTTCGGCGCGATGATCAACGAAGCTTCGCGACGGGAACGGCCGGTTTCGTTCCTGGCCACGGGCCAGCAGATTCCGGACGACGTGGAGCCGGCGAGCAAGGAAAGAATCGCCGGACTGCTGGGGAATCCCGTGGTCCGGTCGGCGGGAGCGACCGCATGAAAGGCGCAACGAAAATGGAAACCAGCGCGAAAGTCGTGGTGGCGCGAAGCGCTTATAGTTCTGCCCCGATGACGGCGGAAGAGCGTGAGGAGCTGATCCTGGAACATCTGCCGCAGGTGCGGCTGATTGCCCGGCGCATTCACGACCGCCTTCCGGAAAGCGTCAGCCTGGACGATTTGATTTCCACTGGGGTGGTGGGCTTGATCTCGGCGATCGACCGTTTCGATCCGTCGCAGAACGTGAAGCTGAAAACCTACGCCGAATATAAGATTCGCGGCGCGATTCTGGATAGCCTGCGCGGGCTCGATTGGGCGCCGCGGCAGCAGCGCAAGCGCGCCAAACAGATCGAAGCGGCGATCTGCGCGGCCGAGCAGCGGCTGCACCGGACGCCGACCGAGGAAGAGATCGCGGCCGAACTGGGCCAGACGATCGAGGAGTATCACGCCTGGCTGGTGGATGCGCGCGGCCTGACCCTGGGAAGCCTGGAAAGCGCCGGCATCGACGAAGAACAGCACGATGTTCTGAAATACGTCGCCGATAAGGAAGAGGCCTGGCCCTCCCACGTAGTGGAGCGCAGGGAGCTGCAAAAATTGCTGGCCACGGCCATCGAGAGGATGCCGGACATCGAAAAAACAGTGCTCAGCCTGTATTACCACGAGGAGCTGACGCTGCGTGAAATTTCGCAGATCGTGAACCTGCACGAGTCGCGCATTTCGCAACTGAAGACGCAGGCCATTCTGCGGCTGCGCGGCTACATGGAAAAGCGCTGGCCCAGCCCCCGCGGAGTTTAGGATCGTGAGCGAACACGTTCCCGACCAGCGGATTCTGAGCGAATTCGCGTCGAACCTCGGTTCGGCGTTCGAGGGGATGACGGGCGAGCGTCCGGCCACCGAGCTGCGCGCGGCGCCGGCCCCGGAAGCGGGCGCGCTGCTGCGCCGGCAGACGTTTGCGGGCGCGGCCGGCGCGCTGTGGATCGCGGCGAGCGAAGCCGATTGGCACGCGGCGGGCGCTATGGTGCTGGAAGCCGCGGGCCTGGGCGAAGCGGCGCCGGAAAAAAATAAAACGGAATTTCTGGAGATCGTCCAGCAAGGGATTTCGGGACTGGCGCGCGCGATGTCGGAGTGGCTGGGGCACGAAGTTCGTCCGCAGGAACCTACCGAGGAAGTGGCGCGCGGCGGGTTGGCGTGGCAGGCCATCGAGGTGAAGCAGGGACCGGTGCAGTTTGCGGTGCTGGCCGCGATCGAGCCTGAATTGGCTCGCGAATTCACGCCTCCGGCGCAGACGCTGGAGCCGGCCGAGAAACCGCCGACGTTTGACCTGTTGCTGGATGTGGAGTTGCCCATCAGCGTCTCCTTCGGGCGGGCGCAAGTGCCGCTCAAGGACGCATTGAAGCTGACCACCGGCTCGATTGTGGAGTTGAATCGGGCGCTCGGCGATCCGGTGGAAGTGATCGTGAATAATTGCGTGATCGCGCGCGGCGAAGTGGTGACGGTGGACGGAAATTTCGGAGTGCGGATTCAGGAAGTGGTCAGCCGGCAGGAGCGGTGGAAGACGGTCGGGTAAGGGAAGCGGTCAGGCCTGACGGCTTACGCTACCTGGGTTTTTCGGAGAATAACAAATGGCGCATGTTCTGGTTCAATACATTTTGCTGGCGTCGGGATTGATGGGCGCGCTGGCGCTGTTTTTTAGCGTGCAGCGCGAACTGCAAATCGCCACCGCGAAAAGTCGCAAGAAGCTGGAGGAAATGGCGGCGCGCGTTTCCGAATGTCAGACGCAGCCGCAGCCCGAGCCGGTCTACATTCCGGCGCCGGTGCGGCCGGGATTAAATCTGAACAAGCGCGTGCAGGCCATGCGCATGGTGCGGCGCAACGAAGACATTTCGACCATCGCCGCGGCGCTGGGCGTGACGCGCAAGGAAGTGGAACTGTTGATCCGGGTGCAGACGATCAGCCGCGAGGCCCTGGCGCGGTAGACCGTTGGCCGGCATCGCGGGCATCACGGGCGGGCAAATGGGTTCGTTATAATGCGGGGTGAAGTTTATTGCCGTTTTCCTGGCCCTTGCGTCGCTGCTTTCCGCACAGCGGCGCACCCCGGTCATTTTTGACACCGACATCGGCGATGATATCGACGACGCGCTGGCGCTGGCCCTGGCGCTGCACTCGCCGGAACTGGAGGTGCGCGCGGTGACCACGGTCACCGATGACGTCGAAAGCCGCACGCGGCTGGCATGGAAAGAATTGGGCGTGTTCGGCCGGCGCGACGTCGCGCTGGCGAGGGGCGCGCCGGAACCGCTGGCCGATCCGATGCGGTTGCGCAAATCGGCGCAGTTCACGATCCTGACTTCGGCGGATACGATTCCGGCGGCGGCGCGAACTCCGGCGGCGGCGTTCATCGTGGATCTGCTGCAAAAATCGCCGGAGAAGATGACGCTGATCGCCGTGGGTCCGCTCACCAACATTGCGCTGGCGCTGAAGCTGGACCCGTCGATTAAAGAAAAAATCGAACGCATCGTGATGATGGGCGGCGCCTATGCGAGCGCGAAGCAGGAGGGCCGCACGGAGTACAACATCAATCGCGATCGCGTGGCCGCGCAGATTGTTTTCGATTCCGGCGTACCGATCACGGCGGTAGGGCTGGACGTGACTTTGCAATGCAAGATGCGGCAGCAGGACGTGAATCGTCTGCGCGCGGCGGGCGATCCGCGGACCATGTTTCTGCTGCGGCTGATCTCGCTGTGGAAGAGCGAAACGAAGCAGGAGTTCCCGATCCTGCACGATCCGCTGGCGGTCGCCGTGGCGGCCCGGCCGGATTTGATCAAGACGTCGGCGGGACGGGTGAAAGTGGTGGACGGAGTGACGAAGTTCACCGCAGATGCGGAGGCGAAGACGCAGGTGGCGACGCAGGTGAACGCGGGCATCTTTTTGGATTTATTCGATCAGCGGGTGATCGGGCGGTAGCGCGCCGCAACGTTTAGTTTCCTTCATCGTTGGGGTTTCCGGCGTGATGTAGAATGTTACCGTGCAGCCCGACACCGCTCTTCAACTCGCTACCAGCCAACTGAACCGGGTCCGTTCGGAAATTGGAAAAATTATCGTCGGCCAGCAGGATGTGGTCGATGGAGTCCTCATTTGCCTGCTTGCCGGCGGACATGTTCTGCTCGAAGGCGTTCCCGGCCTGGGCAAAACCACCCTGCTGCGGACGCTTTCCCGCGTGCTGCACCTCAAATATTCGCGCATCCAATTTACTCCGGATTTGATGCCCGCCGATATCGTGGGCAGCATGATTATCGATACCGAAAGCGGAACCAAGTCGCTGCGCTTTCAGCCCGGGCCGATTTTCGCGCACCTGGTGCTGGCCGACGAGATCAATCGCGCCACGCCCAAAACGCAGTCGGCGCTGCTCGAAGCCATGCAGGAACACACCGTCACCAGCGGCACGGCGACGCATGAACTGGAAGCGCCGTTTCTGGTGATGGCCACGCAGAATCCCATCGAGATGGAAGGAACCTATCCGCTGCCGGAAGCGCAGCTGGACCGGTTTCTGATGAAGATCCTGGTGCAATATCCCTCGCGCAGCGATCTGAACACCATCGTCGAGCGGACCATTCAGCGCGACGATATCACCGTTCAGCCGGTGCTTGACCGCGAGGAAATTCTGGGCCTGCGCGACGTCTGCCATCATGTGCTGGTGGCGCCGCACGTGCAGGAGCACGCCATCGACCTGGTGATGGCGACGCAGCCGGGCACATCGCAGGCGCACGAAATGGCGGACAAATTCATTCGCTATGGCAGCTCGCCGCGCGGCGCGCAGGCGCTGGTGGAATGCGGACGCGTGCTGGCGTTGATGAAAGCACGCCTGCACGTTTCGATCGAAGATATCGACGCCGTCGCCGCAGCCGTGCTGCGGCATCGCATCATTTTGAATTTCGACGCCCACGCCGAGGGTCAGACTCCGGAAACGATTCTGAGTAAGATTATTCCAAGCGTGGGCGAAGCGGTACGCGCACGTGGCTGAGGCATTGATTGAAACGGCGCTGCTCGAAAAGCTGGAGCGCCTGACGATTCATTGGCAAAAATCCCTGCCGGGACTGGTGGGCGGGCATAACACGTCGCGCTTCGCCGGACCGGGGCAGGAATTTCTGGATCATCGCCATTTCCATCACGGCGACGATCTGCGCGCGGTGAACTGGCGCGTCTTTCTGCGGCTGGAAAAATTGTTTTTGAAAATGTTCCAGCTGGAGCCGCGCATTCCCGTGCGCGTGCTGTTCGACGTCAGCGATTCCATGAAAACCGGTACGCCGCCCAAGTTCGATTACGCCCGGCGGCTGGCCGGAGCGCTGTGCTACATCGGCCTGGTGCGGCTCGATTCGATCTGCCTGCAGCCGTTTTCGAACAAGCTGGCCGACGCGTTTATCGCCGGCGGCGGGCGCCATCGTTTTCAGCCGGCCGTGAATTTTCTGACCGCGGTGAAACCCGGCGGCCGCACCAATTTTTTCGAAATCGCGCGGGAGTTTGTTTCGAGCTATCCGCAGCGCGGGCTGGTGATCGTGGTCTCCGATTTTCTGGACGACGGCGATTGCGAGAAACCGCTGCAATTTCTCTCCGATTTCGGCCATGAGCTGATCCTGGTGCACGTGTGGTCGCCGGAAGATCGCGAGCCGCCGTGGGACGGCGAACTGGAGCTCGAAGACGCCGAAAGCGGCCGGCACGTCGAATTGTCCTTCGACGCGGACGCGCGGCGAATGTACACGCAGGCCTTCGATGAGTACGCGCAGATGCTGCGGAGGGTCGCGCTGCGCAATCATGGCCGTTACGTCGGGGTGCCGACCGACGTCCCCGTGGATGAGGCGATTTTTGGTCCGCTGGTGCGGGCGGGAGCGTTGGAATAAGGTGGCATAAGCCGTCAGGCTGGCGCCGCCGGCGGGTGTGAAATGTCGTTTTTAAATCTCAGTCTCGGCGAACTGCTTGGCTTGGCCGGCGCGATCTCGGCGGGGATTGTCGCGCTGTATCTGCTGGACCGGTCCAAGCGCAAACAACTGGTGGCCACGCTGCGTTTCTGGACCCAGGCCGACGTTCGCACGGAGCTGAAACATCGCCGCCGCATTCAGCAGCCGTGGAGTTTGCTGCTGCAAATCATCAGTATGATTCTGCTGCTGCTGGCCATCGCCGGACCGCGTTTCGGCGGCGATGAAAACGCGTTTCGCGATCACGTGGTGCTGCTCGATACTTCGGCGTGGATGGGCGCGCGAACGCGGACGGGCACGTTGATGGACGAAGCGCGGGCGCAGGCGCGGGCCTATATAAGGTCGCTGCCGTCGCAGGATCGGGTGATGATTGTGCGCGCGGACGCGCTGGCGACGCCGGTGACGCCGTTCGAATCGAATCGGGCCGCGCTCGAACAGGCCATCCGCGAATCGCAGCCCGGCGCATCGGCGCTGAATTTAGAACAGGCGATCGAGTTCGCACAGCGGGCCCAGCGCCTGCAATCGCAGCGCGCCGGGGAAATCGTTTTCGCGGGCGCGGCGCGCGTGCCGGAAGAACAGGCAACGCTCGCGCAGCTTCCGCGGAATCTGCGGGTGCTGGCCGTTCCCGCGCCGCAGGAAAACGTCGGATTGCGGAAAATCGGGTTGCGGCGCTCGCCGGAATCGCCGGACACCTGGAATATTTTCGTAGCGGTGAAGAATTACGGCGCGCGTGCGCATGACGTCGCGTTGATGCTGCAATTCGGCGGCGCGCCGGCCGGCTCGCGCGCCCTGACGCTCAAGCCCGGCGCCGAGGAACAGGCGACGTTCGCCTATACCACCAAGGTCGCCGGGTATCTGGAAGCGCGGCTCACGCCCGATGACGCCTTTCCGCAGGACGATCGCGCGGTGATCGAGCTGCCGGCGCGGCAATCTCTGCGCGTCGCCGTTTATTCGGCGGAGCCGCAGATGCTGCGCGCGCTGATCGCCTCCAATCCGCAGGTCAGCGCGACGTTCGAAGCGCCGGCCAGATATTCGGCCGCGGTGAAGGCCGATATCGTGGTGCTCGACCGCTTCGCGCCGGCGGCGCGCCCGCACGCCGATTCCATCTGGATCGAGCCGCCGGCCAGCGGTTCGCCGATTCCGGTGCGCGAAGTCAAGGCCGGCTTGAAGCTGGATCATTGGCGTCCGGAAACTCCGCTGGGCGCGGGGCTGCATACGAAAAACGCGCAGCTCGATTCGGGCGAAATTCTGGAAAGCTCGCCGGGCGATATTGTGGTGGCCGATGCCGCCGAGGGCCCGCTGATCGTGGCGCGCGAGGGATCGCCCAAAATCGCCGTGATCGGATTCGAGCCGCTGCGCTCGTCGATGAAGTACGAACTGGCGACGCCGCTGCTGATCGCCAATCTGATGCGCTGGATGGCGCCCGAAACCTTTCGCCGCTGGGATGTGCAGGCGGGCACGGTCGGCACCGTCAACGTCGCGCTGGATAAAGGAACCGATCCGGCGGGCGTGCGCGTGGTGACGGAGGATCAGCGCGCGCTGCCCTTCACCATCGACGGCGATAACCTGCGTTTCTTCGCCGGCGCTCCGGGAACGGTGCGGGTGCTCACCGGCGATCGCGAAACGGTGTATTCGCTGACGCTGCCCGATATCGGCGACGTCGCCTGGAAAACGCCGCGAAGCGTGCGCCGCGGAATCCCGCGCGCGTCGGAGGCGAGCGATACGGGAATCGATATCTGGCCGTGGTTTGCCGTGCTCGGCGGTGTGGGACTGCTGATCGACTGGCTGCTGTTTGGAAGAAGCCGGGCGTTTCGCCTGCGCGCCGCGAAGCTGGTGGCGAAAACTCCGTTTCATGCCTGGAGAAAAGCGTCATGACCTTCGATCGCGCCTGGGTTCTGGCCATCGCCTGGCTGCCGCTCGCCTGGATGGTGTTCGAATGGCGCCGCACGGCGCGGCGCGCGGGGCTGGCGATCAAGGCGCTGTCGCTGGTGGCGATTCTGGTGGCGCTGGCCGAGCCGCGGCTCAATATCTTTGAAACCAGAGTGGCCGTTGCGGTTCTGGTGGACACTTCGGCGAGCGTGACTCCCGCGGATTTGCAACACGCGTCGCAGATCGCCGGCGCGATCGCCGATCAGCGCGGGCGGCACTGGATGCGCGTGATTCCCTTCGCGCGAACCACGCGCGATCTGAGCCGCAATGAAGATCAGAAGGCGTTCAGACTGCTTCCGACCGCCGGCGAAAACGGCCGCGCGACCGATCTCGAAGCGGCCATTCGCGAAGCCGCCGCGTCGCTGCCGGCGGGGCTGGTGCCGCGCATGGTGCTCATCTCGGACGGCAGGCAGAACAAGGGCAGCGTAGCGCGCGCGGCGTGGCAGGCGCAGCAGCTCGGCATCCCCATCGACACCTACGCGCTGGCCGGACGGCCCCAGCCGGCGATGCACCTGGAATCGATCAGCCTGCCGTCGATCGCCTTCACCGGCGAACAATTTCCGATCGATGCGGTGATTTCGACGCCGAAGTCCGGTCCCGCGGAAGTCGAGTTGGACGCGGAAGGACGCATGCTCGGCCAATCGCAGGTGCAGCTTGCGGCCGGCGAAAATCCGCTGCGGCTGCACGCCAGCCTCAATACGCCGGGAGCGCTTGATCTGTCGATTTCGGTGCGTGGCGGCGATCCCGCGCAGGGCGAAATTCATTTCGATCAGGCGGTGATGCTGCGCCAGCCCAAGGTGCTGTACCTCAGCAGCGATCCGGCGCCGCTCGATTCGCAGCTCACGGCGACGCTCAAAGCCGCGCAGTTCGACGTCGAGCGCGCTTCCGAATTCAACGCCTCCAAGCTCTCCGAATATCAGCTGGTCATTTTCGATAACTGGAACCTGGAAACGATTCCCGCGGCGCGCAAAGCCGAGATCGAAACTTACGTCAAACAGGGCGGCGGACTGCTGGTGATCGGCGGCGACCGCAACATGTATGACCAGGACAAAGCCAAGGTCGAGGACGCGCTCGATCGAACGCTGCCGGCGAAACTCGCGCCGCCGCGCTCGCCCGAAGGCACCGCGGTGGTGCTGATCATCGATAAATCCTCTTCGATGGAGGGCCGTAAGATCGAGCTGGCGCGCCTCGCCGCGATCGGCGTGGTGGATAATCTGCGGCCCATCGACATGGTGGGCGTGCTGATTTTCGACAATTCGTTTCAGTGGGCCGTGCCGATACGCCGCGCCGAGGATCGGACCTTGATCAAGCGATTGATTTCCGGAATCACCCCCGATGGCGGCACGCAGATCGCGCCCGCGCTGACGGAGGCGTATCACAAAATAATGCCGGTGAACGCGACTTATAAACACATCGTGCTTCTGACCGACGGAATTTCCGAAGAAGGCGACAGCCTGGATCTTTCGCGCGAAGCGCAGGCGAAGCGGGTCACCATTTCGACCGTCGGATTGGGGCAGGACGTGAACCGTTCGTATCTCGAAAAAATCGCCGAGTTAGCCGGCGGCAAATCGTATTTCCTGAACGAGCCGGCCGGCCTGGAACAGATCCTGCTGCGCGATGTGATGGAGCATACCGGCAGCACCGCGATCGAAAAGCCGTCGCTCGAGCCGAAGGTTTTGAAGCAGGCGGAAATTCTGGACGGCATCGACATGGCTACGGCCCCGCCGCTTAAAGGCTACGTGAAATTCATCGCCAAGCCGGGCGCGGATACGATTCTCGAAATCGATCGCGATCCGCTGCTTTCCGAGTGGCAGTACGGGTTGGGCCGCGCGGCCGTGTTCACTTCGGATGCCAAGCCGCGCTGGGCCGCGGACTGGATCAACTGGAAAGGCTACGACAAATTCTGGGCCAACCTGACGCGCGATCTTCTGCCGCACGCCCAGCCGGGCGAGGCCACGGTGGCCTACGACAGCGCCAACGGCGATCTGGTGGTCGATTACCGGCTGGGCCGCAACGTGGAGGAGCCCGCAACCATTCCCGAGATTTTTGTTTTTGGCCCCGATGGGTTCGAGCAGCCGATTGCGGTCAAGAAAATCGCCGAGGGAACCTTCCGCGGACGGCTTCCCATCGGACAGCGCGAAGGTTTGTTCCGGGTGCGTCCATTGGTGGAATCGCGCGCGTTTCCGGAAGCGGGCTTGTATCGCCCCGAAGCGGAGCTGGCCGATTACGGCTCCAATCCGGCGCTGCTGAAGCAGGTTTCCGAATTCACCGGCGGACGATTCGAGCCCAGCGCCAAGGCGGTGTTCGACGCCGGCAATCGCTCCATCGCGTCGACCATGCAGTTATGGCCGGGATTTCTGGCGCTGGCGATTTTACTGAATCTGGCCGAGCTGATCATGCGCAAGTGGAAAGGCGTGCTCGGTATTTCGTGATCCAGCGTGGGTGATAATCCCCGCCATGACTGGCGGAGCTTGAGTTCGGCCTTTCACGCTCCATGATTTCGGGAAGCGTCGAAGTTTTTACGGAATTGAGCGCTCGGCACATAAGAGCGCCTCGATTTCGTTGACATTTTCGAGAATCGCGATGGCGCGCTCCTGCTCGAATAAACGGATCAGGCTGTCCTGCCGCGAATGGTTCCTCGCGGCGACGCCGATGAAGGGAACCCGCGCCGCGCTGGCTGAGCGGGCGTCGTCGACGGTGTCGCCGACGTACACCAGCTTGCACGCCGGCTTGCGCTTCTGAATCTCGATCAGGCCATCCGGCGCAGGCTTGCCCAGCACCACGTCGTCGGCGCAGATGATCGGATCGAAATTCAGCCCGCGCGCGAAACGGCGCAGCGAAATGCCGGCTTCATAGCGCAGCCGCCCGGTGAAGATCGCGAGGCCGAATTTTTCCGCAAGGCGCTCCAATAAACCCGGCCGGGGAAACCACGTTTCGCGATGCACCAGGCCATCCCCGTTGCGGCCCAGGAAGATTTCGTTGAAATAATCGACCACATCCTGATAGGCCAGCTTCACGCCCAGATCCGCGGCGATTTTTTTGGACAGCGCCCAGTCGTTATTCCAGCCGCCTTGATTTTTGTATTCCTCGATGCGGTCGCGCGTGATCGTCTGTCCAGTGAAATGCGCGACGGTTTCGACCACGGCCTGGCGATACGATTCGGTAACGTCGGTGAGCACTCCATCCATGTCGAAGACGATCAGCGAATCCACAAAAGTCCCGTGCGATCTGGTCAAGGCGGAATATAAAAAAGCCCGGGCCCAGAATAGCAAAACGGCCAATCCCGGCCATTGGCCATAAAGCAGTGGTGTTTCAAGGACCTGGCGTGTTAGCCTGAGGGGCAGTCGGTCAGGACATGAGCATCTCCGCGCCTTTTATTCAGCGACCGGTGGCCACCACTTTGCTCACGGTAGCTCTGGGAATTTCCGGCGCGGTGGCTTACAATTTTTTGCCGGTCGGGCCGCTGCCGGAAGTCGATTTTCCTTCCATCCAGATCACCACGGCGTTGCCGGGCGCCAGCCCGGAGACCATGGCCTCCTCAGTGGCCACGCCGCTCGAGCGGGAATTCGGACGCATCGCCGGGATCAATGAAATGACTTCATCGAGCACGCTCGGCGCAAGCAACATCACCCTGCAATTCGATCTGAACCGCAACATCGACGCCGCCGGGCGCGACGTGCAGGCGGCCATCAACGCGGCGCGCGGCCGGCTTCCCGCGAATTTGCCGCGCAATCCGTTCTGGCGCATGGTGAATCCGGCGGACGCGCCGGTCCTGATGCTGGGCTTGACCTCCGCCACGGCCACCCAGGGGGAAATGTACGACGCGGCGTCGACCATCCTGCAACAGAGGATTTCGCAGGTGCACGGAGTCGGCCAGGTTTTCGTGGGCGGCAGTTCGCTGCCCGGCGTGCGTGTGGAGGTGAATCCGACGCTGCTCAATGAAATGGGGATCGGTCTCGAGGACGTGCGCGCGGTGCTGGCCGCGGCGAACGTGAACAGTCCCAAGGGCATGTTCAGCGACGGCAATCAATCCTGGACGATTTCGGCAACGGACCAGATCCTTAAAGCGAAGGATTATGCGGGGCTGGTGGTGGCTTACCGCAACGGCGCGCCGGTAACGGTTTCGCAGGTCGCCACCGTGGAAGATTCGGTGGAGGATTTGCGGAACATCGGATTTGTCGACGAACAGCCGGCGGTGGTGATGTTCATCCGGCGGCAGCCGGGCGCGAATATCGTCGCCACGGTGAACGCGGTGCGCGCGGTGCTGCCGCAATTGCAGGCCTCGATTCCCGCCTCCATCACCATGCGAGTGATCAGCGACCGCACCACCACCATCCGCGCCTCGGTCGAAAGCGTGCAGCATACCATGGCGATCTCGATGGGTCTGGTGATCGTGGTGGTGTTCGTGTTCCTGCGCAGCGTCCGCACCACCATGATTCCGGCGATCTCCGTTCCGGTGTCGCTGGTGGGAACCTTTGGCGTTCTCTATCTGTTCGGCTATAGCGTCGATAATCTTTCGCTGATGGCGTTGACCATCGCCACCGGATTCGTGGTGGACGACGCGATCGTGGTGATCGAGAATATCACCCGCCACACCGAGCACGGACTCCCTCCCATGCAGGCGGCGCTCAAAGGCTCCGCCGAGATCGGGTTCACGGTGGTGTCCATTACCGTCTCGCTGATCGCCGTGTTCCTTCCAATTCTGCTGATGCCGGGGATTGTGGGCCGCCTGTTCCGCGAGTTCGCGATCACCTTGTCGGTCGCCATCGCCTTGTCGCTGGCGATTTCCCTGACCATGACGCCGATGATGTGCGCGCGGCTTTCCGGCGTGGACGAAAACGCGCATCACAACATTTTTTACCGGCTCAGCGGCGGGGCCGTGGATTTGCTGCGCAAGGGCTACGCGAAATCGCTCGGATGGGTGCTGGATAATCAGCCGATCGTGCTGGCGGTGACGCTATGCACCATCGGGCTGAGCGTCTACCTATACATCATCGTGCCCAAGGGATTTTTCCCGCAGCAGGATACCGGACGGCTTTCCGGCACCATCCTGGCCGATCAGGCGACCTCCTTCCAGGCCATGCGCGATCACGTCAAGGCGCTGGTCGATATTTGCCTGACCGACCCGGCGGTGGAAACGTTGAACGCCTATGTCGGCAGCGGAATGGGCGGCGGCTCCGCGCTCAATCAAGGCCGCATGATGGTCGAGTTGAAGCCGCTCGAACAAAGAGGGGTCAGCGCGGATGAGGTGATCGCGCGCCTGCGTCCCAAGCTGGTGCGCGTGCCGGGCATCAGCCTGTATCTGCAAGCGGTTCAGGATCTGCGCATCGGCGGGCATTCGACCGGCGCGGAATATCAGTACACGCTGCAATCCGACAGCGTTGCGGAATTGAACGAATGGGCGCCCAAAGTTTTCGCGCGGCTGCGCACGCTGCCGGAACTGGTCGATGTCAACAGCGACCAGCAGGATCGCGGCCTCGAAGCCGGACTCGAAATCGATCGCGTCACCGCCGGACGAGTGGGCATTTCCGCGAGCTCCATCGACAACACCCTCTACGACGCGTTCGGGCAGCGCCAGGTCAGCGTGATGTACACGCAGTTGAACCAGTATCACGTGGTCATGGAGGTGGCGCCCGATTTCTGGCAGGATCCCGACGGCCTTCGTTATCTCTACGTGAAGGGCGGCAATGGCCAGCAGGTTCCGTTGAGCACCGTGGCCAAATACGTGCCGAGCAATACCGCGCTATCGGTGAATCACGATGGCCAGTTCCCTTCCGTCACCATTTCCTTCAATCTTCCGGTGGGCACCTCGCTCAGCCAGGCCGTGCCGGTGATCGAGCAGGCCGAGCGCGACATCAACCTGCCTTCCTCCATCAGCAGCAGCTTCCAGGGCACCGCGCAAGCCTATCAGGACGCGCTTTCGAGCGAACCGATCCTGATCGCCGCCGCGCTGGTGACGGTGTACATCGTGCTCGGCGTGTTGTATGAGAGCCTGATTCATCCGCTGACCATTCTTTCGACGCTGCCCTCGGCCGGCGTGGGCGCGCTGCTGGCGCTGATCTTCACCCACAACGAGTTGAACGTCGTCTCGCTAATCGGAATTATTCTGCTGATCGGGATCGTCAAGAAAAACGCGATCATGATGATCGATTTCGCGATTCAGGCCGAGCGCAACGAAGGTCTTTCTCCCCAACAGGCGATTTATCAGGCTGCGGTGCTGCGCTTCCGGCCCATCACCATGACCACCATGGCGGCGCTGCTCGGCGGTTTGCCGCTGGCGCTGGGGCACGGCCAAGGCGCGGAGATGCGGCGTCCGCTGGGCATGGCGATCGTCGGTGGTTTGCTGTTCAGCCAGGCGCTGACGCTGTACACGACCCCGGTCGTTTACCTTTATATGGACCGCGCGCGATTGCGCTGGGAAGCGTTCCGCGGCCGGGCGCGCCAGGTGGCGCCGGAAGCCTCGCCGGTGGCGTAGAGCCGAGCGTGCGCCGTGACGGCGTTAAATCCCGATCTTTCACACCCACCCGTAAGGGAGGTGTAGGCTTAAAAAGAAGGCGGAGAACATGATGCATCACGAAACGCGCAGAGAATGGATCAGGAACGCCGCGCTCTCCGGAGCTTACCTGGCGGGTTCCCGTTTCGCCCGCGCCGACGCGCCTGCGTCGCGCGTGAGCATCGCCAAATGCAAAACCTATGACGCCGCGGAGCTGGTTCCCGCGCTCGACCGCATGTTCGATCAGCTCGGCGGGCTGGGCCGCATGGTGAAAGGAAAAACGGTGGCGATCAAGATCAACCTGACCGGCGCGCCGAACCTGCGCCTGGCCAATCTGCCCATCGAAGACACGCATTACACCAACAAGCACGTCATCGCCGCGACGGTGCATCTGATCGGCAAGGCTGGCGCGCGGCGCATTCGCGTGCTGGAAAGCCCCTGGTCGACCGCGGGTCCCGTGGAAGAGTATCTGCGGCAGGCGGGTTGGGACCCGTCGGAGATTCTCAGCGCCGCGCCGGACGTCGCCTTTGAGAATACGAATTATCTGGGCGACGCCAAAAAATATGTTCGCTTCACGCCGCCCTTCGGCGGATACATTTATCCGGGCTATGATCTGAATCATTACTATCATGATTGCGACGTGTTCGTCAGTCTGGCGAAATTGAAGGAGCACGCGACCGCGGGCGTGACGCTGTCGATGAAGAATTGCTTCGGCATCACGCCGGCGACCATCTACGGCCAGGGCGCGGGCGTCGACGAGCCGTCGATCGTTCCCACCGGCAGCCGCGGATCGATTGTTCACTCTGGAAATCGCGAGCCGTCGAAGAGCGCGCCTTCCGAAAAAGATCCGCACTCGTCGCGCGACCCCGGTTATCGCGTGCCGCGCGTGGTGGTGGACCTGATTTCCTCGCGGCCCATCCATCTGGCGGTGATCGACGGCGTCAAATCGATGACCGGCGGCGAAGGCCCCTGGATTCGCCGCTGCGCGCCGTGCAGTCCGGGGGTTCTGGTGGCCGGTTTGAATCCGGTGAATACGGACGCGGTGTCGATGGCGGTGATGGGTTTTGATCCGCTGGGCGACCGCGGCACGCCGCCGTTTGAAACCTGCGACAGCACGCTGCACCTGGCGGAGGCGGTGGGAGTGGGGACCCGGGATTTGAAGCGCATCGAAGTGGTGGGCACGCCGATTCGCGAAGCGCTGTTCGACTACGCGGCCATCCGCCGGCGCCGGCGGGCCTGAAGTGGCATAAGCCGCCAGGCTTGTGTTCTTCACGTCCGGTGAATCGATACGCGCCGAGCGCAAGCCTGGCGGTTATGCTTTTGTGGGGTAGCACGAGGCGGGCTTCGAGCCCGCGGCAGGCTGGGAGCCTGCCCCACCTGCCAGGTCACTGTGGCTTCAGCGCGTTCACCATCCGCTCGGCGCCGGCGGGCCTGAAGTGGCATAAGCCGCCAGGCTTGTGTTCTTCACGTCCGGTGAATCGATACGCGCCGAGCGCAAGCCTGGCGGCTTACGCCACTTTTGGCGCTTTGTGGGGCAGCACGAGGCAGGCTTCGAGCCCGCCGCAGGCTGGGAGCCTGCTCCACCTGTCAGGTCACTGCGGCTTCAGCGCGTTCACCATCCGCTCCGCCGTCGCCACCCGCTCGATGGTCCCGCGAGCGAAAACGTGGAGTTCACTCTGTTTTAATGGTTTTGAGTGCCTCTTCCCAGAATCGCCGTCATCGGAGCCGGTTCCTTCGGCCGCAATCATCTTCGCGTAATCCACCAATCTCCCCACGCCGAGCTTTCCGGCGTCCTCGACGCCGACCCATCGCGCAGCGAAGCCGCGGCGGAAAATTTTAATTGCCGCGTCTTCACCTCACTCGAAGAAATCGCCGCAAATTCCGATGCCGCCGTCGTCGCCACGCCGACCACCACCCACGCAGAGATTGGCTGCCGGCTGATCGAGCTCGGCCTTGACGTGCTGGTGGAAAAACCCATCGCGCACGATCCCGAGTCCGGCGCGAGACTGGTCGAAAGCGCGGCGCGCCAGCAAAAAATCCTGCAAGTCGGCCATCTCGAGCGTTTCAATCCCGCCATTCTCGCGCTCGAAAAAGTGGTCACCAGGCCGCTGTTTTTCGAAATTCACCGTCTCAGCGAATTCAGCCCGCGCAGCCTTGACGTGGACGTGGTGCTCGACCTGATGATTCACGATATCGACATCGTTCTGGCGCTCACCGGCCTGATGCCCGAGGAAATTCGCGCCGCCGGCATTTCGATTCTTTCGAGCAAAGTCGATATCGCCAACGTCCGCCTGCAATTTCCCGGCGGATGCATCGCCAATCTGACCGCCAGCCGCGTCTCCACCGAGCGCGTCCGCAAGCTGCGCCTGTTTCAGCCGCATGAATATATTTCGCTTGACTACAGCCGCCAGGATGCCGTGCGATTTCGCGTCAATCCTCCCATGAAAATCGATTTTGAAGCGCTTCCGGTCGAAAAAGACGAACCGCTGCGCCTGGAGCTGGAGGAATTTTTCGCCGCGATCCAGGCCCGCCGCGAGCCGCGCACGCCGGGGCGCCAGGCGTTAGCCACGCTTCAGGTTGCCCACGCGATTCTTGTTAAAATTGAGGAGCACGCACGTCTTGTGGAGAAAGCTCTAAGTGTACATTAGACGTTCGGCAGAGCAACCTTAGTCTGCCGAAATGCGTCGTTACGATTGGCTTACGCCATGCCCTCGTCCGCTGCTGCTGTGGATACCGCTGAACTGAACCTGCTGCTCCCGTGGCGAGAGCCGATAACGCCGCAACGGCTGTTGCGCGACGGAATCGGTTCGGTTCTCATCAACGGGGCGATTTTCGCGTTCTTCGTCTTCGCGCCCGCCGGAGACCGCTTCAAGGAGCACCGCGTCATCTCCGACGATCTGCATAAGGCGGTTCACCTGTACCTGCCGCGAGTTTTTGAGCCGACGCAGACAGCGCCGAACCATGGAAAAGTGAGCCGGGAACTCGACGTCAACAGCATGAACGAGACGCGGCAGCGGCAGGCGCCGCGATTCCGTGCGCCCGCTCCCGCTCCGGGACCGCTGGCACGGGCGTCGATTCCTGCGCCCGCGCCGGCGGTGATTCAGCCGCCGAAAATCCAGCAGCAGCCGCCGAAAATCGAGGTTGCGCAGCCGCCTCCGCCGCCCACCGGGACCGCGGCGCCGCAGCCTCCCGCGCTGGCCCCGCCGCAGCCGGTGAAACCGAAGCTGGCCTTTGAAGACGTCGCCACCACGCCGCCTGATCCGGTGATTCCTCCCAATCGCCGGTCGCCCAGCACACCGAGCGGCGAAAACGGCACCATGGTCGGCGACCTGGGCGATGCATCCACCACCGTTCAAGGCGCGAATCAGGCCGCTTCGCCGGGGCGAATCGGGAGCAATTTGCAGCTTTTAAGCGACGCCAAAGGGGTCGATTTTAAGCCTTATTTGGTTCAGGTTTTAATGGCGGTGCGGCGTAATTGGCTGGCCATTATTCCGGAAAGCGCGCGCATGGGCCGGCGCGGACGGGTTTTGATCCAGTTTGCCATCGATCGCCAGGGCGGCGTGCCGAAACTGGTGATCGCGGAAGGCACCGGCATGGAATCCCTCGATCGGGCGGCGGTTGCGGCCATCAGCGCCTCTTATCCGTTCCCGCCGCTGCCCACCGAATACAAGGGAGACGAGATTCGCCTGCAACTGGCCTTCGCGTATAATGTACCGGCGAGATAAATCATTATGAATCTGAAGTTTGTAGGTGCGATGGCGTGTTACGCGGGACTGGCCTTGCTGGCCGGTTTAACTCTCGACGGCAAATTTCGCATCGGCACCTGGATTATCCTAGGGTATTTTGCGATTCGGACCTATCTGGTGGTACTCAAGGACAGACTCGATTAAGCGACCGGCATATCCCGCCTGAGAAATTTATTAGATCCCATCTAAGGTAAAGCTTGGAGATACAGGATCGGTTTATTCCGATTACCCTGCTATTTACCAGCAGTTGTGCTGGTCTTTTTTCCAGGATCAGCACCAACGTTTCAATCTGGGAGGAAGTCGGAGGGAACTGGTCCCAATTCGGTATCGAGGGGTTTCGCCGGTCGCGGTCCGTGCAGTGGGCCGAGTCGAAAACGGCCGGGGGTTGGGTTAAGGTTTCTCGCTGATTATAAAGGTACTACGCTCATCGTAACGCCGATTGTTCTATCGGCGGAACGAGCTGATTCCGCTAGAGCGCGGATTGGCCGGGGGCGTGCTTTTCCCTGAAACGTTAAGAAGAGGAGAGCCGAGATGATGACGATGACGAAATGCAAAACAGCCGCCGCCCCGCTGCCGCTCCGAGCCATTCCGAGCCAGACCCGGGTTCGTTCGACCCCGGTGAAGCCGATGGGGGTCGCTACCACCTTGCATACGCCTGCGCAGCAGAAACCCAACGCGGCCGCGCAGCAGGCCGCCAGACTGGCGCGACGTGATCGCGTGGTGCTGGAGCATCTTCCCTTAGTGAAAGCGATCGCCGTACGCGTTCACGAAAATCTGCCGGTACACGTGGATCTGGATGATCTGGTTCATGCCGGAATTCTCGGCCTTTTTGACGCGGCGAATAAATTTAATCCGGAAAAACAGGTGGTTTTTTCCAGCTACGCCAAACATCGGATTAAGGGCGCGATTCTGGACAGTCTGCGCCAGCTCGATTGGGCCTCGCGCGACATGCGCCGGCGGCACAAACAAGTGGAACAGGCCACGCGCGACCTGGCGGCGTCGTTGCAGCGCAATCCGACCGAGGCCGAAGTGGCGGCCAAGCTCGGTATGGATGTGGATCGCTGGCGCACCATGATGCTCGACCTGAGAAATGTCGGGCTGGTGTCGGCGTCCACGCGGGCCAACGAATCCGAAGATCTGCCGGCGCCCGATTTTCCCAGCAAACCGGAGACGCAGCCCGATTCGATCTGCGCGCGGGAGCAGCTGAAAAACGTGCTCGGCGAAGCGATGAAGACGCTGCCGGAGCGGTATCGCAAGGTGGTGCTGCTGTATTACAGCAACGAGATGACGATGAAGGAAATCGGCGGCATTTTGGGGATCAACGAAAGCCGCGTTTCGCAGATTCATAAATCGGCGCTGGAAAAAATGATGGTCGCGCTGCAAGCCAACGGGATCACTTCCAGCCAGGCGTTTTAAGACCCGCCTTCAATATCCCGGTTGCTCAAGTCGATTCGAATTAATTATCGTCGTCATCACGGTATTTCTTGGCCGCTTTGACGAACGGGCCGGGCATCAGCACGCCGTTCTCTCCCGGATAAGCACGTTTCCAATCCGTCGCCGAGTACCAGATCACGTGGTTCAGGAAGTTCGGATCGACGGCATCGGCTTTGTCGTATTTGCCCTTCATCACTTCCGCCGTGGCCTTGAGCCAGGCTTTCTGCACCGGGCTGTATTGAGCGGTTTTATCAACCGGCAGGTTTGGTCCCTGGTCGAGAGGGATAACCGCCGCCACGTGGTCGTAGGGCGTCAGATCAGGGGTGTCTTGAAACGCGTCGAACATGGGCGACGCCACCAGATCGAACTGGGTCAGCGGTTGCATCCCGAGAATGTTCTCGACGGTGCGATTGATATTTTCGGCGGTGTAAGTTGTATGGATCGCCTTGCCCTGGCCGGGCGCCTGGGCTGCCACCGTATACGGGCTGATGACAAAGACCGGCTGACGGTGCCCATCCACGTGATCCACGCCAGATTGCGAATCATCCTCCTCGACGAAGATCGCCGAATGCGCCCACACCTTGCTGTGGCTGATGGCATCTACCATCCGGCCAAGCGCAAGATCGTTGTCGGCCTGGTAGTTGATGGGATAGGGTTGGCCTTTTGTGGTTCCGGCGGTGTGGTCGTCGGGAAGCCACAGAATCGTCAAGTTGGGCACCTGATTGGCCGCATCCAGGCGCTCGAATTCGGGTATCCAATAATCCATCCGGTACTGGTCGGGAATCACGAGATTGAACGGCGGATAATGCGGGTCCATGATCCGGGCAGCCGAGGGAATATCGGAAGTCACGCGGATGGCATCGTCCGGCACGATGCAACTGGAATGGGGCGCTTTGCCTTCCTTGCACAGCGCGGTGCTGTAGAAATCGCTCCAGGTGTAGTCCGCGCCATTCGACTTTTTGGCAACCTTGGCGTCGTTACTCCATTCGCCGTACAGCCGGGCGGTCAGTCCCTTGGCCTCCGCCGCGGTCCACAGAAAGCCCTTCGGAGTATAGGTCAGCGGATCGTCGGAGTTGCCCCCCGGATAGGAGCGAATCCAGTCCGGCGACAGGATGTCATTGGAGTAAAAGGACCCCGACATACCGATCCAGGGATGACCATCGGCTGACTGGCGGCTGGGAGCATAGACGTTGTCGAGCAGCGGGAAGCGCCGCACCAAGGCGTGCTGGTTGGGAACGGCGGACCCGAAAATCGCGAGCGACGCGTCCCCATTGCCCCAGGACACGTCTCCGAGCATCTGGTCGTAGGTGCGGTTTTCTTTGATGATCAGAAAGACGTGCCGGATCAATGACGGCTCGCCAATGTGCCTGGGAACGGCCACCGGTACGGCGCGCGCATCGATATATTCCGGTCCCACCTCGATGTTGGTGGTCAGGTTCCAGTGATTATTTTCGAAGACCTGTTTGCTGAACCCGGCCAGTTGGTTTGCGTTGGGCAGCGGGATCAGATTGACGGTTCCGGTATCCTGATGCGTGTTAAAACCGGAGAGGCCGCCGGAACGCGCTGGAACGTGCGTGCCCAATCCCTTGTCGTCGGCGACGGCGAGTTGCTTGTGAACCTGGTCATAGGCGATGGAGGTCGGGAAATAGCCGGTCGGAATGTAACCAAGGACGGGATGGGCATCCCGGCCCTGGAGGTTGATGGCGGCGACGGCATTGGCCTGGCCCAGCGTGACATAAGCGCGTCCGTCATCGGTCACGGCGACGCCGTTCGGTCCGGAACCGAAGACGCCGCCGGCGATCGGAACGCTGAGATCGATGGTGCGGACAACCTTGCCGCTATTCAGGTCGATGACCGAAAGGCTGTCGCTATAAGCGTTGGCGACATACAGATTGGCGCCGGAAATTGTCATGCCGGCCGGGTGCAGGCCCACCTTAATAGCCTTTACCTCTCTGCCCGCGGCGAGGTCAACCACCGACACGGTCCCGGTGATGGCAAAAGCATTTTTCCGGTCGACGACGATCGGCGTTCCATCGGAATAATTCGTGAAATCTTCGCTGGTGGCGGGGCGTCCGCCTTCGTTGCTGACGTAGGCGTATGGGCCATGGATGAGCACGCTGTTCGGCGCATTGCCGACCGGAATCTGGGCGATGAGTTTAGCCGGAGATTCGACCAGATCGATCACGCCAAGCGCGTTGGCCACGTTCAGCACCACATAGGCGCGCTTGCCGTCCGCGGAAACCGCGATGCCGCCCGGGTTGATGGCTTTCGGCTTGTAGTACGGCCGGCCATCCGCCGGCGGCTCGGGAAGCTGGACGGTCTGCCCGTTGGTTAAGAGGCCCGTTTTCGGGTTCACATTCGCGATGACCACGTGGTTGTCGTCCTGGCTGAAGAATAGCCGTTTGCCATCGGCGGAATAGGTGATGCCGGTGAAGGACCCCGCTTTGCTGGAGGTCGATTGCGCGCCCTTCATAAAGGCTGGAATGAAGCGCTGCAAAACCTCTCCGGTGGCGGTGTTGAACACGATAATCGGCTGCGGTGAGCCCATCAGCAGGACGGCGCCGCTATTGGTTTTGCCCTTCGGGTTGAGAGCGATGGACTTGGCGCGCACGGGCGAGCCGAGCTCAATGATTTTGCCGGCGGGCGTCAGCGTTTGGTTGTCCGACACTACCACAGACCCATCCTTTTGCGGGCCAACGGTGCGATTCGGATTTTGAGCTTGGGCCAAAACCGCGGCCGAGCCAACGATCGCGAGAATCCGCATCGCGCTCAACCATAACCTGCATGTCTCATTCGCTCGCGCCTTATGAATCATTGCGTGTCCTCTTTTTGGCAAGCCGGCGGTTTCGTCGCGGGGGCTCGTTCAAACCATTGATTGCTATGGATTTGTTTTCCATTTGCCACCGGCTTCTATGGAACCTTCATCATACTCGCTTATTGTCACAAGGCTATAACAATTATTCAGGCGCGGGCCAGCCGCTACACCGGTTAAGGACAGCGCTGCCCAGCGAGCTCGAAGTCGGGATAAACTAAGCTGGTGCGCTTACTGCTCTGGTTGTTGCCTTCGCTTCTTGCTGCGCAGACCTACGACATTGTTCTCCGCGACGGCCGAGTGATGGACCCGGAATCGGGCCTCGACGCCGTGCGCAGCGTGGGCATCATCGGCCAAAGAATCGCCGCAGTCTCTGCAAGTCCACTGCGCGGCAAGGTAGAAGTCGACGCCACCGGCCTGGTGATTGCGCCCGGTTTTATCGATCTGCATGAGCACTCGCAAACGCCCGAGGCGTATGGGTTCAAGGCGATGGACGGCGTGACCACCGCGCTGGAGCTGGAAGTAGGCGTCTCACCGGTCAGCGAATGGTATGCGGCGCGGGAAGGCAAGTCGCTGATCAATTTCGGAGCCAGTTCCGGACACATCCCGGCGCGGATGGCCGTCATGCACGACACTGGCGGCCTGCTTCCGCGCGATGCGGCCATGAATCGTCCGGCGACTCCGGAAGAGCAGAAGGCCATCGCGGCGAAGGTGGAGCAGGGTCTTGACGAGGGTGGACTTGGCATGGGCATGGGGATTACTTACACTCCAACCGCCTCGCCCGAGGAGATTCTGAAACTCTTTTATCTGGTTGCCAAGTTCAAACGTCCGGTGTTCGTTCACATGCGCAACGAAGGCGTGATTGCGGCGATACAGGAGGTGGTTGCCGACGCCGCCGCTTCCGGCGCGCCGCTGCATATCGTTCACATCAACAGCGCCGCCACATCCAACACGCCGGCCGCTCTCCGCATGATCGAAGGCGTGCGCGCCCGCGGCCTGGATGTGACCACGGAGGCCTA
>Ga0335073_10001470_pt1 | contig 31472 bp, 25 predicted proteins | sample Lox_Sample_22_FD_207093 | JGI IMG/M metagenome (GOLD analysis project Ga0335073, IMG submission 207093) | Soil microbial communities from Loxahatchee National Wildlife Refuge, Florida, United States - Lox_Sample_2.2 | ecosystem: Environmental > Terrestrial > Soil > Wetlands | place: USA... | reverse complement strand
GCATATCAGCGTTCGAATCTAACATAGCGAAATTCAAGCGCACAGGGATATAGACGGATCAGCGGCGCTCCACTTCCGAGTGGCCGGACGATCCACCCGGAGGCGGATCGGTTCGAAAAAGACCTGGGGCCAGGCCGAAGCCGGCGGTTCACCGCGGCGGCTTGTACTGGACATCGACAGCACGGAGATTCCGGTCTATGGCAACCAGGAGTAGAGCTTCCCCCAGACGCGCAGGTTCAAAACCGTAGGAATCAGAAAACCGCATACGACGTGCAGCGCATCGAAGTCGCGTCTTCCGGCGACCTTGCGTACGAATTTTCCTACGGAATGCTAGTCTCCCGTCCCAGTGATTCGTGCAATAAGTCGTTGGCGAGTGGGGCAGGCTCCCAGCCTGCGGCGGGCTCTAAGCCCGCCTGGCCGGCTCAACAAGAGGCGGGCCGCGCGCCCGCCGCAGGCCGCGGGCCTGCCCCACAAAACCCGCCGGAATACGATAACTGATTTCGGGGACGGAATGCTAGAGTACGATGTCACCGGGCAGACGCCTATGCCGCACGTTTCTTCGTACGGCCGCGCTCCGCGTCTGGAAGAAACTGCCGGACGGATGGCGCGTCACCGCGTCGTTCATGCGGCCGCTCGACCTTGATCTTGTTCGGCCGAACACTCCGCCGGAGAAGTAGGATATAGCAAAAGTGCTCTTCCGCGGGTTTCCTTGTCCGAAGTGAATGAGCACGTCGGACAGCGCATCGATCGCCCCGGAAGATCGTGCGGAGCCTCAGACGACTTCGAAGCGCCGGAAGATCTCGATCTGCGCCGAGCAGGACACCGGATCGCAGATTCGGATATTGCTCATCGTTTCGAGTCCAACCGGACCGTTTCACCTGCCCTGGCCGGCGCGAGCCTTGATAAAATCAACTCGGCCGCCGATTCATTCGGAAAAAAGGAAAACCCATGAGCCTGACGTTAACAGTTAACGGCAAATCCCACGCCCTGGATGTCGACCCTTCGACTCCGTTGCTCTACATCCTGCGCAATGATCTCGGTTTGCAAGGTCCGCGGTTCGGATGCGGGCTGGGACAATGCGGAGCTTGCACCGTGATCGTCAACGGAGCCGCCGTTCGATCCTGCATCACTCCGGCCTCGGCTGTGAAGAGCGAAATTACGACGCTAGAGGGACTCGCCACGAATGGCAAGCTCCATCCCGTCCAGCAGGCCTGGATCGACGAACAAGTCCCGCAGTGCGGATTCTGTCAAAACGGCCAGATCATGACCGCGAAGGCGCTGCTCGACAAGAATCCCAATCCGAGCGACGCGCAGATTCGCCAGGGGATGAACGGGGTGTTGTGCCGCTGCATGACGTACTACCGCGTGCAAGCCGCGATCAAACGCGCCGTGAAAACCATCGCCGGCCGAACTTCGGGCAAGGAGGTCGCCGCATGACCACCTTCACCGCGATTCCGAGACAGATTGAAGAAGCCCTCGACGGAAAAACCTCCCGCCGGGATCTGCTGAAAGGCGCTGGCCTGCTCGCGGTCAGCTTCGCGGCGCCACGCGCCATCGCTCAATCGGCACCGGGTCCTTATCCCGAGATCGATTTTCACCAGGTCGATTCCTGGATCGTGATTCACGCAGACAACTCCGCAACGTTCTACGTCGGCAAAACGGATTGTGGACAGGGCACCGGAACTTCTTTCCGCCAGATCATGTCGGATGAGCTCGATATCGCATTTGAAAAAACTGCGTGCGTGATGGGCAGCACCGATATCACGGTCGATCAGGGCGGCTCCGGTGGTTCAACGGCGATGGAAAGAGATAGCTGGCCGATGCGCCGTGTAGCCGCCGAAGCGCGACGCGTATTGCTCGAAATGGCCGCCGATCGGCTGGGTGCGCCCGTCGATCAACTCGCCGTTAGCAAGGGCGTCGTCACCGTCAAAAGCGATCCGTCGAAAACCGTGACGTACGGAGAACTGATCGGCGGAAAGAAATTTCACGTCGCGCTGACCGGAAACAACATCAACGCGATCAAAGGTCCGGCGCCAGTGAAGCCAGTGCAGGAGTTGAAAAACGTCGGCCTCTCCCCGCAGCGCTATGACATTCCTCCGAAAGTGGACGGATCCCTCAAGTGGGCAGTCGATGTAAGGCTGCCAGGCATGGTTCATGCTCGAAACATTAAACCGCCGTTTGCCGGAGCGAAGCTGGTGAGCATCGACGAGTCTTCGGTTCGCAACATGCCCGGGTTCGTGAAGGTCGTAAGCAAAGGAAACTACGTCGCGGTCGTGTGCGAGCGCGAAGAGCAGGCGATCGCCGCCGCGCGCCGCCTCAAGGTCAATTGGGAAAAGCCGGCCACGGCGCCGTTCCCCTCGTCGGAACAACTGTTCAACTACATGCGCGAGGTCGCGCCGAAATCGAGCTCCAGGCCGGTGGTCATCGGCGATCCCGAAAGCGCGATCGCCGCCGCTCCGAAGGTGATCGAAGCAGATTACGACGTTCCATTCCAGGGTCACACCGCCATTAGCGGCGCACATGCGACGGCCGATCCGTCCAACGGGCAAATGACCGTCTATTCGAACGACATGAAATCGTACGGAATGCGCCGCGGCGTCGCCGATTTCCTGGGAATGCCGCACGACAAGGTCCGCGTGGTGTGGATGGAGGGTCCGCAAGGCTTCGGCCGCACGGCAGCCGACGATGCCGGATGCGAAGCGGCCTATATCGCGAAAGAGCTCGGCCGTCCGGTTCGCATTCAATGGATGCGCAATGAAGAGACTGCCTGGGATACGAAAGCTCCCGCCTTCGCCGTCAAGATGAAGGGCGCCCTCGACGCGGCAGGCAATCTGGTGGCGCTCGATTACGACGCCCGCTCGGCCGATTACAACCACGTCGGCTACAACGAGCCGGACACAGTGTTGATCGCACAGTTGATGGGCATCCGCCGATCCACTCCCGCCGCGGGCAGCGCCTCACTTCCATCCGAAACGTACGCGATCCCGCATCGCCGGATGGCAACCCACGTCGTCAGCCTGCCGCTCATCTGGGAGACCCCGCTGAGAACCGGAAATCTGCGCGACCCCAACGGTCCGCAAGCGACCTTCGCCTCTGAATCGTTCATCGACGAGCTGGCCGCCACGGCGAAAGTTGATCCTTTCGAGTTTCGGATGAAGCTTCTCGAAGCCGGCTCGGGCGACGACGCCGGGTTCCGGCGAGCCCGCTCGATCGCGGTGCTCAAGGCGGCGGCGAACGCCTACGGATGGGATCGGCGGCCTTCGCCCCAGCCGCGCGGTTCCGGCGATATTCTCACGGGCCGCGGCATGGCCTATTCTTTCCGGGGACAGACCATCGTCGCGGAAATCGCCGAGGTCGAAGTGAATCGCCGCACCGGCCGGGTTTGGGCGAAGCGTTTGGTCTGCGCGCACGATTGTGGGCTGATGATCAATCCAGGGTCGCTGCGCCATACGATCGAGTGCGCGATGCTCCACTCGTTGAGCCGCGCGATCCACGAAGAGGTCCAGTTCGACAACGAAAAGGTCACTAGCGTAGATTGGAGCTCGCACCCGACCCTCACGCACTCTGACGCACCGGAGCAAATCGACGTGGTACTGGTGAACGGCGACCCGAATCCGAATCGATCCGATCTTGCTCCATACGGGGGAGGCGAAGCGGCCTGCAAACCGATGCTCGCCGCGATCGCCAATGCGATTTTCGACGCAACCGGCGTGCGTCTTCGCCGGGTACCGTTCCGTGCGCCGCGCGTTCTTGCTGCGCTTAACAGCGCGAAGGTCTAAATCCGTTTTCCGGTTTAACCCTGTGGCGCCCGTCAAGCGGTGATAACCTTCCCCGGAGAGCGTTCGCCAAGACCGGGCCCTCGCGTCCGAACTCAATTTGTGAGTAAATTTCAGGGATGGCACGAAGGAGGTAAGGCGTGAGACGCGATTTGAAAGTCGGCGCGGCATGGACCGCAACCCTCGCATCATTATGGATCGGATCAGTCCTCGTGAACCGGCACGTTTTGGCCTATTCGACGGCGGTGAAGGCGCCTCGATTTGAGGTCGATCCGATGTGGCCGAAACCGCTGCCGAACCACTGGATTCTGGGACAGACGATTGGGGTTTCGGTCGACGCCAACGATCATATCTGGATCATCCATCGAGGCGGCTCGCTCGAACCGGGCGAACAGCACGCGGCGGCGAATCCGAAAATCGCGCAATGCTGTATGGCGGCTCCCCCGGTTCTCGAGTTCGACGAAGCAGGCAACCTGATCGGACATTGGGGCGGACCCGGCAACGGATACGACTGGCCCGACTCGAATCATGGGATCACCGTCGATTACAAAGGATTCGTGTGGATCGGCGGGAACGGGCGCGGAAACACGGGCGGCCGCGGGGCCATCGGAGGCAGCGACGAGGAACCGGCATCCTCAGGCCGCGGACGCGCCGGCCGCGCGGGGTTTCAGAGCTTCAACGACAACATGGTTCTGAAGTTCACGCAGGACGGCAAGTTCGTGATGCAGATCGGCAAGCCGGCGCACAGCAAAGGCAGCAACGACGTCGAAAATTTGCGCCTGCCGGCCAAAACCTTCGTGGACCCCAAGACCGACGAACTCTACGTCGCCGACGGTTACGGAAATCACCGCGTGATCGTTTTCGACGCGAACACCGGAGCGTACAAGCGGCATTGGGGCGCCTATGGCCACAAACCCGAGGACGCCGACCTCGGTCCATATAATCCCAATGATCCGCCCGCGCAGCAGTTTCGCAACCCGGTGCACTGCGTCGAACTCGCCCATGACGGACAGCTCTACGTGTGCGATCGCGTGAACGATCGGGTGCAGGTTTTCAAGACCGACGGCACGTTCGTCAAGGAACATTTCTACGAGAAGGAAACGCTCGGTTCCGGTTCGGCCTGGGATATCGCGTTCTCGCGCGATCCTCAGCAAAAGTATCTGTACCTTGCGGATGGCGAGAACGATCGCGTGCACATTATCGATCGCGAGTCGCTGGAGGTGCTGACCAGTTTCGGGGAAGGTGGAAGACAGCCCGGCGAATTCTACGGCGTCCACAGCATCGCCACCGATTCCAAGGGCAATATTTTCACCACGGAAACCTATCGCGGCCAGCGCGTTCAGAAATTTGTTTATAAAGGTCTCGCTCCGGTCACCAAAAAAGATCAGGGCGTGGTTTGGCCCGGCCGAGTGAAGTGACTCGGAGATTCCCATGCGAAGCAAAACGATCTCGGCGACTCTTCTTTTGGTCTCTGTGCTGCTCGCTCAGCAGCCCAATCCAACCTGCCGTCACTGCTCGGCGTCGTACATTCCCAAGAGTGAGTTGGATGCTTACATTCAACGAGCGATCGAACACCGGCTTATCGACCAACAGGTCCGCTCGATCGACGTCGGGAAATCGCAAGTGGGGATCGGCATTGTCCGGCGCGGAAGGCTGACTGGCACCAATCCCGAAGCGGAAACGGTAGCCGAACACGAGCAGATCAGCGAAGTGTATTACATCATTGACGGTTCCGCTACGCTGCTCACCGGACCGGACTTGGTCGAGCCGAAAAAACGGCCGGACAATCTCAAAACGGTCCGCGAACAGAACGGTCCTGGCTATAATGCGCGCTCGATCGCCCACCCGATGATCACCGAACTCAAACCCGGCGACATGATCGTAATCCCGGCCGGTACGGGGCACTGGTTCACGAAAATTGACGATCACATCACTTACGCGATGGTGCGGATCGATCCTGATAAAGTCGTTCCCACGAAAAATGAAACGCAATCGCGAGACTATCTAAAGAACCGCTAGACCGGAAAAAAGTCTTCAATCGTTGCTCGGCGCGGATTTATTTGGGCTTACCGAGCGAGCGAGGCCGGCGAAGACGGTCCCGTTTGCTGGTGACGAAGCGCAAGGCTCCGCGCAGCAGGTCCCGCAGGGCTTCCGGCTTGATCCGCGATAAGCGAACCAGCACACACGGGTAGCCCTTGTAATGGTCCCTTATATAGTAGGTGTCCGGCTCCTCTGCGATCAGTTCCGCGCGATCAGCAGCGTCGATGCCGACCACCAGCGAGCCGGGCTCGGCCGACTTGTGCGTGGGAATGCACGCCAGCAGCTTGCCGCCTATCTTGAAGGCCGGAGCGCCGTACGTCGTGCCCTCTTCAACGCCCGGCAACTCCAGCGCGAGCTTGCGTACAGTGTCGAAGGTGACTTGTTTCCGCATCCCAAGCGTCCTCTCACACTCGACGATTTTCCGGGTTGGCCCCAAGCGCTTTTAGTTCTCGAGTCGTCGATTCCCGGCTGAACTTTTCCACCCCGATCGCGAAGTGATCCACCAGACCCGTCGGATCCTTGTGGTGGAGAGCACCCAGTGCCCTCACTCACCACCGTGAACCCGAATTTTTGCGTAACCATTGTGCCACACTTCTATCGGTCACCAATTGGCGGTCCCCGATGTCGGTCATGTCTGAAAGCGCTGCGAAGGGAGGCCCAGGCGGATTTACTTGCGGCTCCTGTCGGGCGTCCCGAAGAGGGAGTCGACTAATACGGAATCAGCCGCCGCAGCCACGGCACTGAAGTGAGCGCCTTGCTCCGCCGGCCGATCATCAGCCGTTCGAACGGGATCTCCCCTGCCTGGTCGAGCAGCACGCCCCAGGCGATATAAAATCCCGCGGCCGTGAGCGTGGTGCAGATCCCGATGGTGTCCGCGGTCCCGACGTGAAGGTTCAGCAGCAGATAGCCGATGGCGATCGATCCGAAATAACCCGACAGCAGCTCCGCGTGGCGGATCCGGTTGGGCGGTACGCCATGATCGAACATGCCGGCCCACGCCGCCAAAAGCACGCAGGCCACGCTCAGAATCGAGCCGGTGTAACGAACCGCCCACATCAGCCAGTGAAACGTGGTCCGCGCCAGCGATTCGTGGCGCATCGCCAGACCGTCGAACCCGGTTGAAGACGCCACCACGATCGCCAGCAGCAAAATAATCCCGCCGAGCGCGTGCGAGATCCGGTGAATGCCGCGGTAACAGGACATCAGCGCGCGCCACAACTCGAGCACGGTCATCACCTGCAAGGCCATCACGAAAGGCGTGGTCCAGCGGTAGGCGCGCAGGTAGCCTTCGGTATCGGGCGATCCGGCCAGCCAGATGAAGGACTGCAAAAAACCGGCGACGAGATAAGCCTGAAACCAGGGATAGGAACGATAAACTCGCGTTTCGAACAAACGCGAACACGCGAACAGCTCGGCGGCCGCACACGTCATCGTCAGAACGAGACGCGAATCGATCATGTTTTACATATTCTACTTCTGCGCGGGGCAGTCCGGGGCGCAGGAGGGCGGCGGCACGTCCGGGGCGAACGCGAGGGTCGGCGGGGCGGGGTTCCGCGCCTCCGATGCGAGCGACAATGCCGCCAAAGCCAACAGAAACAGTAAGGCTGCCTTTTTCACAGTGTTCTCCGGGAACTGAAGTTTGCCGGTCAACCGCATCCTGCACGCCGGCATCTTCTGAATACACCCGATTCGCAATGAGTTCAAAGCGTTTCTTTACCATAATGTTTATAACGGTGACAGCATAGAACGTTTGGGCTAAGCGTACTAGGAAATTTATGGCGCTTCACCTTAGGCCGGAATATGGCAAACTACTGAGTTTGGAACGGCTCCCCTACCGCGCCACCGCGTCCTCCTCGCGTTACCAGGGAATTCGAAAACTTCCGGTGGCGCTGCTGCTCGACAACGTGCGCAGCCTGTACAACGTCGGGGCGTTTTTCCGCAGCGCCGACGGAGCGGCCATCGAAAAAATCTATCTGTGCGGCATCACCGGGCACCCGCCGGAAAACGCGATCCGCAAAACCGCCCTGGGCGCCGAAGAAACCGTCCCGTGGGAACACTCCTGGGACGCAGCCGCGGCCGTCGAAAAACTGCGCCTCGATCATTACGAAATCGCCGCGATCGAAACCAGCGATCGCGCCATTGATCTGTTCGACTGGCGTCCCAATTTCCCGCTGTGCGTGCTTTTCGGCCACGAGGTGGAAGGACTGCGTCCGGAGCTGGCGAGCCTCGCCGACACCCACATTCGCATTCCCATGCTGGGCCTGAAGCATTCCTTAAACGTCGCGACGGCCGGAGGCATTGTCGTCTACGAACTGCTGCGAAAGTACCGTAATCTTCTCGACGCGGGCGCGGGTGGGTGAGCCATGGACGCACCTGTTTTATCCTGAAGATTGCTGCTTTCTTCTTCCACGTATTTCGTTTTTCTGATCGGGGTGTTCGCGCTGTACTGGCCGGTGTCGCGCATTCGCGTGGTAACGCTCAGCCTGATCCTGTTCGCCAATTATTTTTTCTACGCCAAGTGGGACCTGGTTTATCTCGCGCTGATTCCGGCCGTTTCCAGCTGCGATTACGTTTTCGGCCTGGGTCTGCAATATTCGAAAAATCCGGCGGTGCGGCGGATTCTGGTCTCCGCCAGCATCCTGATGAACGTCGGGCTGCTCGCCTCCGTCAAATATGTTCCGTTCTTTTTCGCCAACTGGACTGCGGTCACCGGACGCAGCGCGCCCGCCTGGAACTGGACGCTGCCGGTCAGCCTCTCTTTTTACGTTTTTCAGGCGCTGACCTACACCATCGACCTGTATCGCCACGACGCGAAGGGAACGAAGAGCTACCTGGCGTATCTGTCCGCGGTTTCTTTTTTCCCTACCACGCTCGCCGGACCGATCACCCGCGTATCGACGCTGCTCGATCAATTTGAAAAACCCAAAAAGCTCGCCGCGGCCGACGGCAGCCGGGCGCTGTTCCTGATCGGCATGGGATTGATGAAAAAGCTGCTCATCGCCGATTTTCTGGGCGCCAATCTGGTGAATCGCGTGTTCGATTTTCCCAAGCTGTACAGCGGCGCGGAAACGCTGATCGCCGTGTACGCCTATGCGCTGCAAATTTACTACGATTTTTCGGGCTACACCGATATCGCGATCGGGTCCGCGCTGCTGCTCGGAATCAAGCTGCCGCCGAATTTCAACCGGCCTTACGCTTCGCTGAATCTGCCGGACTTCTGGCGCCGCTGGCACATGACGTTTTCCTTCTGGCTGCGCGATTATCTTTATTTTTCCCTCCCCGGCAAGCGAACGAAAATCATGCCGTACGTGAACCTGATCATCACCATGGTGATCGGCGGATTGTGGCACGGCGCGAGCTGGAATTTCGTGATCTGGGGCGCGCTGCACGGCTTCGGGTTGGCGGTGGTTCGCGGCTGGCAGGTTTTTCGGAAGGACGCCAAGCCGTCGAAGTGGGGCCGCTACGCCGCTATTTTCGCGACCTTCCATTTCGTGACGTTCACCTGGATTTTCTTCCGCGCGCCCAATCTCCAAACCGCGTGGGACATTCTGGCGCGAATCGTTTCGCTGACGTGGGCCGCGCCGAATATCACCGCGTCGCTCGCGCTGATTCTCCTGATCGGGATTCTGGCGCATTATATTCCGAAAAAATGGTACGACTTCGGACTGGGTCTGTTCGTGCGGGCGCCGTTTTATGCGCAGGCCGCCGCGCTGGCCGCGCTGGTGGTGGGATTACAATACGTGGCGCAAACCGGCGCGACGCCGTTTATTTATAACCAATTCTGATGGGCGAGAAAAATTCAAGTCGAATGCAGTGCAAGGTTTTCCGGTGGGGCAGGCCCCCGGCCTGCCTGGGGCTCGCCGTCCCAATGGTTTCCTTCACACGCGCAACGAGGCGGCCGGAGAGGCCGCCGCAGGCCGGGGGCCTGCCCCACCACGGCATGGAGGAGCGCGATGCCCACTAAGACGACACTCACGGTCGTCACCTTCGTCGCCCTGCTGCTTCTGCCGCAGGTCGCGCCGGCGCTTCGGAATTACGAATCGGTCGACGCGCAGACCATCGCCAAACTTTTCGACCTCCCGGTACCCAAGCCGAAAATTCCCCAAACGCCGGCGAAAATCGAGGCGCCGGCGCCCTCGCACCTCAGCGATCCCACGCACGAACTGGATCCTCTCTACGCCGCGCTCCTCAAAGGCGGACCGGTGCGCATCCTTCATTACGGCGATTCGCCGACCACCGGCGATTTGATTACCGCCGACGCACGCGCCATGTTCCAGCACCAGTTCGGAGACGCGGGCGTCGGCTTCGTGCTGATCGCGCGGCCGTGGGCCTGGTACAACCATCGCGGCGTCGATATGGACGCCTCGAGCGACTGGAAAATCGACATCGCCGGAATCGCCCAAGCTAAAGACGGTATGCACGGATTGGGCGGAGTCAGTTTTATCGGGTCGCAGGGCGCGACGGCCGAATGGCGCCTGCACACCGCGCCGCAGGAACGGATCGAAGTCGCCTACCTGGCGCAGCCGGATGGCGGCGAGTTCGCGGTGGACGCCGGCGACCGGCAGCTGGGCGTGGTGGAAACCGCCGGCGAAACGAAATCGCCCGGCTACGCCTCGTTCCAGATTCCCGCCGGTGCGCAGAAATTCGCGGTTCGTGTGACGCGCGGGTCGGTGCGGCTGTACGGCGCCGAATTCAGCCGCAACAACGGAGGCGTGATTTATTCGAGCCTGGGCATCAACGGCGCAAATGTGACGCTGCTCTCCCATTCGTTCAACGATCGCCACTGGACCGCCGAATTGCGCCACTACAAACCGGACCTGGTGATCGTCAATTACGGGACCAACGAAAGCGGCTTCGCCAGCTTCGTCGATACCAGTTGGCCGAAGGAGATGCGCGAGGTGGTGCGGCGCTTGCGCGCTGCGCTGCCCGCCTCTTCGATTCTATTGATGAGTCCCATGGATCGCGGCGAGCGCAAAATGAGCGGCGAAATCGAAACCATTCCCGTTTTGCCGCGGCTGGTGCAGATTGAAGCCGGCGTCGCGCAAGATACCGGCGTGGCGTTTTTCAATACCTTTGAAGCGATGGGCGGCGAAGGCACCATGAGCCGCTGGTATGAAGCCGAGCCTCGCCTGGTGAGCGCCGATTTCATTCACCCCATGCCCGCCGGAGCGAAAATCGTCGGCGGGCTGTTATTCCAGGCTCTACGGGATGGATATAGCGACTATAAACTGCGACAATTGAAAGCTGGTGTGAGTAGATGAAGCGAATCCTGCTCCAGCTTGCGACCGCCATTCTCGCCTGCACCGTCGTCTCCGCCGCCGTCCCGGCCACTTCCAAATCGAAAACGAACCGCAAGAAAAAATACCGGTCGAGCGCGGGCAAAGTCACGCCGAAAACGACGCGGAAAACGACGCCGAAAACGACGCCCAGGAGAACCGCGGTCAGGCGAGCGGCGGTGCGCCGCCGCATTCCGCGCGGGCCTGTGGTCAGCGCGAGAGTACGGGCCGCGGCGCATGAAGGGGTTTTTGCCAAGGTCGCCACCGGAGCCGACATTCCGATCGAAAACGCCGCCGCGCTGGTGCCGTTTTTCGAGCTGCTGTATCGCCATCAAAAGGGCGATCTGCCGGGTCCGGTGCGGATCCTTCATTACGGCGATTCGCACACCGCGGCCGATGAATGGACCGGCGATCTGCGCACGCGCTTCCAGGAAAAATTCGGCGACGGCGGCAGCGGGTATTCCTTCGCGGGCCGTCCCTGGAACGGTTACAGACGCGAGGACGTGCGCACCGGATCGACGCGCGGCTGGCACACCGACGGCCTGGTGGGTCGCGCCGGCGACGGCGTTTACGGACTCGGCGGCGTCAGCCTGACCACGCGATCGCCGCATGAAGCCGTCTATCTTGAAGCCGAAGGCCAGCAGTTCGAGCTGTTTTATCTCCAGCAGCCCGGCGGCGGCGCGATTCAGATTTACGACAACGGTTCCTTGATCGAGCGCGTTTCCACCGATGGCGCAGAGCAGCCCGGATATTTTCATTACGATACGACGCCTGGCACGCACAAGCTGGAAGCCGAGACGCTGGATCACGCGCCGGTGCGGTTGTTCGGATGGGTCGCCGAAAACGCGACGGGCGTGACGTATGAGACGCTCGGAATCAACGGCGCGCAGGCCTCCATCGTGCTCGATTGGAATGAGCCGGTGCTCAAATCGAACATTGCGCGGCGCAATCCTTCGCTGATTGTGCTCGCTTACGGAACCAATGAAGCCGGACGCAGGGCGCTGACCCTCGAATCGTACCGGGACATGTTTGAGGAGCTGATCGGCCGCATCCGCGACGCCGCGCCCGCCGCGACCATCCTGGTGGTGGGCCCGCCGGATCGTTATATTCGCACGCGCAGGGGATGGGTGGCGATGGACCGCATCGACATGATCGTCGAGGCGCAGCGCGAAGCCGCTTCGGCCACGGGTTGCGCCTTCTGGGATCTGCGCGCCAAAATGGGCGGCAAGGGATCGATGGCGCAATGGGTGTTGGCCGGTATGGCGCAGAACGATCACGTACACTTCACCGCGCCGGGCTATCATCTGCTGGGCGACGCCGTATTTCGCGACCTGATGAGCCAGTACGACGTGTTTCTGAAAGCTCGCGCGGACACGGTCGCCGATGAGCAGCATCCGGCTCCACAACCGCCGGGAGTGATCAAACAGTAAGGTGTACGCGGCACGACATGGCGGATCCAACGACCATCGAGTTTTACTGTCCCCGCTGCCAGCAGCCGGTTCCCGATCCGCTGGTGTGCGGCGACTGCACGGCGATCATCTGCCGCCGCTGCGGAACGCCGCTCGAGCGCATCGACGAGCTGGGCATCGGTTGAGCGTTACTTTCACGCTCTTCGCGCTGCTGCTCGCGTCTTGCAGCAGGGAAACAACGCAACAGCCCTCGACCGGCGTGGCCTACGTTGGTCCGCCGACCCTGAATCTGCGCAAGGAGCTGACCCCGAAATCGCCGGTGGTCGCCACGGTGAAGCACGGCGATAAACTCGACGTGATCGAAACGCGGCGCCGCTTCGTCCGAGTGCGCAGCGCCGCGACGCCGCCGATTGAAGGCTGGACCGATTCGAACCTGCTGCTGACGCCGCAACAGATGGACGATCTCAGCCGCCTCGCCGATTTCGCGCGAAAACTGCCGCAGGAAGGCGCGGCCAGCGTCTTCGACGCGCTCAACATGCACACTGAGCCAAGCCGGCAGTCACCGAGTTTTTTCCAGATCCCCGAATCGGGCAGCGTGGAAGTGCTGGCGCATCTTTTGGCGCCGCGCATCTCGGCTCCGCCGCCGGTACGGATTCGCCACGCGCGCGCGAAAAGCAAAACGCGAACGTCGAAGAAGCCGCCGCTGGTGCTCGATCTGCCCAAGCCTCCGCCGCCGCCGGCCAACTGGGAGGCGCTGTCGCGTCCGCGCCTGTCCGATCTTCCCGGCTATCAGCCGCCGGTGGTGAAACCGGTCCCGATGGATGATTGGAGCCTGGTTCGCAACAAGGACGGCAAAGTGGGCTGGGTGTTGTCGCGGATGCTGGTGATGTCGATTCCGGACGAGGTCGCGCAGTACGCCGAAGGTCATCGCATCACCTCGTACATGATCCTCGGCGAGGTAACGGATAAAGAAAACGGCCAGACGAAACCGAACTGGCTGTGGACCACGGAATCGTCGAACGCGGTGCCCTACGAATTCGACAGCTTCCGGGTGTTCGTGTGGAGCATCAAGCACCACCGTTATGAGACGGCCTACATCGAGCGCAACGTGCAGGGCTACTATCCCGTCGAAACGCGCGTGCTTCCCGGCGAGGACGATAAAGCGTTTTCGCTGGTGCTGCTCGAAAAAGACGGCAACCGGTATCAGGAGACCTACGCCTTCAACGGTTACCGGGTGCACATGGTTTCCAAGGTCCCGTACCAGCCCGGAGCATCGTTGCCCGAAGTCAGCGCATCGCGGAATTTCGATGCGGTGAATCGCACGACGGTAGCCAAGGTCAGCTGGACCGTCCGGCTTCGCGCGTGGGAAAAGCGCTGGCTGGGGCGATGATGGCTGATCATTTCACCAGCCGAATCGTCCAAAAATCCGCCGCCAGATCCGCATCGCTCAGATACGCGTAAGGCAGCGTGAAATATCCGCCCATCCCCCAACCGCTGCCCCAGGAATTTCGCACCAGCAGTCTCGCCGACGGGTCGTCGTAGCCAACCGCCATCACGGCATGCCCGCCCAGCACGGTTTCCGTAGATTGCGGCATCGGCGCAATTCCCGTTTTGGCCACCTGGTCGCTTTCAAAGCTCTCATACACCGTGAAGCCGAATACGAACGGATAGCCCTGCGCCAGGCACGTTTTCATTTGCGTCAGATCCTGCACCAGACGGCTGTATTGCACCGCCGAATGCGCTTTGCCGGCTTTGTAGCACGGCGCCGGCGGACGATCGGCGAACTTCTGCTCGTCATACGGCCACATTACTTCCGGACACGCGCCCTGCCCGGCGACCGCTTTGATACCGTCGCGCAGCATGGCTCCGCTGTCGGTAGAAATCGTGCCCTCAATCGCGCGCTCGTTGTAATAAATGAACAGGCGCGACGGCGTGAACGGCTGCGCCATTTTCTGTTTCGTCTGATCGAACTCGACCGCGCTGGCGATCGCGTTGGCAGTGCAGCTTCCCAGGTCGCCCTGATCGTAAACCGGCGGACAGCCGGCGCGCAGGTCGGCCGATTTGGGCAGCGCAGCGGCCTTTCGCGGCGCGCGAAACAACCGGTCACGAGCGTCGGGCAAATCCGGAATCCATCCATAACGGCCGATCTTGTGTCTCATGCCCGGAAGTTAGCCGCCGCGATTCGTTCGGAGCGGCCAGATCAACCTGCATGGCGGAGAAATTGCGAAACTTACCGTCCACGCGCCGCGCGTGACGCGATCGGGTGAGAGAATCCGCCCGCGCGGCGCACTATTCTAGCGGTGCCGAATCGTGGCAGGAGCTCGCTCACCAACCCGACCGCTCGCCGCTCCCGGTGGTCGGGGTTCAGAATCGACCCGCGGCCGAAGGAAGATGCGGACTTTTTTCACCAATCCCGCAGCCCGCCAATTCGCCGAAGCCGAACCGATGTGAACGCCGTGAGCCGCTTTCATCGCTTGAACGGAGGCTCGTTTCGGCTGTGGGCGCCGCCGGGCCGGCAGTATCAGATCGAATACTCGACCGCGCTGCTGCGCGAAGTGCGCCTCGAATCGGCGCAGGCCGATGCCGCCGGACTTTTGTACGGCCGCCGGGAAAACGGAACGATTCGCGTGGTCGCGGCGCGTCTGGCCTCGGACGCGACCGATCCTCGTCTGGCCGGTTTCGAACCGATCGGCATTTTCGCATCGCGCGCCCGCGGCGAAGTTTTTCTGACCGAAGCGGATCTGGAACGGTTCAAGAAAGTCGAAAGCGCCGCCGCGGTGGCTCTGGTGGTGGCTGGAACGCGCGCCGGTTTTTTTGTTCATGAGCCGGACGGATCGCTGCAATCGATCAAAAGTCACCAAGAATTTTCGCTCGACGAACTTCCGCCTCAAGCGCCTGCGCCGCTGACATTGGCGATCGCGACAGTGCGCAGAAAAATCGGCTGGCGTCCATTGGCTGCGGCTTCGGCCGTACTTTTATCGCTGTTGTTCGGAGTGTGGATCGCAAACGTCAAATTGCGCCCATCCCCGCCGCCGGCGCTGGCTCTCAAGGTGAAAGAATTCGGCGGGATTTTGCAAGTTTCCTGGAATCCGCGCGCGATTTCCGGCGCCGCAACGCTCGAAATCGCCGACGGATCTCAGCAAAGATCGGTCGCTGCCAATGGCCTGAATGGCCTGAGCTATGCTCCACGCAGCGGCGACGTCGAATTTCGCCTGGCCGGCGAAGCGGCGCATTTCCTCGGCGCGGACCCTCCGGTTCCGCCGCTCGATCGTCTTCGCCAGCAGGTGGCCGAACTGGACGCCGAAGCGCACGACCTTAAAACCGCCGCGGCCATCCGCAACCGCCGCGCCGCCGAACTGGAAAGGATCTTGTCTAAAATGGATCTTGTTCATTGAAGCGCGCCAGCAGCCCAAATTCACCCCCGAAGACGCCGTCCGCATCGCCAGAGAATTGTACGGAATCGACGCGTCGGCCAGATCCATTCCAGGCGAATTCGACGACAATTTCCACCTGACCGCCGGCAATCGTGAATATGTCTTGAAAATCATGCGCCCGGTCTGCGAGCGAACTTTTCTCGACCTTCAGCAGCAGGTTTTGGAGCGGCTGAGCGGCTTGCCGGTGCCGCGGGTCGCCGGCCAGGTCTTCACCAGCGATGGCCGTTTCGTATGGATGCTCGACTGGCTTCCCGGAAAATTGCTGGCGCACGCCAATCCGCAGACGCCGGAGAAGCTCGAAGCGCTGGGCCGGCTGCTCGGCGAAATCGACTTGCGTCTTGCCGATTTTTCGCACCCGGCGGCGATTCGCGAATTCAAGTGGGACCTGAAACGCGCCGGCTGGATTCGCGATTACCTGCACTTCATTCCCGATGCGGCGCGGCGCGCCCTGGTCGAAAAAATTCTCGCCCGCTACGACGCTGAAGTTGCGCCCGCGCTCGAAGCTCTGCGGCATAACGTGATCCATGGCGACGCCAACGACCACAACGTGCTGGTGGAACGCGGCGAACTCAGCCTGATCGATTTCGGCGATGTTCACTGGACCATCACGGTCGCCGAAATCGCCATCGCCTGCGCTTACGCCGCGTGCTCGAAAGGCGATCCGCTCAATTCGATCTCCAGCGTGCTGCGCGGCTACGCGCAAATCTTTCCACTCGAAGAACGCGAGATTGAATTGCTGTTCCCGCTGATCCTGATGCGGCTCGCGGTCAGCGTGACCAATTCAACTTATCTCACCACGCTTCGTCCCGACCCTTACGTTATCGTCAGCGAGCAACCGGCGTGGCGCGCAATCGAAAAGCTCAGCGCGATTCATCCGCGCCTGGCGCATTACTGTCTGCGCCACGCCTGCGGACTGGAGCCGGCGCCGCAAACTTCAAAAATCACGGCTGCGCTGCGCGCAATGACCTTCGCGCCGGTAATTCGCGAAGGCCGTTCGATCGTTTTCGACCTGAGTTTTGCCAGCACGCTGCTCGCCGCCGACCCGAAATCCTACGAATCCGCGCCCTTGACCGAACTTCTGTTTCGTAAGATGCGCGAAGCCGGCGCGACGATCGGCATCGGACGCTACGATGAAGCTCGTCCGATTTACAACGCGCCCGCCTTCGCTTCCGGCCCGCGCGAAACCGACGAGCATCGCACGATTCACCTCGGCCTGGATCTTTTTGCCCAACCGGGAACGCCCGTTTCGGCGCCGCTCGCCGGAACGGTGCATGCCTTCGCGAACAATGCGCAGCGGCTCGATTATGGCCCGGTAATCGTCCTGCGCCACGATCCCGGGTTCTTCACGCTGTACGGGCATTTGACGCTCGATTCGCTCGAGAATCTCGAAATCGGCCAGCGTATGGAAGCCGGCGACGCGTTCGCGAAGATCGGCGCGCCTCCGGAAAACGGCGATTGGCCGCCGCATCTGCATTTCCAGATCTTCGCCGACGATCTGGATCTCAAAACCGATTTTCCCGGTGTCGCCTACGCGAGCCAGCGCGAGGTGTGGAAGAGTCTGTCACCTGATCCGCGGTTGACGGTTCCCGTGGGAGATTTTCGCGAACCGACGAAAACGGAAACATTGGAAGCTCGGCGCGCGCTGCTCGGAAGAAATCTCAGCATCAGCTACGAAGAGCCGCTTAAGATCGTGCGCGGATGGCGGCAATTTCTGTACGACGAAACCGGCCGGGCGTTTCTTGATGTTTACAACAACGTTCCGTTAGTGGGGCACAGCCATCCCCGAGTGGTGGATGCCGTGGCGCGGCAGATCGCGGTGTTGAACACGAACACGCGTTATCTGCACGACAACATCGTGCAATACGCGGAACGATTGACGGCGCTGCTGCCCGCTCCGCTGCGCGTCTGCTACTTTCTCAATTCGGCGAGCGAAGCGAACGAACTGGCGCTGCGGTTGGCGCGCGCGCACATCGGCCGGGATGAGACCCTCGTGCTCGAACACGCCTATCACGGCCATACCAACACGCTGATCGACATCAGCCCCTATAAATTCGACGGACCCGGCGGGCGCGGAAGGAAGCCGTGGGTTCGAGTCGCGCCGCTGCCCGATCCGCTGCGCCGCGACGATCCCGCGGCGGGCCTGGAATACGCCCGCGCCGCTGCCAATTACGTTGACGGCCCAGTGACCTTTATCGCCGAAAGTTTGCCAAGCGTTGGCGGGCAGGTGGTTTTTCCTCCGGGTTATCTTGCCGAAATCTATCGCGCCGTTCGCGCGGCCGGCGGAGTTTGCATCGCCGACGAAGTGCAGGTCGGCTTCGGTCGATTGGGCGATTATTTTTGGGGTTTCCAAGTCCAGGGCGTGGTGCCGGATATTGTTGTGCTCGGCAAGCCGATGGGCAACGCGTTTCCGTTGGCGGGCGTGGTGACCACGCCGGAAATCGCCGCCTCGTTCGACAACGGCATGGAATTTTTCTCGACGTATGGGGGCAATCCGGTGGCCTGCGCGGCGGGATTGGCGGTGCTTGACGTGTTGCGCGACGAGAACCTGCCGCAAAATGCTGCTCGCGTCGGTGAATATCTAAAAAATTTGCTCAGCCCGCTGGATGTGGTTGACGTTCGCGGCTGCGGATTATTTCTCGGCGTCGAGCTTGACGGCGGCGAGCACGCTTCTTACGTGGTCAATCGGCTGCGCGAGCGCGGCATTCTCGCCGGGACGGATGGTCCGCGCCATAACGTGATCAAGATTCGCCCGCCGCTAATCTTTTCGTGCGAGGACGCGGAGTTTTTTTCAGCCGCGCTCGGAGAGATTCTTCAGGAAGACTTCCAGCGATAATAAGGGAAATGGAAGAGATCACGATGCAAGTGGAGCGCGATGAAGAATCCGGGTGGCTGGTTGCGTCCTGGGACGATCCGAATGGTGGAGGCATCACTACGCAAGGTCACGATTTGGGAGACTTGCAGCGCCAGATCAGCGAGGCGGTCGCGGCCTATTTTGACGAGGAAGCGGCGCCGCGGAGAATCCGGATCCCATGTTCGAATGGCGCGAGGTGAGCGAAACATCACGGTTCCGATGCACCGCCAGCTCGCCCCGGGTACCGCTTCAGAATATTCTTCGTCAGGCAGGCATCCCGCTTGCGGAATTTCTGAATGCAAGGCGCTGAAACGAAGTCCGCGCCATCACGTGATCAAGATCCCCGCACGACCTTTTCGACATAATGACGCGGACTACTCTCCGTCCGCGCTGAGGGAGATTTAGAGCGAAACGCGTTAATGCGCGCTCGTTTGCGCGTGGACGAAAGACCGGTAGAGCCACGCGAACAGCCAACCCGCGACGCCGCCGTCGATGAACCCGTACACCGCGCCCAGCAACACGCGGCCCAGCGTACGCGAGGTGTCCGCGCCGGGGTAAACCGAGCTCATCATTTGCAGAAATTGTGCGCCGTAGTGAGGATCGGCCAGATTGATCAATCCCACCGCCAGCATCGCCAAGCCCCACAGCAGCGCGGATGCCAGCGCGATCCCTTTCATCGAAACTCTCATAACGGCTCCTTTCGATTTCAGTATGTGACCGCGTCACCAGCAGGTAAATACCTTCTGGTAAGGATCTTCGCTGCCGGCCGCACGTTACAATGAAGGTTAAGTGTTGGTCACCATTGAACAAAAACGGCCGCGTCCGGATTGGCTGCGGGCGCCGGCTCCAGTCGGCGAAAATTATCGCGGATTGAAAAATCTGGTGGAGACTCTAAGGCTCCACACGGTTTGCGAAAGCGCGGCGTGTCCCAACGTCGGCGATTGCTGGAATCGCCGCACCGCGACGTTCATGATTCTCGGCAACGTGTGCACCCGGCGCTGCGGATTCTGCGCGGTGCAGAAGGGCGGACCGCTGCCGGTCGATTACGATGAGCCGCGGCGCGTGGCCGAAGCCTGCGCGGCGCTGGGTTTGAAATTCGCGGTGATCACCAGCGTCAATCGCGACGACCGCAAGGACGGCGGAGCGGAATTGTTCGCGCTGACCATCCGCGCCATTCGCGATCGCCTTCCCGGCTGCGGCGTCGAAGTTCTGGTGCCCGATTTTCAAGGCTCGCACGCGGCCATGGATCTTGTGCTCGAAGCGTCGCCGGACGTGCTGAATCACAACACGGAAACGGTGCCGAGGCTGTACCGCCAGGTGCGCTTGGGCGCGCGATATGAGCGTTCGCTCGACATGCTGGCCTACGCCAAACGCATGCGGCCGAAGATCCCCACCAAATCGGGATTGATGCTCGGCCTGGGCGAAACCAACGACGAAGTGCTGGCGGTGATGCGCGATCTGCGTGGGTCGAACGTGGATATTCTGACGCTCGGCCAGTATTTGCGGCCTTCGCCGAAACACCTGCCGATTCTGCGCTACGCGACGCCGGAAGAGTTCGCTGATTTGAAGCGCGCGGGCTACGAAATGGGATTCCAGCACGTCGAAAGCGGTCCGCTGGTGCGTAGCTCCTATCACGCCTCCGACGCCGTCTCTCCCGCGCCTTTTTCTAAATGCTGACGGGCGTCAGGACGCTCACGCTGCCGATGCCGTGGGAGCTGGAATCGGTGAACGTCCATCTAATCGATCTGGACGACGGTGTGCTGCTGGTCGATTCCGGAATCGCCACCGAAGAATGTTTCGAGAAGCTGGAATCGTCGCTTAAGGACCACGCCATCCAGTGGACCGATATTCGCCTGCTGTGCCTGACACATCTGCATCCGGATCACATCGGGTTGTCCTGGAAAATTCTGGAATTATCGGGCGCGCGCCTGCTGATGCATCGCGACGAGGTGAAATATCTGGCGCAGGTGGCGCGCGAGACCCGGGCGCCGTTTTTCGCTGAGGCCATGTTGCGAGCCGGCGTTCCGGAAGATTTGCAGAAGCGCATGGATTACGCCCTGCGCGACGTGCGCCGCCATTTTCGCGAGCATTCACCGGACTGGCTGCTCGAAGGCGGCGAAAAAATTCCAGTGCGCGGCGGAGTGCTCGAAGTGGTGTGGACGCCGGGGCATTCGCCGGGCCACGTGTGCCTGTATTCGCCGGAGCAGCGGTACTTAATCTCCGGCGATCATCTGCTCGAATTCATCACGCCGAATATCGGCTGGCATCCGGGCGCGGATATGCTGGCGCAGTATCTCGATTCGCTGGCCGCGCTGGAAAATTTCGATGTGGATCTGGTGATGCCATCGCACGGCCGCGCGTTTCGCGGGCATCGCGAAAGGATTCGCGAAACGGCCCGGCATCATGAGCTGCGGTGCGGCGAAATTTTGCGCCACGTCGCGCGCGAGCCGCGGACGGCGCAGGATTTGGTCAAGCTGCTGTGGCCGCGGGGACTGGCGCCGTTTCATCATCATTTCGCGGTGTTTGAGGTGCTGGCGCATCTGGCGTATCTGGAGCGCCGTGGAAGGGTCGCGCCGGAGGCACGGAATGGAGGGGCGTGGTGGTGGTCGCCGGCCGAATCCCGTTAATTTCGACCTCAGCGCCCGCTGCCCGGTCGTGCGTCGATCGCAAAGGATAGGAACCCCGTTACAGCCCCGCCAGTAATGGCGGGGGCTCCTCGCGGATCAACTCAGATTTCACGCACTTACCCTCGCCGCACTCCCAACCGTCGTACCATTACAAGTTGGGGCAACTTCCGCTTCACGCCACTAACCACCGGGGCGATTCTTTCCAACAAGCTCTTTTGGCCGAAGAAATTCTCCGCTTCCCATCCGGATTTCGCTGGGGCACCGCCACCGCCGCGCATCAAGTGGAAGGCGGCAACGCCAACAACGACTGGCACGCCTGGGAAAAAGGCCGGGAACGTCTATGGTAACCAGACCGCCGGCTCGCAAAAGTTCGATTTTGCCGATTCGCGTGAGGGGATCAAAGGAAAAATATCGCTGATCAGGAAGGAGGGGCAAAAGAATGGAGCAGATACGCAACGTCGTCGTGTTCGGTGACAGCCTGTCGGATATCGGAAACAAGTGGCGCACGTCCATCGGCAAGTTTGCCAGAACATTCGGCTTGATGACCGTCAACCCCTCTGGCAGGTTCAGCGATTGCAGGAACTGGACCGATTTCATGTACCAGGAAGCCGCCGGAATCGAATTGGTAGCCGGGACCGCAAAAGATGCCGTCGCCGCGAGCCGCGTTCATCTCCGGCTGACCCGGAACAGCCATTGGCTCAACCAGGCGATTACGCCGGACAAGGCGTTTCTTTATGCCAATTACGCCGAGGGCGGCGCGTGCGGCAGCGTACCTGCCACGCTGATCGGAAAAGAGACGCTGGGGCAGTTTAAAGACCAGGTCCGGAAATTCACCGCCGACTTCCACGCTTTACCGCCGCCCGAGGATCCCAAATTGACGCTGTTCCTGGTCTGGTTCGGAGCGAATGACCTGTACACAGCGGGGTGCGAGCCGGGAGCAATGGCGGGTGTGGCCGAGACCGTCGCCAACCAACGCCGGCGGGAGCTCGCGGACATCGTCGGCGCAGGCAACGCCAGATTCATTTTCATGAACCTGGCCCGGCCCGAGGCGTCCGTTCGATACCAGGATCTGGTTCGGAAAGAGGAGGGCACGCGCTCCGACCGTTTTTGGAAGTTTCTTGGAAAGGGAGTCGAAAAAGAGATCGACGATCTTCGCCGCGGCGCGGATATTTTCAACGATCGTCTGTTGCACTATGCCGGCCGGAACGGCGATGCCGTGGTCGACATCGCGTCCGTCGTGTGCCCGGATGTGGTGTCTGGCGCTTTGAAGGCATTACACCTGATCGGGGGAGCACAGCCGAAGGGAACGAGCGATCACTATATTCCCGCGGCCGTGTATGACAATTCCAAGCTGGCGCGCCGCTACATCGGCGACACCAACGGAACGGCATCGGACAAGGCCCATCCGACGGATCGTGTATACCGGCTGTTGTGGCAAGCGATCAAGGCCACAATTTCGCAAAGACGGTATGCGTTTGGTCTGTTGGGCGCTTGAGAAACGTGCAGGCCGCCAGGCGGCACTTCAATCTCCCGGCGAAGCTTCGTCAATGTATAGCTCGATGTCCAAGTGACGTCCACGTCACCGAATCGGCCCATCGAACCCGAGCCGTCAATCCCCTTTCTCATCTTGATTCGTACTGGATTTTAGTGCGTAGCGCCCGGCGCTTCCGAAATGGACAGAGCCTGAGGGCGTCTGTGGGGTTTTCTCGCCTACTAGAGTGACGTTCCACTCAGGAAAGTCATTCGTTGCGGATTCAACGCTGGATCGCCGGCAACGAACATTTCTACCAAGGAGAAAAAAATGAAATTTGTTGCTTCCTTCCAGGTGATCCTCGGCTGCATGCTGCTCAGCGTGCCGGCCGCGTTTTCGCAAACCACTACATCCGCATCGTTTCTTCCGCCTCCACCCGCGACGGTTTCGACGGTGCCTTCCAACGGGGATGTGAATCCCTACGGTGTGGCCTTCGCGCCGGCCAAATTCCCCACTACGGGGGTTCTCATGCCCGGCGATATCTTAGTCTCGAATTTCAACAACTCCGCCAACCTGCAAGGAACCGGAAGCACCGTGGTTCGTGTCGACGCGCACGGCGTGGTGTCCACGTTTTATCAAGGATCGGGCGGACTCGGCCTGACGGCGGCGCTGGGAATCGTGCGGCATGGGTTGATTTTCGTCGGCAACATGCCGACCACGGACGGCACCTCCGCGACCGTCTCCCCCGGCTCGATGCTCATTCTCAACCGCAGCGGGAATCTGGTTGGAACATTGAACAATCCCTCCTGGGTCAATGGTCCGTGGGGGATGGCCATTCACGATGAGGGATCGCAGGCCCAAATCTTCATTTCGAACGTGCTGAGCGGAACGATCACCCGCCTGGACGTCGCGTTCTTCGAGGGCAATGACACGGTCTCCGTGATCCAGGCCGTGCAGATTGCGGGCGGATACAATCACCGTCTCGATCCCGCGGCACTGGTTCTCGGTCCTTCGGGCTTGTACTATAACGCCGCCACCGATACGCTGTATGTCGCCTCCTCGGCCGACAACGCCATTTATCAGATCGCCAATGCCGGATCTCTGACCTCCAACGGCGGCACCGGAACCATGGTTTACAGCGATACCACGCACCTCCACGGCCCCCTGAATCTGGTCATGGCGCCGAACGGCGATCTGCTGGTCGCCAACAGCGACGGCTCCAACGTCGATCCGAATCAACCGAGCGAGATCGTCGAGTTCACCACCAGCGGCAGCTTCGTCAACGAATATTCCATCGATCCGGCCAATGGCGGAGCCTTCGGTCTCGGCATGATGAATCTCGACGGCGCCGTTCGGCTCGCGGCGGTGGACGACAATCAAAGTACCCTGACCACCTGGACCGTCCCGGTCCATTGATCCCCCCGGGTCGAGTCAGTGCGCGAAGAACTCCGCGCGAAAACGCTCGTGCCGCTGGCGAGCCTCTTCGAGCAACGGCGCGAAGCCGCTTTCCGCTCGAAGGTTGTTGAGCAGAGGATCCGACCGGAGGTAGGGATAGCTGAAGAATCCGCCGCGGATCGCACGCTCCAGCATGCGCAGCGCATCGCGTTTGGCCCCGAGCACGGCATAGGCCTGCGCGATTTTGTAGAGACCCTCCGGATCGCCAACCCCGCTCGCGGTAGCGAGCGCTTCGGTCTGGCGCAGAAGGGCAATTCCTTTTTGCGGTTGATGCAGAATCGCCCACGACAAGGCTTTGCCCAACTGCGCCTGGAGGATGGTAGGGTCGAGTTCGTAGGCGCGATTGAAATAAGCAAGCGCCGCATCGCGATGGTTGAGATAAAACTCGCCGAAGCCGCGATAAAAGAGAATGTACACACGATTGACGTCAGGCAGACTGGACAAAAAATTCTGATACTGGCCAAGATAGAGCCAGGTGTTGAGCGCGGAGCTGGTGAGTTTCACCGAGGGGTCGATGGAGCGGGCTTTCAGGGCCTCGGTCAGCGACTCCTCGAGCATCCCCGCGAAACGATAAGCGTAGCCGAGTTCCCAATGCGCCTCGGCGTTGTTGGGGTTCTCTTCGAGCGCCTTGCGCAAAAGCGGAACGGCCTGCTCGGCCTGTCCGGTGTCGGTGAACAGATTCGCCATATAGACGCGCGGCTCAATCAGGCCGGGGTCCAGCCGGAGGGCTTGCTCATAGGCGGCGCGGGCTTGGGCGTACTCCTCGCGTCCGCCGAACTGAAGAGACGCCTCCGTAGTGTAGGCGCGGCCGAGGTGCGCCCAGGTCTGCGCGTAATCGGGTTGGATGCGCGCGGATTCCTTAAGAACGCGGATGGCGCCGGCGTAATCGCCCGTCGCGTACAGGTCGACGCCGCGCATATAATCTTCATAGGCTTCCGGGCTGATCGCGGCATTGGCTTTAAGGTTGCGCTCCTCGGCTGGCGAAAGCCGCAGCTCCAGACCGGAGATGATCTCCTCGGCGACACGGTCCTGTAGCGTGAGCAGATTCTCGTACTTCATGGCGACGGTATCGCGCCAGATGATGCGATCGGACGGCACGTCGATGAGTTGGGCGTTGATGCGAATCTCGGGACCGTCGTGCAGATAGCTGCCGGTGAGCAGAGTGTTCACGGCCAGCTCCCGTCCGGCCGCGCGCGGATCGATTTCGCGGCCGCGGTAGCGTTCCACCGCCGAAGACGGCCGCACGGCCAGAGAGCCGACATAGCTTAGTTTCGTGATCACCTCGTCGGCGAGCGAGAAGCCCAGAAAATCCGTGGCCGGGTCCGGCCGCAGGTTGATAAACGGAAGAATGGCCAGCGTGCGGGACGCGGGAGCGGGCGTGGCTCGCAAGAACAATCGCCACACGCCGAACGCGCAGAGCGCCAGCGCCACAACCGCCAGGGCCATCCACAGGCGCGCGCGAAACGGGAGCCGCGCCAGCGCGGAACTCGCGTCTTTTGCCGGCCCCAGCGCGGCGCGAAGCTCCGCGGCGCCGGCGTAACGCTCCGCGGTGTTTTTCGCCATGGCTTTGGTCACGATGCGGTTGAGCACCGCGGGAACGCGCGAGGACGGAAGCGGCGGCGGATCGCTTTTGAGTATGGCCGCGATGAGGTCGCTATCGGTTGCACCGGCGAAGGGAGCGCGGCCGGCGAGCATTTCATAAAGCACCACGCCTACGCTGAAAATATCCGAGCGGATATCGACGCGCAGGCCGCGCGCCTGCTCCGGCAACATATACGGCGCACTCCCGACCACCATGCCGGAGCGGGTGGTGACTCCGGAGCGTCCGCCGCGGCGAAGGCTCGATGACTCCGCCAGCAGCGCAATCCCGAAATCCACCACTTTCACCAGACCATCCGGACGGATGATCACGTTTTCCGGCTTGATGTCGCGATGGGCGATGCCGAGCGAATGGGCGGCCTCCAATCCGGCGGCGATTTGCGTGGCGATATCGAGGACGCGTTCCAGGGGAATCGTACCCGAATCGAGAAGCGCGCGAAGCGTTTGCCCTTCGATGTACTCGGATACGATGTAGTGCACGCCGCCGAACTCGCCGACATCATAAATGGTCAGAATATTGGGGTGGTTGAGCGCGGAGGCCGCGCGCGCCTCCTGCTCGAAGCGGCGAAGCAGTTCGGGCTCGGCGCGTCCGGGACTGAGCGTTTTGAGGGCGACGCGCCGGCCCAGCCGCGTATCCTCGGCGAGATAGACGCAACCCATGCCGCCGGAGCCAATCACCGACAGGACCTGGTAATGGCTGACGCGATCTCCCGGCGACAGCGCCGCCGAAGCGTACAGGTCGCGCGCCGCGCCCGACACGGAATCCTCAATGAGCGTGGAGGGTTCCGACGCGGCCGCAAGAAGGCTCTCGACTTCCGCGCGCAGCGCCGCGTCATCGCCACATTCCCGCATCACATACTGCGCGCGGTCCGAGGCGGGCAAATCGAGGGCATTTTGAAAAATCTCTTCCACGCGGTGCCAGCGCTCTGGGCTCGCGCCGGTTTTCATTTTCGCTTAAACCCCGGAAAGATCCCGCTGCAGCCACGCTTTGGCCAGGCGCAGTTCACGATGAACGGTGGCGGGAGAGATCTGAAGCGCAGCGGCCGCTTCGTCGTAGGTCAGGCCCCCGAAATAAATACATTCGATCAGCCGGCTCTTGCGGTCATCCTGTTGCGCCAGGCGATTGAGCGCATCATCGAGATCCAGAATCCCGCTGGGAAGCGTTGCGCCGATGACCACGGCTTCCTCGATCGGTATGGCCGCGGCGCCGGCTCCGCGCTTGTGGCTGCCCTTGCTGCGCGCATGGTCGACGAGAATGTGGCGGAGCAGGCGCGCGGCGACGGCATAGAAGTGCGAACGATCCTTCAGGCTGAGATCCGCGTTGACAAGTTTGAGATAAGCCTCATTGACCAGTGCGGTTGCGCGCAGAGTATGGCCGGGCCGTTCGGAGTCCAGATAACGCGAGGCCAGGCGGCGCAATTGATCATAGACGAGCGGCATGAGCTGATCAAGAGCGTCTTTGTCGCCCCGGGACCAGTCGTGCAACAGGCGCGTGATCTGCCCGCCCTGCGGGGACATAGCTAGGTCATTTTAACATGACGCTCCATCGCGCCAGATCCCGCGTTTCTCGCTCGGCGCGCACAGCCTGCATCACCTCCACACGCGGTGCGCGCCGCCGGCCTGGCGCGGGAATTCGCCGGAGCTTTTCCGCCGTTTGCCGGTTTCGCGGGGATTCTCCGCGGCACTGCCCGCTACAATGAAACCCATGGAACGGGCGATCCAGGTAGCGGGGCTCAAGAAATCCTACGGCGATTTTCAGGCCGTGCGCGCGATCGATTTCGAGGTTGCGCAGGGCGAAGTGTTCGGCTTGCTCGGTCCCAATGGCGCGGGCAAAACGACCACGGTCGAAATTCTGGAAGGCTTGCGGCCGCGCACCGGTGGCGAGGTGCGCGTGCTCGGCTACGATCCGGCCACCGACACGCGCGCGATTAAGGACCGCATCGGCGTGTGTCTGCAATCGACCAATCTGCCCGATAAAATCACGGTGCGCGAGGCGCTGGCGCTGTTTTCTGCGTTCTATTCGCGGACTACGGATGCGGATAAACTGATCGACCGGCTTCAGCTCGCCGAAAAACGCAACGATTACTATTCGAAACTCTCGGGCGGGCAGAAGCAGCGCGTGGCGCTCGCGCTGGCGCTGGTGAACGATCCGTCGCTGCTGTTCCTGGATGAGCCGACCACCGGCCTCGACCCGCAGGTTCGCCTGGAAATTCACAGCCTGATCGGCGAATTGCGCGACGCCAAACGGACCATCCTTTTGACCACGCATTACATCGAAGAAGCCGAGCGATTGTGCGACCGCGTGGCGATTATCGATCAGGGAAAAATTATCGCGCTGGGCACGCCGCGCGAGATTCAGGCCCGGACGCTGGGCACCTCGCGCATCGAAATCTCCACGGCGCAGCCGATGCCCGGCGAAGTGCCGCAATTCGAGGCGTCGGAAAAAGTCGCTTTGAATGACCAGCGAACGCTATTGACGGTTTATTCCACCCGTCCGGCGCGAACCGTGCCCGATCTTGTCAAATGGATCGACCAGCAGGGTCTCGATCTCGAAGACATTCACCTGAAACGGCCGACACTCGAAGATGTGTTCATCGAACTGACCGGAAAGCGATTGAGGGAGTGAAAATGAAAGCTTATCTCGCGATGATCCGGATCAATCTGCTGCTGACCCTGCGCGATCGCACCGTGCTGTTCTTCAATTACATCTTTCCGCTGATTTTCTTTTTCATTTTCGGATCGATGATGCACGCCGAGCGCGGCGGCGTGATCATTCAGGTGGTGAACATGGTGCTCTCGCTGGGCGTGCTGGCGTCGGGACTGTTCGGCGCGGGCATGCGCTCCGTGCAGGATCGCGAACAAAATATCTTGCGGCGGTTCAAAGTCGCGCCGATTTCGCCGGCCCCGATTCTGGTGAGCCAGTTGGTGACGGGTTTGGTCCATTATGTGCCGGTGACGTTTCTCATTCTGGTGCTGGCGCGGGTGATGTACGGGATGCCGCCGCTGGAGCATCCGGTGTCGCTGGTGGCGTTCGTGCTGCTGGGATTGCTGGCGTTCCGGGCCATCGGCAGCATCGTCGGCGCGACCGCCAATTCGATGCAGGAAAGCCAGATCATCGTGCAGCTTTTGTATTTCCCGATGCTGTTTTTAGGCGGCGCGACATTTCCGCTCGGCATCATGCCGAACTGGCTGCAAGTCGTCGCGCAATTCATTCCGACCAGCTATCTTTCGATCGGTCTGACGGCGATTCTCGAAGGTCATGAGACGTTCCTGACCAATCTTTCTTCGGCGGCCGCGCTGGGCGCGACGGCGATCATCGGGACCTTTCTGGCGATGAAATTATTCCGCTGGGAAAAAGAAGAAAAAATGCGCGCGTCGGCGAAACTGTGGCTGGTCGCGGTGATGGCGCCGTTTTTCCTGATGGGCGCCTGGCAGGCGTATGCGAAAAACAACGTGGTGAAGGAACAGGCGCTGATGCGGCAGATGGAGCGCCAGCAGACCTCGCTGATTCGCGACGCTCGCGTGTTTGTCGGCGACGGCACGGTGATCGAGCAGGGTTCGGTTCTGATCAAAGACGGAAAGATCGCGGAAATTTTCACGGGAATCGCGCCGGATGCGAAAACGCTGCATGCCGAAGCGGTGGATGGCGCGGGCAAAACGCTGCTGCCGGGATTGATCGATGTGCATGTGCATCTGGGCTCGCCCGGCGGATTCTGGTCGGATGCAAAGGATTGGGGAAACCAGGATAATTACATCTTCCGCGAACTGGCCGCGTACCTTTATAGCGGCGTGACGGCGGTGAAAAGCGTCGGCGACGAGACCGATCTGATGCTGAAGGATCGCGCCATGCTCCAGCGCGGCGAAAAGCAGGGTGCGGAGCTGTTTGCCGTCGGCCCGATGTTCACCGCGCCGGGCGGCCACGGCACTGAATATGCGCAGTACCTGCCCAAATCGATGCAGGCGGAGTTTCAGGCGCAGATGGTGCGATTGCCGAAGTCGCCGGAAGAAGCCAAAGCGCAGGTGGATGAACTGAAAAAGCTCGGCGTCGATGGGATCAAGGCGATTTTAGAAGCCGGTCCGGCGAGCCATCCGATTCCGCGCCTCAATCCGGCGCTGCTGCGCGCGATTTCCGCCGAAGCCCGTGCCGACCATCTGCCCATCGTGTGCCACACCGGCGATGCGCGGGACGTGGCCGATGCGCTCGATGCCGGCGTCGATGGAATCGAGCATGGCTCCATGCGCGATTTGATCCCGCCGGCGTCGTTTGAGCGGATGAAACAGAGCGGCGCGGCCTACGATCCGACGCTGACGGTGGTGGAGGCGTTCGGCGATTTTGTAAATCACAAGAGCGATCCGCTGGACCGGTCGCTGGTGGAACAGGTGGCGCCGCCGAAGCTGCTTGCGGACACTAAAAAAATCATGTCCACCATGGGATCGGACGAAGGATTTCAGGGCTGGATTTTTTCGCTCGATGACGCCAAGCAGAACCTGGCCGCGGCTTATCGCGCAGGAGTCACCTTGACGGCGGGAACGGACTCGGGCAATCCGGAAGTGATCCACGGCCCGGGAATTCATCGCGAGATGCAGCTTTGGGTGGAGGCGGGAATTCCTCCCGCGGTCGCGCTTCAGGCGGCGACGTACAATAACGCGAAGCTGCTGGGCATGGAACATCGAATGGGGCTGATCAAGAAGGGATACCAGGCGAATCTGCTGTTGGTGGACGGGAATCCGCTGAAGGATATTTCCTCGACCGAGCGGATTTCGGCGGTATTTTTCCAGGGCGAGCACCTGGATCGCAAGGAACTGTTCGAGGAGCAGTAAGTTGCCGCTGGCCGTCCGGGATTTCCGGACCAGTTCAGGCGATCACGGTTTTCAACAATGCGCTTAGCCCATTCCACAAAATCTGTACGCCGATGCAGACCAGAATGAATGAAGACAGGCGAATAATCACGTTCATCGCCGAGTCCCCTAGTACGCGGGCGATTCCTTCGGCGAATCGATAGCTCAGGTAAATCGATAACGCGATCACCACCGATCCGATCAGCATTCCCGCAATCAGCGGCCACTGCGGCTCGGCGCCTTCGGTCCGGTTGGCGCCCAAGGTGATCGCCACCGAAATCGAGCCCGGTCCAACGGTCAGCGGCAGCGTCAGCGGATAAAACGCCTGCCGCCGAAAATTCTTGTCATTGCAATCGCGTCGCGTGTCGCTTTCCGCGATATCGTCATCGTCAGGCCGGCGCAGCAGCGTCCAGCCCGTCGAAATCACCACCAACCCGCCCCCCACCTGCACCACCGGCAGTGAAATCCCGAAGAAAGTCAGGATGTAGGTGCCGATGAAAATCGACGCCAGAATCAGAACCAGCCCGTTCATCGCGATCATCCTGGCCAGGGTCGATCGGCCTTCGCTCGATAAGCCGCGGGTGAGCGACAGGAAAATGGGCGTGTTTCCGATGGGATTCACGATGGGAAACAGCGCCGCAGTCACCAGAAAAATATTTTTCGCCAGCTCGCTCAAGGCCACGGTATCACTTGAG